>Ga0335072_10002310_pt1 | contig 29700 bp, 32 predicted proteins | sample Lox_Sample_21_FD_206725 | JGI IMG/M metagenome (GOLD analysis project Ga0335072, IMG submission 206725) | Soil microbial communities from Loxahatchee National Wildlife Refuge, Florida, United States - Lox_Sample_2.1 | ecosystem: Environmental > Terrestrial > Soil > Wetlands | place: USA... | reverse complement strand
GGGCTCGCGACCCGCAGATCTTTCACGAGGTCAACGTGGGCGGCACGCTCAATGTGATCGATGCCGTCCGGGCCGCCGGCGCGCAGCGCCTGGTGTACACCTCCACGGTCGGTGTCCTCGGCCTCGGTCGCACCCGGCACGGTCAGCCTGCTGACGAGACCTGCTACGCTGACGTGGCGCACATGTTCGGCCACTACAAACGGACGAAGTTCGCTGCGGAGCATGAGGTGTTGCGCGCCGCTGGCGAGGGGCTCGACGTCACTGTCGTGCTGCCGACGTTCCCGCTCGGCCCAGGTGACCGGGCGCCGACGCCGACGGGTAAGTTCGTGTTGAACTTCCTCAATGGCAAGATGCCGGGCTTCGTCGACACAGCACTGAACGTGTGCCATGTCGACGATCTCGCGCTAGGTCACGTCGCCGCCCTCGAGCACGGCCGCAAGGGCCGGAGCTACATCCTGGGCGGCGAGAACATGACGATGCGCGAGATCCTGCGGGCATTGTCAGATTGCTCGGGCCTGCCCATGCCGCGCTTCGAGGCGCCGCGCCCGCTGGGTGTGGCGATTGCCATGGCGTCCGAGCTCATTGAAGGCCGGCTGCTGAAGCGCGAGCCACAGGTGCCGCTCGAGGGCGCGCGCATGGCGACGACCAAGATGATCTTTAACGACGACCGGGCGCGTGCGGAGATCGGTCACAAGTCGCGGCCGGCGCGGCTGGCGATCGAGGACTCGGCCCGGTGGTTCACCGACAACGGCTACGTTGCGCCGGAGCGGCTGGCGGCCATCCACTGGCAGCGGTAGCAAGGGCGCCTCAGGCGGGTGCGGCGGAGACCAGCCGGGCGCGGGCATGGTTAGTCAGCTCCGGCGGGCTGCAGTTGCGCGCTGGCGACTAAGGTTTGCCAGCGAGATCGTGCCCCAGGTGATTATCCGGCGCTGCTGACGGTCCTGGCGTGGAGCCGGTCGGGTGCCAGCGCGGACCGGTAGGCGGCGAGCACTACGTTGAAGGCCGGGCCGGCCAGGGACATTGCTCCGGCACCTGCGCCGAAGAGCGGCGGCGGCGGAAGCGACGCGAGCACCCAGGCAGCTCTGGGCGTGGCAGCTTTGGGCTTGTGGGAGCGGGTAATGACCCTCCGCTCAGGAGGCTGTCCGGCGGAAGCATTCATGCGGATCGGCTAGTACAGCTCGGCGGGCTCCGAAGAGATGGTTCGGGACAACCAGTGAGAGCGCGTCGGCCACGCCTATGACACCGCCGCTAGCGACGCCCCATCGGGGCGCCGACGGCCCGGGTACGGGAGAGCCGTCCCTGACAGCAAGCAACAGCCCGGTGAACGCACTGCGTCGCTCAGCATGGGCGTGAGGTGGACCGAAGCCGAAACCGGACCCTGCGAGCGTCAGATACGTGGGCATCCGGAGCCCCGATCGAAGCGCCGTGGCGGGAGTACAGGTTGCACGCAGACTGTCGCTCTACTAGTCTAGTAATAGACAGAGAGTCTGGGAGGCGGGTGTGTTCCGTGTCGATACAGGGTCCGGTGTGCCGATCTACCGGCAGCTGGTCCAGCAGGTGCGCCGGGATGTGATGCTGGGACGGCTTCGGCCAGGTGATCAGCTGCCCAGCGTGAAGGAAGTTGTCGACTTGCTGTCGGTCAATCCGAACACGGTGGTGAAGGCGTTCAGCGAGCTGGAGCATCAGGGACTGGTCGTACGCCGGCAGGGCATCGGGACATTCGTGGCGGCTTCACCGTCCATGACATCAGTGCCGGTCGCTCCGAGGCTTCTGGGCTCGCTGGCCCGCTGGGTGGATCGGGCCAGGCAGGACGGGCTGTCTGCCGAGCAGATCCGGATGCTCCTGGACGTCGCCCTGGATGAGCCCGTCGCCAGCCAGGATGACCGCCGGGCTGCGGGCGGTGTCGCATGAGCACGGCTCTGCGGTGTGCGGACCTCGGGCACCACTACGGCCGCGGCATCTGGGGGCTGCGTGACTGCAATCTGGACGTGCCGGCTGGGCGGGTGGTGGCGCTGGTCGGCCCGAACGGTTCTGGTAAGACCACCCTGATGAGCATGGCGGCGGGCTTGCTTCCGGCCAGCACGGGAACTGTCGAGACTGCTGGCGGCACCCCGGCGCAGCGGCTGGGCCGCATCGGGTTCGTCGCACAGGACGCGCCACTGTGGCCGCGGCTGCGCGTCGCCGATGTCCTGGAGATAGGCCGCTGCACGAACCGCGGCTTCGACACGGTCCTGGCGTCAGAACGGATCCAGCGGCTGGCCATCCGGCCACGCGCGCGGATCAGCGCCCTGTCCGGCGGCGAGCGCGCCCAGGTGGCTCTCACCCTGGTGCTGGCCAAGAAGCCGGAGCTGTTCTTGCTCGATGAGCCGATGGCCAACCTTGATCCGCTGGCCCGCCGAGACTTCCTGGGTTCCATGTTCGAGGCCTGCACCGAGACAGGCGCTACCGTGCTGTACTCCTCCCATGCCGTAGCGGAGCTGGAACGCATCTGCGACTACCTGATCGTGCTCAGCAACGGCCGGGTGCGGCTTGCCGGTGATATTGACGAGCTGCGCCAGCAGCACAGGATCATCTCCGGGCCAGAGGGCTGGCCCGACGGCGGTGGCTGGCAAGTGATCAGTCAGCGCAGCACGGCCGGCCGTGCCATCGCGCTGGTGCGCTGCAGCAACGCGGCCCGCATCACCGGCCCGGGCCTGCAAGACGCGGCACCCACTTTCGACGAGCTCGTGCTCGGCTACCTCGACGGCACCGCCGCCGTACTTCCCGAGGAGGCCCTGGCATGACCTGCCTCATCTGGCGGCAGCACCGCGGCCAGGCCTTGTGGACAGTGATCACCGTTACGGCCCTGTGCGCTCTTATCGTCAGCTTCGGGCTCGGCGCCGAGCACTGGCTTGCGGGTTATCACGCCTGGCTCCGCCAGCTGGCCGCCGCCGGATGCCCGCCGCCCGATGCTCATAGCGGCGTATTCCACGTACGGTCCGCCGCAACCTGCCTCGCCCTCAAAGACCGTTATCCGGGCAGCCTGCAAGCCGCCTTCGCGTCCCGCTACAACTTCGCGATTCTTCTCTCGCAGGACGGCCTGCCTGCCGCGTTCGCGATCATCGGCGCCATGATCGGCGCGCCACTGGTCGCCAGGGAGATCGAGCAACGCACCCACCTGGCCGCCTGGACCCAGTCAATATCACGACGCCGCTGGTACCTCGCCAAGGTCGCCACACTCGGCGCAGGCCTGGCCGTAGCCGGACTGGCCGCCGGGACAGCTAACGCCTGGCTCCAGCACCGGCTCACCGCCGGTGACACTACAAGCTCACGCTGGTCATGGTTCGTCTCCATCAACCTGGCCCTGGCCGGCGAGGCCGCGCTCGCCTTCGCCCTCGGGGTGGCGTTCGGCGCCTTGCTACGGCGCACGCTTCCCGCCATTGGCGCGGCCGTAGCCGGATTTACCGTCCTGCTCCTCGGCGCCCGGTGGATGGTGCAGGCCGTGACACCGGCAAGCAAGACGACCGGACCGCTCTTCACGGCGCCACCGGGCAGCTGGATCCCGGGCTCAGGGACCGGCGCCCCGGTGTCCTACTACCCGGCCAGCCAGTACTGGCCACTTCAGCTCACCCTGCTCGCCGTCCTGCTGGCAGTCGCGACGGTAGCGGTGGCAGCGGGATGGCGCGCGACCCGGGCGCACGCCGTCTGAGCGATGCCGTGACTGGCAGCCGACGTGATCGCAGCGTCGGCGGACGCTTTCCTGCAACACATGGAATCAAGCCAGCGCCGTTGGCAATCCCGGCCACGGTCGAGGTTGCCACGCCATAACTGCGCGTCAACACGCTGCCCGGCGGCCATGACCGGCGAGCACGTGGTGATCTTTCCCATCGGTAAATACGTTGCCGCATGTCGGAGTGCAGTCCTACAGTGGGCGCGCCGCGGCAAGACATGTCCTCTGCATCGGAAGGAGGTGCTCGCGATGTTCGCTTATCGTCAGACGCCTCCAGGGGTTGCTCGCTAGCAATCCTGGAGACGCACTGCGGGCACCCTCAGGACTCTGGCGTCAGCCAGTCCTGAGGGTGTCTTCTATCACTGCGACGCCGGCCAGGCCGCGTGGCTTTCTCAGATTGAGCCTGCGGATCGTCAGCAGACCCCACGCCGGGATGAGCACGTCGCCTCCGCTGCAGCTATGTGTGACGCCAGGAGCTGAGGCCTGCGCGACTTCTCACTCCAACAGGCGAAGGCAGGGACAGGCAGCGGGCTGTCTGTGAGAGTCAATCGCGTGTACGGCGATTTCGACTTAGGTTTTTCCTGAGCACACGACTTACCCCACGATGAGGGACCAGCGCGCCCCCGGCAGACATGGCTGGTCCGCCACCCCGAAAGGCGAGAATGACCCCCTTAACACGCCGCCTCGTACTACCCGCTGCGTTGACTTTGGCGGGCGGCATCCTGGCCGTCAGCCTGCCTGCCGCCAGCTCCGAGGCGGCCAGGACCACGAAGTTGTGCCACTTGCAGAGCACTTCTGTCAGCGGCGGCGCCTACACGGTCGATAACAACGAGTGGGGCTCGAGCGCCCGCGAGTGCATCACCACCAACGGCAAGACAGAATTCAGGATGGTGAGCTCGTCGATCGCGAACGGCGGAAAGGGCGCGCCCGGCGGCTACCCCGACATCTACAAAGGTTGCTTCTACGGCGCGTGCACGTCCCGCAGCGGCTTGCCGATCCGGGTCTCCAATATCCGCGCTCGCACGGTGACTACGAGCTGGCGAACCGCCCAGCCAGGCGGCAGCAACATCTACAACGCTGCCTACGACATCTGGTTCAACAAGACCCGCGCCACCAGGCGCAAGGCCAACGGCACCGAGCTAATGATCTGGCTCAACCACCACGGCCCGAAGCATCCGTACGGTTCCGAGGTGGCCAGCGACGTCAGCATCGGTGGCCGCAGCTACAACGTGTGGTTCGGCGCGCGGCCCGGCAGTTACGGCACGGTCACCTACACGATGACCTCCCGCGCACGCTCGGTCAGCAACCTGGACCTGCGGCCCCTGGAGGCCAACGCCGTGAGCCGCGGCTACCTCAGGAGGTCGTGGTATCTGATTACTGTGCAGGCAGGGTTCGAGGTGTGGCAGGGCGGCAAGGGCCTGGCAACCAGGTCGTTCTCCGTCAAGGTAACCCGTCGCCGTCCGTCGCGATAGCCGCGGCGGGGACCGTCCCGGCCGCTGCCGCCAGATCACGGTGTGTCCTGCCGAGCTGGAGGGACGCCCGGGCGTTCCGGGGCGAGGCCGGCGAGCAGTGCGCGGACGGCCAGATTCCACCGGCGGTTCACGGACGCCGTGGACGAGCCGAGCCATCCGGCGGCCTCCTGCGTGGCCAGCCCCTGCGCTAGCGCGAGGAGCCCGTGGGCGATGTCGGCCGCGTCGCCAGCGATGATCCCGGCCTGGATGCAGCGCCGGACGCGGTGCACGATGAACTCTCTCGTGGTCGCCCCGGCGTCGACCTCGGCCGGGCCAGGATCGAAGTCCGCGAACGGCCGGGAGAACATGACCTGTGTCAGCACCGGGTTGTCCCTGGCGAAGGCCCGGAAGGCCTGGACCGCGCGGAGCAAGTCAGCGCGCGGGTCATCGGATTCCCGCAGCCTCCCGAAGCAGTCCCCGAGGAGCCGGAAGCCCTCGAAGAAAATCTCCCGGACCAGCCCGGCCTTGTCGCCGAAGAGCTCGTAGACGGCGGGCGGCGACGTCTGGGCCTGTTCGGCGACCTTCCGGGTGGTGAATCCTCCGACCCCATCAGCGGCCAGCATGGCAACTGCCACCTGCACGATGTGCTCGCGCAGCTGACTGGTCCGCTGCTTGGCTCTGGGCACAGTCGAATCCTCCGTGGGCTACCAGCCTTGCTCACCCGGCTGGTCCGCGAGCGTCAATCGGACTGACATGCGATCACAGCCTGACGGGCAGCACAACCCGGCTAGGTCAGCCTGCGCGCTCCGCCGCAAGCCGTGCCCGGAATTCGGCGTCGTCGGCGTCGATGGCTTCCCTGAGTGCGTGCCCAAGCAGCTGCCGTGCGCGCTGCTTGGTGGCTGCATGCGCGTCCCGGTCGAGGCTGGCTAGCCTAGTAGCGGCTGCGGCGGCGGCCCGGGCTAGCTCCCCGGCCGGCACCACCCGGTCCAGGAATCCCGCGGCGACGGCGTCCTCAGGCGGGAAGACCTCGGCAAGGACAACGGCCCGGATCAAGGCAGCCGGGGTCAGGCGCTGGCGACAGATCTCCACCGCCGCCCGCGGCACGGTAATGCCGATGGCGACCTCATTCGCTGTGATCTTGTAGGAGCCGCTGGCCCCGATCCGATAGTCGCCGGACAGCACGAGGAACACTCCCATCGCCACGGCGTGGCCAGGGCATGCGACCACGACCGGGGTCGGCAACGCCAGCAGTCGCGCTGCCAGGTCAAATCCGGCGCGCATCAGGTCGGCCGCCGCCGAGCCGCCAGCGCGAAGGACCGGCAGGTCGAAGCCGGCCGAGAAAACGCCATCCCGGCCGGTCAGCACGACTGTCGCCCGGTCAGCCTCGGCGCGGCCGACGGCAGCGCCGAGCTCGGTGAGCATCGCCTGCGACAGCACGTTCACCTTGCCGTCGTCCATCGTTATCGTCGCGACCGAATCACACAGCCGGTAGCTGACCAGCGTGCCCATGAGCGACCACCGCCTCTCGTAAGCCGTCCCCGCGAGCGTCGCGGGACGGTTCCGGCGACCGGAGCAGCCGGACAGCGGCAGAATAACTCATCGAATCGTCGTTACGAAACAGCAGTACGATTCGCAGGTCGACGCGGGACGAAGCTAACGTTGCCAGCGGAGGATTCTGGGACCACGTCGCCTGTATTCCGTTCGAGATCTTGTTACGGGGTTGCCGGGAGCGCGGGGCGATCACAGACAATGGGCCGCGCTGGCGGTGAAGCGAGGTGGCGGAGATGAGGAAGATCGCGATCCTTGACGACTACGTTGGTGTTGCGCTGGAGTTCGGCGACTGGTCGGCGCTGCCCGACGACGCGCAGATCAGCGTCTACCGCGAGGCGATCCCCCCGGAACGGCTGGTTGACGAGCTTCGCGGCTACGAGATCGTCGTCATCACCCAGCAGCGAGCGCGCTTCCCCCGCACGGTGCTTGAGGGCCTGCCCAATCTGAGGCTGCTTGTCTGCAACGGCCGGACAAGCAATGTCGTCGACCACGAGGCGCGGATCGAGCGGGGAGTCATGCTGTGCGGCACCGCGGAGACCGGCCGGGGCGCTATGGTGCGTCCGGCCGGCTACGAGGCATTACCAGGGCTGCCCGGGCCGGCGGAGATGGCGTGGGCGCTCATCTTCGCTGTCGCGAAGCGGACCGGGATCGAGGACCGGGTCATCCGGGCCGGCGGCTGGCAGACCGGATTCCAGGTCCCGCTCGCGGGGAAGACGCTCGGCCTTCTCGGCGCGGGTCGGCTCGGCGGAGCGATGGTGCCCGTGGCCAAGGCGCTCGGCATGGACGTCCTCGCCTGGAGCCAGAACCTCACCGACCAGCGTTGCGCCGAGCTCGGCGTCAGGAAAGCCACGAAGGCCGAGCTTCTGTCGTCCGCGGACGTCATCGGGATCTTCCTCGTCTTTTCTGAGCGCAGCCGTAACACGCTGCGCGCCGCCGACCTGGCAAGCATGAAGCCCGGCGCTATCCTGGTGAACATCTCCCGCGGCCCGATCGTCGAAGAGAAAGCTCTCGTCGAGGCGCTCCGCTCCGGCCACCTGGCCGGCGCCGGCCTCGACGTGTTCGACCGCGAGCCGCTGCCCGCAGATCACCCTTTCCGGACGCTGGACAACGTCGTCGTCACCCCGCACATCGGTTACGTCACCGAGCACCTCTTCCGCACCGCCTGGCAGCGGATGGCGCAGGACGTCACGGCCTACCTCGCGGGATCCCCGATTCGCGTCGTCACCGACCCGGCCGACTGCCCCCCGATGGCACCGCAATAGGCCCGGCTAGTGGTCACGATCGCCGATATTCGGTTTCGCTGGATTCACGCCGGACTGGAGTCATGCGGGTGGCGAGGCGGTGCTGATCTTCCGCTCAACTCAGTTATGCGGTAGTTAACTTCTGGGTGAACTAGCTATACGCGTAGATCGTCAGGCTCACCGAGGAGCAGCCGATGCCCCAAGCGCCAGCACGGCGGGCTGCCGGCAACTCGCCGGATGTTGCCGAGCTCGTCATGCTGCATCACCGGCGGCGCGGGTGGGCCTGCGCGGCGACAGGCGGCGCCATAGGCGTCGTGGTGTATGCCGGGATCGACATCAACCTGTTCAAGAGCCTCACCGGGACGGCGGGAGCCCTCAGCGTTATCACGGTCTTCGTGGTGCTCGCTTTGGTCGTGATCGGGCTCGTCGTCGTGATAGTCGATACCTCACGCATTCACCGCGCTGACGCAGCGGTCCGGGTGAGCGCGAAGGGCAGCGTGTCGCATCACCCCGTATACGCTCACGCCTATCGCTATCCGCCGCGCCACCCTGGCAGCTGGGTGGCCTGCATCTTCATGCTCGTGGCGTTGACTGGCATCACTGCGTACATCCTGCCCGCGGAAGTGAACTCGTGGGCATACGTGGTCGGCGCTGAGCACCAGGACACTTTCAACCCGGTGTCGTACAGCCATTGCCCAGTGCGGCCTGCCGGCTGCCGGATCGTGACCGAAGGCTACCTTTCCGGAACCGGCGCGCAGGTCAACTGGGACACCCAGGTCCCCCTCGGCCAGCCGCTTAGTGTCCGCGACCCGCTCTGGGCCTGGGGCACCGGACGGAGTCTCATCAATGGCGACGGCTCCGCCATCCCGAATATCGTCGCGGGCCTGTTCTTCGATGGAGTAGCGCTGCTGCTGCTGTACGTCCTGGCCGTGATAGCGCGCGAGACATCGCCGAGGCGAAGCCAGCCGATGCCCGCGCCCGCCGGCGGAGGCGGCGGGAAACGTCATCCCGATCACAGCCAGCAGCAAAGCAGCGCTCGTCGCCGTGCACACGGTGGGGGAGGTAGACGATCGCGCCGGCGGGTGCGGGCAGGCAGATGACGCGTTGTTGCCTTGCCCTCAGCGACGCCATGCGCGAACGGCCGGCGGAGCCTTCATGCCTGGCTCAGCGCACCCTCGATGCACAGGCAGAACGGGTGGCCGGCCGGGTCTGCGTACACGCGGAAGTGGTCACCGGGCTGGACCTCGAATTTCGTGGCGCCAGCTGCCAGTACCCGGGCTTCGGCAGCGTCCGCGTCGTCGACGAGGAAGTCCAGGTGCATTTGCATGGGCGAAGACGGGTCAGGCCAGGGCGGCGGCTGATAGCCGGGTGCGGTCTGGAAGTCAATATCTCCGCCCGGGCAGCTGACCGTCGCCCAGTCTTCGTCGGCCGAGGTGACCGTGCCGCCGGTGATCTCCGCGTAGAACGCGGCCAGCTGCCGGGCATCCGGGCAGTCAAGCGCGACCGAGCCAAATTTGATCGAGTCAGACATGCGATCGAGTATCCCCGTAGCCTCTGACAGTTGCCGACCGGCTCCCGTGCACGGGCAGGACACAGAGCCGGATTAGCGGCCCTGTCCAACACCTTTCTCCGGTGGCGTGGTCGGCGGTGGACGGCAGAAATATCCACCGAATGCCTGCCCGCGACGGCTGGCGTTCCCGCTGAATTCGCTCTGGTTGAGATACGCGAATCGATGCGACTCGCGCTCCGCCAGCTCACTGCCAGGCAGCCCGAGAGTCGGAACGCCTGGCCGCGCGCGGTCATGTCCGCTTGGTCGCCTCCATGTACCAGTTGTCGAGCCAGGTCTCGCCGCCGTCAGTGGAGAAGGCCTGCTCCCAGTGCGCGGACCGGGCTGCGATATCCGTCCACCGGAACCGGGCGAGTATGGGCACGTCGTTGTGGGTGTCCTCGCCGAAGAACTCGCCAATTCCATCCTTGAATGCTCCGGTTACCGGCGGGAACAGCGTGCCGGTCCGTTTGCTGGCCCAGTACAGCGACCACTGGCCGGTGTCCGGGTTGTACAGGCGGAGGGTCAGCCCGGAGAACCCCTTGGTCGGGAAGATGATCTCGTCGAAGTTCGCGTTGCCGTCGAAGTGCCGGGACGCCTGGCTGACGCCGGGGAACTCCTCCCATTCGCTGCCGGGGTCGAGGAAGCTAGTTCGCCAGCGATTGGCGATGTCCCAGGTGCCGGTGAAAAAGTCGAAGTCGTTCATGCTTGTCCTTAGGCTCGGTGGTCACGGGTGAGATGCCCGTGACGGCACCGTAGGCCGGTTCTCCTGCCATCCGCTGTCAGTGGACCTCGCGATAATCGGCGCATGCGCGCCAGCCGACTGCTGTCTCTGCTCCTGCTGCTGCAGACCCGCGGGCGGATGACAGCGCAGCAGCTTGCTAACGAGCTCGAGGTTTCGGTCCGCACGGTTTACCGCGACGTTGAGGCGCTGAGCGCGGCCGGCGTCCCGCTGTACGGTGACGCCGGGCACGCTGGCGGCTACCAGCTGATCGGGGGCTATCGAACCCGGCTGACCGGCCTGACTGCTGCCGAGGCTGAGGCGCTGTTCCTGTCCGGGCTGCCCGGACCCGCGGCCGAGCTTGGCCTGGGCAGCGTGCTGGCGGCCGCGACGTTGAAGCTGCGGGCCGCGCTGCCCGCCTCGCTTCGCGAGAACGCCGACCGCCTGGGCGAGCGCTTCTTCCTGGACGCCCCCGGCTGGTATCGCCGTCCCGAGGAAGTGCCCCACCTGCCGCTCGTGGCGAGCGCGGTCTGGGAACGCCAGATCATCCAGGTCACCTACCGGCGATGGAAGGAGCCGACCGAGGTGACCAGGCGGCTGGAGCCGCACGGTCTGGTACTCAAGGCCGGCACCTGGTACGTGGTAGCTCGCTGCGACGGGGTGATGCGCACCTACCGGGTCGACCAGATCGTCACGGCCGCTGGCTGCGACTGCGGCTTCACCGCCGAGCCGGGATTCGAGCTGGCCGGCTACTGGCACACGTACCTGGCCGAGTTCCACCGCAAGCTGCATACCGGGCACGCGGTCATCCGGCTGTCCGGCGAGGGTGTCCGGCGCATGCGTCCGCTGCTCAGTTCGGCAGCCGTGACCGCAGTCGAGACCACCGGCCAGGCCGAGGCGGACGGCTGGACGCGGGCCCGCGTGCCGATCGAATCAGCCGACCAGGCACTCGCTGACTTCCTGCGACTCGGTGCCGAGCTCGAGATTCTGGAGCCCGCCGAGCTACGCCAGCAGGCGGCCAGGACTTGCCGGGCCATGACGGCGATCTACGACTAGCTAACCGACTTCGATGCGGCAACGCGTGGAAGCAATCGTGGCCAGGATGTCGATTGACGCGACTGCGTTCGTGGAGAAGGTGAGTGGCAGCCGCCCGGGCTGCCGGTGGGCAGAGGAGCTTGAGATGGCGCTGTACCTGATCGCCTTCAACGACGAGTGGGCGCCTGACCTCACGATGGAGGAGCTGCGCGAGAGGGGCGCATCCGGCATGGCCCTGATTGAGGAGATGACGCGGGCGGGTGTCTTTATCTTCAGCGACGGCGGTCTGGACGCCTCGACGGTCGTGTGCAGCGTCGACGCGAGCAGCGGCTCGCCGGTGTTCACTGACGGGCCGTTCGCCGAGACCAAGGAGCACCTCGGCGGTTTTACCGTTGTCGATGTGGCTGACGATGCCGCGGCACGGTACTGGGCTGGGCGCATCGCGGTCGCGGTCGGCTGGCCGCAGGAAGTGCACCGCTTCCCGCATCGCACCGGCTGAGCGCTGACACGCAGTCCGAGGCGCTTGTCTCGACCGCGGGCGCCACGAATGCGGGCACGGCAACTAACAGATCATCCCGGTTCCAGATCGGCCCGCGGGTTGCGGCTGGCGACCAGTCCGGTCAGCAATACTTCCGCGGTCCGTCGCAGCCGCGGCATGAGGTCGACGCAGGCCTGGGCTAGTGCCGGATCGGAAGCGTAGAGTTCCGCGAGGACCGGTCCCGGATTGGCGATCTGCCACAGTGCACCGGCCAGGGATGCCATGGTGGCCACGAACTCGGCGCAGTCGGCAAGCGTGAGTTCGGGCAGAACCTGGTGCAGGAGCTCGGCGGCGTCGCTGACTGCGCCAAGGGATGTCCGCTTATAGCGCCGCACGCCCTCGGGAGAGACATTGCGTTCCAGGTTGAGGGGCGTATGCGCGATGAGGTCGCACAGCACCGGCCGCTGGCCGAAGCTGCGCGCGAAGACGTCGGCGACCAGCCCGACTGAAGCCGGAGCCGCAGGGTCGAGCTCGGCGTGCAGGTCGCGTGCCCAGTCGCGCCAGGCCTCGGCGGTCAGCTCCAGGAAGATCTGCTCGCGGGTCTCGAAGTAGCGAAGCAGCGCCGACTTGTGGATCCCGACCCGCGCGGCGATGTCGGCGAGGCTCACGTTGCGGACACCATCGCGGAGCGCCAGGTCGCGGGCAGCGCCGAGGATGGCCTCCTGACGCTGCAGCTTCTGCTCGGGGCGGCGAGCCCGCTGGAAGGTCTCTGTAGTCATGACGGACCCAGTTTATCTATCGCAACGCCGTTCTGTTATTATCAAAACGATGTTGTGTTAACTAGCGAAGGGGCAGCCGTCATGTCACAGGTCTTCTTTCTCACCGGCGCCAGCCGCGGGCTAGGCCGGCAGATAGCCGAGGCCGCCCTGGCCGCCGGGCATCAGCTAGTCGCGACCGCGCGCCAGCCGGACACCCTGGCCGACCTAGTCGACCGCTATGGCACCCGGATCCTGCCGATGGCGCTCGACGTCACTGAGCCGGACGGCGCCGCGGCGGCGGTGGCCGCAGGAACCAAGGCGTTCGGCCGCCTCGACATCGTCGTCAACAACGCTGGCTATGCCAACCTCGCGGCAGTCGAGGACGTCACGCTGGCGGACTTCCGGGCACAGATCGATGCCAACCTGTTCGGCGTCGTGAATGTCACCAAGGCGGCGCTGCCAGTCCTGCGGGCGCAGGGCAACGGCCACATCATCCAGGTCTCCTCGATCGGCGGGCGCCTGGCAACGGCCGGCCTGTCGGCCTACCAGACAGCCAAGTGGGCGGTCGGCGGCTTCTCGGAAGTTCTGGCGCGGGAAGTCGGGCCGCTCGGCATCAAAGTCACAGTCCTGGAGCCGGGCGGCATGCAGACCGACTGGGCGGGGTCATCCATGCAAGTGCCACCAATAAGCGCGCCCTACCAACCGACCGTTGGCGTCATGGCCAGGATGCACCACGAGCTCGGCAGCGCAGGCGCTCTCGGTGACCCGGCCAAGGTGGCTCAGGTCGTCCTCTCAGTCGCCGCGATGCCTGATCCTCCGCTGCGGCTGATACTAGGCAGCGAGGCCTACACCTACGCGATGGCAGCCGCGAAGGCGCGGGCCGAGTCCGACGCCGCCTGGCACGACCTCACCATCTCCACCGACCGGGACGACGCGACAGCCGCTCAGCGGGACCCGTACGCGGCGGCAAACAGCTGACCGGTCCGGCCGGCAACAGCTGGAGTGGCGATCACGCCGGGCAGCTAATCCGGCAGGATCATCTGGCCGCCGCTATCCCGGCCGACCGGGAGCACCTCGGTCACGGCGCTCACCGGAAGCGGGCCGTAGATGTGGGGATAGCGCTCCGCGCCGGGGGCTGGTGTCTCATACCGGATATCGGCTGGCACGTGCTCGCTGTCGATCACGAGCACGACGAGGTCGTCGGCATCGGCGTAGACCAGCTCGGCGACCGCGCGCAGCTGACGCGCCAGCGAGCAGTGGATAAAGCCCTCCTGCTCGAGCGTGACACCGCGCGTCGACATCCGGTATTCGCCCGTGCGGACGGCATCCTGCCAGCTGGCGCGGTCGGTGATGTGCAGCAGTTCGGCCACCCGGTCACGATAGCGACTCGCGCCTGCGGGCGTGCGGGCGGCTGACTGGCCGGCAGTGCGAACCTGCGCGCGTGCGAGCCAGGTGGCATGGAACCATGAGTCGCGCCGAAACTGACTCCACCTGCTGCCGACGGGAGCGCTGACACCGTGAACGAGAGCTTCGCCTCCGAGTTGTGGCGCGGGACCGCCGACATCTACGCGGCGATCCTGGAACACCCGTTCGTCACCGGGCTGGCAGATGGCAGCCTGCCGCGCGAGTCCTTCGAGTTCTACGTGCTCCAGGACGCCCTGTACCTGCGTAAGTACGCGCAAGCACTGGCGGCTGTCGCCAGCCGTGCTGCCGTTCCCGCGGAAACGGAGATGTTCGCGCGTCACGCCGCGGGCATTGTCGCAGTCGAGCTGGGCTTGCATCAGTCCTTGCTGGCCGATCTCGACATCGATCCCCGCGCCGCCGATGTCGCCGACGAGGCGCCCACGACGCTGGCCTACACCAGCTACTTGCTCGCCGCGTGCGCGGGGTCCTACGCCGAGGGCGTGGGTGCCGTGCTGCCGTGCTACTGGATCTACTGGGAGGTGGGCAAGCACCTGCTCGAACGCGGCTCGCCTGACCCTCGCTACCAGCGATGGATCGACACGTACGCGGCCGAGGAGTTCGGCGATGAGGCTCGCGAGGTTATCGCGGTCACCGACAGGCTCGGCCAGGAGATCGCGGCTGTCGAGCGCAAGCGCATCCACCGCCACTTCCGCGCGACAAGCCGCTACGAGTGGATGTTCTGGGACATGGGATACCGCCGCGAGACCTGGCCGGTGCCCTGAGCCGTTGCGACCGCGCACTAGATCAGGCTGGCAGGGCCGCCGGCTTGACAGACCGACCATCTGAAGTGTTTCTTTTGAAACATGTCCTTCAAGTCAGTCGACGGTCAGGCCGAACCACCGGAGAGTCCGGGCGAACCGCCGGCCTTCGCGATCCCCGGCAAGTCGATCAAGCTGACTGATGCTGAGACCATGCGGGCGCTGGCTCACCCGGCACGGATCGCGCTATGGCAGCACTTGCTGCTTGACGGTCCTGCGACCGCCACCGAATGCGCGCCCGTGGCGGGGCTGTCGCCGTCGGCGTGCAGCTATCACCTGCGCCAGCTCGCGCGGTACGGCTTCGTCGAGCAGGACCAGGCCGCCGCTGCCAACGGCCGGGAACGGCCCTGGCGGGGCGTCGTGACTTCGACGACGATCGAGGAGCTCGACGATCCCGTTGCCGAGATGGCGGCAAGGCTGCTGAACTCCAGCCTGGACGAGCACTGGCGGGAAGCCCGGCGCCGCTATCTCGCGCAGCAGGCGGACTATTCGGCCGACTGGCGGCGCGCGGCCGGCGACGACCGGACGGTGCTCTACGTCACGGCAGAGGAGCTACTGCGACTGCGCGCGCAGATCCGCGAACTGTACCTGCCGCTCATCCGGCTCTCGGGCCAGGAACGGCCAGCCGGCGCACAGCCAGTACAGGGGGTCATCGAGTTCGCGCCGATGTTCAATCCGCTTGACGGGCCGGACGCGTGACGGGCCGCCGCGGCCTGCGGACGGCTCTGCGGCGCGCCACCTCCTACCGCGGTCCAGGCTCAGTGCCGGCGCTCCGTTCGCGGCCGTTCCGGCTGCTGGCCGGCGGCCAGCTCGTGTCGAACGTGGGCGACGGACTCTACGCGGTCGCACTGCCCTGGTACGTGTTGTCACACCACGGCGGCGCGATCCTGCTCGGCACGGTCCTGGCCGCGTACGGCGTCCCGCGCACCTGCCTCATCATGGTGGGAGGCCACCTGGCGGACCGGCTCAGCCCGTGGACCGTCATGATGGCCGCGGACATCGGCCGTCTCGGACTGGCGGGCGGCCTCGCGGTGCTCGCGACAGCGCAGCGTCCTGAGTTCCTGACGCTTGCGCCGATCGCGTTCGGCCTCGGCGCCGGCGAGGGCCTGTTCCTCCCAGCGTCCTACGCGATCATGCCAAAGCTCGTGGCCGACGATCAGCTGCAGAGCGGCAACGCGTTGCTGTCCGCGAGCACGCAACTGGCAGTCTTCGCTGGCCCTGCGCTCGGCGGGGCAGTGGTGGCGGCGCTGAGCTCGGCGGCCGGCTTCGGACTCGACGCAGTCAGCTTCGGCGTGTCCGCGCTGACGCTCTGGCGGCTCGGCGCGACCGTCGCCGCACGGTCGGCGGCCGGCGCGGCAGAGCCAGTGGTTGCCGCAGCCGCAGCGAACTCAGATCCGGCAGGCGATGGTGACAGTCTCGGCGGCCCCGGATCGGAACTATCCTCGCGTCGCTTCCTTAACTTCGTCCGGCGCGAGCCGGTAGTGCCGCTGATCATGGCAGTCGACATCATGGCGAACCTCGGCAGCGCCGGAACCACCGAAGTCGCCCTGCCACTGTTTGCGCGCGAGCACCTGCATGCCGGGGCCGGCGGCTACGGTGCGCTGATCGCAAGCGCCGGAATCGGGGCCCTGGCCGGATCGCTCGCCGCGACCAGGCTGAACCGCGCCCGGCGGCCAGCAGTGGCAGCGGGCCTGATCTTCCTGGCCCAGGTCCCGCTGATGCTCTGCCTGCCGTGGGCACCAGGGCTCGTCGTGGCTGCGGCGATCCTGGCGCTGTGGGGCGGCCTCAACATGTCGGCTAACGTCACCACCCAGACCGCGTTCCAGCGGTGGGCTCCGCCGGATCTCATCGGCCGGCTGAGCGGGCTGCTGCTGACCACCAGCTATGGCATGTTCCCGGCCTCGGTGGCGCTGGCGGGACTCGTGGCGCACCGCTACGGCCCTGGCGCGTTCTTCATATTCGCCGCGGTGAGTCTCGCGGCAACCCTCGCCTGGGCACTCAGCCGGCAGGCGTTCCGGGACTTCGGGATGCGGCCCGTTGCCGGACCATCAGCTCAGCCAGCTTCGCCAGACCGCGCAGCGGTCGCACCATCACCGTGAAGCTGACGAGCTTGCCTCAGCTGGCGAGAGGCTCCAGGAACTCGAGCCTGTTCCCGTGCGGGTCGCTGGTGTAGAAGCGGCGCATGCCAGGGAAGCCATCGTCGAAGCTGGCCGGGTAACCGGCCGCTGCCAGCCGCGAAGCCCAGTCGTCGATATCAGACACCAGCAGTGCCGGATGTGCCTTCCTGGCCGGCCTGAAGTCGGCCTCCACACCCAGGTGCAACTCGAAGCCATGGCCGCGGAACCAGCACCCGCCCTTGGGCGCGAGGGCCGGCGGCTTATCGATCTCATCCAGCCCGAGCACGCCGCGGTAGAACGCCCGCGAGGAGTCTTCAGATCCGGCCGGACAGGCCAGCAGCACGTGGTGGATCACAACGTCTCACCTCGATCATATATCTCGATGTCAAGATACATGATAGGGGAACGCCCGCCCTTGCCGCCAGTCACGTGGGCACGACGCGGCGATGCGGCTCGCCAACCGTTTGCGCGTTGCCGCGCGACTTGCGAAAACGCCGACGGCTGAACCCGTCATGCCGCAGCGCTGACCGCTAAAGTATGTCGGTCATGGGCGTTATTAACGACATCGCAGAGCAGTACGTGGTCCGGGCGACTGATCTTGACCCGGTCATGGCCACCAGCGTCGGCATCGCTGGCCACGACGACCAGCTAACCGACCTGAGCATGGCTGGCTTTGCCGCAAGGGCAGAGCTGGACCGGGCGACTGTCGCCGAGCTGACCGCCGCCGAGCCGGAATCCGAGCGGGAACGCGTCGCGCGCGCGGCGATGCTGGAACGGCTCGGCCTTGCTGTCGAGCTGTCTGACGCAGGCGAGACCACTCGCGAACTGAACGTCATCGCAAGCTGGATTCAGGGAGTGCGTCAGGTGTTCGACCTGATGCCGACCGAGGGCGAGGAAGCGCAGCGCAACATCGCCGCCCGGATGGCCGCAGTTCCCGCTGCCTACGCCAACCTCCAGCAGACGTATGCGGAGGCTGCGCGCCGCAATCGGGTTGCCGCGCGCCGCCAGGTCATCGAGTGCGCGAAGCAGTGCGCGCAGTGGTCTGCGCCTGGCAGCGGCTTCTATCACGGCCTGGTTGATCGCACCGGCGCCACTGGCGCCCTGCTCGCAGACCTGACAGCTGCTGCCGACGCTGCCAGCGCGGCGACCGCCGAGCTCGGCAAGTTCCTGGAGACCGAGCTGCTGCCGCTCGCGCCAGACCGGGATGCCGTTGGCCGGGAGAGGTACGCGCTGGCGTCTCGCAACTTTCTCGGTGCGGCGATCGACCTGGACGAGGCTTACGCGTGGGGCTGGGCCGAGGTCATGCGGCTTGAGGCCGAGATGGCGCAAGTCGCCGGTCTCATCGTGGCGGGCGGTTCCGTCGAGGATGCGACCGCGCAACTGGACGCCGACCCGGCACGGCAGATCAACGGTTCGGCGAACCTGAAGTCCTGGATGCAGGAGTTCGCCGACTCGACCATTGCCGAGTTGCACGGGACGCATTTCGACATCCCGGAGCCGGCGCGGCGGATCGAGGCCATGATTGCCCCGACTAGCGACGGCGGCATCTATTACACCGGCCCGAGCGAGGACTGGACCAGGCCGGGGCGGATGTGGTGGACCGTGCCTGACGGAGTCGAGCAGTTCTCCACCTGGAAAGAGATCACCACGATCTATCACGAGGGAGCGCCAGGCCACCACCTGCAGGTCAGTCAGGCAGTCTTCGAGAAGGAGTCGCTGAACCGCTGGCAGCGGCTGCTGTGCTGGGTGTCCGGGCATGGCGAGGGCTGGGCGCTGTATGCCGAGCGCCTGATGGCGGAGCTCGGTTACCTCGCAGACCCCGGTGCCATGCTCGGCCTGCTCGACAGCCAGCTACTGAGGGCCGCGCGAGTTGTCGTCGACCTCGGCGTGCACCTCGAGCTGCCGATCCCGGCGGGCACGGGCTGGCACGAGGGCGAGACCTGGACTGCGGAGCTTGCCTGGGAGTTCCTGCGCAGCCGGGTGCATATGGAGGACGAGATGCTCAGGTTCGAGCTCAACCGGTATCTCGGCTGGCCGGGCCAGGCACCCTCGTACAAGCTTGGCGAGCGCATCTGGCTGCAGGCGAGGGAAGAGGCCCGCCAGCGCAAGGGCGCGAACTTCAGCCTCAGGGACTTCCACAGTCAGGCCCTGGCCCTCGGCGCTCTCGGACTGGATCCGCTGCGCGAGGCGCTGGCGCGCCTCTAACCGCGGGGGCCGCAGTCCTGCCGCGGATTTGACGCGGTGCTCATCCGAGCAACGCACACTTCATGGGTTTGTGCATATTTCATGCCCGCTATGATCCGATTTGTGGTGCAGGGATCCATGAAGTGTCGCGTCAGATCCATGAAGAGTGCGTAAGCCGGCGTGAAAGGTCGGGCGGGACCATCCGGTCGGCTGTGATCGGATGGGGTCATGAAGGTTCGGATCGGCATCAGCTTGGGCCCGCAGGCTACCCCCGACGGCCTAGCGGCCGCGGTCAGCTCGATTGAATCCGCGGGCATTGACTCGCTCTGGTTCAGCGAGGTCGTGTACGGCGACCTAGTCGAGCCGCTGATCGGCATGACCTACACACTGGCCAGGACCAGCCGGCTCAAGGTCGGCACGGGGGTCGCGGTGCTGCCCGGCCGGCATCCGGTGCTGGTAGCCAAGGAACTAGCCTCGCTCGCTGCGCTCGCTCCACGTCGCGTGCTGCCCGTCTTCGGCTTGCGCCCCGCGCGCCCGCCTGAGATAGCGGCGTTCCCCGTCCAGGGCAACCGCGCTGCTGTGTTTGACGAGTCGCTGGAGTTGCTGAAGCTGCTGCTCACACAGCAGAACGTCACATTTTCCGGCAAGTTCTTCACGGTCACCGGCGCGACTGTCGGGCCGCCCGCTGCCAAGCCGCTGGACATCTGGCTCGGTGGCAGCGCGCCGGAGGGGCTGCGCCGGGTTGGCAGATACGGCGACGGCTGGCTTGGCAGCTTCCTGACCCCGGCGGAGGCGGGGGCCGCGCGCGAGCAGATCCAGGAGGCCGCGACTGCGAGCGGGCGCGAGATCGAGGCCGATCACTTCGGCATCAGCCTTGCAGTTGGTGACATCACGCCGGACTTCGCCCGCGCGATCGAGCGGCGCCGGCCTGGTGTCGATCCGGCCACGCTGGCCCCGGCTAACTGGGCGCAGGCGCGCGACATGATCGAGGCGTACGTTGCGGCAGGACTCAGCAAGTTCGTGGTCAGGCCGGCTCTGCCAGCCGCCGCCGGCTCTGGCGTCGAGCGGTTCATTGCCGAATTCGCAGCCGAGATGCTGCCGCTGGAGAACTGACCCTCCACCTGCTAGCGGGCCGTCCGGCTGACCCGGTCCGCTCGCCAGCAGCGGGAGCGCATCGGCATCTCCAGTTCTGCCTCGCCGGGGAACTGCTCGGCGAGCGCGGCGGCGGCTCGCGCCCGGCCGATGTTCCTGAGTTCCGCGCTGGCAGTGATCACCTCGCTGTAAGTCCCGAGCATGTCGACGATGTCGGCGACCGGCATGTACCTGCTAAACCGGAACAGCTGCGTCTCGATATTCGTGAAAAGCGTCCGGTCCGGTAGGCGCACCTGGCGGCGTTCACCGTCAGGAATCCGCTCATCGGCCGGGATCTCGTCGGCTGGAAAATCGCGAGCGGAGGCAAGGTAGGCGGACGGCGCGGCTGCTCGATCCTGGCCGGCGGCCCGCCGCTGCGTCAGTGCCTCGGCGAACCATTGATCCGCATGCAGCCACTCGATGTCCGGCTGGCGGCCGGTCCAGATCACCCCGAACCTGCCGCTGTCACGCAGCACCCTGCTGATCTCGGGCACGGCACGTTCCGGGTCCATCCAGTGCCACGCGGAGGACACGAGCACGGCATCAGCGCTGCCATCCGGCAGCGGGATCGCTTCACCGCGCCCTGCCAGTACCTCGACGTCACCGGACCGGGCCTGCAGCACGGAGCGCATCCGCTCGTCCGGTTCGACGGCTATAACGCGGCCGACTTTGCCTGCCAGGGCCCGGGTCAGCAGTCCCGTCCCGGCAGCTAGATCCACGACAACGTCGCGGCGCTCGGGCAGCAGCCAGTCAACGGCCTCGGGTGGCGGGCCTGGCCGGAGCCGGTCGTAGTCGCCTGCGACAGCTCCGAAGGACATCGATCGTTCTGCGCGGCTAGCCACGCTGACACGGTAGCTCGTGACTGCGAGTGCTGAGATAGCCGGCGTCCAAAGGTAACCGCCATCACAGCAACCGGGGCAAACGGAAGCTGGCTGACGCAACCCGCCGGCCCGGCACTGGTACCACCCTGGTGTGAGATCGGGGCAGAGCCGGAGGGCTATCGTGGGAGACGGTGGAGGTTGGTGAAACGCCTCGGCTGGCAAGCGCTTAGCTGGCAAGGGCGGAACTAATGACCGGGGCGGACCGGGGGGAGAAGTCCCGATGTCTATGCCTTCTGCGTCGTTTTCTCCAGTGTCGCTGCCGATGCGCCGTAGCAGTCCGTTCGACCCGCCGGCCGGGTACCGGTTCCTGCGCGAGGAGGAACCGGTCAGCAGGCTGGCGTTCCCCGACGGGAAGGTCGGCTGGCTGCTCACCCGGCATCAGGACGTACGTGCCTTGCTGGCCGACGACCGGTTCAGCTCGGATCGTCGGCGGGTTTCTTCGCCAGTGCGGAGGTTTCCGATCCGGCCCGATACGCCTGCGGTGCGGGCAGGCTCACTGATCGGCATGGACCCGCCCGAGCACACCCGCTACCGGCGCATGCTGACGCGCTACTTCACTGTGCGGCGGATGCGCGAGCTGGCGCCGCGGATAGAGCAGGTCGTCTCCGAGCACCTTGATGCGATGGAGCGCAGCGGACCTCCGGCCGATCTCGTACCTGCTTTCGCTCGCCCGATACCGTCGCTGGTGATCTGCGAGCTGCTGGGTGTGCCGTACCGGGACAAGGCAACGTTCCAGCGGTGCACCTCCACCATGCTCAGGCTCGGCGCCAGCGAGGACGAGATATCCGCGGCGCGGGACGAGCTCTGGCAGTACATGCTCGACTTGGTGGCCGCTAAGCGGCAGCACCCGGACGACGCTCTGCTCGGCAGCCTGATTCAGACAGGCTCGCAGGATGCCGACCTCACCGATGAGAGGCTGGCCGGCATCGGACAGTTGCTGCTGGCCGCGGGGCACGAAACCACCGCGAACATGCTCTCGCTCGGCACGTATGCCCTGCTGCGTCACCCCGATCAGCTTTGTGCCCTGCGCGCGGACGGTGATCTGGTCGACGGCGCAGTGGAGGAGCTGCTGCGCTATCTCACGATCGTGCAGTTCGGTACCGTCCGGGTCGCCCGCGAGGACATCGAGTTCGCCGGCCGGCGCATCAGGGCGGGCGAAACAGTCGTCGCCTCGCTGGCCGCCGCCGACAGGGATCCGCTGCAGTTCGCGGAACCCGATGACCTGGACCTCGCCCGGCCCGCATCACAGCACGTCGCCTTCGGGCACGGGATCCACCAGTGCCTGGGCCAGCAGCTCGCGCGGGTGGAGATGAAGGTCGCCTACAGCGCACTTTTCCGGCGGTTCCCCCGGCTTCGCCTGGCCGTGCGACCGGGCGAGGTACCGATGCGCGATGACATGTTCATCTACGGTGTCCACCGGCTCCCCGTCGCCTGGTAAAGGGGGTGACAGCATGAGAATCCAGGTGGACCGCGACCGGTGCCGCGGCGCCGGCCAGTGCGCGCTCACCGCGCCCGCACTGTTCGACCAGTCCGACGATGACGGCACCGTCGTCGTGCTCGATGAGCAGCCACCCACCGAACTGCAGGAGCAGGCGCGGCGCGCCGCAGCGCTGTGCCCGAATGCTGTCATCCGCATTCTGGCGAACGTCCCGCGCTTATGCCAGCGGCCCGCCACGTTCAGCTGACGCGCTCTCGCCAGTCCCCGCCGCCAGAGCTCCGCCGCGGAAGCTGCGCAGCAGCAGGTCGAGCATCTCGACCTGGCGCTGGACAGTCACCCGGTCCTGATACAGGACGCGCTCCGCAGACAGGCCGTCAATGAGCGCTACCAGCTGATGGGTGGCGAGGCCAAGGTCGTAGCCGTCGGCCAGCTCGCCGAGGTCTGCCGCCTCCTGCAGGTGGCGGCGCAGCCGGTCGCAGAGCCGGTCGAACTCGGTGTGCTGCAAGTCCCGCAGTGCCCGATTACCTAGCGCCCGTCCCCAGAAGCTGATCTCGATCTGCGCCTCGAGGTCGCGCCGGTTATCTAGCGGCAGTGCCTCGAGCATGACGGCACGCAGCGCCGCCAGCCCGGTGAGCCCGGCGGCGGCAGCGGCCATCCGCGCCCCTACCCGGCGGTGTGAGTGCACCAGCGCTGAGCCGAGGATGTCGGCCTTGTCGTCGAAGTAGTGCCCGAGAATCCCGCGCGAGCAGTTCGCCTCCTTGGCGATCGCGCGGATGGTGGCTCCGGTGATCCCGTCCCTGGCAATTACCCGCCAGGTGGCCGAGAGGATTTCATCCCGCCGCTCGTCCCAGTCAACGATCTTGGGCATCGCATTCCCGCTTGAAGGTCCTTGGCCGTCCGGCACAGTCGACTCTGTTTTTTTGTCGGACGTCCGTCTAACATCCGTTCTAATGCATGACAACGCGGAACTGCAAACCGCCCGCGAGCAACTGGTGAGCTACTGCGGGCGCATGGTCGCGGACGGGCTGGCCGTCGGAGCGGCCGGGAACATGAGCACGCGTGTCGGCGACCTTGTCGCGATCACGCCGTCCGGGGTGAGCTACGCCGAGCTGGTCCCGGCTGACATCTGCATCACGACGCTTTCCGGCGACGAAGTCGACGCGCCGGAAACGCCATCCAGCGAGCTGCCCATGCACCTCGCCGTCTACGCGGCCACGAGCGCGAGTGCGGTCGTACATACGCACTCGGCCGAGGTGATCGCGGTGTCGGCAACCTCAGCTGAGCTGCCGGCCGTGCATTACGCGATCAACGGGCTCGGCGGCCCGGTCCGGGTCGCCGCGTACACCAGGTTCGGCTCGGCTGGCCTGGCGGAAGCGGCGGTCGCCGCGCTGGACGGGCGCCGCGCTGCGATCCTGCAGAACCACGGCGCGATCTGCTACGGCCGGACGCTCGCGCAGGCATACGACCGGGCGGTGCTGCTCGAGTGGCTGGCCAGGGTCTACCGGCTCGCGCGCGCTCACGGCGCGCCAAGGATCTTGTCGGAGGCCGAGCTCGACGAAGTTGCGGCCGAGTCTCGACGGCGTAACTACGGGGAACGGCGGCGGCGATGACAGCGGCGCCCGGCGACGGCGCGGTGGCGAGGCGGACCGTGACCGCGCACCGGGTGGCGGTCATCGGGCCGCACATCCTGGACGTGCTCGGCCGGCCTGTTGAGTCGATTCCGGTCGGCCAGGGCAGCGCCCGGCTGACAGAGATCCGGGCTACTGCGGCCGGAACTGCCGCTGGCACCGGGGTGGACCTGGCAAAACTCGGCGTCAGCGTGCGCAGCATCGGAGCGGTCGGCACCGACCTGCTGGCCGATATCCTCCTCGCGGCGCTGACGTCTCACGGCATCGATACCGGCGGCCTCGTCAGGACCGCGGCGGCGCAGACGTCCGCGACGATCCTGCCCATCCGGCCGAACGGGGAGCGGCCCGCTCTGCACGTGCCGGGCGCCACCAGGCTGCTCCGGCTCGCCGACATCGACCTGACGGGACTGGTCGGCTTCGACGCGGTGCTACTCGGCGGCCCGGACGCGCTAGCGGGCTTGTCCGGCGCGCCGACCTGGCAGCCGTCGTCGCGGCGGCGAACGGTGGTGCGACCAACAGCGGTGCGACCAACAGCGGTGCGACCAACAGCGGTGCGACCAACAGCGGTGCGACCAACAGCGGTGCGACCAACAGCGGTGCGACCAACAGCGGTGCGACCAACAGCGATGGCGCGCTCGTCGCCATGGATGTCCTGCACCCCGGCAGCGAACGTGACTTCGTAAGGATCAGTCCGGCTCTCAGCGGCGCGGACTGGTTCTGGCCGAACGCCGATCAGCTTCTCGCCCTGACCGGCCGGACTGACCTCGAGCTGGCGATCGGCGACGTGCTAGCGCTCGGCACCGGCGGCGTGGCAGTGACACTCGGCGCGGGCGGCTGCCTCGTCACTTCCCGGCCGGAAGGTCGCGCCACGGCCGTCGAACTGACTCATATCCCGGCGGTGGCGGTCGCCGTGACGGACACGACGGGCTGCGGAGACGGGTTCGGCGCAGGCATGCTCACCGGACTGTTGCTTGGCTGCGACGCTGCCGACGCGGCCTGGCTGGGCGTTGCTTGCGGCGCGCTCGTCGCGACAGGCCTCGGTTCGGACGCGGGCCTGGAGAGTCTCGGCCAGGTCCTGGATTTCCTTCAGACCGCGAATGCTGAAGTGGCCGACCGGATCGGTAAGCACGCAATCAGCACGGGCGCAATCAGCACGGTTGCAATCAGCACAGGGGAGCAGACGGAATGACGGATCAGCTAGTCAAGGCGGCCGGCCGGGACAGCCGGGCGCGCAGCGCGGACGAGCAACTTCGCCGCCGGGCTAGAGCAGTGATTCCTGGCGGGATGTACGGGCACCAGTCTGCGGGTCCGTTGCCGCCGGAGTACCCGCAGTTCATGCGGTCGGGACGGGGCGCCCGCGTCTGGGATGTGGACGGCAACGAGTACGTCGACCTGATGTGCAGCTATGGCCCGGTAGTCCTGGGTCACCAGCATCCGGCGGTCGAGGCCGCGGCTGCCGCGCAGGCAGACCTTGCCGACTGCCAGAACGGGCCGGGCCCGGTCATGGTCGAGCTGGCCGAACTGCTTGTGAGCACGGTGCAGCACGCAGACTGGGCGATGTTCGCCAAGAACGGCACCGATGCGACCACGATCTGCTGCACGATCGCCCGCGCCCGCACGAGGCGGTCGCGCATCCTGGTTGCGACTGGCGCCTATCACGGCGCCGCGCCGTGGTGCACGCCGCGTCTGGCCGGCGTGACAGCTGAGGACCGCGCGAACCTCGGCCACTACACGTTCAACGACCTGGCCTCAGTCACGGCTGCGGCAGCCGAGACCGGGCCGGACCTGGCGGCCATCGTGGTGAGTCCGTACAAGCACGATGCCGGGTTCGACCAGGAACTGGTCGACCCTGCCTTCGCCCGCGGCTTGCGCGAGCTTTGCACGCAAACCGGTGCCGCGCTGATCCTGGACGACGTGCGCTGCGGCTTCCGGCTGCACCTGGGCTCGAGCTGGGAGCCCATCGGCGTCCTGCCGGACATGTCCGCCTGGAGCAAGGCGATTGCCAACGGGCACCCGCTGGCCGCGGTGCTCGGCTCCGGCGCTTATGCCGACGCGGCCGCGAGCATTTTCGTGACCGGCTCCTTCTGGTTCTCGGCCGCCGCGATGGCCGCCGCGATCGCCACCATCGGCGCACTGCGCGATCAGGACGCTATCGAGGTAATGGACCGGGTCGGGACTGCTCTGCGCGCCGGGATACTGGCGCAGGCCTCAGCGCGTGGTATTGACGTCAAGTACACCGGGCCGGCTGCCATGCCGTACCTCACGTTCGCCGGCGATCGCGGCCACCAGCTAGCCAGCACGTTCGCTGCGGCGGCCATCCGGGCCGGCGCTTACCTTCATCCCCGCCACAACTGGTTCATCTCTGCGGCGATGACCGACGCAGATCTGGCCAAGGTCCTCTCCGCGACAGATGAGGCCTTTGCCGCCGTCCAGGCACGACTACACGAAGGCGGTATCACATGAGCACTGACGACTCGGCCAGGCCAGCCGGCGTAGCCGTGGCGGCGGCCGACGGTGAGGAGACCATTCTCGCCAGGGCGGGCTACAAGCCCGAGCTGCGCAGGTCCCTGCGCTTCTTCTCGATGTTCGCCATTGCCTTCTCGATCATCTCGATCACTACCGGGATCTTCCTCAACTACGGCTTCGGCCTGCAGTACTGGGGCCCAGCCTCGATCTGGACCTGGCCGATCGTCGGCGTGGGCAACCTCATGGTCGCACTAGTGGTGGCCGAGCTCGGCACCAGGATCCCGCTGGCCGGCTACGCCTACCAGTGGAGTTCTCGGCTGGTGAACTCCAGCTACGGGTGGTTCGTCGGTTTCGCCGGCCTGCTCTACATGACGGTCGGGGGCGCAGCCATCATGTACACGGTCGCGGCGCCGCTGTTGCTCAGCGAGTTCAACTACACGACGCCGAATCCCCGGCTGACGCTGGCAGTGACGATTATCTTGATGCTCCTGCCTGTGATCTTCAACATCATCAGCATCCAGGTAGCCGCGCGCGTGAACAACCTCGCTGTGTTCACCGAGATCATTGGCACGGTGGTGTTCGGCGTGCTGCTGTTCGTCCTCTGGGGGCTGAAGACCAAGCCGGCACCGTATGGCGCGAGCATCCTGGGCAGCACGCAATCGCTGTATCACAATCCGACCATCTACGCGTTCGGGCTGGCCGGCCTGATGGGGGCGTTCACCCTCGTCGGTTTCGAGCTTGCCGCCGACATGTCCGAGGACGCGGTGAACCCGCGGCGCAGCGTGCCACGCGGGGTGATCTGGGCCGTCGCGGGTTCGGCGGTGCTCGGCATGATTGCGCTCATCGGCTTCACCGTGGCGATCCCGGGCATCAAGGCGATTGAGGCGCCGAACAACCTGCCGCTGCTGACCATCGCCGGCTACTGGCTACCGTCATGGCTCGTGAAGGTGTTCATCGCGTTCGTCATCTTCTCGATGTTCGCGATCCTGGTCGTCGGCGCCGGCGCGCAGGCGCGGCTGGCGTACTCGATGTCACGGGACAACATGCTGCCGTTCTCAGGCCTCCTGCGCCGAGTCAATCCCCGCTCCCAGACGCCGATCATGGCGCTGCTGGTATTCGCGGTCGTCGACATCGGAGCGCTGTTCTATGGCTACCTGCAGACCAGCGCGTTCCTCACCCTCGTAGGCGCGACCGCGATCATCCCGTACATCATCTACTTCCTGATCACGGCCGGATACGCCTACAAGCGGCGGACACTGGACTCGATTCCCGGCGTCTTCTCCCTCGGTCGGTGGGCCTGGCCGGTGATTATCTTCGTGCTGGTCTATACCGCGCTGATCATGTTCGTGCTGTCGGCGCCCAGCCCGTTCCACTCCTCCGACCGCGTACTCGGATACGGCGCCGGCATCGCGGTGCTGTGGTACGTAGCTGCGCTGGTCTGGCGCCTGCGCCGCGGTACCGCCGGGGTGAAGCGAGTCGAGGAACTGGTCGACTAACCGCGCCGGTAAGGACGGGTTCCGGCCCGCCGCGGCCGTCAGCTGCGGGCCGGATCCCACCACCCGCTAGCATCTCGTTCGTGTTGAAGAGCGGATGCTTGTGACAAAAACCGTCCTTGATCACGTCTCGATCGGGACCCGCGTGCTTTCTCACGGCTGGGAGTTGTTCGGCGGACTACTCGGTGGCACGTGGGTCTATGGCGGCGACTCGCCGGGCTTCTGGTGGGGGCAGGTGCGATTCGGCTCGGGTCCCAAGATCGAGCTGATCACGCCAACCGGGGGACCGGACTCGGCGTTCCTTGAGCGGTTCCTCGCTCGGAGCGGGCCTGGCGCGCATCACCTCAATTTCATGGTCAGTGACATTGAGCAGACGCTGCGGCAGATTCGCGCGCTCCGGATCGAGCCAGTTCAGGTGAGTCTCGATGATCCGCGCTGGAAGGAGGCGTTCGTCCGCTCCAGGGACGCGTCCGGCATTGTCATCCAGGTCGCGGAACAGTCCGGGCCGCCGCCAGAACTCGCGCCGCCGGCCGGCCTTGGCACGACTGGCTCGCCGTCGGCGTTCATCCTGGTCGAGCAGTACGTGGACGACATCGATGCTGCCCTGCGGCTGTACGAGTCGGCGCTGGATGGCGAGGTCGTGAGCCGGGCGGACAGAGGCGCCGCCTCAGTCGCCGAGCTGACCTGGCCGAACGGTGCGCGACTTCGGCTGAGCACACGCCTGCCCGGCCAGCTGACTCGAGGCGGGCCCGGCCCGTTGCACTTCAGCCGCGACAGCGGGTCGTTCGGCCCGGCGGAGCTGAGTCGTGCGGCAGACCTGTCGCGACTGCTCGGCGTTCGCATCGAAGTGTCGAGCTGAGCCCGGGGCAGTCGGCCGAGTTTCTGCAGCGGGCGTTCCCGGCCGAGTCACAGCGGGACAGGCTGGCGCTGCCAGGTCAGGCCTCCGTCCCCGGTGATCCACGCGGTGCGCGGGTCGCTGATCCACCAGCCGGCCAGGGGAGTGGTGAAGCCGACGCTGGCTACGGCCGGAGCGTGCGGGTTGAGCCGGGTAATGCCGCTGATGGCGGTCTTCCAGGTCAGCCCGCCGTCGTCGGATACCAGCAGCCGGTAGCGCACCTGTCCGCTACCGCTGGCGGGGCCGGTGGCCAGAGCCAGGCGATGCGGGCTGGCGGCAACGATCAGCCAGTTCGTGCCCGCGGCCGGCGGCGGCCCGGGCCGGCTCCAGGCTGAGCCGTAGTCGGCCGAGGTGACCACGAAGTCCTGCCCGGTCCCGGTGCGCGGCGCGCACAGCGCTGCGAGGAAGCCGCCCGGCGCGGCGGCGATGCCGACGGCGTCGTGGGTCGCTGTTCCGGTGCCCGGGCACGGGTCGGGCAGCCGGCGCCACGCGGCCCCGCCGTCGGTGCTGCGGAAGATCACCGTGTGCTGGCTGCCGGCTCCGGCGGCCAGGTTGCCGTAGACCGGCACGTAGATGACCTGTCGGCCCTGCCGGATCAGCTGCGAGCTGACCGCCTGCGAGGCAGTCAGCGAATCGGGGATGCGCAGCAGCGTGCGCCACTTCGTGCTCCCGGCGGCGGCTTCCTGCACCAGCCGGGTGCACGGCCCAGGGCAGCCGGTGCCCCGGTAGGCGACCCGGACAACAGTGCCCGCGGC
>Ga0335072_10002309_pt1 | contig 29702 bp, 30 predicted proteins | sample Lox_Sample_21_FD_206725 | JGI IMG/M metagenome (GOLD analysis project Ga0335072, IMG submission 206725) | Soil microbial communities from Loxahatchee National Wildlife Refuge, Florida, United States - Lox_Sample_2.1 | ecosystem: Environmental > Terrestrial > Soil > Wetlands | place: USA... | reverse complement strand
TCAACCTGTTGGAGCACCGCTTCGAGAGCCGAACTGCGACCCACGATTTGCTGAAATTCGGGCCCCCTATCGTCGTGGCCTCGAAGACTGCTTTGTTCGAAGGTTCCCACAACTTTCCTCCCCGGCTTGCTGACTGAGACGTAAATTCTGCTCAATATCAGAGCCGTTTACACGGCGCCGTCGTCCCCGCTCAAGGCCTTCAAAGCTGCTCGGACACGATCAAGTAAAACGTCACTGTTAAACGGCTTGGCCAAAAACCCCACGGCCCCAGCTCTCATTGCCTGAAGGCGCATTTGTTCGTCCCCGTGCGCTGTGATGAAGATAATCGGTATCGCACAGTTCTCATCCTTCAGTCTTGCCTGAAGATCCAGGCCGGACATGCCTGGCATACGGATATCCGCAATAAGACACGCAGCCTCTGGAAGTTCTCCGGACCTCAGCAAATCCTCGGCCGATCCGAACGAGGTTACGGCAAACCCAGCGGCTTTTAGCAAACGGTGCAACGCGACCCGGACCAATTCGTCATCATCGACCACAGCGATTAGTTTTTTTGTGCTCGGTTGAGTGATCATGGTAGTTAGATTTTCGCTTACCCCTGTGATCATGGTGATCAAAAAGTATCCCGTTGTCCCGAAACACGCAATTGTCAGTATTTATACGCACCTTATATAAAGATATAAGGAGGCCAACGCTTCGCCGGCTTTAGGAGGGGCTTTCGTCAGGAAGTTTCAGCTTTTCCGCCATTCTTCCCAATTCAGCGGGGGAACCCGCCTCCATTTTATGCATTACGTGTCCACGATGGACCGCAGCGGTGATTTCGCTCGTCCCGAGTTTCGACGCGATCTGCTTTGTTTGCATGCCGGAAACCAGAAGTCCCATGACCTCGCGCTCGCGTGCGGTTAGACTGCTGTACCTTTCCTGCAATACGGCAGTTTCTTTCTGCTGCTGCCGTGCCACTTCGTCGCGCTTGAACGCTTGGTCAATGGCATCCAGAAGGTCCTGATCTCGGAACGGCTTTGTCAGAAATTCCACGGCGCCTGATTTCATGGCCTTCACGGTCATCGGAATGTCGCCGTGGGCGGTTATGAAAATGATAGGAATGTTTACGCCTGCCTCAAGCAAGTTGCGCTGGACCTCGAGTCCGTTCATTCCCGGAAGTCGCATATCCAAAACGAGGCAGCTTGGGCCCTTTGGTATCGTCCGCTGCAGGAATTCCTGGGCGGTCGCAAACAACTCGGCGTTCAGACTGACGGTTTTCAGCAAGCGCCGCATCGCTGCACGTATATCCGGGTCATCATCAATAATGAATACGGTCCGCTCCGCTGGGGAACTCATGTGCCCTCTGGTACCCGCTGTGGCAACGTAAATCGAAATGTAGCGCCGGGTCCAGAATTGGCCTCGGCCCACAGACGGCCACCGTGTGATTCGATGATAGAACGACTGATTGCCAAGCCCATTCCGGTACCTTGCGGCTTGGTGGTGAAAAACGCGTCGAAGACCTTATTCGCGTTGTCAGGAGGGAGCCCTATCCCCGTGTCACTGACTGAGATCAGTACTTGGCCCTCGGCGGCCCGCGACGTAATGCTAAGTTCACCCGGGGCCCCCCGCATCGCCTCAATGCCATTGAGCATAAGGTTCATCACCACTTGCTGCAACTGCACTTGATCGCCCTTAACTCTTGGAAGATCTTCTGCGAGCTCTAGGTGGATAGCAACGGAATGCTGTCTTGCCTCATTCTGCAGCAGAACAACGATGTAGCGAATGACTTCAGTTAGGTCAATTACTTCGTGCTGCGGAGCATTCTTCCCAAACAGTGCGCGGACACGGTCGATGATTTCTGCCGCACGCCTGGCGCAATCAGCCATTCCAGAAGCAGCATCGCTGACTTCTGCAATATCGGGCTCGTTGCTCGCCAGCAGTCGTAAGCATACCTCGGCGTTGGTTACAGCTGCGGCAATCGGCTGCTTGATCTCGTGAGCCAGAGAAACCGCCAATTCTCCCATCATGCTCACACGGTTGATGTGTGCGAGATCTGCTTCTAACTGGCGCAACCTCTCGCGCTCTTCCTCGGCGCGCTTGCGTTCCGTCACATCGATGTGGGTTCCCACCAATTCAATCACCTCTCCCCCCGCACCGAAAACCGGATGACCGACCGCATGGATGTCTCTCACGGTGCCGTCGGGTAGGAGGATTCTGAATTCCTGAGTGAAATCTCTTTTGGCTCGTGCCGCTGTCTCGGCATGTCGGGTCGCTTTGTCGCGATCGTCTGGATGTATGCGTTGTTTCACTATCTCGATATCGGGAGCGCCCTGCCGCGGATCAAATCCCCAGATTCGGAAATTTTCTTCCGACCAGTAGACAGGACCTCTATGAGGGCTATAAGCCCAACTGCCGGTATGAGTCAGCCTTTGCGCTTCGGCTAGATAAGCTTCGTTGCGCCTTAGTGATTCCTCAGCTCGTTTGCGCTCCGTGATATCGCGAATGGCGCTGGAAATCAGCACGCCCTCCTCAGTCTCCAGCGGACTGAGACTGATTTCCACTGGAAACTCGCGTCCATCCTTATGCAGGCCGTACAGTTCCAGCCCAGATCCCATTGGCCGCGTGCGGGGGTCGGCAGCAAAAACGCCGCGGTGCTCGGGGTGTTTACCCCGGAACCGCTGTGGCACCAATATTTCGATTTTCCTCCCCAATACCTCTGGCCGTTGATAGCCAAACAGTTTCTCCAGTTGCGCATTGACCAAAACAATTACGCCCTCTCGATTTACGACCGCGATCGCGTCGGGCGCCGATTCCAGAAGGTCGCGGAATTTCTGTTCAGCCTTCTTGCGACCCGTTATATCTGCCGCCGTACCAATGTATTCAACAAGTTCTCCAGCTCCATCGAGGACAGGATGCCAAACCACTTGTAGGTTCTTGACAGTCCCATTTTGCAATTGAATCCTGTATTCTTGCGAGAATTCGACTTTCGCAAGAAATCCCCGTAGACACTCTTCGGAAACCCTGTTCAGATCGTCGGGATGCACAAGTCGACGCGTCTCGTCATATTCCGGGATCCCGTGCTGGGGATCCAATCCAAAAATTCGGAACACTTCCCCGGACCAGTAGAGCGTTTTCCGACTCCCGGGGTTATATGCGAAACTACCCGTTCGGCTCAGCCTCTGGGCTTCGGCCAGATAAGATTCACTTCGGATTAGAGCTTGCTCGGCGCGCTTGCGGTCCCCGATGTCAATACTGGTTCCGTACCACTTGACGATATTCCCTAGTTCGTCCCGCAGCGGCACGTTGCGGACGAACCGCCAGCAGTATTCTCCATTCGCCCGCCGCAGCCGTATTTCACTCTCCATTGAGTGGCCATTCCTAAGCGCCGCCCTCCAATCGGCGGCGAACCTGACGCGGTCATCGGGATGTACTGCCGCTTCCCAATTCCATCCCAATGCATCTTGCAGAGGTAAACCTGTGAACTCCTGCCAACGCTGATTGATGAAATCGAGGGTGCCATCAGGCAACGCTCTCCACACTATGGCCGGAATTGTCTCAATCACATCGCGAAGTTCCTTTTCACTCCTGTGAGCAGCCTCTTCGGCCCGTTTCTGCTCGGTAATGTCCTCGCATACGACCAGTAGCACCGGCCGCTTCTTGAGAGAGACGGCATTGGCGGTCTCCCGGACCCACAGCATCGTGCCATCTTTACGGATCTTCCTGGCCTCCCATCTCGCTGTCCGCCCAGGCTGCGCGAGGCAGGAATTCGCTTGATTCTGGACGGCGTCTCGATCGGGTTTGTAAAAGACGTTGAGCACGGGCTGTCCAATCAGTTCGTCGATGCCATAGCCCAATTGCTCCGCGCCGAAGGTGTTAGCGGAAACGATAGTTCCTGCGGCATCCACGATGAAATACATCGTCGGGTTACTCTGAAAAGCCGCTCTCCATTGCTCCTCGCTGTCGCGCAGCCCGTCATAGAGTTCACGGAGCCGTCGGGCGGAATAATTGAATGCCTTTCCCAGCGTCGCCAGTTCGTCTTCGCCAGTAACTACGACTTCATGCTGAAATTCGCCATGCGCCAGGGCCTGCGCGGCAGTGGATAGTTGCGACAGTGGTTCGGTAATAGTTCGAGTGACGCGCCATCCGAGCACAACCGCCAACAGCATCGTCAACACAGCGGTGGTAGGAAGCACGACGAACAGTCGCCGGCGTGCCCGCTCAGCGCTCTGGATGGCCTCCGCTCGCTGCTGTGAAACGACCCGGTCAACTCTTTCCACCAGCAATGAGCTCAAGTCCATGAGACCTTGCAACTGGTCAACCAAGCGAAGACGTACAGCTTGCCAGTCGTCCTCCGCCGCCAGCTCCATCACGCTATCTACCTGAGACGGGAGAGTCACCTGCAATGTCTCCAATGTACTCAGGATCAGGGGATCGGATTCGATATCAGTCGAGGCCGCAAATAACTGCCGAGCATAAATAACATCCTCCAGGACTTTTCGTCGCAGAGAAGCTGCTTCAGTCGCGAATCCTGGACCGTCGTAAGTGTCCGCAAGCGCCGCCAACCTGTTCTTCAAAGTGTCTATGTCGAGGTGCACAAGCACCGCGGCAAGTGAGATCTGGTCGGCTCGGTTTAGGCGTTCGCCCGAAGCGGCCGTTCGACGAAACTGCCACACAACGACAATATTGGCAGCCAGCATTATGAGGACGATTGCAACAAAACACAGAGTTAAACGTGTTCCAATTTTCCGTTCCCCGCTAAACAGGCGTCGCCCTGCCTTCGTTGGTGACGTGGTCACGCCGCCACTCTGCGCCACACTACTGGTCTCGCGGTCCTGCACTCAGTTGTACCCCGACACACGACTCGAATCTCATTGCCGGCCGGCCGACTTTCTCAGGGCACTGCTGTCTTCTGTGTCGACGCTCGTCGGTGCTTTGAGGCCGGTGATTTGGGTGAGTTCTCTCTCCAGTTCGGCTGCGGCTGTTTCCGCCGTCTTTCTGTGAGTGAGCACCGCATGCACCGCCTCAAAGTAGGCGCGAGAGACATTAGGATACGTTTTACCTGTTGCGCTAGACGGCCGCAAAGTAATGCCTTGTTGATAGACTCGCAGGACGTCTGTAAAGTACGGGTTTGCGGCCAGAACGGAAGGGTTACTGTACAGATCAGGTATAGTCGAAGGTTCGACCGGATTCTGGCTTCTTCTGAACTGCTCATTGCGTCCGCAAAGGAAGCGAACCAACTGCGCGGCCTCGCGTGGATGGAGAGAATACTGGGAAACCGCGTAACCGTTCCCTCCCAGAGTGCCGCTTATCCCTGCTCGGCCCTTGGGCAGGGGGCACATGGCGAACTTGCCTCTTACAGGCGAACCCTTTTCACTGCTCACCATGTAAGCATTTGACCAATTCCGCATGAAGACAGCCTGTCCCGCTTTCCAGAGGTTGAGCGCATCCCATTCTTTGTAGGCAACCACTCCGGGTGGCGAAATGGAACCTGGCCAGCTCGCTGCTCTTTTCCATGCCCGGACGGTCTGAGGATTGTTCACGGTGACAGCACCATTCTCGATGATAGTGCCACCCCCCTCGGACTCCTGCCATTCGAGTGCGTTGCAGGTCAGAGCCTCTGAAGCGGAGCCTTGCCAGACGAAACCCCAGAGATTCTTTTGTCCTTGGGCACGCTCGGCGGCCTGAATGCGACCGGCCACTTTCTCAAGCTCCTCCCAGGTTTTCGGCGGAGCGCTGTAACCATATTTCCGCAAGAGATCGGTTCGGTAATATAAGAGCCCAGTATCCAGATCGTACGGTAATGCCACCAACCTGCCATGTACGGTGAAATTGGTGATTGATTCTGGGAAATGCTCTGCAATCTCCTGGGTAGGCACGTAGGGCTTGAGATCGAGGAATTGCTCTCCGAGAATGGCCGGCCAGATCACATCCACCGCGTATACATCCGGCACCGGGGCATGACTGTTCAGCATCTTGCTCCAGACTTCCAGTTGCTCCACTGCGTTTTCGGGTGCTGGCAGAAGTTCAACGCGAATTCCAGTTTCATTGGTGAATCGGCGGAGCTCTTCGTTTCGGTGGCGGCGTGATTCCGGATCCGGCCACCCCTGATCGATTAACGTAATAGTGATTGAGGAAGCCGGCTCATGCGCGTCATTGCAGCCTTGTGCTAAACAAGCAGCGAGAATAGCGACGCCAGCGATGCTTAACACGCACTTTTTCACGAAACGCCACTCAAGCACGACGCTTCGCCTCTGGCGCACGGCTTCAGTGAGACGCCACATTGTCTGCTCCCTCGACGTCGATCGCCCGGTGGCAAGAGATTATCATCGTGTCCACACTTTGTAGCAAGGCCTTGGCTTTTCGCGCGCCAGCGATGCCACAGCAGTTGTACTTCCTGCACGCGGACCGCCTTTGGCCGAATATTGAGAACGGTTCGGCTCGCAACGGCGTGTTTCAGGGTCGGATCAGAGGGGAGGCCAATCCGGCGTTTAGTTCGTCAACCCCACGCGGCGCAACAGGTGCTGGAAGCGTGGGTCGGAACGCAAAGGGTCCACACAGGGGTCCAACTTGAGGTAGGTAAGGCCCTTGTCGCGTGCCTTGTACGACTTTTCCAACCAGGCAAAAGCTTCGTCTTTGTTGCCGAGTCCCGCGTAGACCAGGGCGATTTCGTAGGTACCGACTCCGCGTTTCTGCACGTAATCTTTCAAGGTGGAAACGGTCTGGTTCGCTTTTGCTCGTTGACCAGCGTTGTAGTTAGCTGCCAATCCAGCGTATGCCAGCGCAAAGGAAGGATCTTTTTCGATTGCTTTCTCGAAGTAGCCGATTGTCTCCTGGTCGGAGCCGCCCCGGTTCAGAAAATATATGCCCTGTAAGTAGAGGTCTTGGGCTTCGAGGTTGATCGGTTGAGCCGGAGTGAGGCGAGCCTGCTCTTGCGGTGTCACCCTGATCCTAATTTTCTCGGCGATTTCTCGAGCCACCTCGCTCTGCAGGTCGAGAGCACCAGCAAGGTTGCGAACATAATCCTGCCTCCAGATGTGGCGACCGGTTCTGGCATCGGTCAACTGGGCAGTGACGCGAATCTCGTTGCCATGGCGAACCATAGATCCGTCTATAACTCCGTCTACGCCCAGTTCGCGGGCGATCTCGAGATATCTGTTTTCACCGCTTTTGAGACTCATCGACGTGGTTCTGGAGATTACGCGCAAGGCCGAAATCTGGCCGAGATCGGAAATCAATTTCTCGGTCATTCCATCGGCCAGGTATTGCTGGGTTGCATCCCCGGATAAATTGCGCAGAGGCAGGACAACGATCGCACGAATCTGGGAGCTCGATTTCGAGGGCCCGCGCCAGTATTGCAATGCCAGCGCGAGTCCGAGTGCAATCGCAATGCAGACGGCCAAAAACCTGTAAAGGAAGGCACGAGAACTGGCCATGGGCAACTATTGTACACACGGTTCCCAATCAAGGCGGTAAGGCTTCACTCATTCGCCTGCCACACATGCACGTTTCCGCGGGCATAGTGACGGCGAGAACCAAACAATCTAATTCGCCGAACACTGCGCTAAGACGCCAACCACAGGGCACCACGAACCGCCTGAAATATCGTGAACTGATGGTGCACGCGCAGTATGCGATACCAGTGGAAGATGGAAAGTTGTTTCATAATTGCGCCTCCTTGAGAGAAGCTCCTTCCGCTTGAACCTCAGCTTCAATCCGATGTGCCTGAATTCGGAGGCGGCGTGATCTTACCTTTTCTTTTCGACCTTCTCTTGGCCGAGACACTCGCGTAACGGCCTGTGAACTAGGCTCGGGATTTGTCCAAATCGATGGAACCGTGGGGTGTAACTGCCACCCCTGACGCAGCTCAGTTCTCGCGTGAAACAGCCGTCCTTTTAACGCCGAGACAGAAATCTCAAGAATTTCTGCCGTTTCACTCAAAGAACAGTCCTGCAGTTGAATCTCTACGGCCTTCCGGATTCCGGGCCGCAGCTTGCCGATTGCGTCTCTGAGGATTACGTCCCGCTCGCTCCTGGCATAGCGCTCTTCCGGATCCGGCGACGGGTCGGCAAGTCCATGCTCTGCCCCGAGTTCGTAAATCGTGACACGCTCTCCCGTAGGCATTTCCCGGCTGGCGCGATTCTTCCGCATTCTCATCAACGCGGCATTCATGGCGATACGTGTCAACCAGGTCGAAAATCGTGATCTTCCATCAAAACTCCTCAGGTGAAGGAATGCGTTCAGGAAGCATTCCTGAAGCGCGTCCTCGGCATCCTCGCGATTTCGAGTAATGCGATGCGTCGTGCGGAACATTTTTTCGGCATGGCGTCTGTAGAGTTCATCGAAAGCAGCTCCGTGACCCATCTTGGCAAGTGCGACGAGTCTCTCGTCAGTCACTGCGTTGAGATCGTCGACTAAAGCGCCTACGTTGCTTTTCCAATTCGATGAAATCAATCCTGCGGCTGTCATCTAAGCTCCCCTGAAGTGTGGTTGCCTCGTAGCTAGAACAGCAAACGAGGGGCCAACGGGTGCGAAGGCGTTCGTGGTGCGGCAGCGCGTGCTATCAAGGACTTATTTAGAAGAGGGTTCACCTGTCGGCGATGCTGCGTGTCGAGTGTCACATCAGCGACAGGTGTTGACAGCCGCGTGTGCGCGGCTGCAATCCCTCGGCGCTCTGCTTCGCCGCCTAAGGCGCGGGCTTTGTAGCCGATTAGTCGGTCTGGCCCGCACAAGCGAGGTTTCTTGGGGTCGCAGCAAGAAGCAAGAAGAAAGAAGAAAGAGACAGTGCAAAGCTGTTTTGCAAAATCTTCATAAATCACCTCCGGAAGCGGGCATGTCGCATTTCGACTGTTCTGCCCGTTGCTTCTTCAGTCGGTTCCGGGATTGTAGGTAGCAATAGGCAGCGAGAGTGTCGAAACGCGGACGCACTGTCGGATTTCTGCCCAACACTACCAACACGGTTAGTTCGCCTTCTCTCCAAACGCTTCTTGATGCAGTCACTTACAAGTCCCTTGCTGTTTGGCGCATGCATTGCTCTTCTGCGGAAGTGAGGGCAAGGCAATGAGCACAGAAACCAGAATGGCAATTGAGCAATCGAAGCCAATGCCACAACTGTCCGATGGCGGGGTAAGCGTGCGTTACGAGACCAAAGTCTTCCCGCATTGGGATCGGCAAGCGTTGGCCGAAGTAGCTCACGCGTTCACGTATGAAATTGCCTGGATACCGGAACGGCAGTGCTGGCGGAGTTTCTTGTGCTCCGTCAGCAAGCTCGCCTGAAGCGATTGGCAGATTTGTTGAAGGAAAACTGAAATGCAACTATCCCCCAGTCTTTGTTCGACAACACCGCAGTTCGATGGGTTCCGGACGCTGCAGGTTGTACCTACTGGAACTCAGCAGCCATCGCTTACCGCAATGAAAACCCAGGGCAACATCGGAGGTCCGTTTCGGTAGATTGAAGATGGATGTCGTGTCCAGAAGAGTTCGAATCACGACAGTGAAGGGGAAGTTATGGCAACGGCAACACAATCGGCCCTCGTACAAGAATTGGACACGAAAAAGCGAACTTCCGCGTCGCGATATTTTGAGGAGGCATTACGGCGAAAGATCGTGGGACAGGGGGAGGCTGTGCAAGCGCTCGTCGAGCTGCATCAGGTGTTCTGTGCGGGGCTGCACTCTCCAGGTCGTCCAGTCGGAAACCTGTTGTTTCTGGGCCCGACGGGTTCAGGCAAGACACGCATCGTCGAAGCCGCCGCGGAAATTCTTTTCGGCAATAGCCGCGCGGTAATCAAAGTGGACTGCGCGGAATTTCAGCACTCGCACGAAATCGCAAAACTGATCGGCTCGCCCCCGGGATATCTGGGCCACCGCGAGACGCATCCGCTGATCACCCAAGAAACGCTGTCAGCGTCCCACACGGAGGAGTTAAAACTATCATTTCTCCTTTTTGACGAGATCGAGAAGGCCAGTGACGCACTGTGGCAGTTGCTTTTGGGGATTTTGGACAAGGCCACGCTCACGCTGGGCGACAACCGCCGAGTGGATTTGTCGCAGACGGTGATCTTCCTCACTTCGAACCTAGGTGGGGGAGAAATCACAGAGTTGGTGCAGGGAGGTATGGGATTTGTTCAGCCGAAGGACAAGCCTACCGCAGGATTGAACGAGAAAGTGGAGAAGACGGCGGTCGAAGCGGCTCGGAGAAAATTCTCGCCAGAGTTCATGAACCGGTTGGACAAAGTGGTGGTGTTCCATCCGCTGACGCCTGAAGAACTGGATGAAGTGCTGGAGATCGAACTGCGGCACGTACAGGAGCGCGTATCGGATTCAACAGGTCGGCCATTTTTGTTTCGAATCACCGAGGAAGGACGGGAGCTCCTCCTCGAAGAGGGTACCGACCAAAGGTATGGAGCGCGCCACTTGAAGCGCGCCATCGAGCGTTATCTGGTCAGCTCGCTGGCGAGGCTGCTCGGTACGGCGCAATTGCGCGCGGGTGATTTGCTTCTCATCGATCGGCATCCCGGCGAGAGAGAACTGGCCTTTCGCAGGGAGATCGATCACAGATTCATCACTCAAGGCGAAGTGTGTGGACGAAAAGCCGGCGTACTTCTGGAATTGCCAATCCACTAAAAAGAACCGTGAAAATATGGACGCTGGACATTTCATTCGAACACTGAAAGGCGGCATTGTCGACGTTATCATGGACTTTACCGACGCCGTAATCCGGAGCATGTCCGTCTGTCTTTGCTGCCATCTTCTCAATCACGAAGACAAAGGGATGATGGCGAAGATTCTCTTCGAATGAGCGACTCGGGAATCACCCACTAGGGCCGGATATCAACGGATTTTAGTAGCCATTCTCATGTGGTACGAAGCTCCTAATAGGAGCAACACGACTCTTCCTCCATAGGAGGGCGCGGCGAATACCTTCTTGGAGTACTAGAAAGGCTACCGAAAAAACGAAGACCGTCGTGACTGCGGTAGCCACCAACAGCAACCCCGCTATAAGCTCCTGCACGACATAGAACTCCACTGTGAACCCTGCAGCTGCCAGCACCAGCAGTGTAAGTACGATGCAGGCCACCGCCCCGCGAACCTGGCGAGTCTGTGCGTTTGTTGAGGAGTCGAGCGGGAGCTGCTGTGTCCGTCGCACGGCGGCGTTGGACTTCTCCCTCTTTTCTCCCTGAATTTGCTGGTGAGAGAACTGATCCTGCTTCTGCTTCTGGTTGTCCCGACTGTTCCTTATGCAACCCATTGAGTATCCGCTCGGAATAGCGTATTGGACCGCGCGAGTACGGTCGGCAACGAAACTTCGAGAATCCCGCCTCTCACAATCGCGGTCGATCGCTTCGGATCGACCTCCACCGGCAACTGCAGGATCCGGAGAATAAGGTTGGGGCATTGATCAAGGTAAATAACGTTGTCGTGCTTCCGATGCCCTGTGGTTGTTCGCTGTGCGGCAACGGTCAGAAAACGGGGCTCCACCGTGACATCAAGTTCGTCTGGTAGGAAGCCGAGAATGTCGGTGCGTACGAAGAGGACGTCGTCCGATAGGGCAGTGTAAAGATATTCGCGCGAATGACGGCTTTGCTCCGGCCCGACGCTCCCTGCGTAATCAGATTGACCCAGCATCCTTTGCATGCGCTGCGGCCAGCCAAGGCGGTCGGCGATTCGACGGATCTTGCGCCAGATTCTTGATCTGCGGATTAAGCAGGTGAATTCCATGATGCTCCTCCGAGCTACGGCTTCGTCGCCGTTGAAGCTGGCAACTGAACTGCCAAAAACCGCTTCCGGAGGCCGTGGAGAGAGGGATTGAATGCACAGGATTTGGCCGATTTTCATGCCACATCTTCAGAGTTCCTGTCATCCCTTTGACCGACTTTCGACACCCGACTGAATCGTGACAGATTTTCGACACTCGAGTGGATCAATTCCTTGTGGGTGTGCCGCCAGATTTCGGATCGCCGCAATCGTCCTATTGCGAATGGCTTTCCCGCTCGAGCCCTGAATCATATTGGATCTCCGTGGAAGTCACAGGTAGCAAGGTGAATACGCTCCCTGGTCGATCGGAGTTGTCAACGATCCGCCAAAACCGTCGAGGCCTTGTCGACACTCCTCATCGGTTCACCCGACGGCCAGTCAGCTCACTGTAAACAAATTGCCTGCCGACTGAACCAAATAGGGGCGTTCTTTTGGAACCGTACTTGCACTAACCAGACACGGGGAAACATGGACTCGAGATGTCAAATGTGGAAACGGAAAGGTCGCGCCGATCTTTTTCGGACGAAGCGATTCCGATGGCTTCATCAAAAAACATTGTTGGAGGCATTCAAAAAAATCGCTCTCGTGCTACTGGCAGTCTGCTTTGGTTCAGTAGCAAAGAGCCAGCCGTCGAATCCAGAAACCGTCACGGTTCAGGGAACGGTTTTCGTTCGTGACTCGGCAGGAAAACAATCTGTGGTTCCCGGCGCAACGGTCAGACTTACGGGTTCAACATCAGCGGAAACACGAACCGATCAGAACGGCGAATACGAAATTGAGGAAGTGCCATCCGGAACTTACACGATAGAGGCAGAAACAACGGGCTTCGATGCCGTCGAAGCGATTCGTGTCGATGCTAACGAACTTCGACTCGACCTCGAACTGAAACCATTGGAGGTGCGCACTTCCGTGGTAGTCACCGCGGATCAAGCAAGCAAGCGTCCGGCTCCCAGTGAAACCATTTCTGACAAAACATTGCGTGAAGCTCCCAATGTCAACGAACGTTTCGAGGGTTCCCTCCCACTCATTCCTGGAGTTGTTCGCGGGCCGGATGGGCACGTCAATCTCAAGGGCACGCGGAACACGCAGAGCGGCGCATTGGTTAACAGTGCGAACGTCACAGACCCTGTAACGGGCAGTCCGGCAATGAACCTTCCTGTGGACGTCGTCGCTTCGGTGCAGGTCATTTCGAATCCCTATGACCCCCAATACGGCAGATTTACAGGAGCGGTTTCAACAGTCGAAACGAAAACAAGCGATTATGAGAAGTTTCACTTCTCTATCCAGAATTTGATGCCCCGACTACGAGTCCGCGACGGGAGCATAAGGGGGATCGGCGCCTCAACGCCGCGGGCAACATTCACGGGTCCACTCCTGCGCGACAAAATCGCCATAACGCAATCGTTCGAATATCGATTTGTTGAGACACCAGTGAACAGCCTTCCCCCATTCGAGCGTGATTCCAAGCTCGAGAGCTTCGATTCCTACACACAACTTGATTTCACCATTAATTCGAGGCACACCGCCAACGTGAGCCTATCCTTCTATCCCCAACAACTCGATTACCTCGGTTTGAATACGTTCAACACTCAAGAATCGACGCCAGATTTTCACCAGCGAGGCTATCAGATCAGCGTCCAGGACAGCTACCTGGTGGGCAACTCCGGTTTGCTGACCTCTCTGTTCAGTTACAAGCGCTTCGACGCAGACATAACGGCACAGAGCGACGATCCTTATCGTGTACAGCTTGAAACCACGGAAGGCGGATTCTTCAATCGTCAGGAACGCCGAACGTCGCGGGTCAGCTGGCAGGAAAATTATCGCTTTGCTCCGTGGAAATTCGCCGGTTCCCACCAGTTCGTAGTTGGACTGAGTTACGAGCACTCCCAATACGATGGTCGCGAGACGTTTTTGCCGGTTGAGTTCGATGGGGTATCAGATCTGCCGGTCGAGCGAATCAACTACACGTCGCCAACTTCTTTCGACGTTTCGCAGAATGAAGCCGCTTGGTTCGTGGGCGATCAATGGGCAATTACTCCTCGGCTAACCGTCAGCCTCGGCCTCCGCTTCGACAACGATACCATCACAAGTTCCACCCATGCTGCCCCTCGCGTTGGGTTTCTCCTGGCGCTGACAAGTGATGGAAGGACGCTATTGAAGGGCGGGATCGGGCGATTCTACGACCGAATTCCGCTGATGGCTGTTAGCTTTCCCGATCTTCCCAATCGGACGGTAAGCATTCTCGGCCAGAATGGCCAGCCAACCGAGTCTGTGTCTTATCAGAATCAGATAGACGGCGCGCTCCGAAACCCCCGGAGCACGTCATGGAATTTGGAACTCGACCGACAGATTCTAGCGGGACTCGCCGTGCGAGTGGCCTACGAGCAGCGCAATACCAGCGACGACCTTATTGTTTCGCCGATTTCCCACGGAACGACAGGAATACTTGAACTCTCAAATCGAGGCTCCGATTCGTATCGAGAATTCCAAGTGGCAGCAAGGATCAAAGCGGGTCAACACTTACTGAATGCATCCTATGTCCGGTCCCGCGCTTATGGCGACCTCAACGATTTGAATCTGTTCTTTGGGAATCTTGCGCAACCGGTCATCGAGCCGGACACCCGGGGGCGCTTGCCTTTTGATGCGCCCAACCGTTTCTTGTTCTGGGGCACCATCGCCGCTCCGTGGGGACTGACGGTCGTACCGGTTTACGACTTACATACGGGCTTCCCGTATTCGATTCAAAACGAGTATCGCGCTTATGTCGGGCCCCGCAACGTCGATCGGTTTCCGACCTTCTCATCCTTCGATATCCAGGTATCACGACGGATTTTGTTGACCTTTCACGGGAAACACATCCCGGCCCGAGTGGGAGCGGGGGCCTTCAATCTGTTCAACCACTTTGATCCGCGAGACGTACAGAACAATCTTGCGAGCGCGAGATTCGGTGGGTTCTTCAATTCATCGTGGCGGGAATACCGCGGCAAATTCGTATTGGAGTTCTAGAGATGAAAAACTGTTTCTTACTGACTGCTCTGTTTCTATTCCAGACTTCGTTCCTTTTCGCGGACGATTCCGGAAACCTTCCTACGGTCGCGGAAATCATTACCCGGATGGCGGTTCTGGATCTCCAACGGCAATCCTCCATCGAGGGATACGCCGGAATGCGTCGGTATGTACTCGAAAACCGAAGCATGCAAAAGCGCGCCGAAATCCTTGTGCGAGTGGAAGGCGACCCGGACGGCACGAAACACTTCGAAGTCGTTTCGGAAGACGGATGGAAAGCGGCAAACACTCATGTACTACGAAAAATGCTCGAATCCGAGAGCGAGACTTCTCGCCCGGAGCAGCGGGCCATGGCCAGACTCAACTTCACAAACTACGAGTTTGCAGCTATCCGCACGGAAATGGTTACTGGCCGCCTGGCCTACGTTCTCGAGGTCAAGCCCAAACGCAAGGACAAATATTTGTTCCAAGGCCTCATTTGGGTGGACGCCGAAGACTATGCCTTGGTACGAGCGGAAGGTAGCCCGGCAAAGAATCCTTCGTTCTGGACGAAAAGCACGCATTTCGTGCAGGTGTATCAGAAGAGTGGCCCGTTGTGGTTTCCACGCTCCACGCAAAGCGTTACCGACGCTCGTTTCTTTGGGGCTACGGACGTGAACATCGAGTATTTCGACTACACACCTAAAACTCAGCCTCCTTCCGAGGCCACTCTGCTGTCTGCAAAGGAGACTTACAAGCCATGAGAACAAGCACACATCAGTTCATCGAGGTCGCCAATGGCTAAAGTAAGTGAATGCCTGATTCTCGCCGCGGGCAACGGGAGCCGCATCGCCTCTTTGTCGGGCAGCGCCCCTAAACCCCTGGTTCCACTTTTCGGCGCGCCTCTCCTGGAACATATCGTTCTGTCGGCACATGCGGCGGGCATCGAGAAGTTTGTCATTGTAGTGGGCTATCGTGCCGACGCGATTCGCCGCTGGTTTGCTGATCACCCACCCGAAAGCATTTCCATCACCTTTGTAGAAAACGTCGATTATCAGAAAGCGAACGGCGTTTCGGCCCTGGCTGCAAAGGAACTGCTTCCAAAACCTTTCCTTTTGCTCATGGCAGATCACATCTTCGAACCAAAAACGGCCAGAGCGCTATTGCAACAACCACTCGCCGAGAATGAGGTCATTCTCGGCGTGGACTACAACATCGATCGCATCTTCGATGTGGACGACGCAACCAAGGTTAAGCTCGAAGGGGATCACATCGTTGACATCCGCAAAGACCTGCTCCACTACGATGCCCTGGATACCGGGATGTTTCTCTGCAGCCCGGCTTTGTTTGAGAGACTCGAGTGCGCAAAACAAGGCGGCAATTGCTCGCTGTCGGATGGCATGCTGCAACTTGGTCGTGAGCGAAAACTGAAAGGCTTTGACGTCGGTATTGGACACTGGCAAGACGTCGACACGCCCGAAGCCTTCGCCTACACCGAATCTATCTTCGAGCGGGACTTTTCTGAAAGCCCAATCCTGCAAAGGCTCGTTCATGTCTAGAGTCCCATCAAGTGTGCGTCCTGCGCTTCGGATTCTCACGATTGCGGTGAGTGCAGGATTGTTTGGATACCTGGTGTGGCACGCTGGCCCCGCTAGTCTCTGGCAGCAGCTCGTGAAGCTAGGTTGGGGTTTCATGTTGGTTATAGCTCTGGCAGGGATCGCTCATCTTGCGAAGACCTGGGCCTGGCAAATGACGCTCGGCAAGGATCAGCACAGAATTTCGTTCCCGCGCTTGGTGGGATTGCGCTTAGGCGCAGAGGCTGCCGGGCAACTTGGAATACTTGGGCAAACATTCGGAGACTCCGTCCGCGTGTCGCACTTGAGCCGCGAAATACAAACGACCAATAGCCTCGCCTCGGTAACCCTGGATCGCGGACTCTATCTCGTTACCGGAATCGTAGTGACAATCGTGGGCATGCTGGCCGCTCTACCGATGCTCTCCACGTCCCCCACCCTGCGCACCTATGCGGAGCTGTTTGTTTTTGGATCGGCCGCATTCTTGTTGTTCACACTGATGGCAGTACGGAAGCGATGGCCGTTGCTCTCCAAAAGCGCGCGTCTCGTGGGGCGCATTCCATTTCTGAAAGCCCGGATCGACCAACAGTTTGGGCTGATTCAGGGTACGGAGAATGCGCTTTTCGATTTTCACCACAATGCTCCCAAGCTGTTTTGGGGAAGTTTTTCGCTGAATTTGGCCGGGCAGTGCTTGGCGATATTAGAGGTGGGTATCGTACTTGGATTGCTGGGTTCGCACATTGGCTTCTCCGGGGTGCTGATCACGGAGGCATTCACCAAACTCGTGAACGCAATTGGTAACTTCAACCCGGGGAATGTTGGAACGTATGAGGGTGGAAACGTTCTCATCGGTAAGGTCTTCAGCCTGAGCAGCTCCACCGCAATGGCGTTGGCGCTAACAAGACGGCTGCGAGCGTTCTTCTGGACCGCTGTTGGCGGAGTTTGTCTCGTGTTCCTGACTCGCGTCAGGAAAAACGTTGAGTTAGACAGCATCACAAAGCTGGGAACCATGACGGAAAATGAGATAACGTCTACCGATGTTTCCAATGCTCCCCTGTCATGCAGCGGGGCCACCACGTTTGTTATTTTTCTGACAACCGGGAGATCTTCTATGGTCCGGGTGGGAACTCTGCCGATTGCGTGCCGGACGATCTTGGCCGCGCAAAAAGTCCATCCCGCACGTATCATCGTGGTCGCTGACCGCATAGCAAGAGAAAGAGTCCAACCGGAACTCATCGCCACCGGGCGCCTTCCGAGCTCAATACAATGGATCGACGAAGTCACTGACACACCTCTTTCACAGCGATTGCACTTCGCTGCCCGGCAGGCCGGCAACCACAGTTTGGTCCTGATCGACGGAAACACGAACTACAATCCAGCTCTGATTCGGCAAGCCAGCCAATGGACTGGCGAAGACGCGGCTCTGGCTCTAATGAGTGGCCTGGAGTTCACAGGAATTTATACAGTACCCATTGAGATGCTCGACGACCATGGAGAGCGAGGGATCGCAAAAGACAACCCTCTCCAAATGCTGAATGCTTCGCTCACTGTGAAAGGTCCAATCGTTCCTATAGACGTAAGCAAGGATTTATGGCAGCAAGTGACCGCAGGACAGGATCGCCAGATAGCGGAAAAGAAGCTGGACCGCTGGCTCGTCAAACCTACGGATGGCTTCTACGCCCAGCTGAATCGCCGAATTTCCATTCCCATCAGTCGGCAGCTCATTAAGCTTCCAATCACGGCTAATATGGTGAGCCTCTTCACACTCGGTGTTGGTTTCTGTTCCGCCGTATTCTTCGCGCTGGGCGGATACTGGAACACGTTGCTCGGCGCATTCCTCTGTTTATTTGCGAGCATTCTCGATGGATGTGATGGGGAGGTTGCCCGATTGAAATTGCTGGAGTCAGATTTCGGATGCTGGCTGGAAACGGTCTGCGACTATGTTTTTTACTTTTTCCTGCTCACCGGACTGATCATAGGACAGTGGAGAGGTTCAGGTACGAAGGCAAGCTTGCTGTGGGGTGGTCAGCTACTCCTTGGCGCCGTCGCGAGCTTCTTGGCAGTGGGGTGGCAGCGACATCGCCTCGCCGCTGGGCGTCCCGAGCAACTCTTGAGCATCTGGCAGAACCACGCGGTCAGCCGACCGTCAAATCCTCTTCTGTACTTTGCGCGCCATACCGAGTTTATTCTCCGGCGGTGTTTTTTTCCTTACGCGTTGGTTGTCTTCGCACTCTTTAACATTATGAAGGTCGCATTTGTTTTGAGCGTCATAGGAGCAAATTTGGTTTGGCCAATCGCTCTGTATTCCTCTCTCACTTTTGCGGGTAAATGCACTTCGGGCGTCTCGAGGCGGTCGATTCCCGAAACTACACCACAAGAGTCAATTGCGTGAGGATTGCAACGCCTTACCAAAACCAGGCGCGCCTCACGGACCCGACTGACTTAGTCCAGCGTGCTACAAAGCTTAGCCAAGCTAGGTTCCATTCATGGCTGTGCTCTTGTCCCAGAGGAACCAAATGGGCTGAGAAACAATGGGGCTGTCGAAAGTTCGACGTATCCCCCGCGATCATCGTGACTCTGTAGGTCACTTCGAATCCGGTCTGGGTGTAATTGCCGAAGTTTGAGCGTGCTATGGCAATGTCAACGTGGGAATTGCAAGGACTCCGCCGCTCTTCAGTCTGGAACATGAAATGCTATGTCTCTCTACGATCCTTCTGAAACACCTTCCCCCAACTGGCGGGGGCAGGCCACAGGTAGACTCTGCCCCCGCCGGTCCTCCCATTGGAGTGCCGGTTCTCGTCGACTGCCTGACGGCTGGCGTTTGCTCGAGATGGAAATCAGCATGCTCGCGTTGCAAGCGGGAATCACTATGCCGTTCCATGAGCCGAGTTATGATTCTCGCCGAGATCGGCAGGGTGAAGCACACTGTGACCTCAATACCAGAGATCGAAACAGGTAATTTCGCAAATCCACGTTGGATTCTGTGCCCGCCCAGTTCGGTCACGGTCGTCAGCTGGAATATTGATCGCGGGCTAAAACTACAAGAAGTGATGGAGTTCCTGTCGCGCGCGAGGGCGGATATCATCCTGTTACAAGAAGCCGATCTCAATGCCCGGCGTACCCATCGCCTAGACATCGCGCGGGAAATATCGCAAAAGCTGCGGCTGAACTATGTGTTTGGGCGCGAGTTTCAGGAGTTAACCCAGGGCACGCGCGCATCACCTGCGTTTCACGGTCAGGCCACGCTGTCTCGCTGGCCATTGTCTAATCCCCGGATCATCCGGTTTCAGAGGCAATCCAATTTCTGGCGCCCGCATTGGTTCATTCCCGAAATCGATCCTTTCCAAGAAAGGCTCGGTGGTCGCATGGCACTGGTCAGCGAAGCCAGCATCGCAGGAAGAACAATCATCACTTATAACCTGCATCTCGAGAGCAAAGGTGATGACCAGCTACGAGAGTCGCAGCTTGCGGAAGCCTTGAGGGATGCCCGCCAATATAGCGCGGCAACACCGGTTCTGCTCGCAGGGGATTTCAATCTCGACGCTTCGGGCGGGAACACTGCCACAGCGATGCGTCAGTCGCAATTTCAGGATGCCTTTTCAAACCACCACGCAGCAACGACACCGAATACTTTCCTCGAAGACGGGCGCGCCATTGATTGGATGTTTTCGCGGGGACCCGTTCGCCCCGAGCAACCACAAGTCCACGGCTCGGTCACGGCATCCGACCACTACCCTCTGTCGATCACTCTACATTTCGTCTAGCAAGCGAAGCACATCCGCACAGGTCGAAGCTGTGACGGGTTGTTGTTGCTGGACCCACGGGCGCGTCGAGTCTGACAACCCTTTGGAGTCTGTCGAGATTTTGACACCTACGACACGGTCATTCGCGACATCGAAACGGCCGTTCCCCTTTCAGCAATTGATATCTCGTCCCCGAATCATCCATAACTCGTTCCACATGATGCAAATGTACGTCATTTGCGTCTCGCCGGCAGGTCTCGCAGACATCATCAGACCCTGGTAGTCCGCGTGCACTCAATGGATGCCGCGGGCTCGGGGATCGGTGGAAGTCAGCTCAGGTTGCAACGAAAAACAGGGAGATTGTCGTGAAGAGAATCACGTTTGCCGCGATAGTATTTCTGGGTTGGCTGTCCGGCTCTGCGAGAGGGGTTGCCCAGGATCGTCCATCTCTCACAGTGAGCAGCGATACCGCGTTTGTGGACCAGCAAATGGCGCTGATGCGCAAAGATATACGCTCGATCAAGAAACAAATCATTGCCGCAAATTTGAACCTGACAGACAGCGAAGCCACGAGATTCTGGCCAGTGTACCAGCGATATTCCACTGAAGTGGAAAAGATAAATGACACGAGAACCGCTCTCATTAAGGAGTATAGCGACGACTATGGGACGCTCACTGACGAGCAAGCGGACAGTCTTATCCGTCGTTGGCTCGACACAGACATTGCCGCGTCCAACCTTCGTCAGAAATATGTCCCGATTTTCCGCAAGGTGTTACCCGGAAAGACAGCTGCTACATTTTTCCAACTGGACCGCCGCATCAGCACGATGATCGATCTGCAAGTGACTTCGCAACTTCCCCTGGTCCAAAGCCAAGATGACACCGTTCACTGATCACCACCACCGGAAGAGGTACGCGTTGCCAGAATCGATTACTCGCACGTTATTTCAGCCCTCGCCCCACAGCGCTCGTCTAAGTGATGCATCAGTAGTGGCAGGCTCTGAACAGACTGTCTCAGGCTTCCAACGACGTCTCGCTTCCGGTGTTGCCCTTGGGTTGCTCGGGCTATTCATAGGGGTGTTCGTGCCTTACTAGACATTGCCGCTGTGAGGCCGTCGATGACAGTCACTATGCAATCCTCAGCACTCCTTGGAGTCTTCGCTTTGGTGCTCTGGAGCTGCGCTCTGGCCGCAGGAGACCAGCCCGCCGAGCTTTCTAACTTCTACCACGAGTACATTGGGCTAAATGAAGATCAGATCAGTGCCATTCGGAACGGACGGGCAGTTGCAAAGGTCCTGGATTCCAGGACTCCGGACGAGGTATTCGTCTTCGGGTCCGTGTATGTGGACTCGTCGCCGGAGCACTATCTGCAATTTGCCTCGGATCTTGACGCACTCCGTAAGCTCCCCAATTACTTGGCGCTCAAGAACTTCAGCGATCCTCCGCAGCTCTCGGACCTCGAAGGTTTTACCTTAGAGCAGGACGATATCAAGGAATTGAAGGCTTGCGACACCGGGCGGTGCGAAGTTCAACTGCCCACCGAGGCCATGGACGCGTTCAAGCGGTTAGTGGATTGGTCGGCACCCGACATAGCAGCCCAGGTGAATCGTTTGGCCCAGACAATGGCGCTCGAAGCTCTCCTGAGATACAAGCAGGGCGGAAACGCGGCACTGGGAACCTACCGGGATAAACAACATCCAACAGTAATATCCGAAGCATTTGGGGCTTTGTTAAGTCGTTCAAAAGCTCTTCCTGCCTATCTGCCGGAACTTGACCACTATCTGCTGGATTACCCGAACGCGAGCTCCGAAGCCATCGAATCCCAATTCTATTGGGAGAAGGTGAATTTTGGACTCAAGCCTACGCTTCGGATCGTTCAGGCAATCGTTTTCCGCGGTACCAATTCAGCCGGTCCAGCCTATGCGATCGCTGTAAAGCAACTCTACGCGAGCCACTATTTCGAGACTGCTCTGGACCTCACTGTCTGTGTTCGCGATCCGACGCGGCCGGAGCTCGATGGCTTCTACCTCCTCACTCTCAAAGGCTCGCAGCAGGCGGGTTTAACAGGGCTCAAAGGTGGCATCATCAGGAAAGTTGCTGTCGATAAGACCCGCTCCTCCCTCGAACGAGCCCTTCAGGCGATTAAGCGGAACTTGGAAAGCCAATCGGGGCAATCCCTATGAGTGGCCGAGCGAGAAGAGTGCCATGAGCGTATTTGACCGCCGCACCGCAAAGATACTCGTTACGGTTCTTGCATTCGCGCTCGCCATCACCATCATGTATGTGGCTCGGGCTGTAATCGTCATCTTTCTGTTTTCGATTCTGTTTGCCTATTTGATCGATCCCGTCGTGCGCTTTCTGCAGCACCATTCTCTTTTCTTCAAGGACCTCAGGGGACCGCACATTACGGAGGCGTATCTCGTCTGCATTATCTCTGTTGCCGTGCTCGGTCATGCAGTTGCGCCAGCATTCCACAACAATTTCGGCCGCCTCTCCCAAGAAATTCCTGCCCTTGCTGAGAAGGTTTCGACAGGAGACATTGCGAATGATCTTAAAACCGACCGAGGTTGGACGGATGCCCAAGGTGCATGGTTGCGCGCGTTCCTTCTGCGGCATCGGTCCTATATCGAAGCTTGCGTCACGAGAGTAGAGCAATCTGCTTCCACGGCGATTGCAGGAATGTTCGTCATTCCGATCCTGTCTATCTTTTTTCTAAGTGACGGTGAAAATCTCGCGAACCGAGCTATTGTTCTTCTCTCCACCGAACGTAGCGGCGCTTTTGCTCGGGCCTTGGCCTACGAACTGCACCTCATGTTGCAGCGCTATATCAGGGCAAAAGTGATGCTCGGCGGACTGTCGCTCATCTACTGCCTTGGTACGATGCTCTTGCTGGGATTCCCGAATGCTCTCCTATTAAGTGTGCTCGCAGGGATGCTGGAATTCATTCCCGTCGCAGGCTGGATGATCGCAGCGGCCACTATCGTTGGCGCTGGGGCACTCTCCCACGCGCATTGGATTTGGATGCTGGGCTTGCTTTGTCTTTGGCGAATCCTAATGGATTACGGGATCTCCCCGAGGGTGATGGGACACGAACTAGAGATTCACCCCCTACTGGCCATATTCACAGTGATGGTTGGCGGCGCAACTGGCGGAATCATCGGAATCTATCTCTCTGTGCCGGTGGTAGCTGTTCTTCGTGTCGTCTACCGCAGAGTTGCCTCTCAATCAAGCCAGGTGACCGAATTCGGGGTCTCCAGCATGAGTGCTCCGGCAAAGCTAGAATTATCAGTGAAACACTCTGACGGCGCGTTGGGCATCTCCTGAGCATTCCCAAGAGATCGAACGAAATCCGAAATAGCGGGTTCCCGTTGTTGGTGGATGTATTCACGAACTAATAGAAAAACTTGAGTAGCGAAACGCTGGATGATATGGTGCCGCGAGTTGCTCGGCACTGCGCGATCGGAGGTAGGCAGAATGGGAGGATTGATCCCTCTAACAGACGCGTCCCGCCGACCCGTGCATTTTCCAGTTGTTACGATCTGCATCATTATCACGAATTTTCTGGTTTTTGCGCTTGAACTTCAGGGCGGTGGGGCTTTCGTCCAGAACTGGGCGGCGATCCCGGCGAACATCACTGCCGGCCATCACTGGATCACGATCCTGACGGCCATGTTCATGCACGGCAGCTGGTCACACATCTTGGGGAACATGGTGTTCTTGTGGGCGTTTGGACCCGAGATCGAAGATGCGATGAATCCGCTGAGGTATTTGACTTTCTACATCGCTGGCGGGGTGGTGGCAATGTTGGCGCAGATCGCGCTTTCTCCCAATTCAACGGTTCCCAATCTGGGTGCTAGCGGCGCAATTGCCGCCGTTATGGGGGGATTCTTGGTGACTTATCCTAGTGATCAGATTCGAGTCATACTAATCATACTGGTCTTCGTGCGTATCAAGTTGATTCCGGCCGCACTTTTAATCGGCGTCTGGTTTTTGATGCAGCTATTTAACGTCGGGTCGGTAGCGACGGTTCAGACAGGCGGAGTGGCTTACGCCGCTCACGTCGGCGGCGCTATCTTTGGGATGATCTTCGCGCGCCGTTTCGAAGATCCGCAACGCGTTAACGCCTAAGAAGCCAACATATTCTTGCGTGCTTTCCTCTGGCGAAGACACTTGGGATACGCGTAAATCGTTGGGCCAGTTGAGTCCTGTGATTGGTCAAGTTCGCAATCTGGAATATAAACCCAGTGAATCGAGACTTGTAGTTGAACACCACGGTCCGGCTGGCTTCTCTGCACTCGTGGTCATTGACATTCAGAAGCCTGCTCCACCGATTCGTCCGAGCACGATTCCGATCACGTAAGTAACAACTCCTTCGATGGCTCCCACAAACGTCATTTCAAGTCCACTGGACCACCAGGAACGGATGGTGATGAGGGATTTTGCAGCGCCTACAGCGAAGTGTGCCAGGAGGGAAACGACGGCGGCCACGATGACGGCGGGATAACCCGTCAAAAAGAAAAACGGAACAATCGGAATCATTGCCCCCACGGCTGTTGAAAGAGCTCCCGAAATAGCTGAGGTCCAGGGTTTGCGGAGTCCCTCTTCTGTGGTGCTTAATCGTTCTCGTGCGAGTGCTTGGACAAGTAGTGTCTTATCGCGGGCGACTTGGTCGACAAAACGGTTGGCGTCCTCTTCGGACAACCCTCGAACTTGGTAGCTCAGCGAGAGAACTTCGCGTGCTTCGGGTTCGTTGTATTCGACCGCCTCGCGCTCGCGCGCGTACTCTGCTTCGTAAATCTCCCGCTCGCTTTTGGCGGCGAGATATGCGCCAGCACCCATGGAGAGAGCGCTTGCGATCATACCAACCGTGCCCGCGAGTACAACGACTTTGCTGTTGCCCAGCGTGGCTCCGGAAACTCCCGAGACAATGCCGAAGATGGCTCCAAGGCCGTCGTTGATTCCGTAGATAGCGTCCCCGATCCAGCCCGCAGCTTTGGGGCTTCCGGCCTGCCTTGCGGCCAGAAGCTCGTCGAGCGCTTTTCTCGGCTGGTCGGGGGGAAACGCCGGAAGCGGTCGCCGATTGCGAATCAGATTACTGAGTATCTGATAGTGCTCGCGTTCGTCCTTGAGCACTTGGCTAAGGATGACGATGCTTGGCTGGTCGCCGATATCCTCGAGTTGTTTAGCGTACTTGGCGATGTCCTGCGTTTCGTCCAGCTCCAGACGCCGCAACGCCATGTTGATCCCACCGATGCGATTTGGGAGGTTATCGGCTTCACCGGTTCTGGGCCCGGCATAGATAAGCTGAGAACCTCCCAAAGCACTGTGACGCGCGGCCCAAAGATCAGCGTGCCGCTGTTCTGCATCGGCAAGAGTGCGAAAGGCGATGCTCCGTTGCGGGTCGTTTTCTCGTTCTGCCAAAGCGGCGTAGGTCTCATGCCCACGTATCTCGGCCTGCCAATTACGTTCCAAAATCATGAGGATGCGCTTGCGTTCTTGTGGATTTAGGCTCCAGTCCGTGACTGCGGAGTTTGTGTTCATCAGTCCCCCAACGATTTAGTGTGGTAGTCTTTTCTGACACACTGCGGCACGGACGATTCGGCTAGCGGACGTGCACAAGCGTGAGAGAGACGTCATCTGTGGCCGGACCGGATCGCCATGCAGTAACATCATCCAGAATTCGCTGTTTCATCTGCTCAGCTGGCAGAACTGACGCCTTCCTTACGATTTCGCGGACACCTTCGATGCCGAGCATTTCCCCTCTGGCATTGAAGACTTCGGTAATTCCGTCGGTGTACAAAACAATGCGGTCGTCTGGGTCGAGCGGCAGTTCTACACTCGAACTGAGATCCACAGCCTCGGGAACAACACCTACAACCATGCTGCGAGACTCCAACAGCATAGGATTCTGTCCACCACGCGCGAGCATTGCCGGTGGATGCCCAGCTCCGGCAAAGACCATTTGGCGGCGCTGAACGTCGATACGTGCCGCGGCCAGGGTGACAAACATTCCCGAGCCAGGTATGTCCTCGATGAGAAAGCGGTTCAGCTCTGCGAACATGTCGACAAAGGGCATGCCACTGCGCAATTGTACGGTCATATCCGAGTAGATTCGGTTTGCAATCAGAGCTGAACCGATACCGTGCCCTGAAACGTCGCCGACGAGCAAACTCACGTGCTCGTGATTCTGCGAGTTCACCAGAACGAAGTCGCCTCCGATCCAATGAACCGGATGATAGAAGGAATCGACCGTGATGTTGTCCCAGGAAACGGATTTCGGCGCAAGGCTGTTCTGGACGAGCACGGCAAGTCGCAAATCTTCCTCGATTTCTATCTGCCGTTGCTGCAGCCTATCGTTCGCTGAGCGAAGTTCATCCTCGACCTCCACTTGTTCTGAGATGTCTGTGAAGGTGATGATTCCAAATTGTGTTCCGGAATTCCGGAGGACCCGTGAACTGATAATGACGGGCAGACGACTACCGTCCTTCCTAGGCAAAACGAAGGCATATCGGTTCTGCCCGGCCTTCAATGCGACATCACCTTGCTGCACCAGAAACTCCCACTCCTGAGAAGAATATAAGCGAGAAGGTTCAGAGTCTCGCAGGTCCTGTGAACTAAGGCCAGTCATCTCCAGAAACCGCGAGTTCGCAAACAGGATTTCACGGTGGTCGTTCATCACAACGACCCCTTGATTCAGAACTTCCAACAAATGTTCCATCTGGATCAGCCATTCAGGATTGCCTGTCGAGGCCGCACTCCTCTGTCTCCGCGGCGCCAACCGGTGCGCGTGGAGATCAGAGAATGGACTCCAAGGCTCTGTCATGACAACGTAACCTTCGACGAACGGGTAGTTGTAGTTCTCAAACTGCTCCTTGATCAACGGCAGCACCGCGTTGATTCGCGATTGAGTTGCACGTTCCATTCCATCGCGCGGCCGGTCTGCCGAAAGCAAAATCCTTTTGGTCTCATCGGGCTGGGGTGCCTTTGTGCTTCCGCGTGCCAGGCCAATCCCGCCTGACTGTCACGAATCAGACAGGCGGACACGTCACGACACAACCATTCGACAATTGTCGAACTTCTTCGCTGGCTGACTCGTGCAAATGCGCCAATTGTCGGTTGATTCGGATTAACTCATGCGCCCGGATACTTGGCCTGTCGCCTGTTGCACAAAGCCGCGTCAGGGAAGGAGCGATGTCAGATCAGGTAGCTTTCACCGACCGAGCCTGCTGGCAAGCTCGTCATCTCTGGTCAATGAAATTGTCAGATGACACTTGATCTCCCGCTGCCCTCGATGCTGTCGGGATCGGGGTTGCTTGCACGATCGAGACGAATTTGGAGCACTGCGACCTTTCGTACGAAATGCGCAATGTGCCACGGCCCCCCGCCTTTTCGCTCGTAAGAGCGATGCGAGGGCATTGCTTTCATAGCGGTAGAGTCCGACCGGCATGAGTGAGGGTGTCAAGGCCGCGCGGTGTGCGCCGCGAAGCGGGCATGAGCCTTGACGCTCTCACGCCGGGTGCGAGAGTTCATCCGCGAGAAAGGAATGTCAGAAACGGGTGGCTAGTTTGGAAACGGCAAGAAGTGTTCCGTGTTCGTCCGCATTACGCCCTGCTTCTATCGCACTCTTAGTGAGCATCTTTGTGCTCGGTGCATGTTGGGATCCGAATGTAATGGAGGGCGCTGCAATCATTATCGCAAGAAGCTCACCGCTCTTCTCATCCCGTCTTGACAGAACAAGCGGGCGGCGAGACGCACTCTTCCAACAGGAAGGGCAAAGGAGGGGCGGTGTTTGTACGATACGGATGTCTGCTGTACGTATAGTTAGAGCGATGGTAGAATGAACCTCGCGCTGATTGTTGGCGATGACCGTAAGCCGCGGGACAATCCCGTAAACTGCAGAATCTACGTTAAATAGGGGTTTGCTGGGAGTCATAATCCAGTTTTGGCAAAAAGTGCTTGCGTCATGCTGTACGTATAGTAGTATCTCGTTCAGCCTGGCGCCGTCCGACCGTCGTAGACGAAGCTGGGTAGGCAATCAGCCGTGAGTCGGGTAAACGCTGTGAATCAACGCGCAATGGATATATCCGGTGCCGCAGCCTCCGTCGATCAGCATCCCATCACTGTCCGAGAGGCCTCCAAATTTCTTGGAGTGAGTCCGCAGACCGTGTATCTTTGGGTCGAGCGAAAGCAAATTCCCCATCTCCGCGTAATGGGTCGAAACATCCGGTTTCTGAAATCGGATCTCGAAACATTCCGCGCTTCCTTCAAACAGGAGATGGAGAATGCCTAGAGCAAGGAAGTATGACGGTGTGGTCTATCGGCGAGCCGGCACCCAAATCTGGTGGATTCGCTACCGGGATCGCAAGGGAATTGCCCGGAGGGAGTCCAGCCAAACCGCCGATTGGAATGAAGCAAACAAGAAACTCAGAGAGAGACTTCTTGCGAGAGATGCTAATCTCCTTGAGGTCGTAAGAAAGGGCGAGGCTTTGACGTACGGGCAGTGGGCGGATTCATTCTTGGAAAATTACTCCAGGCCACCCATTCGCGCGGAAGCGACGCATGAAGCGAACAAGCGGTGCATCAAACATCTAAGGGCTGCCTTTGGAGAAACCCGGTTGATGGACGTCACCGCCGATTCGATCGACCTTTATCTTCGTGAGCGCCTTCGCGCGCGTATTTCCGTCAAGACCAAGCTCGGCAGCAAGCAGCTCGGGACCGTGAAATCGACCACGGTACACCAGGAGTTCAGAGTTCTCCGACGTATGCTCAATGTTGCGGTTCGCAAAAAGCTCCTGGCTGTGAATCCCTGTTCCAGCGTTGAGTTCCCAGTGGCCGTGAAAGGATTGTTCAGACCACATTACGTGTCGTGGTCCGAGCAGCAAAAGATCGAATCACATGCTCCACCGTATCTAAGGAATGTGATTCGCATCATCACGGAGACGGGCTTGCGGATCTACAAGGAACTGCTCCCCATGAAGAAGGACCAGGTCGATCTGCAAAACGCACTGGCCTGGATACCCGATTCGAAAACTCCGAACGGCATCGCCGAAGTCCCCCTCACTTCACTCGCCATAGAAGCGCTCAAAAGCCAGATGGCGATTTCTGGTGAGGGACCTTATCTGTACCCGAGCGACCAGAATCCGACTGGACACCTGAAGAAGCTCAAGACCGTCTGGAGGAAAACACTGAAGCGGGCAAAGGTTGCCTATTTTCGCATCTACGATCTGCGCTCAACCTATGCCACCAGGCTAAGTGCAGGAGGCGTTGCAGACGAATGGGTGACCCAGATGCTGCGCCAGAGCGACGCGCAAGTCATGAAGAAATATTCCCAAATGAAGCTCAGGATGAAGCGCGAAGCGCTGGAGAAGCTCAACCGCCAGGCCAACGAGATGAAGGCCGCTGTGACCGACGCCCAAATCGCGGCACCATTGTGCACAGAGGCGATCCAATGACGCATTCGTGCACAGTTCGTGCACAGTGTGTACGAATAAAAGCGGGTGTAGAGCAGAGTGATTTCGCTAAGGTCTTTGCAATCAGAGAGAATTTGGTGGACGTGAGGGGATTCGAACCCCTGACCCCCTGCTTGCAAAGCAGGTGCTCTCCCAGCTGAGCTACACGCCCACAGGTGGGACTTTCTTTGATTTTAAAGCATTTGCACCCGATCTGAAAC
>Ga0335072_10002308_pt1 | contig 29705 bp, 23 predicted proteins | sample Lox_Sample_21_FD_206725 | JGI IMG/M metagenome (GOLD analysis project Ga0335072, IMG submission 206725) | Soil microbial communities from Loxahatchee National Wildlife Refuge, Florida, United States - Lox_Sample_2.1 | ecosystem: Environmental > Terrestrial > Soil > Wetlands | place: USA... | reverse complement strand
CACCTCGGCCGACAACCACAGGCGCGGATACGCCGCCGGCATCGTCTATGCCGATTCCCGTGCCATGCTGGAGGACCGTGTCGCCGCTCTGCGCCAGGCGAACATCTACGAACGCCAGGCGTATCGGCACATCATCGGCATGCCTTCGATCGGCGCGGCAACGCGCGGCGAGATCAGCGCCGAAACGCCGTTCCTGGTGATCCGCACCATGCGCGACGGGCGGATGGATTTGTTCGCGACCGGCGTCTACCTGGACAAAGTGCGGGAAGACGCCGACGGCACCTTGCGTTTTACCGAGCGGCTGGTGATCTGCGACAGTTCGCGCTTCGACACCCTGCTGGCGATCCCGCTATGAACGACGCTGCCCCGCTGCCTGTTACCAATACCGCGGCGGCACCGCCCGACCGGCTGGTGTTGTTCGGCAGCTTCACCTCCAGCTCCACCTACAAGCCAATGCTCTATCTGTCGCTGGCACGCCTTCCGTTCAGCTTCCGCACGGTGAATTTGAAATTCGGCGTGCAGAAGCAACCGGAATACCTGGCGGTGAACCGCTACGGCCAGGTGCCGGCGCTGCGTCATCGCGGCCTCACCATGGTGCAGTCCAACGTGATCCTGGACTATCTGGCGCGCACCACCGGGCATTTCGCCGGCGCCACCGATCAGGAGCGATGGACGGCACGGGAATGGCTGTCTTGGGAGGCCGACAACATTACCAATGTCGCGAAGGTGCGGCACTACAGCCGATTCCGCACGGTCGATCCGGCGGTGATGGACTATTTTCGTCCGCTGGCCGAGGCCGCGGTGGGCTTTGTCGACGACGCGCTCGACGGCCGCGAATGGCTGGTAGGCGACGGCCCGACCATCGCCGATATCGGCTGCTGGGGCCGCATGGTGTTCATGGCGGAGGGCGGCATGGACATCGCGCGCTGGCCGAACGTGCAGGCGTGGTCGCGGCGCCTCGCCGCACTGCCCGGGTTTGCCTTGCCCTACGATCTCACGCCGAAAAAGGACCGCGAGATCGATCCATGAAACGCCGACCCCTCCCGCGCCATGTCGCAGGGAGGGGTTCGCATCGTACCCCGCCTGTCCGTGTGCTAATCCGCCTCCACTGCCTGATGCATCGTTTCCGCCGGCAGAGGATGGAACTCGGCGTATTTCGCCAGCACGAACAACACGCCGGCAACCCCCAGATACCCCACCGCCACGTCGGGCGAACTGCCGATGCCGATCGCCTCGCCGTGGATGAAGCCGAAGAATGTCAAAATCGTGCCGGCCAACGCGAACGCGGCCGCCTTCTCGAACTGGCGGTCGATGATGAACACGGTGATCGCGCCCAGGATGATGCCGGCCAGCGTTGCCCCGCCGCCCAGTGTCTCCAGGCCCTGGTACAGAACGCCCACCTGCGCCAGTTTGGCAAAGCCGATCTCGTGCGCGCTGGTTCCCGCCGCACCCAGCGCATTGTCGATCTGCGTCTTGCCCCAGGCCGCCAATTGCGGCAGCAGCGCCAGCACGATCGCCGGAGCATGGCGATGCGGTGATTCCTGGAACGCCTGCGAGCCGATCAGCATGCCGATGTAGAGCAAGATCGGCAGGATCGCGACGACCGGTATCACCGCCATCATCAGCGAGATGATGCCGAACCAGGTCAGCACCAGCACGATGATGCCGGTCATCATGGAGTAGCCTACGCGCCCGCCCATCGCCTTCCAGCCGGGATGGCCGATATAGACCGCGTTGATGAACGGATTGCCGAGCAAGCAGCCGATCAGGCTGATCACGCCGTCGGCGGTCAGCACGCGCGTCGTGGGGAAGGAATCGCCCGCCGCGGCCGCGCTTTCCACGTTGTCCAGCGCCTCGACCAGATCGTAGATGCCGAACGGGATCGCCGTCACCAGGATGATGCCCAGGTACTTGAAACCGGCGAATACGTGCCCCACCGCCGGAATCGGGAACGCGAAGCCGAAATTCGACACCGAGCCAAGCAGCTTCGCGATCGTCAGCCCGCCATAGTCCAGCCCGAACATGTTGGAGACCCAGGCGATCAGGGTGCCCGCCGCGATCGCCACCAGCCCGCCCGGCACGCCGCCGAAATATTTTACCCCGCCGAACCAGTTCGCCAGGATCACCGCGAGGCACACCACGCCGATCACCGGAGTGGAGAACACCTGTGCCGCCGGACTCATCGAGATGAAGGTGATCGAGATCCCGGCCAGCGATCCCAGCAACGCGGCGCGCGGCGTGATCTTGCGCACATAGGGACCGATGAACCCGCCCGCCATCAGCACAAAGCTTTGCACGAATACCCAGGTCAGGCCCGCCGACCACGCTTCCATCGGGTCATGCGTCTTGAGCAAGATCGGCAGCATGACGACGAACGTGACGACGAACATGTGCGGCACGCTGATGCCGGATGGCAGCGCGCAGACGTCGCTGCGGCCGGTCTGTTTCGCCAGCCGGTACGCGAGGAACGCGTAATAGCAAGTGCTCAGGCACAGCATCAGGCCGAGCGCGGGGAGGATGCGGCCAAACACCAGCGCATCCGGCATCTTCAGCACGAAGCGCAGCAGGCCGGTCAGCACCAGTACGTTGACCAGGATGTTGGTTCCGAAGCCGAACAAGGCGTTCCAGTCGCCCGGGACCCAGATTTTCGGCTTGAAGGCTGCGGTCGCGCTCATCCCACCCTCCGTCGTTATTGCTCTATGCGGATGCGCCTTGCAGTGCCGCGATCACGTCGCCGCCCTGACCGACCCAACCGAAAATGCCACCCTGTGCCTTGATCATCCTCAGGCCCATCTCCTGGAATTCCGGGAAATACGACCCCACGCAGTCCTCCGGCACGAAGCAGTCGTAGCCGCGGTCGTTTGCTTCCCGCACCGTGGTGTTGACGCAGACCTCCGTGGTGACGCCGGTCACCACCAGTTGCGCGATGCCGCGGTTTTGCAGAATTGCGTGCAGGTCGGTGGCGAAGAATGCGCCCTTGCCGGGCTTGTCGATCACCGGTTCGCCGGGCTCGGGATAGAGTTCGGCAATGATGTCGTGACCCGGTTCGCCACGCACCAGGATGCGGCCCATCGGTCCCGCATCGCCAATGCTCGTGGCACTGCGGCCGCGGATCTTCTTCGCCTGCGGCAGATCTGCCAGATCGGGGCGATGGCCCTCACGCGTGTGCATGGTCATCAGCCCCGCCGCGCGCCACGCCGCGAGCAATCGGCGGTTAGGCTCGATGGCGCGGCGAAGCTGCGAGACGTCGTTGCCCAGCATCTCGCCGAAGCCGCCCGGTTCCAGAAAATCGCGCTGCATGTCGATGATCAGCAGCGCGGCGTGCGCGGGATCGAAGGCGAAGGGATAAGGTTCGGCGGGGATGGTGAGCATCGGGTCCCCGTGACGTTTGCCGCAAGTTTTCAGCGTGTGATCACGCAAACCGCGTGCCATCCGCACACCGGTGCGCAAACCGCGTGCCAGCGGCACGCCGGCACGTAAATCGCGTGCCGTGTCCGTTCGCGGTCCGGCCACGCATCGCCCGTACCGAAAGCGGACGCCGGCACCTCCCTGCCATATTCCAGGCGATTGCCTGCAATTGGGTCTGAGTCCGCCTATAATCTGTACCAATGGAAACGATCCGGACGGCATCCAATCCCGCCCGGCACCTTATTCCGTGCGGACGCCGGTGCCGGTTGCATCCCCTCCGTCACCGCCGGCAGAACGCCACCGGCAACCAGCCAACCCGCCGGACCGCGCAATACAACCCTCCATGCTCTCGTCGGCCACCGCGATCGCATGCGGACAACGCCGCAAAAACACAGGTCATCGTCGCGCACTGCCCGCATCTGGCGCCTTACTGCGGGCTCCCCTATGACCGCTGCCGGCCGATCGCAGGGAAACCACCATGGACGATGCCTTCCGCCAGGCGGCGCTCGACTACCATCGCTTTCCGCGCCCCGGAAAACTCGCCATCGAGCCGACCAAGCGCATGGCCAGCCAGCGCGACCTCGCCCTCGCCTACTCGCCCGGCGTTGCCGCCGCCTGTGAAGCCATCAAGGACGATCCCACCACCGCCCACGACTACACCGCCCGCGGCAACCTCGTCGCCGTCATTTCCAACGGCACCGCCGTCCTCGGCCTCGGCAATATCGGCGCTCTCGCCGGCAAGCCGGTGATGGAAGGCAAGGCCGTCCTATTCAAGAAATTCGCCGGCATCGACGTGTTCGACATCGAGGTGGATGCACAGGACCCGGACCGCTTCTGCGATGTGGTCGCCGCGCTGGAACCCACCTTCGGCGCCATCAACCTGGAAGACATCAAGGCGCCCGAATGCTTCGCCATCGAGGCGAACCTGCGCGCGCGCATGCGCATCCCGGTGTTTCACGACGACCAGCATGGCACCGCCATCACCGTCGCCGCCGCCGTGCGCAACGGCTTGCTGCTGCAAGGCAAGTCGTTGCCGGAAGTGAAGCTCGTTACGTCAGGCGCCGGCGCCGCCGCCCTTGCCTGCGTCGATTTGCTCGTCGCCATGGGCCTCAAGCCGGCGAATGTGACGCTCACCGACATCAACGGCGTCGTGCGCGCCAGCCGCCCCGGCATGCTGCCGAACATGGCGCGCTACGCACGCAATACCAATGCCGCGACGCTGGCGGACGTGCTCGACAGTGCAGACATCTTCCTCGGCCTCTCCGCGCCGCACGTGCTGCATCCGGAATGGCTGCCGAAATTCGCCGCCAAACCGCTGATCCTCGCACTCGCCAACCCCGAACCGGAAATCTCTCCCGAGCTTGCCCGTGCCGCCCGTCCCGACGCGATCGTCGCCACCGGCCGCAGCGACTATCCCAACCAGGTCAACAACGTCCTCTGCTTTCCATTCATCTTCCGCGGCGCGCTCGACGTCTCCGCCACCACCATCAACGAAGAGATGAAGATCGCCGCGGTCGAAGCCCTCGCCGGCCTGGCGCGCATGGAGGCAAGCGAAGTCGTCGCCGCCGCCTATGGCGGGGCAGCGCCGGTATTCGGTCCCGACTACATCATCCCGAAACCGTTCGATCCGAGGCTGATCCTCGAAATCGCGCCGGCCGTCGCATGCGCCGCGATGGAAACCGGCGTCGCTCTGCGCCCGATCGACGATCTCGACACCTATCGCCATAACCTCGAACGTTTCGTGTTCCGCTCCGGCCAGCTCATGCGCCCGGTATTCGAAGCGGCGAAACAGGGCCCGCGCCGACGCATCGTTTTCGCCGAGGGCGAGGACGATCGCATCCTCCGCGCCGCCCAGATGCTGGTGGACGATGCCATCGCTGCTCCCATCTTGCTCGGCCGCCGCGACGTGATCGCACGCAAGGTCCGCGAAATGGGGCTGCGCATCGATCTGACCGAGGGCGTGCAAGTGCTCGACCACACGCAGGATCACGACGTATTCGGCCCGCTGATTCCCGCCTACCAACGCCTCGCCGGCCGCCGCGGCGCGCCGCCCGAAGTCGCCGCCCGCCGCGTCGGCAGCCGCCCCTCGGTCGCCGCCGCGATGATGCTGCACGAAGGCCTTGCCGATGCGGCGATCTGCGGGGGCACCGGCAACTGGTGGCGGCAAATTCAATACGTGCTGCCCATCATCCCGCGCCGCGCCGGCGTCAACCGCGTCTATGCGTTGTCGGCGCTCATCCTTCCGACCGGCGCCTTGTTCATGGGCGACACCCACATGGTGCTCGATCCGACGCCGGAGCAAATCACCGAACTCACCGTGCTCGCGGCGGATGCGGTGCGCCAGTTCGGCATCGCGCCAAAAGCCGCGCTGCTGTCGCATTCCAGTTTCGGCGCCAGCGACACCGAGTCCGCTCGCAAGATGCGACGCGCGCTGGAAATGATCCGCGCGCGCGATCCCGCGCTCGAGATCGACGGCGAAATGCATGCCGACGCCGCGCTGGTGGAAACCATCCGCAACCAGGCGGTGCCTGATTCGACACTGCATGGCGCGGCGAATCTGCTGATCATGCCTGGCCTGGATGCCGCCAACATCGCGTTCACCTTGCTCAAGGCCGCGGCGGACGGTCTGGCGGTAGGACCGATGTTGCTCGGCCTGTCGCGGCCGATCCACGTTCTGGTCCCCAGCGTCACCGCGCGCGGCATTTTCAATCTGAGCGCACTGGCCGTCGCACAACGATAGCCTCTTTTGCCGACGCCGCGCTCGGCGCTGAAGGCAACGCATGATGAGGCGGTGTGGCAGCATCTGGCGCGCGATACGTCGGCGCCGTTCGTCGCGGCAGTGGGCACCGATAACGCGGTGAAGACGATCGACGAACGCGGGAACGAACTGCCGGTGATCCGGCGGCTGGGGGCATGAAGAAGAAAGACGTAACGCAAATGTTGCGCAAATGAACGCGAATAGTGCGGAGCAGTGGGCAGCGCCGGTGCGGAGCTTACAGGTCCTGAACCACCCTGCGAATCTCCAATCTGGGCGAGCGCCTGGACCGTTTCAATTCGATCAGGATCGCACCTTCAACGAGCAGGTCAGCAAAATATTCACCGATCACGACGCCTTTGCAACTCACCGCTATCCCGCGCTGCTGCTCAACCGCGACTCCAGCCGTTCGAAACTCAAATGCCAAAGGATTTTCATAAACCTTCTCAAGGAGACCGCCACCAAGCGTGTTCGCCACCGTCAACGCGCAACCGATGATCCGGTTCGAAAGTGCGTCCAGCTCCGGCCTATTCGCGTTCATTTGCGTCCATTTGCGTAAAACCTTTCTTCTTACTCAACCTGTCAGCAAAACATTACCAAATGATTGACGCCCCAAGCTCCGCGAGCCGCCCATGCACGGCATCCCGGAAGCCAGCCGCGTACCCGCGCGCTGGCGATTTCGGACATCGGCACTATAATCTGCCATAGAAAACTTCCGAACTCGCCGTGCATTTGGACGCATCAACGTAGTCGCGGCAACTTCGTTCAGCTCGTTGATGAATAGCTCACGGAGCGAATGCATTTCATCCCTGCGACGATCGAACCGATCTCGAATTACGCAAATGATCCCGCAGCGCACCGTCAGCTCCATTGCGACACGCCGCCGATATGTGCGATTCCGTAATGACAATGGACGCACAAGACCAGCGCCAGGAACCGCCCCGATGTCGGCGCCCCGTCGCACCTCGCCAGAACCAATTAATCATCTTTACTTTCTTTTGTCACCGCATGAAGCTGAGCACGGCGCATTTGAGGAGTTCCGTCAATGTCGGGCACCATCGTCGCCAACAATGACCCCGCCGCCATCGAGAGCGGCTCCTCGTGGAACGGGATGGACACCGCAGGGGCGCCCGTCATCGTCACCTTCTCCTTCCCGACCTCGCTGCCCGCCTACGACGAGTCAATTGGCGGGTTCACTCCGGCGACAATCGCCAGCTTCACCGGGTTCACCGCGGCAGAGCAAGCGCAGGCGCTCGCCGCACTGGGCCAATGGGCCGCCGCGTCCGGCATCGTCTTCATCGAGGTGCCCCCGGGCGAGGGCGATATCACCTTCGCCAACGTCGAATTCAGTACCACAACCACGACTTCAGTGAACGGCAACTATCAGAACGCCGGCGGCATCGGTTTCTACCCGTTCGGCGATTGGAGCTCTCTCACCGGCAACAGCACTTCTGGTTACGGCTTTACCAGCGACCTCAGTCCGGGTGGCGCCGTGTTCATGAACTCGGCCTACATCAACAACGGCACGGTCGATCTCGGCACCCTGCTGCACGAAATCGGCCACGCCATTGGCATGAAGCACCCCGACCAGGTCGTCTATACCCCTGACGGCACCGAACATAATGCAGTGCTCAACCCGATGGAGAACAGTACCACCCTCACCATCATGTCGGAGACCGGAGACACCAACAACGAAACCAACCCCAGTCTGTTCACGCTCGACAAGCTCGCGGCCGCCGACCTCTACGGCCCCGCCGGCACCGGCGGCGTGGAAACCGTATCCGCCTCCGGCGTCAATTCGGTGTCATCCTGGACCTGGGACGCGAGCACCGACACCCTCACTCAGACAGCCCAATCGGCCGACGAAACCATCCACGGCACCTCGGTCAATGACATCATCTACGGCTACGATTATGGCGGCAGCATCGCCACCAGCGGCACCATCAGCATGTTCGGCCTGGACGGCAACAACACGCTGTATGCCGGCTCCGGTACCACGGATCTGTACGGCGGCCCCGGCACCAACATCCTGGTAGGCGGCGCAGGCAATGACAGCTTCTATGTCTACAGCGATCAGACCACCGTCGAGGACACCTACACCACAGGCAACAACGCGCTCTATGCCTCCGGGGTAAACGCCACGCTGCCGGAAAACGTCGATACGCTGCAGCTTTACGGCACCCTCCTCACCGGTACCGGCAACAACCAGAACGACAGCATATTCGGCGACGGCACTTATTCGAACACTCTGATCGCCGGCTCCGGCAACGACTATATGGTTGGCGGCAGTGGTGGCAACACACTGGCTGCCGGCACCGGCATCGACACGATGTATGGCGGCACCGGCGCCAACGTGTTCGCCTTCGCGCCCGGCGACGCACCGGTCAACAGCCCGAACGGCACCGACTATATCGGCGATTTCAAGCCCGGCACCGACAAAATCGACTTCTCCGCCTTCGCAAAAGCCGGCCACACACTCGCCTTCGTTGGCACCGCGCCGCTCACTGGTCCGGGCCAGGTCGATTATTTCACCTCAGGCACCCTGACCTTCGTCGAAGGCGACGTCACCAGCGCAGGCGCCGCCAACTTCGAAATCGAGATGAACGGCAGCCTCAACCTGCAAGCCAGCGATTTCATCTTTGAACCCGCCTGCTACGTGTCCGGCACTTTCATCCTGACCGACCGGGGCGAGATCGCGGTCGAGCATCTGACAGCAGGCGACCATGTGACGACGATCTCGGGTATTGCTCGTCCAATTCGCTGGATCGGCTTTCGCCGCATAGATTGTTCCCGACACCCCGATCCGCGCCAGGTCTGGCCGATTCGTGTCACAGCAAGCGCATTCGCCCAAAGCCTGCCGCGCCGGGACCTTTGGTTGTCGCCCGACCACGCGATCTACATCGATGGCGCACTGGTCCCGATCAAACTCCTGGTCAACGGATCGACCGTCAGACAGATACCAATGAGCGAAGTGACCTATTACCATGTGGAACTGCCACGGCACGACATAATGCTGGCCGAAGGATTGCCCGCCGAGTCCTATCTCGACACAGGCAACCGCCACATTTTTGAGAACGGTGGAGTGTCGCTTTTGCTCCACCCGAACCTGGAACATGTGAACGACCAGGTCCGGCGCGAGACGGAGTCCTGCGTGCCGCTGGTTTGCGATGCCGAGCGCGTGGAGCCGCTATGGCGTTCGCTCGCCGCGCGCGCGGAGCACCTGGGGTTTCCGCCGCAGGTCGTCGAGGTCACGGACGATCCGATGCTTTGCATTCGCATCGGCGGCAGGGATTTCAGACCCGCCCATCACGTCGCAAACCGATATCAGTTTGTGCTCCCGCAGGTTCGCCATGACGCCCGGCTCATTTCTCGCAGCGCCGTACCGTCGGATATACGGCCGTGGATCGATGACGTTCGCAAGTTGGGCGTAGCGATACGGCGAATCGTCGTCCGGTGCGACGCACAGTGTAGCGAAATTGCGTTGGATGATCCGCGACTGGTGGACGGCTGGTGGGCCATCGAGCGCGACGACGCCACAATGTGGCGCTGGACCGATGGAAACGCTGTTCTTCCCATCGAGGGCGACCGAATGATGGTCGAGATCGTGGTCGGCGAATCCGTACCCTATCCGGTTGCAGAACCTTGCCCGCAGGAGACCCGCCCCGCCGCGTGATCAACGGCGATATGATCGAGGAACTCGGCGGCGTGGTTCGCCGGATGGCGATCGGCTGACTGATGTGTGTGCCGCTCTGATCTACACCCTGCGCGAGACTGTCCTGCGCGTCATCTCCATGCGGAAGGCACGGCATGAAAATGAAAGATTCAACGCTGATGAACACAGATGGACACAACAGATGAACACGGATCGTGCGAAGCAGCGGCGATAGCCCCACGTACCTCACGAGTCCTGGACAACACGTTGAATCTCGACGCGAGCCGCACCGAAGTTTATCATGAGGCAAAGCTCCTTCCCGATCGCCCGCAGGTAGTTGATGCATTGCGCGCGATGTGCGTGATCAAACGCCCGCACGGTTTTCAATTCGATGACGATCGAATCCTCGACCAGCAGGTCGGCAAAATATTCCCCGACCACGGTTCCCCCATAAAAGACGGTCATTCCGCGCTACTGTTCGACCGCAAGTCCCGCGGCCCGCAACTCCAGCGCCAACGCATTTTCATAAACCTTTTCCAGAAATCCTCGTCCCAGCGTATTCGCCACTGTGAATGCGCAGCCGATGATCCGCTCCGAAATCGCATTCCGCTTTAGCCTATCCGTGTTCATCTGTGTTGAGTCTTTCTTCTTACCCAACCTGCCCGCAAAACCTTGCCAAACGGTTGATGACCCGGAAATTGCAAGCCCCACGACAACACAGGCGCCCGGTTACTTCCCCACTGCCGAAGATCGCGAGCATGTATTGGTTGTCGAGACATTGTCGTAGGTATACGGCGATCCATTCGACCGTCTGCCCATCACCTCAGCCGCGACAGTGCCCAGCCCCTACTGACGCATGACGGCGGAGTGGTCACTATGGCGACAATGTTATTTCGGTTTTACGCGATTGAGTGTAGCAAGATGCCGCACGATATTGTGAAGCCAGGCTGTGAAGTCTATTTTCAGCAAGCACACTAATGCTGAGGTGATCTTTCTTATATTCCTCGATCTGTCCGCCGATCCTCTTGTTATAGTCCACGTGAACCCCCGGCGTATCATGAATGAAGAAGTCGTAAGCAGAGGAGATGATATTTCCGATAGTAGAATCTTCTGTTGCCGTTCCGCCGGATAAATCGCATCCGGTACAACCAAGGCCGTCGTCTTCCATCTGCCGCTTTCAGGCGGAAACGATAGAATTCGTGCCCCTTTAGTGATGGCTATTGTGTAATGACTTCATCATGATGTTACAAGATGGGCGCCAAGAACTTGAAACCGCTGAAATCCGATCAGCGCTTGTCCAGCATCATATAAATCAAAAAGGTTACGATCAGCGTCGGCCCCATTTGTCCATCAGGGTCACTTCCGGTGTTTCGGCCATCCGATCGAGCGAGCCTCCCACATCTGGCCCACCGCCCGCTGTCGCGTTCTACCGGGGTGCAGGTCGACCTCAAGGTTGACGGCAGCGCGCCGAGCCTCCCCGCATTTGACTCCCCCCAACCCCTCCTCCTAAACACCCTTCCTCTGGGTAACCCCCATCCCCGGTCCCCGCCCGACGCGGGGGCTCCGCCGCTCCGCGAAGGCTCGCGCAGCGGCGCGTTCGTCGTTCCGGGCCAGCCACCCAAGGGACCGCCGCCAAGGACCGCTCGCATGTTCGAAGCCCTGTCCGACAAACTCTCCGGCGTCTTCGACCGCCTGCGCCAGCGCGGCGCCCTCTCCGAAACCGACATCGGCGAGGCCCTCCGCGAAGTCCGCGTCGCCCTCCTCGACGCCGACGTGGCGCTGCCCGTCGTCCGCGACTTCATCGCCAGGGCCCGCGACCGCGCCCTCAGCACCGAGGTCCTGTCCTCGGTCACCCCCGGCCAGCAGATCGTCAAGATCGTCAACGACGTGATGATCGAGGAGCTCGGTGGCGAGGGCGCCGTCCCCCTCAACCTCAACGCCGCCCCCCCAGTCCCCATCCTGATGGTCGGCCTGCAAGGCTCCGGCAAGACCACCACCGCCGGCAAGATCGCGCTCCGCCTCAAAGACCGCCAACGCCGCAAGGTCCTCCTCGCCAGCCTGGACACCCAGCGCCCCGCCGCCCAGCTCCAGCTAGCCCAGCTCGCCCAGCAGGCCGGCGTCCCCTCCCTGCCCATCGTCGCCGGCCAGACCCCGGTGCAGATCGCCGAACGCGCCATGGACACCGCCCGCCGTGAGGGCTTCGACGTGGTGATCCTCGACACCGCCGGCCGCCTCGCCATCAACCAGGAACTGATGGACGAGGTGAAGCAGGTCCGCGCCGTCTCCACCCCGGCCGAAACCCTGCTCGTCGTCGATGCCATGACCGGCCAGGACGCGGTCAACACCGCGAAAGCCTTCAACGACGCCCTCGCCATCACCGGCGTCGTCCTCACCCGCATGGACGGCGACGCCCGCGGCGGCGCGGCACTCTCCATGCGGGCAGTCACCGGCGCCCCGATCAAGCTGGTCGGCGTCGGCGAGAAGCAGGACGCGCTGGAAGATTTCCACCCCGAACGCGTCGCCGGCCGCATCCTGGGCATGGGCGACATCCTCGGCCTGGTCGAGAAAGTCAGCGACACCGTCGACCAGGAAGAGGCGGAGAAACTCGCCGCCAAGATGGCGCGGGGCAAATTCGACCTGGAAGACTACGCCTCCCAGCTCAAGCAGATCACCAAGATGGGCAGCCTCTCCGGCATCCTCGGCATGCTGCCCGGCGTCGGCAAAATGAAGGCCCAGCTCGACGAGGCCAACATCGACCAGACCATCCTCAAGCGCCACGCAGCGATCATCAGCTCGATGACGCGCAAGGAGCGCAAGGACCCCGACATCATCAAGGCCAGCCGCAAGAAGCGCATCGCCGCCGGCTCCGGCACCACAGTGCAGGACGTCAACAAGCTGCTGAAGCAGTTCGACGACATGTCCACGATGATGAAGCGCATGAACAAGCTGGGGCAGAAGGGCCTGATGCGCCACGGGATCTCCGCCCTGATGCCCCGCCACATGCAACAGCAGGGCGGAGGCGGAGGCCGCGGCCTCTCCCGTCATGGCCGCTGAACCAGCCATCTACCCCCGAACCATCCCGCGATCCACGACTTCGACCCACCCGACACTCCCAGGAGCCAACCCACCGATGAGCCTGAAAATCCGCCTCGCCCGCGCCGGCGCCAAGAAGCGCCCCTACTACCACATCGTCGTCGCCGACAGCCGCAGCCCCCGCGACGGCCGCTTCATCGAGAAGCTGGGCAGCTACAACCCCATGCTGCCGCAAGAGCATGCGGATCGCGTGCGGCTGCAGGACGAGCGCATCCAGCACTGGATGAGCCACGGCGCCCTGCCGACCGAACGGGTCGCCAAGTTCCTCGGCAAGGCCGGCCTCGGCCCGATGCCCGCGATCCGCGAGCAACCGATCAAGTCGGCCCCCGGCAAAAAGGCGCAGGAACGCGCCAAGGAAGCCGCTCCGGCGTAATGGGACCGTGCGAGACAACCGCATCCTGTTGGGCGTGATCGGGAGGCCGCACGGCGTGCGCGGCCTCGTGCACGTGGTCAGTCACACCGCCGATCCCCCCAGCCTGACCGCCTACGGTGCCCTGACCGACGACCGTGGCCGCCGCTTCACGCTGCGCTGGCGCGGCGAGGGCGTGGCCGAGGTGACAGAACAACGGCCCGACGGGCCGGCCCGCGTCTCCGACCGCGGCATGGCGGAGAAGCTCGGAAATACCCGGCTCTATGTCGACCGCGCCCAATTGCCCGCCCCGCACGACGCCGACGAGTTCTACGTCGCCGATTTGCTCGGCATGACGGCGGTCGACACCACGGGAGAGCACCTCGGCAAGATCGCCGCGGTGCACGACTACGGCGCCGGCGCCAGCCTCGAAATCGCCAAAGATGGCGCCGCGCCGCTGCTCGTGCCCTTCACCCGCGCCTGCGTGCCGGAGGTGGACACGGCTGCCCGCCGTGTGACGCTGAACCCGGCACACGAAGTGACCCTGCACCTCGCCCACGAAGCGGAAGAGATCGAGACGCGGAGCGGCGAGGCCATTAACCTCGCCCGCGAAGCGGGAGAGGTCGAGGCAAAAAGCGCCGAGGGTGAGGGCCACGGCGATCGGCTCGCCACCCCGTCTTCTTCCAGACCCCCTCCACCTCGCCCCGCACGCCCCTTGCGTCGCCCCACCTCCCGGCGCAACGCGGAACAATGCGCGGGAGAGCCGTAGCCGTGTTCCACGCCGACATCCTGACCCTCTTCCCCGACATGTTCCCGGGCCCCCTGGCGACCTCGCTCGCCGGCCGTGCCCTCACGCGCGGCCTCTGGTCCCTCCACACCGTCAACATCCGCGACTTCGCCCACGACCGCCACCGCACCGTCGACGACACCCCCTTCGGCGGCGGCCCCGGCATGGTCATGCGCCCCGACGTCATCGATGCCGCGCTCGCCTCCGTCGTTGACGATCGCCCCCGCGTCTTCCTCACCCCCCGCGGCCGTCCCTTCACCCAGGCCCTCGCCCAGCGCTACGCCGCCGCCCCCGGCATCATCCTGCTGTGCGGCCGCTACGAGGGCGTCGACCAGCGCGTCATCGACGCCAACGCGCTCGAGGAAATCTCCATCGGCGACTACGTCCTCTCCGGCGGCGAGCTCCCCGCCCTCGTCCTCCTCGACGCCATCGTCCGCTTGCTTCCCGGCGTGATGGGCGCCGCCGACAGCGCCACCGAGGAAAGCTTCGCCGGACCCTTGCTCGAATACCCCCACTACACCCGCCCCGCGGAATGGCAGGGCCGCCGCGTCCCCGACGTTCTCCTCTCCGGCAACCACGCCGCCGTCGCCGCCTGGCGTCGCGCCGAGGCAGAGCATGTCACCGCCGAGCGCCGCCCCGACCTCTGGGCCGCCTACCGATCGCGCCATCCCGCCGCCCCGGTTGCCAGCGCTCCCTCGGCCCCCTAAGCAAGACCCGCAAAGGAACTCCCCCCATGAACATCGTGCAGCAATACGAAGCCGGCGAAGTCGCCCGCCTCACCAAGGACCGCACCGTCCCGGCCTTCCAGCCGGGCGACACGCTGCGCGTGGCCGTCAAGGTCGTCGAAGGCGAGCGCACCCGCACCCAGGCCTTCGAAGGCGTCTGCATCGCCCGCTCCAACAAGGGCCTCAGCAGCAACTTCACCGTCCGCAAGATCAGCTATGGCGAGGGCGTGGAGCGCGTGTTCCCCCTCTACTCGCCGCTGATCGCCGAAATCGCGGTGATCCGCCGCGGCGATGTCCGCCGCGCCAAACTGTACTACCTCCGCGGCCGCTCCGGTAAGCGCGCCCGCATCGCCGAGCGCGCCCGCACCACCACCGGCCCTCAGACCGAGTCCAGCACCGACGAGGCCGCCGCCGCCGAATAATCGGACGCCGGCCGCCGCCATCGCGCGGCACCGCCGGATATACCGCGTCGCCGTCATCCATGCCGCCGCCGGATACCTCCCGCCATCCCGTGCGGCGGCACACGCGCCGCCCCACCCGCGCGAATTGATCTGAATCAAGGACTTTAGCGCCGTCCGGGATTACCTGCCTGCGCTCGATCGCCACATCGCCGACATCCGGCGGATAAGCGAAATCGAGTCGCAGAGGCCACGATGGGAAACTTCCAAAAACTAGCCGCCGCCCTGCTGTCGATCGGCACGGCGCTGTGCGTGCAACCCGCTGCCGCCGCCGATCCCGCCGCACCGCCAGTCACCATCGAAATGTGGTGGCACGAATACGGCCCGTACACCGCTTACGTGAAACAGTTGATCGCGGCCTATGAAAAGCTGCATCCCAATGTGACGATCCAGCCCACCGTCACCTCCTCGGCCGACATCAACCAGAAGATCAGCGTCGCGCTCGCCACCGGCACCGGGCCGGACATCATGGACAACGACGCCTCCTTCTATTCGCTCTATTACAGCAAGGGCGTGCTGGAGCCGCTGAACCTCAAGGCCTTCGGCGCCAAAAGCTACGCCGAATTCATCGACCGCTACACCCCCGGCGGCCTCGAAGCGGGGACATTCAACGGCGTGGTCTACGCCCTGCCCTACCAGGGCAACTCCATGAGCCTGTTCATAAATAACAAGGAATTCCGCGCCGCCGGTCTCGACCCGCAAAAAGACGCACCGAAAACCTGGGCCGACATGATCGCTCTCGGCCCCAAATTGAAAATCGTCCAGGGCACCCGCACGGTGCAGAAGGCGTTTGATTTCCCCTACCACAGCGCGCGTTGGGAAGTGCAGGACTTCCAGCCGCTCACAGAGCAATTCGGCGGCACCCTGCTGTCCGCCGATGGCAGAACAGCGCATCTCAACAGCGATGCCGCGGTGAAGGCACTCACCCTGTGGGTGCAGGTCACCAAGGCCGGCGGCGATCCACGCACCACCTTGAACACGCCCAGCAATCCCAACCAGGATTTCGTTGACGGCCGCGTCGCGATGTGGATCACCGGCCCCTGGGCCACGCCACAGATACAGCAATCGCCGATCGGCAAGGACTTCACCGTGGTGTCCTTGCCGCAGGTCGATCCAGCCCATCCCCACACCCTGGTCTATGGCTGGATGTGGGGCGTGAACAAGGACAAGCCCGCCGCCGAGAAGGCCGCAGCCTGGGACTTCATCCAGTTCATGCTGTCGAAGCCCGATGAGTGGCTCGGCAAGGTCGGCTTCGTCCAGCCGGTGAAGGGCGTCGAGCAAAGCGAGACCGCAAAGAACTTCCCCTACTACAACGTGCACATGCGCGATGTCTCGACCGGCTCCTGGTACCTCCGTTCGCAATACACCAACGAAATCACCCAGGCAGTCGGACGTGCGATTGAGCGTGTGGTCTACGACGGTGCCGATCCCAAAACGTCGCTCGATCAGGCTCAGGCCGAAGTGGAGAAAATTCTAAGCGAATAGCGCCTCACCAGCCCGCTTTCCCGTCATGCCAACGCACGCAGCGGTCAATAACTCCTCCGGTCGGCGGCCATGCGAGCCGCCAGCCGGACGGATGACAGAGCCCGGTCTCAACCCGGACACCGCGCGGCCCTTGCAATGATCGGATCAAGCGGCACGTCATAAGGACCCCTCACGTGTCGTCTGCCGCCCTTGCCAAGCCCATCCCTCACCGGCGCCGCTGGCACCTGGGCACGGCAAAAAAGCAGACCCTCTTCGCCTACGCGATCCTGCTTCCGACATTGCTCATCCTGCTCACCTTTCGCTTCCTGCCCATGATCGACGCGTTCATCATCGCGTTTACCAAATACGATCTGATCCATCCCCCCCGCTTCGTCGGCTTCGCCAACTTCATCGACCTGATCCACGACCCACTCTTCCGCAACGCGGCATTCGTGTCGCTCACCTACGTAGTGTTCAGCGTCCTGCCGGTCTGGCCCCTCTCACTCGCCCTGGCAGTACTGTTCTATCGACGCCTCTGGCTGAAAAATTTGATGCGCTCCGCCGTGTTCATGCCGGTGGTAATGCCCGCAGTGGTCATGGCCGTCGTCTGGACCTTCATGTACCACCAGGACGGCGTCATCAACACGTTCCTCGGCTGGGCCGGCATCGATCCCATACCCTGGCTGCGCAGCAGCAAAACCGCGCTATGGGCGGTGATCCTCATCGGCATCTGGCGCGCCACGCCCTACTACATGGTGATCTTCCTCGCCGGCCTGCAGGCAATTCCCGCCGAATACTACGAAGCCGCCGAAATCGATGGCGCCAGCCGCTGGTCCGCCTTCTGGAACATCACCCTGCCCTTGCTGAAACCAACCACCTTGCTGGTGATGGTCATGACCGTGATCGTCGCCATGAAGGTGTTCGCAGTCCCCATGATCATGACCGGCGGTGGCCCCGCGGATTCCACCCGCGTCCTGCCATTGTTCATCTATCAGACCGCCTTCGAATTCTTCGACATGGGCCACGCCGCCGCCATGAGCGTCTTCCTGTTCGTCGCCGTCATGCTGTTCTCGGTGGCACAGATCCGCATCTTCACGTCAGGTGAGGACTGAGATGCGTGACCCGACGCCATCCTCCAATCGCACGACGCAACCCGCAACACAGGCGCGCACCGCAACAGACCGCGGCGCACTCGTCATGGCGGCCGAAGCCTGCCCCGGCGGACTGGGCGAAGGCCCGCGATCCCGCGTCATGTCCGGCGCAGCCTGCCCCAGCGTCATGGCCGGCGCAGCCTGCCCCAGCGTCATGGCCGGCGCAGGCCGGCCATCCACGGCTTCCCCTCGCGCCAGCAGCAATGGCGTCGATGCCCAGCCTTCACCAGCCACGACGCAGCAGCCGACACTACAACTCACCCGCCCGCCTCGGCGGAAACCATCCCCCAGCATCTTCCGCCGCGTCCTCTCCTTTCGCGGCGCAATCATCGCACAGCTCCTCGTCCTCCTCGCCGCACTGATCGGCGTCGTGCCGTATCTCTGGATGCTGTCGTCGTCATTGCGAACCATGGACAACATGTTCGCCCTGCCGATCCAGTGGATTCCCCACCCGCTCAACTGGCGTTCCTATGTCATCGCCTGGCACGCACAGGACTTCACCCGCTACTTCATCAACAGCGGCGTCGTCGCGGTGGCAATCACCTTCGGCAACCTGCTGCTTTGCTCTCTCGCCGGCTACAGCCTCGCCAAATTCCGCTACTTCGGTCGCGGCGTACTGTTCTTGCTGATCCTCAGCACCATGATGCTGCCCCTGGAAGTCACCATGGTGCCGCTGTTCCTGATCATAAAGCGATTGGATTGGGCAAACAGTTACCAGGGCCTCATCGTGCCGTTTCTCGTCGACGGCTTCGGCGTGTTCCTGATGCGCCAGTACATGCTCGGCATCCCCAAGGACCTCATCGATTCAGCCCGCATCGACGGCGCCTCGGAATTGCAGATCTTCTGGCAGATCGTCCTGCCGCTGTGCAAGCCCGCGCTGGTCGCACTCGGAGTCTTCACCTTCCGTGAAGCCTGGGACATGTACATCTGGCCGCTCATCATCGTCAGCAAGGATTCGCTCCGCACTCTGCCGCTGGCAATCTCCTTGTTCATGAGCAGTTATGGCACCGCATGGGACCAGTTGATGGCAATCGCGGTCCTGGGAACACTGCCAATGATCCTCCTGTTCTTTTTCCTTCAGCGCGCCTTCATCCAAGGCATCGCTGTCACCGGGCTGAAGGAGTAGCGCCATGTCCGACATGATGCGCGCCATCGTCATCTCCCGCTACGGCGGCAGTCTTGAAGCAACCCACCGCCCGATACCACAGCCGCAACATGGCGAGGTCCTGGTTCGCGTGCGCGCAAGCGGCCTCTGCAGCACCGATCTGCATCTGCTGTCAGGACGTCAGCCGCTCGGCGAACTGCCACGCGTCATCGGCCATGAAATCGCCGGCGATGTCGTCGCCTTGGGCGACGGTGTGGCGCAATGGTACCTCGGTGACCGGGTGACCGTCGCCATCGACGTCACCTGCGGCCATTGCCGCCACTGCCTCAGCGGCGAAACCCAGCGTTGCCCCGCGATGCAGCGCATCGGCTTCGAACGCGACGGCGGCCACGCCGATTACGTCGCCGTCCCCACCGCCAACCTCGTCGCATTGCCGCCGGAGATTTCCTACGAAGCCGCCGCCATCCTGCCGGACGCCGTCGCCTGCATGCATCATAGCCTGGTGCATCAGGGCCATGTCGGCCTGGGACAGCGCGTCCTGATCCTCGGCATCGGCGGCCTCGGCATCCATGGCCTGCAAATCGCACGCAATGCCGGCGCCGAAGTGCTCGCCACCAGCCGCCGACCCGAACGTCGGGCGCTCGCCGAACGCTTCGGCGGCATCGCCATCAATCCCGACATCGAATGCCTGCCCGCCGCCGTCGCACGCATCACCGGCGGCGATGGCATCGACCTCGTCGTCGACAACATCGGCACCCGCGACAGCGTCAGACAGGGCCTTTCCGTACTCCGACCGGGCGGCAAGCTGCTGCTGGTCGGCTATCTCGACGATACCCTGGAACTTCCGTCACTCCGCTTTTTCAAAACCGAGCAACAAATCATCGGCTGCCGCGGCAGTACCCGGCACGACCTGATCGATGTCGTCCGCCTGGTGCAGGCCGGACAACTGACATCTGTGATCGGCGCCCGTTATCCGCTGGAACGAATCAGCGAAGCGGCCGCACGACTTGAGTCCGGCGAACTCGTCGGACGCATCGTACTGACACGCTGCTGATCGGGGCACAGCGGCATAATGGAGGCTGCAATGTCGATTACCCTCACCTGCCCGACCCAGCAAGCAATGCTACCCGAAACCATGCGTGCACTGGTGCTGACCGCACCCGGCAAATTCGAAATCCGCACCACCTCCGTGCCCACCCCGGGTCCACGCGAGGTGTTGTGCAAGGTCGGCGCCGTCGCGATCTGCGGCAGCGATCCCGAAATCGTCCACGGCGATATTGCGGGCATCTGGCCGCCAGCGTACCCGTTCATTCCCGGCCATGAATGGGCCGGCGAAGTCGTCGCCTGCGGCCCCGACGTCGTCGATCTCGCCCCCGGCGATCGCGTCGCCGGCCAGGCCCATTGCGGCTGCGGCACCTGCCCCAACTGCATGGCCGGCCGCTACACGATCTGCGAGAACTACGGCCGCCCCGAATCCGGCCAGCGCCATTACGGCTTCATCACCAACGGCGCCTATGCCCAATACATCGCGATCTCCGTCAAAAGCGTCAATCGCATGCCCCCGTCAATAACCTTCCGCGAGGGCGCGCTCGTCGACACCGCCGGCGTCGTGCTGCACGGGCTCGAGTTGTCCGGCATCACGCCCGGCGGCTCCGTCGCCGTCATCGGTCCCGGCCCCATCGGCCTCATCGCAATGCGCATCGCACGCTTGCTCGGCGCCGCACAGGTCATCGCCGTCGGCCGTGGCGCACGCCTGGAAGCATCCGTCAGGGCCGGCGCCGACATCCAGGTCGACTTCGAACATTGCGAACCCGTCCAGGCCGTGCGCACCGCCACCGATGGCCGCGGCGTCGACGAGGCAATCGAATGCTCCGGTGCCACCGGCACTTTCCGCCAGGCCGTCGAAATGGTGCGCAAGGGCGGCCGCGTCGCATTGCTCGGCGTGCCGCCCGGCCACGTCCAGGAACCCCTGCCATTCAAATACGTGGTGCACAACGAAATCGCCATCTTCGGTTCGCGCGCCAACCCCAACGTCTCGCGCAAGGTGATCGGCATGATCGCCACCGGCCAGTTGCGCGTGAAAGACCTGATCACCAACGCCTTCCCGTTGACCGATTTCGCCACCGCGCTCGATACCTTCGTCCGCCGGCGCGGCGGCGCCATCAAGGTCGTGGTCGAGCCAAACTGACGCGCCACGCCGGAGAATGTCGCCATGCCGGACGCACTTTCGCTCTACGTCGGCACCTACACCGAGACGGTACTGTTCGGCACCGGCCAGTCCTTCCAGGGCAAAGGCGAGGGCATCTACCTCCTCCGCCTGCACCCGGACTCCGGCGCATTGGAAACCGTCGGCATGGCAGCCGGCATCGCAAATCCCTCCTTCCTCGCATTCGACGCCACCCAGCGCTTCCTCTACGCGGTCAATGAGTTGAAGTCCTGGCAGGGACTGCCAACCGGCACCGTGAGTGCCTTCGCCGTCGATCCGACCACCGGCGCCCTGACCTTCCTCAACCGCCAGCCGTCACATGGCACCGACCCGTGCCATGTGACGGTGGATCACGAACGCAGGCACGTCTTCGTCGCCAACTTCTCCAGCGGCAGCGTCTGCGTGCTGCCGGTGAACGCCGACGGCAGTCTCGCCGCGGCAAGCGATTTCCTCCCCCACATCGGCTCCGGCATCCACCCGGCGCGCCAGACCGGCCCGCACGCCCATTCGGTCACTCTCGATTCCGCAAACCGCTTCGCGTTCGTGCCCGACCTCGGACTCGACAAGGTGCTGATCTACCGCTTCGACCCGACGCGCGGCATGCTGGACCCCAACGCCGTGCCATGGCTCAAGCTCAAGCCCGGCTCCGGCCCGCGCCATCTGGCACTGGCCCCAACCGCCCCGTTTGCCTATCTCGCCAACGAACTCAACAGCACCGTCGCGGTGCTGGCCTGCGACACTGCCCTCGGCGCGCTGCGGGAAACCCAAACCGTCGCGTCGCTGCCACCGCAATTCCACGGCAACAACTCCTGCGCCGACATCCACGTGCATCCCTCCGGCCGGTTCCTCTACGCGTCGAACCGCGGCCATGACAGCATCGCGATCTTTGCCATCGACGCCGCTAACGGCCATCTGACACCGCTCGGCCACACCGCCACCGGCGGGCGCACACCACGCAACTTCTGCCTCGACCCGACCGGCCGCTTCCTGGTCGTGGCGAACCAGGACAGCGACTCCCTCGTCACTTTCCGCATCGATGCCGCAACCGGCGCGCTACACCCCACCGGCCACGCCGCGGCTGCCCCGACGCCGGTCTGCGTCAGAATCCACTCCGCGGCACACCGGTTGTAGAAGGCAGGACACCCATGGCCTCGGTAACCCTGGAGCATGTATCGAAAAACTTCGGCGATACCACCGTCGTCAGCGACGTGTCGCTGGCAATCCAGGACAAGGAATTCCTGGTGCTGGTCGGCCCCTCCGGCTGCGGCAAGTCCACCATCCTGCGCATGATCGCCGGCCTCGAGGAAGTGTCCGACGGCGACATCTACATCGGCGACCGCTGGGTCAACGACATCTCGGCCAAGGACCGCGACATCGCCATGGTGTTCCAGAACTACGCGCTCTATCCGCACATGAGCGTGTTCGACAATCTCGCCTATGGACTGCGCCAGCGCCACACGCCGACCAACGACATCAGGCGTCGCGTCCACGCGGTGGCCGAGCGTCTCGGCATCGAACAATTGTTGCTCCGCAAGCCACGCCAATTGTCCGGCGGCCAACGCCAGCGCGCCGCGCTCGGCCGCGCCATCGTCCGCGAGCCGCTGGTCTTCCTGATGGATGAGCCGCTGTCGAATCTGGACGCCAAACTGCGCGTCCAGACCCGCGTCGAACTGACCCGCCTCCACGCCCGGCTGCAAACCACCATAATCTACGTGACGCACGATCAGGTGGAGGCAATGACGCTCGGCAACCGCATCGCCATCCTGAAGGACGGCGTGCTGCAACAGGTCGACACGCCAGCCGCGGTCTATGCGAAACCCGCCAACATGTTCGTCGCCGGCTTCATCGGCAGCCCGTCGATGAACTTCTTCAACGCGAGGCTGGAAAGCATCAATGGCACGCTCTGGGTGAATAACAGCGGGATGCGGATCAGCCTCCCGTCGGAAATCGTGGCGCGCTCGCATGGCTATGACGGACGCGACGTGATCCTTGGCGTCCGGCCGGAAGATATCCACGACGGCACGCGTGCACCCGACGGCGATACGCCCGCCGCCGCCAGCGTCGAGGTCGTGGAACATATGGGCAGCGAAAACATCGTACATCTGACCAGCGGCGATACCCGCTTCGTCGCCCGCATGGAGCGGTCCGTCGACCCCAGCCCCGGCGACATCCTGCCGATCATGGTGGACGCTCAGCGGATTCAACTCTTCGATCCCGCGACCGAAGCGGCCATCCTGTAGTCCCGGATCGCCTTGCTGGCGCCGCTTCGGACGGCTACGTATGCGCGCGTGCGCGCCCAGGCGCGCGAAGCAACTTCGTCCTATCGCCCCATTTGTCGCGGAAATCATGAGATGACATACGATCCAAAGACGATCGAGCCGAAATGGCAGGCGTATTGGGAAGAGCACCATACCTTCCGCGCTGAAATCGATCCAACAAAGCCGAAATTCTACGCGCTCGACATGTTCCCCTATCCGTCCGGCGCCGGACTCCATGTCGGCCATCCCGAAGGCTACACCGCCACCGACATCCTCTGCCGTTACAAGCGGATGTGCGGCTTCAACGTGCTCCACCCGATGGGATGGGACGCCTACGGCCTGCCCGCCGAACGTTTCGCCATGCGTACCGGCGTCCATCCCGCCGTCATCACCAAGGACAACATCGACAATTTCCGCCGCCAGGTACGCCGCCTCGGCTTCTCCTACGACTGGGACCGCGAACTGGCCACCACCGATCCCGACTACGTGCGCTGGACCCAGTGGATCTTCCTGAAATTGTACGATCTCGGTCTCGCCTATCAGGCCGAGGTCGCGGTGAACTGGTGCCCCGCCCAGAACACCGTGCTGTCGAACGAAGAAGTCAAAGACGGCAAATACGTCGAAACCGGCGATCCCGTCGTTCGCCGCCTGATGCGGCAATGGATGCTCCGCATCACCCGCTACGCCGACCGCCTCCTCGACGACCTTGACCTGCTCGACTGGCCCGAAAGCGTCAAGGCCATGCAGCGCAACTGGATCGGCAAGTCCGAGGGTGCCGAGATCCAGCTCCCCGTCGTCGGCAAATCGGCCAGCGTCACCGTGTTCACCACCCGCCCCGACACCTTGTTCGGCGCCACCTATTGCGTGCTCGCCCCAGAGCATGCGCTGGTCTCCGACATCGTCACCCCCGACGCACGCGCCGCCGTGGAAGACTACTCCCGGCGCGCCGCCGCGCTGAGCGAGGCTGCCCGAAGCGATGCCGGCCGCCAGAAAACCGGCGTCTTCACCGGCGCCTTCGTGCGCAATCCTGCCAACGATGAACATATCCCCGTCTGGATCGCCGACTACGTGCTCGCCGGCTACGGCACCGGCGCCATCATGGCCGTCCCCGGCCACGACACCCGCGACCACGAATTCGCCCGCGCCTTCGGCCTTCCGATCATCCAGGTCGTGTCAGCCGGCAACGGCAGCAACGTCGAAGACGCCGCGTATGAAGGCGACGGCGTCATGGTCAACTCGGGCTTCCTCGACGGCATGTCCGTCGCCGAAGCCAAACGCGCAATCGTCGCCTGGCTAGAGCAATGTGGCGCCGGCACACCAAAGATCACCTACCGCCTGCGCGACTGGCTGTTTTCCCGCCAGCGCTACTGGGGCGAGCCGATCCCGGTCCTGCACCTCGAAAATGGCTCGGTCGTCCCGCTGCCCGAAGACAGCCTGCCGCTGTTGCCGCCGGAATTGCACGATTACAAACCCACCGCCGGCGGCGAACCACCGCTGGCCCGCGCCACCGCCTGGCTGCACACCACCGTTCCCGGCACCAACATCCCGGCGACGCGCGAAACCAATACCATGCCGCAATGGGCCGGATCTTGCTGGTACTATCTGCGCTTCCTCGATCCTCATAACGAGCAGGCCCTGGTCGGCGCCGATGCCGAGAAATATTGGATGCCGGTCGACATCTACGTCGGCGGAGCAGAGCACGCGGTGCTCCACCTGCTCTACGCGCGGTTCTGGCACAAGGTCCTCTTCGATATCGGCGCCGTCTCCACGCCCGAACCATTCCAGAAATTGTTCAATCAAGGAATGATTCTGGCGTACTCCTACCGCGACGACGCCGGCCGCTATTACGAACCCGAGCAAGTCGCCGAACGCAACGGCCAATTCTACGCCGGAACAATCGAACTGAACCGCCAGATCGAGAAAATGTCGAAGTCCCGGTTCAATGTCGTGAACCCCGATGACGTCATCGAAGAGCATGGCGCCGACGCCATGCGGCTCTATGAAATGTTCATGGGCCCGCTCGATGCCGCCAAGCCATGGCAGATAACCGGCGTAAGCGGTGTCCGGCGCTTCCTCGATCGCGCCTGGCGCGTGGTCTGCGGCGACGACGACGCCCGCCATTCGAGCGTGCAAAACGTCCCCGCACCCGACGATCTGCTCCGCCTGCGCCACAAGACCGTCGCCGCCGTCACCCAGGACATCGAGGCGTTGCACTTCAACACCGCCGTCGCCCGCCTGATGGAAATGGCCAACGCATTGACCGCCGCCACCGTCCGCCCCTGGGAAATCGTCGAAATATTCGTGGTCTTGCTCGGGCCTTTCGCCCCCCATATCGCAGAAGAGCTATGGCGCAAACTCGGCCATCAGGACACCCTGGCCTATGTGGCATGGCCTGACTTCGACCCCGCCCTGGCCCAGGATCAGCGCCAGGAATACGTCGTCCAGGTGAACGGCAAGCTGCGCCACCGCTTGCAGCTTGCCGCCGGACTCGATGCCGCCACTCTGCTGGCAACCACCAAGTCAGACCCGCGCGTCGTGTCCCTCTTGCAGGGCAAGACAATCGTCAAGGAGATCGCAATCCCCGGCCGACTGGTGAACTTCGTTGTCCAGGATCAGCGCCCGGCATGACGAAATAGCAATCACGCCGTCGCCGTCACGCCCCGCCGAGCCAGCACGCGCGGCGCCGTCTCGGCAATGCCTATCGCCAGCCCCGCCATCGCGATCTGCACCATCACCGCCAGCGCCAGCGCCGACGCCAGACCGAAATGATCGGCAACGATGCCACCCACCACCGGCATCACCGCGGTGCCGACAAGCACCGCGAAGAAATTCGTCATGCCAAGCGCAGATCCGCGCAACTCGGCCGGCACCGCCTCGCTGACACAGGTGGCAATGACAATCGGGCTGAGACCAAAACCGAAGAACCCGTTCGCCGCCGCCAGCATCCGCATGGTGCCAAGATCGAACCCACCCAGCACATACGTCGCCAAACTGCCAGCGCAGAGCAATGCCGCCACCACAATGACCGGACGGCGCCCCAGATAGTCGGACAACAGCGGCAGGGTGAGCTGCCCCGCCGTCCCCGCGAAGCCCCAGATCGACATCACCGTGCCCGCCTCCACCAGGCCGTAGCCGCGCACCCTGGTCAGGAACAATACATTGTAGCCGACCGAGAGCTGCAGCCATGCCAGCGTCGCGCACCCCATCAGCGTCAGCAGCAGCACCGAAGGATCACGCAGCAGTCCCGCCGCCGCCCGCCATTCGATCGTGCGGCGCGCACCCCGCGCAGCCGGCTCGCGCAGCACCGCGAACAACGCGAGGCAAACCACGGCAGTAACCACGCCAATGATCGGGAATACCCAACGCCAGCCGAAACTCGCGGTCAGCTTGGTGACGATCAGCGCGCCGATGCCGACGCCGAAAAAGCTGTAGCCGGCATTGTACAGCGCTTGGTTCAGGCCGCGGCGTTGCGGCGCCGTCTCCTCGCTGATCGTCGCCTGCCCCACCGACCAGCCGACGCCGTCACCCAGCCCAAGCAGGTCGCGCACGATGAACATCGACAGGAAATTCCATGTCGCACCCATCGCCGCCGTCATCAGCGCGGTGAAGCCGACCGCCGGCACCAGCACCATGCGCCGCCCGCGGTTGTCCGATATCCAGCCGCCGATCCAACTGCTGAACGCCCACGTGATCGACGTGCCGGAAATAAGCAGCCCCGCCTGCCACAGCGCCATATGGAACTCAGGCACGATCTTCGGAAAGATGAAGCCGATGCCGACACGGTTGAGGCCGATGCAGCCCCAGAACAAGACCAGCAGCACCATGATGGTGCACTCGTACGCGGCCGGCCGGCTTCGCATGCATATCCTCCCCAATGTATTCGTTGCGTGTATTCGTTGCCTCGGTGCATTCGTTGCGACAATACCGCGATAGCGCGGCGGAGCAAGCGCGCGCCGACGGCCTGATCTACGTCCCGCTGAAATCCGCTGACGAGACCTGCGCCGGAGCCTGCGGCACGCGCTTCCAGAATGCCGGGTCGTGACCGAAAAAGATCCGCGCTCCCGCCGCTTCCAATCCCGCAAGCCGGTCAAGCGATGCCAGCATCGCCTCGCGATCATGCACATACCGCGGCAATCGCCGCTCGCGCAGTGTCCGGCAGAAATAGCACGCATCGGCCGCCAGCACGACTTCGCCGCTTTCAAGCCGCACCCGCAGCGATTGATGGCCCGCGGTGTGCCCCGGCGTCGGCAGGCATGTCACCGCGCCGTCACCGAATACGTCATGCTCGCCATCCACCAGCCGCAGTTTGTGACCGAGGTCGAAATCGCGCGGATTGTAGCCATGGCCCGAGGCGGCATCCGAATCCATGCCGGCATCCCATTCGCGCCGCTGCACCACCAGCGTCGCATTCGGCAGCAATGCATTGCCGCCGGCATGATCGAAATGAAAATGCGAGTTGATGACGAGATCCACCTTGCCGGGGTCCCGGCCGATCTTCTCCAGCCGCGTACTCACCTCTTCGCCCGGCCGGAAGCCGATGCGAAACAGGCTGGTCAGTCTCGCGCCCAGCCTGCCCGCGGGATCATGCTGGCAATCCGGATGCATGCCCGTGTCGAACAACGCCAGGCCCTTGGAATGCTCTATCAGGTAGGCAGGGATCGGGAGCGTGATGTCGCCTTCCCCGCCTTCCATCAGTCGGCCAAAATCACCGGTCACCGTGCCGCACGTGAAGGCATAGAGATTGATCGTTGCCACTGCGCGGCTCCCCTGCGCGGATATTGCTTGATTCGTCCCGGGTGGCCATTCGCGGCGCGTGGCGCCGAGCCCTCCCGTAACGATGGCGTCAGTGTCGGTGTCCACCATCGTCAACCAGCGAAACAGAACACCAGGCACCAAAGCGCAGCCAGTGTGGCCTCGCCGCCCGGATATCCGCAAGCCCCGGCGCCTCCGCCGCACAACGCGTCCGTCCCGCACCCGCACGCCCGTACCCGCACGCCCCCACTGGCACGCCCGCACCGCTCCCGCCCCTGGACACAAACCTGCCGCGATGGCCAAGCTCGCGCGGCACATGAGGAGCGTCCGCGGTGACAGTCATCGATTCGCAGGTCCATGCCTACGAGGCGAACACGCCGAAGCGGCCCTGGCACAGCGTGCCCAACTGGCCCGATCACGTCACCGGCGACGAAATGGCCGCCGCGATGGACAAGGTCGGCGTCGACGGTGCCATCTTCATCTCGTCGTTTTCCATGTACCGCTACGACGCCAGCTATGCGGTCGAAGTCCAACAGGCGCACCCGGACCGGTTCGCCATCGTCAAGCCCGCCGACCCCGACAACCCCGCCGTCGCCGATGTCATCGCCGAGTGGAAGCAGACGCCGGGCGCAGTCGGCGTCCGCATCATGCTGCCCCATGACTCGGGCCGCGCGCCGGACGACCCCGGTCTCGACCGCATCGCCCGCGCCGCCGCGGCCAACGACCTGCCCGTCAACATCCTCTTCTGGGGCAACGTCGACGCCGGCACCGCAATCATCGATCGCCATCCCAACACGCGATTCATCGTCGACCATCTGGGCATCCTCCAGCCGCGCGTGCCCCCCGCGCCGCCGCACCCCTGGGCCGACCTGCCGAAAATCCTGGCACTGGCCAAACGCCCGAACGCGGTGATCAAGGTCAGCGGCGCCTGCACCCTGTCGCGCCAGCCATATCCGTTCGCCGACATCTGGGACCCGCTCGCCCGTGTGTTCGATGCCTGGGGTTTCGACCGCTGCCTGTGGGGCACCGACTGGACGCGCGCCTTCGCCGTCGTCAATTACGAGCAAGCCGTCACGCCGTTTCTCACCACCGACCGGCTTACCGCCGATGAACGCGCCATGCTGATGTCCGGCGCCTGTGCCAAGGCCTACCGCTGGTCGCCAGGCACGCGGTAGCCGCCAGGCGGAGCTCGCCCGTTTGATCCACGCCATCGAGGCGGACATCACCACGCTCGCAGTCGATGCCATCGTCAATGCCGCCAACCAGTCCTTGCTTGGCGGCGGCGGGGTGGACGGCGCGATCCATCGCGCGGCCGGACCGGAATTGCTCGCCGAATGCCGCACCCTCGGCGGCTGCCCCACCGGCGAGGCCAGGATCACCCGCGCCTATCGCCTCCCGGCGAAATACGTCATCCACGCGGTCGGTCCGCGCTATCGCGACGGCCGCCATGGCGAGCCGGAATTGCTCGCCTCCTGCTATCGCAACACCATGGCGCTCGCCGCGCGGCACGCCATCGCCTCCATCGCCTTCCCGGCAATAAGG
>Ga0335072_10002307_pt1 | contig 29713 bp, 30 predicted proteins | sample Lox_Sample_21_FD_206725 | JGI IMG/M metagenome (GOLD analysis project Ga0335072, IMG submission 206725) | Soil microbial communities from Loxahatchee National Wildlife Refuge, Florida, United States - Lox_Sample_2.1 | ecosystem: Environmental > Terrestrial > Soil > Wetlands | place: USA... | reverse complement strand
GGCGAGCCTCTGATTTTGGATAAGAGATGCCGTTTGCGCTGTTGAACAGTTGTCTCTCTAACAATGTCACTCCGCTCATCTGAGAATGTCGCAAGAGATGCAGTGCTATCATCAGTGATTGCATTCCTACTGGTCTGGATCACTTCTTCGCTGCCACCGTAAATATTGGTTACCGCAGCGGCCTCAAATCTGGCGATGGATTCTGCCTGAGCACGGTATCGCTTGTCGTCTTGGAACCCACTCGGTGCCGCGATATGGACTAAGACTTCGTAGTTATTCATGTTGATGCAATTATAACCGATCTACGAATGCAGACATTGTACAGCTTGTCGAAGGTTTACCAGCCTGCCCTCTACGTCCAGTGTTTGGAAGTGAAGTCGTGTTTGCAGAAGCAACAATGTCGGCGTGACCACAGCTGGAATGCCGGGCCTGTCTTGGTCTCACTTTCAACCATCAACTTTTCATTATCTTCGTAGCAAATTCATGTCATGGAAATGGCAATGACAATGAATTTGGGGTCATTCATCTTTCCACAGACATTTGTGCAACTGATGTAAAGTACCTCTGCCGGCCATATCGATCTCCGTCACCCGAATCGTATCAGGCATGTGGCGGACAGACAGCGGAGCGAAGCCAAGTCCAAGAACAACTTCGCTGAAAGAAAGAAAGTAAGTCGTGTGGCAATGTGATGCACACTCTCTGCTAACGATACCCTAGAATCAGACTGTTGTGATGTAGGCATTCAGGGGTTGACTCTAGATCGAGAGAGATTTGGCAACACAATAGAACTAAAATCCGCCCGAGCTCACCTTCACGCTCACCCACACCATGCCGCTTTAAAGACTCGCACCTCGCGAGCAGGGTGAGCCAAGGTGAGCGACGTTGAGCGACGGGTGAGTGAAGGGTGAGCGCCTTGTGACTCGCGTGCACGCTCACCCTCGATCGATGGGTCCCAAAATGGACTCCCTTCTTTACGCTATTTTGGGCTCCCTCCTGCCCAACCGCTTCGTCTCGCCCTTGTGGATCCGACAGACAGATACTTAAGGGCGTGGAAGCCGTTCCATCATACCCGCAGTTTGATTAACAACACGTGCTTTCCCGCTTCTTCTCCTTCCTTCTCTCTCTTCCAACCACCATCGTGGCACAACGAAAAGCCACGGCTGAGGAGCTGGACGCTCGAGCCGAATCTAACGGCTATAGGAGAGGGGCCTACCGAGAGGAAGACAGCACTCAAGACAAACGGAAGCATAATAAAAAGGTTAAGAGGAGTCAAAATTCGGTGTTTAAACCGCTGCGTGTTGTAAGGGATCAGTGTCTCTCGGCCCGTGCGAACTTCGATACTGACATGCTCTATACCAAATGGACCCTCTTAGAAATGCGAAAAGACGCGCTTCAGCGAGATCTCCCGGCTCCGACGAGGCCTGTGGGTATTACTGTCTTTACCAAGGAGTAGAGGCTCCCGATCTAGTAACGATAAAGGATTTCTTTCGCTTTTATATCACTACGAGTTATGGTAGGATCGTGGCGAAACCCACGGTCGATTCGATCAACACTAATACTGAATATTTTTTACCGGCTTCACCCGTGTCACGAAGAACGCAAATATCGTCAATAGGATGTGTAGGAGGAGGTTTGAATCAGCTGCACCACCGCCTCGTGCCCGTTCTTGGCCGCCTGGTGTAGCGCCGTCTGTCCACTGTCATCCTTTGCGTTGATGTCGGCCTTGTGCTCCAGCAACAGCCGCACCATCGCCTCGTGCCCGTTCTCAGCCACCTGGTGTAGCGCCGTCTGTCCACTGTCATCCTTTGCGTTGATGTCGGCCTTGTGCTCCAGCAGCAGCCGCACCACCGCCTCGTGCCCGCCCAGAGCCGCCCCGTGTAGCGCCGTCCATCTATCCCAAGACCTCGCGTCGACGTCCGCCTTGTGCTCCAACAACAGCCGCACCACCGCCTCGTTCCCGTTCTGAGCCGCCTGGTGTAGCGCCGTCCATCCATTCCATTCATTGATCCCCTTTGCGTTGATGTCGACCTTGTGCTCCAGCAGCAGCCGCACCACCGCCTCATGCCCGTTCTTAGCCGCCTGGTGTAGCGCCGTCCATCCACTCCACCTCATCTTTGCGTTGATGTCGGCCTTGTACTCCAGTAGCAGCCGCACCACCGCCTCCTGCCCGTTCTTGGCCGCCTGGTATAGCGCCGTCCATCCACAGTTCGCCTTCGCGTTGGTGTCAGCCTTGTGCTCCAGCAACAGCCGCACCACCGCCTCGTGCCCGTTCTCAGCCGCCCGGTGTAGCGCTGTCCTTCCACTGTCACCCTTCGCGTTGATGTCGGCCTTGCGCTCCAGCAGCAGCCGCACCATCGTCTCGTGCCCCTTCTCAGCCGCCAGGTGCAGCGCCGTCCACCTTAAGCGATTCTCCGCATTAACATCCGCTCCCTTCTCCAGCAGCAGCCGCACTACCGCTTCTTGCCCTGAACCAGAAGCGACATGCAGCGGCATATCACCATCCTCATTCTTTTCCATAAAGCTGGCTCCTCTCTCAGCAAGAACTTGCACGATAGCCTCATGCCCAGAAATTGTCGCGTCATGGAGGGCCAAGTTTCCGTTGTTGTCTTTGGCCTTGCTGTCCGCCCCCACGTTTAGCAGCAACCATACCAATTCCTCATTTCCATTTATTGCCGCCATGTGCAGTGCTGTTTTTCCAGCATCAGATTTGGCTGCGATGTCGGCCCCTTTCTCCAGCAATAGCCGTACCATTGAGTTGTTCCCATTGTATGCGGCTACTACTAGGTTTAACTGTCCCATCGACCTCTTCTGCTCCTGTAATGACTCCCTGTAGAATGTCTGAGCTTCATCCTGCAGTAGTTGTTGTCCCTCGGTTTTCTTCACTCCGTGGGTGGTTCGCATGTGCTTCCGCAAATTATCTCTTCGCGAGGTCCCTTTAAAAGTACAGCTGGGCCATTTGCAGTAAAATTTCGTGTTAACACTTCCGTGTATAGCTTTATGTCGATCAAGATTGCTTTTCAATCCAAACCCTCGGTCGCAGTTATCACAGCGGTATGGCCGAGAATGGGTTTTGCAATGGCGGCTGCAATAGAAACTGTCAGCCTGAAGGATATATCTAATAAGAGCAAGAACATGATATACTTATACTCTCCGTGTCTAGTGAAAGCCTCAGGACAGGATTCACAATTAAAGTTCATAGTTGCAGAATGAACGGGTAGAAGTCGCTATAAGGGAGTGAAGGGGCATCTCTAAGAAATTGATATTCAAGTACTCCATTATACGATTATTTTAATGTTGAAAAATTCTTGAGTTGTTATTGCGAGGGCGCGATTGTTTCAGCCACCGGACACCCTCATGCTGAACACGGACCTCCAAGGCGACATCGTAGATGCAGGATGTCGCCGCAACTGCCTACTGGTCGCCCTCCCAGGGCGAAGGGCGAAGAATGTGAGACGTCACCGCAATACTGCGACACTGGGGTATTTAGGAAACCTCTCTATCTCCCTAAAGTTTTGTGTCCCAACCGGATTTTCCGCACCTCAGTGATTTCGCTCGCCTCAATTTCTTACCTGATTGGTCGCCCTTTGTCGTGCCACATTATGTCGACCCACAACCACAGCGACGTCTTCGGCCAACCAAAGGAACACACGCCACCATTCAACAACCCGTAAGTTTTTTTTTTTTCCACGCTAACGCAAGTATTCCTCCAGATGGGCGACACCGCACCAAATTACTCTTGCTGGCCCTTTGAACTCGGTCTACCACTCTGCTTCTCAAAGCTCTAATCACGTCAACCCCACCTTCATCTTCTCCAGGGAATGTGAAAAGACTGCCCTCTGTCCCAGCTCCAACACCAACTATCACGCATTCCCTGAACAAAGTGGTGCGACCGCGACAGGAGGCCATGTCGTCCCTACTGCCGCCTTTCACACATGGAACAACCAGGATTTTCAGCACCAAATTACTCTTGCTAGCCCGTTGAACTTGGTCTACCAGCCGGCTTCTCAAAACTCAAATCACTTCAATCCTACCTTCATCTCTTCCCCTGTGACCTTCGACAGTTACAATTTCCCAAATACTAATGCTACCACCGAGTATGATGCCGCTTTCCAGCATCCCGACTTCATCTGCAACTTAAGCGGCTTTGGTGGCTCCTATAACTTCATATTAACCTCCGCCACTGCTTCTGAAATGGACAGTTTCGCAAGCGCCGATACCCAACCTGATGTCACAGCCTCCGCTAACCTGTCTGCTCCTATCACCGGCACCACAACTGTCGCCAACGCCAACGCCAATACCAACCGCCTTACATGCAACCACGCAGGCTGTCCCACAACCTTCGCTCGCGCCGGCGACCGCCGCCGCCATATCAAAATGCATCGCCCCCCCGAGCATCCCTGCCTTGTCAATAACTGTGGCCGCAAGGGAGACAAGGCATTCTATCGCCTTGACAAGCTCCGTGATCACCAGCGGAAGAAGCATGGAATGGCGGTTTAGCTAGAAGGTGAAGTGGATAGGAGGGAAGGGCTGGGAATGCTTAGGAGAGATGAGTTGGAAAGTGGGTTGGGAGAGGGAGAGCGGCAGCGAGTTTTAGGCTGAGGAGAGAAGGGTATGGGGACGGAAGAGGATTATGGAAATATTACAGAGCGTTCATTCAAAATTATGCATCACTCATAATTCATTGTGATGGCTCGTGTTGGAAGTTGAATTGCATCTGGCAGGCCTCCGAACCGTGCGCAACCGACCTAAGCACTCTTGTCAATCATCTACTTGTCAAAATCGTCCATATCGAGACTCGTCCAGCTGAATTTCACTTCTCTGTCCATCCCGACCAACCCACTCTGGTACAGAGTATCCTTGGAGGTGTTTTATGAGGACCTGGCGCGTCAGAGCACCGTTGCATATCTGTTCCAGCTCCTATGGGCTTCTCCGTTGTCGCGTATGCATTTCAGTCATCGTCGTAGAGTCCTAAGATCACTATTTAGGACGCCGCACGGTCTGCTTGATGCACCAGCGCTCATCGGCCTGTTTCGACCTGTCTGTCTGTCTGTCACCTGTCTGTCTATCACTTTTCTGTCGATCTCATCTACGAACCGGTCCTTCGCCAGGTATAAAGACGCACTCGTCTTCTGCCGCTTTTCCAACAACTCTCTCCCTCACTTTCGTTCCCTTCCCTCTCTCACCTTTCTGCAACCCCCCTCTCGTGCCTCAGGCCGCGCTGAGCTCCACCTACTCCCCTGCCAGGCCTCCTAGTCCTCACAGAACCAATACGACGCGGCCAGTGGAAAAAATGTCGCAGCGCAACGGCCTTAGATACGGGACTCTTCCCCTTTAAGCTTCGTCTACTAATCTATCATATTTCCTGCCTCCACCGTGGTCGACTAAAAGCCGCGTCAGTACGTTAATTGGCTACGTCGCTACTACGTCACCACTACGTCGTACTGTTGCCGATATCCATCGCGGGAGCAGGCTTAAAATAGCCACTGACGTGACTGGTATGCTTAAGTCATCCGAAGCCCCAGCAAAAACGGGCTATTCGTTCATTAGCGAGAATAGAGACTAACGGCGCTCAGCGTAAGACCCGGTTCAGCTAAGAGCGCGATTGACCAATGGAGAAAATGCCTCACCGTAGCGATATTCAGGTCCGGCCTTGTACCACGGTGCACCGGGCTAGATCCTGCGCCGTTAGGAATCCGCCGAACGATTTCAAGCTCTCATGACTGTCGCAGTGGACTTATCGAGCTCCCGTGGGTTGAGGACGCCTCGTCAGACAGACACGCAACGCTAGTAAGGACGTGATCTTAGTGTCATCGCTCCGACCCTGGGGGCTATATCTTTTTCGGGGCTTGAGCTAAGGCAAGCCCCTCTCTCTCATCAATTCGTGGGAGAAGAGGCTATCTCTATATTGACCAGGCTGCATTACAAGACGAAGCTTCACTCTACGGAGTCAGACAGCGTTTCAACTTCACAGTGCAAGCGCAACGTTGTGAGCGTGCAGGAGAGGTCCTCAGGGAAAGGCATTTAACAGTGAAGATGCCACTAACAATCAGAAGGAATAACTCCACGATCACGACATTACCATATAGACCACCACCGTTTCAATTCACAGAGAAGATATATACGCAATGCAAGAAATCGCTATTACAAAGATCCACAAGTTCTGCGAGATTTGATGTCAGATGGACGCTCTAACTCATCTAAGGCCCTGATTGGTGAACTCACTGGTTGTGTCATTAGCCTTGAGCCCTGGCCAATCTTCGTACTGACAGGTCCTGTTGCACTTGTCCCCGGTGTTGGTGGCAACGACGTTGTTGGAAACGCCGCAGAAGATGACAAGTAGAGCTCGCAGGGCGTTCGGGCAGCATTTCCACCCCCCGTAGGTCCAAGGAGGGAGTATTCCGACGGCGATGCCGTCGACAACCAAGCCAAGCACGTCGACCAATATCCGTCCCAGATCGTTGGGGCAAGTGTACCGTTTGTAAAGCATGCGCAACTGAACTGGCTGCTAAACTCCAGCTGATCCCAGTTGGGAGTCGATGCGGCGCATGTGGAGCTAATGCTGTATATACTTGCGCACGCGAGGGCACTTGAGTCAAAGCTTGTGATAGTTGACTCGGGCCCCGTGGGTCCAGTTGGTGTAGGGTATGTTATGGAATCTCCGGCAACATAGTCGCTGAAGCATGCCAATGGAGTAGGAGCAGCACAGCATGGCTCGATACTCGGAGTCACGCCGAGGCTGGTACAGATGCTGCAGAGACTAACGGCGCAGCTCAGCACTGTAGGCTTGCAGACGGTTATGATGGATTGGCATTCGGAAGAAAGGGTTGAGTATGCTGAGTCATGGATATATGGTATCGACTGTGTTGATGTCGTAGTGAACTGATTCAAGCTAGGGACCACAAGGTAGGCCGAAAGAAGAAGGACTCGAATCAAATTGGTGAACATATTGGGCCATGAATCATCCGCGATTAGGCAGAGTCCCAAATTTTTCATGCCACGAGATACTCAAGGAGGAGCAATGAGCCTCTTATGGTTGGCCAGTTGAGAACACCTTCGGACACTCGGTCGTACATTCAAACGAGAAGACGCACGGCTTTATTGATCACGCTAAGGCTTTTTACACATGACGGCATCGTTTCTTTAGCAAACTCAATGCTATGGGGGGTGTTTCGTCCACCGGCCAATCGAATCGGGTGAATGACAAGTTCTCGTTCTTGGAAAAATCAATCGACTCACCGAAAAGACCGTCCTGCATTTTGGTGGGCAGAAAATTGCTTCTCTCACCCCATTTTCTATCCTGAAGTGCCAAAGATCTGCTGCATTGACCAATGGCCGAGTGACTTTTGGTTGTCATCACAAATGGTCTGTACGCCACGTATCGAAACGAGACTAGTGCCACCACAACAGAGCAGCCGAGCTGAAAATGTCTCTTGAATAGGTGGGCACCCACTTCGTCACTGCCCAATCACGAACTCTTTGGTAAGCCACTTTGCCCCGCCGGGCCGACTCTTCCCTGCCTTGCAGACACCTTGTATTTCCTGTGTATGATGTTGGACCATTGGAAGTCTGACATTATATTCCTGCTCCTTTACTCTTAGCAAAGTGCTGTCAAAAATCATGACATCAGTCCAAGTGTTTGTCGGTCGATGGACTGACTGGTCCCATGGGAAAGTCCTGGGAGATTCTATCACAGTCAAAATCGAGGCTGGCAGGGTTATCCTCAGCGGTACCGCCACTTTCATTGCAGTTGTCGCTGGATTTGCGTGGACCATAGCAGCATATATCGCACACCAATTCCTTGCTAGAACGCACCACACAGATTTTCTTCATGCCCAAAATCGGTCCAGCTTTCGAAACTCTCAGTCTGCGCTCTCAACGGCATGGGAACTGTTTTGTATCGGCTGGACTTGGTCGTCCCGCAGGTGCTTCTGCTGCCGCCAAAGAGGCAATCGAAACTCTCAACGTGTTAGACGGCGCTGTTTTCCTGCCGTTCTATACGCAATGGTAGTTTGGGCTGCATTCACCGCATCCGGTATCCTTTCCTCAAACATTGCGCCTCCAGCCTACCAGAGCAGCGATATTCGCGTCAAACAGACCAACTGTGGGCTTTGGTCATTCAACACAACCAATCTGGAAGGTTTGACTGCTCAACAAATTAAGGTACTCAACGACACTATCGGAAGCAGGCAATACGCACGAACCTGCTACTCGAACGACTTTATTTCGATCGATCCAACAGCTTGCTCCTTTTACACTGTGCAGAATCTTGCTTATATCCGGATGCCCTTGGAATCGCAGTGCCCATTTGGATCCAAGCAATCTTCCGTGAACCTTAACTTGCCATTCAAGAATGGTGAATGCGATACGCTATACAACACTGGGTCTCATCTCATGTTTACAGATTTGCTAGACTCACACAAGCATCTAGGTATCAACGCACCTCCGGTGGATCGGATTCAATTCCAGAAAAACACTACTTGCTCTCCGCTATCAACTTCCAACCGCACAAGTGTCTACTACGGACCCTTTGGCGCCGCCAACGAATCGAAAGCATACACGCAATACGAATTTGGCCCCATCGAGGGAGTTTCAGACTACACTTACCTCTTCAGTTCCTCCACTCCCCAGGACATCGTGGGATATCAAATAACGTCAGTATCAAGACCCCAGATGCTTTTGCGTTTGCTAAAAGAAAGGCAATAGTGCCATTACCTCCAACGCTGGCCTGAACCAAGGCTGGAGCCCAATTTCAGCACTGATTCGAACAGACGGCGATACTACTCTGCTTTTCTTCGCCGCGAACTCAGTGTATTACGTGCAACAAGTCCTAGACCCCTTCTTCCTAGCTCTTTATCCCGACCAAGTAGATATTCCAACTCTAGCATCCCAGGAAAGCTACTTCCTTCCCTCGAACAAAGTCAGCGTGATGGGCTGCGTGGACCAATACGCCATCGTAAATCCGAACAACGGCAAAGGTACTGGACCACTCAGCCAGCTCGACTTAGCCGATGCCATCCAGAGCCTCGGCCTAAACGTGGCGCAATTTGTAACCGCGCAGCGCCTGATCTACTATTTCAGCAGCTCAGATACTTACACCTCCGTCTTCGGCTTCGGCGCTAGCGCTCTCAAGGCCTCAGACCAGGTGCTGAACTTCAAATGCCTCAGCCTTCCATACAACCAATGGCGCAAAGAGGTAGAAGGGTGGTTCGAAACGAGCCTGGCGAAGATCCAAGCTTACGCCGTCGAATACGCGTCCAACACTGCTGCGCTGGGCAATCACGCAACCATATCCTTCCCCGGCGCCAACAGCTCCACTCTGGCGACATGGCGAAGCCAGTGCAACGCCCAGAAGATCCGCAACACGGGCGGGTATCAGACCTTCTCGTTCTTCGGTATCGTGTTCATACTGGTAATGGGAACCGTGATCATTGGCACCGCGACGGTGGGACTGGGTGTGATAAAGTGGAATGCGAGAAAGTATCGCCTGTCGACATCATCGCGCGCGTGGATGTACGCGGCGGACGGGAAGTTCCAATTGCAACGCATGGTGTTGGAGGATGCCGGATATGGCCTAGGAAGTTGGAGTGATTGCGACGATGATGTGCCGTGGAGTTCGGAGTTGGCAGTCGTGAATTGGGAGGATTGGAAGAAAAGGGTCTTGCGTAAGGATGCCAAGGCTAGGCCGGATAAAACCCCTTTACCTGTCGCAAACATGTCGTTAAGTGGAGGCGGAAATGAGACACCCACGAATGATGCTAGGCCGCTGGATCACGGAGAAGAAGTTGAGCAGCAGCAGCAGCAGCAGCCGGAGGCCAGGCAAGATGATCGACATGGCGGTGAGCAGAACATAACAACCCAGAACCATGGAACTGAACACGGAAATGAGGGTCCTGCTAGCCAAATCACGAATCCAGAACCTGCCGGTCCGTCAAATTCGTAGCATCATTTGCAATCAACCTTAAGGAGTCTTCTTTTGAGTAACTTATGTTTGCTAAGTAAGAACGAGGCAACGGATCACTTTGGTGGTAGAGATGTCTCAAAATCAGGTGTTACAATTGGGAAGTGGAAATTTCAATGTAGGGTTTTCTCTGTGCACCCCACCCTAGCGGCGTGTGTTGGCCCCGGGTGTCCAGAATAGGCCGCCGCAGGCTCCCAGTGGCTGCGGCGACCACGTTTAGCGTGAACTCGGGCCTACGCGTACTAACCGTCTTGAGACGACGCAGGCCCACCTGGTTGTAATCCCGAGCTGGTGAAGATCTCGATCCTTCTCCAGCCTGTCTGGTCTAAGTGTAAGACATGGGTTCCTTTGACTCCGACGAGGCTCCAGATGGTACGCCGAGTCATTTGATGAGCGCCTATCGAGAAGGTGGGGCAAGAAACTCCAGGAAAAACCGAGCCTGAGGCATATTTCGTTGTGGGGGTTTAAGAGGTCTCTTCAACACGGCAGTAGCTCTTCCTAGTTTCCTATCTCTTACCCTTTCTTCTTTTCTCTCCCCCAATTTGCTGCTCTCTGAAGCTGAAGCAGATATGTTTGATCGAGCCCCCCCGCCGTGCGAGCCTGGTGATGTTGATTCTGAAGATGGACGATATGATACGCTGGATGATCCCCCGAATGATATCATAAGACATGCACTTATTCAAAGTCTTAGGACCGAGAGCGGCTCTCAGGATTTCTTACGGTCTATATCTATGGAGCTGCTGCTTCGAGAAGAATGTGATTGGGGCGCGCTGCTGAGCCACGCTCCGAGAGCTTTGTGTTCAATGGGACAATGTTTCGTTGTCGCATCCACTCCGATGGCATCGTCCATCAAACTTACTGGATTCCCAGAGCTAAAGTATTCCATTGCCCACCCAGTCTAGAAAGAATGGACAGCTCAACCTACAATAGGTACGAATCTCTTCGCGCCAATCTCGTCCACTGCTTAGACCTTGGACGTGCTGCGTTCTGGCAAGCAGAAACGAAAATGGGTAAGGTGTGCACGTACACGCAGTACATTTGTGAAGCAAACGGACCGGTGAGTAACAGCACCGACACAACACTAGCGCCCGTTTCGAACTCTCAATTGATCGAGGGGTTTTAGATCCAAAGAATTTTGAAGGCGCTTGAAAGCGATACGTTGGCAAGGCATGACTTGCCTCGTCAGCTCCAGCGTTTGGGGGATGTTGCACAAGAGTGCGTCAATGATGTCCAATCGGTGAAGGAGCACTTTGCCGCATGGCAGAGGAAAGCCGAAGAGATCCGCCGAGTCTGTACGGACACCAGAGGTAAGCCATCCTTCCGAATAATGCTTTTGGTTATGAGAGTTGTATCTTGCTGACATAAATTCGGGCGCCCGATAGACCGTGCCAACGCGAATCAAAGAGAGCAAGGAACAGCATACAAAGAGCGAGCCAAATACTTGGAAAGAGACATGGCCCAACGGAAGCATCAGAGTGACGCTGCCAAAGAGGGCGTCGATTTTCATCGCGAGCAGCATGCGAAGACATCCAAGCCACTTGGTAATGGTAAGCTATCAATGCTTCAGTCTCTTCACCGTTCCCTGTTGACACTCTGGCCACAACAGGTTGGGAGAGCTTAGCCAAACGCTACGCCGTCACTGTGATCGATGGTGTGGGTGCTGTGGTCGAGACCGGTGCATCAGTCCTGGCGGTGAACTTTGCGATGAAGTTGTCAACACTCGGATCGATAGCACCACTAATTTTGCTGGTAAGCAAAACTCAACCTCCCACTCCTGCTACAAAGCCTCTGTACGATCATACGGATTATGGCTTTCAAGTCGCTAAGAGATTATCGGGCCAGATAGGGGAATTTTCTCAGTATCTTGGTGACGGTCGACCCACGAATTCAGGACCATTTGGCATGGACTGGCGCTCTTTGAGTGGTGCCGGTAATCGTTCCATGAGCGTCTTCCTCAAAGTGATGGCTTCAAGCCAGGATGACTTGCAGCTCTCCCCTCCCAAAAACGAAATTTCGAGCCAAGTCATAAGCGTAATGCATCGCGTGATCACGGCAAGTGAAATCCCCATTCTGCACGTGAGGAAGATGGTGTGTATTGCTGAGACGTTTGCCATTCAGGTGGCGCAAGAGATCGACGGCTGGCGCGAGCGAGGCCTTCAAATCCAAGGAGGTGGCCTCAAAGGCCTTGACGACCACACCGTGCGGCGCTGGCGAAGAGAGATCCATGATTGTCAGACTCGGGTGAATGCCCTCATAGAGAGAGGAAGTAAGGCTGCCGAGGATGACGTGACCGGCAGAAAAAGCTCGGTGAGGACAACTTTGATACATATCCTATACAATCGCTAATCATACTCCAGAGGTCGAATTCAAAAGAGTCTAGTACGCACATATAGAACTTCTTTCGGAAGGCTATTTTGCCGCTAACTTGCTCTACAGAGCTTGCAATAATCAGACAATACCGAGAGAACTTTGCTTCGTCACGGAGGGTTCTGAATGAAGCGCAAAAACACCTTGAAGAGCGAACTGAGAGAGAGCGTAAGGCCCAGCAGGACTTTAGTGCGACTCACCAAGAACTTGGTGTTCTCCCAAGTGCAGTGTACAGATCCTATTGCAGATCCTGTTGGCCTGGTGTGTCTCTCGAAGACGACCTGGTTTACGACTCGATATATGGCAGCAAGCCAGCTGGCAGCCACAGCGACAACAGTGAGTGATGATGATGTTCAGCATAGATCATACTCTAACAATCACTAGCAACCTCTCTAGCACCGACAGAAGATCAGAAGCCCGATGCCGCAACGATTGTGAGTTCGTTTTTCTTGCCAACTCCTATTACCGCCCCTCAACGCCTGAAGGTGTACTAATCTGGTCGGGCACAGGACTATGTCAAGAGAATTCTTGAGACATGTTCAAGAAATCTCGGCGAGCTCCTACAACACATAGACGAGCTAGCAAGCTTCTTCTCCAATCTCTATACCTTTGTCGAGGGCACCTACCGCAACCACGCTTCTCACTGCACCTACTCAGTCGCGTCAGACTCAACAATTATTGACGCTTACAAAGTTAACGACGTAGCTGCTCAAATACGTCCTCAATATTCCATTCCAAGTCTCGATGAAAACTCCGCTGTTTCTCAGTCTCGGCCGTCCTTTCTCGACCAGTCTTTTGTACCTTATTCTTCCCTGGCGGAGATGAAGCGTTTCTCCTCGCAGGAGAGTAATGCTTCATTGTTATCATCGTCGAGTCAAAGAAGTCAGTCTCGTATCTCGCGACGTATCTTGGAACAGAATACTCAGAGTAAGGCTCGGCCTTTAGCGCCGAAGCAGGAAGATCATGATTCCTATTCACCCAAAGCGAAAAGACCAAAGATCGTCAAATTTACCTTAGATGACACTATCCGGCAGAAGGCCGAGATTCCTTATACATCTCGCCAACAGCCTCAGCGGAAAACTGTGTTCTGTGCAATTTGCGAGGATCACCCTCAAGGGTTCCATGGCGAACATGAGTTACGTCGACACATCGAGCGCCATCATACAGATTATCGCAAAGTCTGGATATGTAAAGAGAACACGTCGAAAGACGGACCTCGTCCTTGCGTATCACTCTCCAGTTGCAAGGCATGTCGCAACAACAAGACGTATGGTGCCAATTACAACGCAGCCGCCCATCTTCGACGAGCACACTTCTTCCCTAACAAGAATAAGCGAGGTGGTCGCGGAAAAGTCAGCGAAGGACGCGGTGGCATGGGTGGTGGAGATGAGCCACCCATGGATGAACTGAAGAATTGGATGTACGAGAAAGTGGAGGTCAATGTCCCAAGCAACGTTCCGCAAAGTACTCACCCGGAACTTTCGCAGATTGACAACGACATGTTCACTGAGTTCAATCAGTTCGATGACGCAATACCGTACAACCACGGCCGCAACGTCACCGAGACAGCCGACAGAATGGAAGGGCTTCTTGCCGATGCCCCGCCGGAGACTCGCGAGGCACCCAAGCAGGATCGGATGGAGATTATGCTGATATACTCACTGACGCTGCGTGGCTACTATGCTGTGATGAGAGAGATTTCTGGGACGTACGCCGAAGTGTCCAAGAAGTATATTATGCCGGGTGTCAACCAAGTAGATCAACTGAGCTTGACCGACAGCTCGACCGTGAGTCAGGTACAGATCGAAGCAAAGACGAAGCAAATTGCGGCTTTTGCCGAAACGGCACAGCAGAAAATCAACGAGTTGGCAAACAAGGTTCGTGTCTGGCCCCCCTTTTCTTCAGCTGCGTGCCATTGGAAGCTTAACAATGTGACTGACTCAATCGTCCTCTTTAGCGCAAGCAGCTTCTTGCCGATCAATTGGTGACCAAGAGGGGAGAGGTGGAAGAAATTGGACATATGCTCGAACAGGTAGCAGCGACCCTACCTTCTGGCGAGGCTGGAGACGTCAGTGTGGAGTCACTATGGGCCTTATAATTGTCAATGACCTCACGACATAGCATTTAAGCGGGTGTGTTAAACCTGTTCTCTAAGCGCTCCTACCTAAGTTACTGTAGCATTCAGCCTTAGCCTGGGCATGTCCGAACTGGAGGTTGAAATCGTGTCTCGGAAGGACGTACGTTTGTAGGAAAGGAAAAGAATAAGTTACGAACAGCGCTCTACGCTAGAAAGGACGGGATATCGTAGGCCATCGAGGGTATCATTTTCTGGGTAGATGGACAGACCTAATCGGCCGTGTCTTTAACTGGACGGCCAGTAGTAGGGTGGCAACACTCCTGTCAGATTGGATAAGACGGCGATCTGACAATCACCAACGACTGGAGCGGGCTCGGAAGCGTTTAGTGCTCCTGAAGTGACCTTGCATGGCGTCGCTGAGCCAGGCCTACACAGGCAATACAAAGCCCCAGGCCGCGACCAAGGCCGGAAATCATGGGTTTGGAAGGGTTAAGACGTTCCACTCAGCACTCAGTGTTGAACGATAATGCACTGGTGCAAAGGTCCATATGCTGGGTAAGTTGAATCTTTGATTTCAGCATCTCTGAATGCTAAACCTATGAACATTTTCCGCTCAACAGCAGATTCCATTCATTTATGCATAACCAGGGTCATCCCACGTCTGCATTGTTTCATTCATCATCATTGTCGTCTTTCGCATCAGTTCCCATAGCTGTCATACCGCCGTCATCATCCTCCTCGAAAGTAGTAATCGGTACATCATACAATCTGATGACTTGCTTGTTCGGATCCTTGACAAGGACGTATTTCTTATCGCCATCTTCGCCAGCGCTTAGCGCCCTGACAAGGTCCACGATCGTTCTTACCACTCCCCATCCATTGTTCAAGCCTAGGTTCATCTGAGCGGCGAACTCTCGAGGTTTGTAGCCGACGACACCTAAAATGACATGATTTGCGGCACTCTTCGGGTTCGCTCGACTTACGAAACCCAGCTTCATTTGATCGGCCTTTGCAAGGATTGCCTGTGTGGTCCATCTCGCAAGCTTGCAGCTATTATTCTTCATCTCAGTCGCAACAACTGCACCACGTTGCGACGTCAACTTTGTCCGCCAGTCGAGAGCACCACCACTGCCTTGGGCTTTGTGGTCAAATTCATTGAGAGCTTTGACAGTGAGATACTGATCTTCGCCGGAAATGTTGTTCTTGACGACGGCATCAAGCTCGGTTCGGACAATGAGGTGAAGCGGCTCATCATCTTTTTCCAGTGACAGATCGAAGCGGCGGTATTTGTATGCTTTTGATGCAAGCGGTTCGGTCTCTGTTGACGCATCGTAGAAAGGATTTGGGTGTGCCATTTCGAGTTTTGCGGTAGATGATTCGATGACGGTTTGGAGGGCGAAATTGTGATTGATGATTGTAGCCTCGACGGCCAGATTCGTGGGTGTGTTAATGCTGTCAGGCTTGACGCCCATTGATAACTGGTTGGTGCCCCCTTGAGTCGCTTCAGCCTCAAGAGGAGCGTCAGCGGCATTTTCGTTGACAGTTACGAGGTCGATAGAGCTATCAGGTCGTTTGTCAAGGAATATCTTGTTCCCGTGTTTGACAATAACAATGTCCCAGCTGTAGACTGAGCGAGTGGCGCACATTAGCATGGACAGGATATCGGAGGTGGCGAAAATGGTGGCTTCGTCCTTCTCGGCGAGTTCCTGTATAACGGGATCCGACGAGGTTGTGACGTTGTAAGCTGCTCGCTCCAAAGATTGAAGCTTTCGTTCTGTATTCTTGACTGGTGGCTTGTCGTAGGCGCGATCGTAGTAGTAAAGGAAGCCATAGTTGTCCACGTCCTCGCCGTCGGAGGTTTCGAGGTTGAGCTTCATCAGTCGAGCAAAGTCAATCTCTTCCTTCATCGACCAATCCGGCCGAATATTGACAGAAGAGTCTCGGTTACGCTGCGGCTTGTCATAATCTTTCCAGCCGAACCGGCGGCCTCGTCCTCCTCGGCCTCCACGGTTGTCATAGTATTGATTGCCTGCTTGAGCAGCGCCGCGTCCCTGGCCTACTCGTTGGAAGGCGCCTCTGCCGCCGCGCTGAGTTGCTCCTCGTTGGCCCCGACCACGGAACACGGTGCCGCCGCCACGGCCAAATGCTCGAGTCTTAGCTGACTGACGCGCGTTGTCAACGACAGAGAAGGTTGATTCGTCTTCAGCGACTTGAACAGCGAAGAGTGAGGATGTGCCTGCTCCATAGACTTGTTGATCTGGGTCAAGGGTTAGCCTCTGCGTGAAATAGACGGGGCATCTTGTGATAAACCTCTGTAGTTTCTGTTGAATTGTCTGCCGCCACGCCCTTCACGGTCCTTGCCTTCTTGCGTCCAGTCTGCCATTCGCCCCAGTTTGTCGCCTTTCGAGTATGGGGCGTACGGTACGCCATCTAGGGTTGTGGATGACACGGTTTCTGGGCCCCATTCTCCGTTCACGCTCAGTTGGCTGATGGTTTCTGCAAGACTGATTCCCGGCATGGTTGCGTTTGGTTGATGTTGTCAAGCTTCATTCAGTTTGGCCAAAAATCCTGTGGGAAGAAAGAGAAATCTTGGCGGTGTTCCGACCGAAGCACCGACAATTCCTGTTGGGCTAACAGAAATCGACCTGTTGTCCAACCAATGGCTACGGGGGGGTTACACCTCATCATACGCAATATTACACTATTTGATCAATGGCCTGCCCTATTGGGCAATGGGATACTTGGTTAGGGGAACAGGTAGGCCTGTAGATAATGTTCGGGGCTTGTCAGAGTACCCCTCGCAGCTGCTGCTCCCTAGACCAAATCGCTGGTAACTCGCCAGCCTCGCTGGTAGGGAAGCACCTCCCACACAGTTTGCAACGTACCTTTTTTGAATTCTGTAGACAAGATTCTGAATACTTAAACGCTAACTAAGACGAACTTTTTAGCACGGACATCTTCGAGGGGCTTACTGGATCTTCTGCTCCTAAGCAGGTCATTAGGCGTGTTACGGTGGAGTAGTCTTGATCGCAAGGTAGGTGGGATGGTTTGGATGAAATGGGGTTACCAGGAGCGGCGTGCCTAAGTGGGGATGTCCCACTTTTACCCTCGCCTAACTCGGTGGATTCTAAGATATTGTAGATGGCCTGTCCATTGCACAAAAAAATTGTGGTCGAAAATGTCTTCGTGCGCACGCGTGCTGTGCGTGAGATTCTCGATAGCATTTCGACTGCGCAACTTATGAAGATATCAATTGCTAAGTACATTTTGTTAATTGAGCGCTTTGAATAGTATGTACCTCTGCGTCATGTTGACGCTGCGACTGCTTTTTGGTCATCGGCACCACCACCTAATCCGGTTTGCAAACTCAGCCTCCACCCAGCCGATGCCTCTGGATTACATAAATACATATGGTTAACAACTCATATCAAAATTTTGCTATGTTTGGCCCAAGAACTCGAAGCATGCACGTGCTGTCAAGGAGTGGATGGAAGGTGAACAATTTCCCAAGGATAATGAAGTAATACCTAGCAAATTAGTCTCTCTTACGTATCCGCATCTCCACGTCGCTCCAGAGCTGCTTTAACAAGCAGTGATGTACAGACCGATGGGGCTTGGGTTGTAGTCCTGGAAGTAGGTAAGGGACGTACTGTCCTTGGCACTCATCTCGAACGCGATGGTATGACCTGCAGGACAGCTGAATGTAGAGATGGAGTAGCTGTTGCCCGGTGCGACAGTAAATGTGCCGAGGTCCTTGGCGACGCTGGGTGCATTGGCGTAATCTGTTGCCTGTGTGGCAGGGCTGCTGAGCTGGGCGAAGTCAATGGCGCCACTGCCGGAGAAGGTGTAGCTTGATGTCACGAGTTGAGACTGCTGGGGAAAGAGGAAGACGAGACTGCACAGCTCGCCGCTGTAGCTCGGGGGGATGTCGAAGTTGAAAATGGAGGAGACGTCGGACGTCACTTCGCCATCAAAGGAGGTGCCATATGCCTTGTTCGGCGAAGACTTGGACACGGGGATGATGAGATGTGGGAACTGGTACTCGCCGTTGAGATTGGTAGGGCATGAAGGCGGAGGAGGTGGCGGAGGAGGAGGCTTGGCACACTCCGGGGCGCAGCTGCTAGCTTGCAGAGTAATCTCTTTGGGGCTGCCCGAGGCGCATTGGCTGGAACTTGGCGGCGTCGCATAGATGTTGTAGCCGATCGATGCGCTAGCCAAGCATGCGTAGAAATTGGGACTGCCATTATACTCCAGTTCGCCGCTGCAGCTAATGGTGAATGTAGAAGCTACGAGGACGGATCGTCAGCCTGGCCATCGACATCATACGTATCACAGGATAAGACAGGTGAGAACACTCACTCATTCCCACGTCACATTGGAATTGGGTGGTCTCCTGGTCATTGTCGGTATTTTGAGTTATTCCACATACGCCGGCGTTGTCCGTGACCTGGCCTTTCTGGTTGATACAGAATTCTGCCGCTGGCCCCGGTTCAGAGCCTCCAAAAGCGAGTTGGTGCAAGTCGGCAGAGTTCTCGTAAACTGGACTCCCATTGGCACTGAGGGTGAAGGCACAGCTACCAGCTGGACATTGTGCCCCACCACGCGGAAGGAGGTGAAGAACCCCAGCAGAGGTTCCAAATGGCAGAGCCAACGTAGAAAACGAAAGGAAGGCTCTCATGGTTGTTAGTGTAGCGATCGGAGGTATGTGAATCCAAAAATTTCTAGCGAGTGGGATATGGATCACTGGGTTTGTGGGTTCAAGAGCATAAAAGGGCCAAACATCATTGCTTTATTGTTGGAGGGCTGCTCCGCTCTCGTGCAAGTCAGCAATCCCGGCCTTACCGTCCTGTATGGAAAAGGGAATAGTATCGGCTCTGAGTCTCTGGAAATACAATACCTGCGGCACAAATTTCGATGCGTGGCATCATGAGACTCCATTCTGCCATACAGCCCCTCCTAGAACCAGGCAGAGACTGCTTCTTGATTTGCTTAAGGCGCGCTTTGACCCAAACTTGAGGCAAACAATTCTGTGGCATTTATGCCATAGTGACCTGGAGTTGATCCAGGGTCTGCATTGAAGGTGCAATTATGACGTGGATATACTCCAGCACCCACAGACGTTCAGCAAGAGATGGATACCGATGCTCCTGTCGGGGGTATTGAGAATCCGCGAATGGCGAAACTCGGTTCCGTGATTTGAAGACGGGTTCACTCTTGATAGAGCACTCTTCCTCGAAAATAGCATTCTTGAGAGAGCTTTTTTGGAGCCTGAAAATGAAGGCTCAAAGATTGAATACAATCGAAAGGCAGTGTAATCGGTGAGTTCAGGAGTCGTCTTCAAAGGTCTCATCTTACGTAACAGAAATTCAAAGTTGACGCATGTGGCAGAATGCGGGGAATGCTGGCCTGAGGTTGAAAAGCTAACAGAGGGCATGTCATCAACGTGACTTTTAATAGGGAGGACAGATCTCACTCCGGCAAAGAAGTGCATGGTGGATCTGAATGAGGGGACCGCGGTTAAGAGGGTCTTGTGATGTTGATAACCCGTACCGTCTCTTGGACCATACACAGTAGACCTTTAAGTGGAGTTAGACATCTCTAGGAACGTGTGGGCAACGCAATGGCAAAACCATCATGAACTTGCATGAACGGATCTCTGTTCAGATGCTGGAAACTGAGAGTATGACGCGTCCTGATGGTGCGATCGCAATGTCTCGTCTTAGGAGAGGTCTAGAGAGCTTGTCAGTTGTGTATTAGGCCAGATTTTTGTTCACATTGTCGCACTCACATTTTACAGGAACCTGAATTATCGGCTTAGTCACATGCAATATTCCAGGACTGTTGAAGTAGGAAATATGGATAGCGACTATTTTAGCGAGTATCCCAGGACATGGCTTGAGGAGTATCGAGATAATTCGTGCCTCTTCTTTCAGGTGGTTGCGGTAAGCACCTGAATACAACGTCACTAATCTCTAGTAACTTTCTCTGTAAGATCCAGTAAGTGCTTGGTAAGATCGCGTATCATGATCATTATCTCGATTTATTGCAGATGGACCAAAAGATGCGGCCGGGGGAAGGCGTACTCGGAGCTCTCGCGATGTCGCGCGTCTTCAGCGCGGCGTTATGCTTGTCTGGCGACCTAGGCCCCCCTAGGAACAGGGAAAAGTATTGGCGCAGAGAGATGGGTCAGACGGAGGAGACATCTCGGTGAGTTCCTGGCGCTGTAGACTTATCCGTTTCAGGAGAGAGCACAACAGGCATCCTCAAACGTGTATTTGCAGACCCTCAAATTGGTATCTATTGCTCAAGAACGCTCACTACATTTTCTCAATTACATACGATTGACTACAACTCTTCATGTATACATTGCGTCAACCTCTGCCATACCTTCAGTGCCAAAGGCCTGCTCGTAAGTCTCGAACTTGGTGGCGAATATGTTTGAAAGTGCATCACGGAGTTCAAAATCCTCCATAACAGCTCCGAACCCGTAACATCGTACCTTGTTCTTGATTGCATCAATCATGTTCTCAACATCGGTCCGCGTGAGCGAATGATAGCGATCGTGCATCCTTAGCGACTGCAAGGCCATGACCGGTGTTACCTGCCCGCTCTCGAGTCCGCCGAGGCCTTCGGCTTTAATTCGGTTGCTCAAGTTAAGTAGTGTGTTGAGGTTGGCAATCGGGATTTGGGGGACTTGATGTGGATAGGTCGGCTTTAGCCCGTGGTTTTCAGCAGGCACATTGCTTATATGCGTGGGAGGTGGACAGGAAGCCATCAAAGCGTGGCCTGAAAATAGCGCTTCCTCGGGATCATCAGGCGAATTGACGGATCGTCGCACAAGGTATTCACCATGGTCGCGACAGGTTGCCTCAAGACTGAATGTTGTCAGCAGTGCCTCTAACACGTAAGGGGGTTGTACATACGCCAGTATGAACTCAACTTGCAGTTGAGGGTCCGTCTCAAAAATACCAGGGATTTCAGGGACACCTGGCGACTCATGCTTGATCGACTGCTCGAACACTCCGGGATCCGCCGACGAGTAGCTATGTTGGGTGCCACCCGATGCTGAACCACCAGAGATGCTGCCCATTAGCCCTGCGCCGTACGACCTGTCTGGTATGGTGGACTGTGGAGAATAGCCAGACGCAGATGATGACGTCGATGTCATCGGGTTGTACATTGCTGGTTGTTGCATCGTAGTGCTGCTTCCGTACGTTGGGTTACGGGCCTTTGCTGTATTGCGCTTCTCGAGTTCACTTTGAAACGAGATGCCACGACTAATGAGCATCTCTTTCAAGAATGCATTCTCTTCTTGTTGCTCCCTCAGCATCATTCTGTGTTGTTCCAAAGTAGTGTTCATCTGCGCAACGTCACTTGTGTAGCCTTCTCGGAGGCGTGACAATTCGATCTCGAGAGCCTTGATGTACTGCTCTTTCCGTTCACGGTGAGTCCTAGAACGTTGTGAGTAGCATGAAAGACTTAATCGAGTGTCCGGACATCCGTGACCGACCTTTGTGCTTGGCGATTCAATTCTTGTCTTCGAGTTTGCGCAGGTTTGCTGTCTGGTTTCGGTCCTCGTTTCTTCGCAGGCTGGCCGTCTATTCATTTGTCAGCCTCCCGTCTCGGGCATGCGTTTCGCACATTTGCTTGCCTCGGGTGATCTTCTTTTGAACTCCACTAAAAGGTTTCATGAAGTTCATGCCCATTACGCCTGGAGGTTTTGCGTCGCTTGGAGATTGGTTGCCTTTTTTCCTACGCGCCGACGTTCCTACCCTCGAACTTGGTCCAGATAAGGTCGCATCATCCCCAAAGACTATGGACAAGTGTTGTCCAGCTGGCGACAGTCCTTCATGTCTTGATGCTTCCTCAGCGGACAGTTCGAGAGAGGAAGTAAGCGCAAGTGTGGTCAGCTCATCATCGATATTGATATTTGCAAGGGCAGCAAAATCAATCTCGTCGTCCATTTTGCTTTTCACCAGGAAAGAGATTGTGCGAGAGAGTGGGCAGCAATCAAGTACGCGATGAATGCAGAAGATTGAAAGGTGCTGAAATAAGATTTCCTTTATAGCCAATCGGTCGGTGATTAACCAAATGACAAGAAAGGGATCGCCAGCGGCTCAAATCTTTGGGGGACACATCCGTCTGGGCCAGAGCTGAGATGTCGCCTTCCATGCGGCTAACTTTTCTGACAGCGCACCCGGCACATTACCCCTGTGAGTTGCGAGCGAATCTTGTTTCATGTTTGCCGATGAGAGAGCTGCCATTCCTCAACGTCATGGCAGTCATAGGATCGCATATATCGGATCGCTCGGGCGGTGCAACAGATGACAAACGACACAGGGCGGAGCGGAAGTATTTGATACAATTCGTAGTGATCAGGAAGCAATGCAAAAGTACAACTCGTAAGACCAAGAGCTCAGAAACTCACTGTAGCTGCCCGCAGACGAATAGTCTGGCCCAGCCCATTGCTCGCCACCGTTGGGAGAAATGGCATGCATTCCTGGGTTGGACGTCATAGCTGCATACGCGTATTGAGGGAATAGAATTGACGTTCTGTCGATATCAATTGGAGCATTCGTTTAGGCCGTTCGAGAATCCTCGATCTGTATTTTCTAGGGTAAGGATGCCGATCGTTCATAGGGCTGTGTCTTAAGGTTGAGGCGGGCCCCCGGAGCTGACAAAGAGCAAGTTCCGTGATGTGGAATCACCAGGACAACGCGTGTTTCGTGGGCTGGGATTGATATTACGGATCAGTATAAACTCAGTAAAGGCAGCGAGATGCTTGTATACTGCAGACGATCAATGGCAGTGATGTACCCTCGAAAAGACAGCTAAAAAGGGGGCGATTCTGACTTGATCGTGTTCAATTTCCGGAGTCGTACAAGCCGAGAAGTCACGTGGGGCCTTCAGCATGCGAAGAGGTTTTCTTCGGTCGTCAGCTCTCTTGGAAGCTGCTGATTCAGTCTACAACTGTGCAAGGAGAGTGTTGGAGACATGTCAGAGTAGAGAACATCTTGCGCAAGACGATATGGCCAGGCCATCTTGTGCATACAAATCCTGACCGGACTAGGGCTTTCCGGGAGTGGATGCTACGCTGCTTGTGCCACCGGCTTTCAAGCAATCCGGCAGCGCTGTGGGCCAAATCGGGTAGTCAGATAAAATACTGACGTGGGAAGCTGACCACTTTCTTCCCTCGGTTGAACGGCACTGCTACGGACTCTCCGAATGCAGAAACATCCACCGCTGTCAAGCATTGTATAGTAAATAGCTAGATTGCATTGGTCGAGTAGCAGCAAGAGAAAGAGTCTAGCTACACCAGGTACGCCCGAAGAACTCCGCTACTTGAAGGGCGAGGTCATGGACCTACGTGTGAACCATTCGTTTGATCAGTGTAGCAGCGGCGGCAAGGGGCTTGTTGCCGGGACGGGCCAGTACATGTTTTAATGTGTAGAGGGCGTGCGTTTCCCCCAAACCCGACTTGCCGTGATCACGTCACGCGAGAAAGTCGCAGCTGGCCCACTGTCCTCTTGCAGCCGAATTGCGGCAATATTCCCCAATCATGAGGCCGACGCCATACTTCAATTAGGGCCGGCCGTGTCAGCACTGCGTGATCGTGGAATCACTCAATGACAACTCCAACCCTTCTCACGCCCTTCAACGCCCCAGTGCTACTCACCACTTTGCGCGGTGTCCTGCTCGTAGCGCCATGGCTCCTCTACCTCTTTCTGACAGACCTCGCCTTGTGTGCACTCTTGCCCGTCTCCTTTTTCGCCCCAACTACTGCATATAATGTATCGTCCAAGCTTGCTAACCTCGTTTGGCTTGGTATCCAAACCATCTTCACAAAGCTGAATCGGGCGAGAATTACCACTTCAGGCGACGCGCTTCCCAGACACGAGTCTGCGCTGGTCATAGCCAACCATGTCTCCTGGACCGATTTCTACCTCATTCAGCACCTCGCAATCCGAGCTGGCATGCTGGGAAGATGCAGATGGTTTGCAAGGCAGCAGCTGAAATGGATCCCATTCCTCGGCTGGGGGCTGTGGGCTATGGGAATGCCTCTGATATCACAAAAATGGGACAAAGATCAGAAGGAGCTTGACCGGGTCTTTCGAGGACCCAAGGACTTTAAATGGCCCATTTGTGAGTCGCACTATTCTCGTCTTGGACGTTGAACAAGTCTGACCTAGACTGCACAGGGTTGATAAGCTACAGCGAAGCCACCCGCTACACTCCCCAGAAGTACCTCGAGACAGTCCAGTGGTGTAAAGCAAACCATAAACCTGTGCCCAGATATACCCTCTACCCTCGAACGAAACGATTCGTCACAACCGTCAAAGAGCTGGGAACATCAAGCAGCGTGAAAGCTATATATGACCTGACACTGGCATACGCACACAAAGGCCGCTTCTTCGAGGCACCACCTGTTTGGGAAACGCTTTCACAGCCAGCCCTGGACAAAGACTGGAAGTTTCATGTCCATGTCGAGAGGTTCGAGATTAAGGAGCTTAAAGGCAAGTCTGATGCTGAGCTTGCTGCATGGCTTCAGGGCAGGTGGGTGGAAAAGTCGAAGCGGCTAGAGAAACTTCAAAGAGACCTTGAAGAGGGCACGGACTGGTCACAAAACGCACTGGAAAGCGACAAAAAAGTGACTAATGCAGTATCTTGTCCGGATTTGGCCAAAAACTGTATTGGTTGGCCGGGTTAATGCGCATTGGACTGGAAAAGCACAGGCTCCAACGGCAAGCATCTGCCACAAGTCAAGTGCCTACTAATAAGCTCGACTCCAGTCCTAGCAAGACCACGAGTTTTCCGGCTTCCATACACCCTATATCTTGGGATATCCATCTCGAGGCTATCGATCCGCTCAAAGCTAAAAAGCACAAGCCCCAAAGTGTGGAGAAAGGGCGCACCAGCCCTACCCAGGATTTCTTGGTGTTTTCCTTGTCCTTGCCTCATTTTGCGACCGTTTGCCGGAATACCATAAAGGAAGGATACTGGATGGAAGAGGTGGCAGGTAGGCTAACATTCCATTGTCGTTTACTTACTTTTAGAGCATCTTACCAGTGGCTCAACATATAGCAATGAGAGGAAGGTTCCTGGCGAAGAGTAGCTTGGGAGTCAGCACCGAGGAAGCGAGAAGAGCATTCAATACAGGTAGGGAGTTTAGATGACTCCAATGTGCTTGACGATAGCTCGATTGTAGAAATATGACGCAACAGAGCAAAGTCAATTACTAGTACAAGCGTGGTGATCTATCTTCAAGGTAGGAGAACTTGATGTTCCTGATGATATCCACCAGTGACCTATTCATCCTTACAGAGACGGTAAAGCATTCTTCGAGGTTGAAGCTTAACCAATGTGCCCGCCTGGGTGATTGGCCTTCTAGCCCCCAATTCTGCCTTGGCACTTTGCCACAGTGGCCCTTGAAAGCTAAACGTCTCACAGCTTGGCTTGAGAAGTCTTATCCCTTGGTAAGATCTCCACGTTCTGATACGGCACGCCCAAAAAGTCCCAAATGTACGCCCACCGGTCACTGCCGAAGAAGGGCTCTGACTTGCCCGTCTCGTCATTGCGGACCCAGAACCAGGGCGCGCCGAACGCGCCGTACTCTTCGTGCAGCTTCCGCGTCGTCTCGGCGAGGGCAGCTTTGTATTGCGGGGTGGAGGCGGCGGTCATGATGTCGACAACCTGGGACTTTGTGAAGTGTTCGCCGAGGGCTTGGGCCATGTTGGTGGCGACGCTGATGTCGATGTGTTTGACAAAGCAGTAGTCCCACAGCGTAAGGTAGGCGAGCTCGTAGATTTCGGGCGGGAAGTGGTCTTTGACGTAGATCATGCAGCGTTGGGGCTGTGGAGGGGTTAGAGATATATTTGGGATGGGGCGGTAAGAAGGGAGAAGCGAGAAGAGTCGAGGCGGAGAGGAATGGAGGTTAATGTGAGGATGCTGGCGAAGGACTTACGAGGATTGATAGCATGGGGAAGAATGGTGGACTCGAAAGCTGAGGTGTGCCAAAGTTTTTGCAGGCGCGTCTCAATTCGAAGACGCCATGTCTACCTTTTGCAGGCACGGTGGAGGGTGGTTTGTTCCCTGTTTCGCATAGTGTCAGAGGGATACGATATCATAAGACTATTTAGGGGGCTAGAAAGGGCATAACCCTTGTGTTCCACTAGTCACTTACCTGTTGCGACATTGACACCACCGAGGAAAAATGGGTGAAACCTGTGAAGGTCAGTATGTGTAGGGAAGTAATAGCATTCAAATATCTTGGGACGACTGAGCAGAAAGTAGGAAGGCGCTCCAGAACTGGTCTATCCGAGAAGGAAGCAGGCATTGGGGGCAAAAGGGAACAGCAAGCAAGAGATTGACCCAACTCAGTTAAAGGTCAGACCTTAAGCAGAGAAAGATGTGTACTCACTCCACTTGCACGCCATAATCCGCCAGTATCTTCCGTCTCTGGCGGAGGTATACAAGAGCGAAATAGCTATAAGGCGAAGCTAGTCAAGATCCCCCTGTCAGGCCAACCAACGTTCATTTTCGAAGCAGGGGGAAGCGACCCTACCGCAGTCCACGTAGCAGTCTATCTTTCCTCCCATATTGTTCTTCAGAAAACGTAGGACTTTCGAGGACATGGACAACGCGATCGCGTCAGCGGATTGTAGAAGAGCAATGTAGACCTTCTGCTGGCTGATTCATATGGTAGCATACCTAGGGACTCTGGTGGGTGAGGGATCGCCGACGGTCCGAGGTAGGATTACTGATCGTTGGCGGGCAGCAAGTTACCTAGAAAAGCGTATGGGGATGCATCGTTGATCACCCCAATATTCCTCGGGATCATTTTGGAGATATTCGTGCCTCGGCGCTCTCATTCACGCGTTATAAGGAACCTAATTGAGGTTCACTTTTCCATGTAGCCTAGACCACATACTCTTCGTGACCGCACTAGAGTAGACCTTGAAAGTACCCGATCAACAATGGGAAAGCCAGTTGCTTTGATAATTGGGGCATCGCGCGGCATAGGCCGGCAGGTCGCGATTGATCTAGAGAAAAATGGCTACTATGGTATGATACGATGACATTGCCAGCAGGTGCTTCAGAATAGTGACCGGTACAGCCGTGGTTTGCAGACGCCTCCAAAGCAAATCCATTCCCACCAGATCCAAATTCGTCTCAGTCGACGATCAACACGGTAGCGAGTGAGATTCTAGAAGCTAGAGAAAGTGCTCTGGTACTTGCCTGCAACGTCCGAGACTTCGAGAACATCACCACGCTCGTTGATGAGACCGTTAGGCAGCTAGGTAGTATAGATGTGCTCGTATACAACTCTGGCGCTATCTGGCGGTCTTTGGTGAAAAATACACCTATGAAAAGATGCCAGCTAATGCAAAGAATCAACCCTGAAGGTGTCTGTTCAGCTTCCACGTTCAAGGGCCGTGCTTGGGTGGTTTTAACAAGCTGCAGGCCTCTATGACTCAATACAAGCTTGCTTGCCCCACTGGAAGAAGCAGAATTGGAAAGCACGTATTATTGTTGTATCGCCACCAATTTATTCACACTCCTTCCGTGGCAAGACGGCATATGCAATGGATATGCAGAACTCAACATCTGTGGGAACGAAATCCACTAATTGCTTCTCACAGGCAAGGTCGGTATGAGCGTACTGACGAAGGGCATGGCAGTAGACTTTGATCGTCAGGAGAAGAAGGATATGGCGGTCACAACTCGCGACTGAGGATAAAACATGCTGATGCATTGCTAGTCCATTGAATTAGCAGCGACAGAGCGGACCACGACTCTTGATCCCTCTTCCAAAAGTGATTTGAGAAAATCGGTAAGCTGTCCTTGACGTTGTTCCGACAACTTTGCTGAAGATGGAAGGAAATCTACTCCGATGCGATCCTGGCAATGTTGCGAGCTCCCACCAAGGAGGTTAATGGTCTGATAGATACGGACGAGGATTTCCTCCATCGCCATGGAGTGTCAGACTTCTCAAAGTACTCGGTCATGCTTGGCTCATCGCCTCGGCGCATCACGCCAGCTCAATTCCCGGTTTTAGAAGTGGCCGAGCAAGACGGCGAAGGAAGAAGGGTGGATAGCACCAAGCTTCCGAAACCCAATTCCAAACTCTAGCGTTCCCTTGCGGCGTTTATGCTTGGATGGCTTTCTACTTTTGATTTGACCATAAGACATGGAGGAGGCTGATCAATACGCATGCCACCATGAGGATAGCATTGAAGGATGCCATGATGTAAAACGGGGCTCCAAATGAGACTTTGTCGAATAGGTAACCACCAAGTTTCGTCAGCAATAAAATGCCTGCACCACCATACAATGAGTACATGCCAGCAATTGAGCCTTTCACTTCGGATAGGTCAAGTACGTTCTCTGTTCGTGTTCCAAACAAAAGGCCTGTCTGTTCATCGGATAACGATTCGTTCACCTCACTTTCCGAGCGAGGAGCGTCGCCAGTAGCTTGGCTGCACCGGGCCTCCGGCCTGTCCTTCTGTGGATCTGGGTCGAGGACGCCACTGCTCAGGCTGGCGAGACTGCACACTATGGCTCCGATTTGGCTAATCCCTATTAAACACACAGACAAGAACGAAATTGCTCTGTGGCCCTCAGGACTGAATTGGGTTGCAAATACTGGGTAGCCCACTATCCCCGCCGCAGAAGCAAACATCAGAGGTATGGTTGTGCCGAATTTCGCAGACGTGTAGCCGAAGACTGGCGCACAGATCAATGCCACCATTTGGGAGACGCCGGTCAATTGTGCCGCTAGAACATAAGCTTCAGGACATCTCCTCTTGAGGTCTGGCAGGCCACCAGGGGTGTCTCCGGCTTTGCAAAGCCCGGATGAGGTGAAACTTGCATTAACGAGCAAAGGCACGAACAAAGAGATGCCCACGGAAGATGCTCGGGCTACAAAGCCACCAATATAGCCAAGACTGATGTCTGAATTTGAGACGCCGAGTATCAAAGCGGTCTGGAAATGCTGCCAGACCAATCTCATGCTTGTCTTTGGGACGCCGTGCCTAGAGGTCCACCCTTTCGCGCTCTCACCTTTCAGGTTCCTCAGACCCGCATAGCAGACAATTGCTACTATTAGGGCTACCACGGCGACGATATAATAACTGTATTGGAGGGCCCTGTCAGGAGAGGAGCCTGATTCTTGAAAGTGGGCCGGTAGAGGGAGGAAGAGAAGCAGAGCCAAAAGAGCACCACAGCCAGCGAAAAAGCCAACGAATCCCGCAATCCGGGATGAAGACGATCTCAGAAATTGGTGAGAATCGCCAGCATCCTGCGGTGCCACC
>Ga0335072_10002306_pt1 | contig 29721 bp, 13 predicted proteins | sample Lox_Sample_21_FD_206725 | JGI IMG/M metagenome (GOLD analysis project Ga0335072, IMG submission 206725) | Soil microbial communities from Loxahatchee National Wildlife Refuge, Florida, United States - Lox_Sample_2.1 | ecosystem: Environmental > Terrestrial > Soil > Wetlands | place: USA... | reverse complement strand
GGACCGTAGTCGAGCCTGAAGTTGTACTGGGTTGTGGAGTTGACGTCGCGATCCACGGATTGTGTGGTCAGATCTTTGGAATACGTGTAGGCGATGCCCACCTGCATTCCATGCGAACGGTGGCTAACGCTGACCTGCAGCGAGTTGTAGTTGTTGGTGAAGAAAGGCGACCTTGCGGTGATGCTCGCGTAGCCGGCATAGGGACGGATGTAGTTGACGCTGGAGTTGGCAGGCGCCGTGATGCGCGCAGCCACTGTGGGTTGATTCTCGTCGAATTGACCGAGCAGATGGCGAGCCTGCGCGCCGACATACGCAACTTCAATGACTGTGCTCGGCAGAAGCTGGTGCTGAACACTCAGGTTGTAGTTGGCATAGTCGGGCACCTTAAAGGTCGGGTTACCCGTTGCCGTCAAGGCATTTGGCCCGTAGTTCACCGAGGTCGTGCCGCCCGTGACGTTGTCGAAGTTGCCGTTAACGATGGTTGTCTTCTGAGCGAGTGGTGGGTTGTTGAAGGCGTTCTGCTCCCAGATTCCGTCGAGGAGGCGGTCATAGAAGATACCGAAGCCGCCACGAATGACCGTCTTGCCCGTGCCGAAGAGATCGTAGGAGAAGCCAAGACGCGGCGCGAAGTTGGCGTTGTAGTTCGGGTTGACGTAGGCACCGAACGGCGAACAGGTCACCAGGGGCGAGATGGCCTGCGCGTTGCTGCAGGCTGCACCTGTGGGGAAGATGATGCCGTTGGTGTAGGTGGCGGGCTGCAACAGGAAGTTATCCGCATATTGGCCCTGCACGAAGTTGCCCGATGCGGGGTCGATCTGGGGCGCCAGTTGCGGACTGTAGTAGGTTGGGTCGAAGTTGGACAGGGTGTCTCTCACATCCGTTACAGAAGGCAAGCGGCTCCAGCGCACGCCAAGGTTTACCGTGAGGCGCGGCGTGAGCTTCCAATCGTCCTGGATGTAGGCTTCGCTGTTGACGAAGTGGAGGTCGGGTGTGATGTCGGGGAGCGTCTGTGTGAAGGTGGCCACATTTCCAACGAGGAAGTCGCCCCACGAGTTGAAGCTGAAGTTTGGTTCACCGTTGACCGCATTTTCGGTTTTGATCATTTGCTGGATCTGGAATCCGACACGGAGGGTGTGCTTGCCGAGATTGAAGGCCAGGTTGTCGAAGTAAGTGCGGTCGAGGTTACGCTCCTTCCATGGAGCCGAACCGGCACTAAAGCCTGTCACGCCCGTGATGGAGATCGCAGGCACCTTGCCGTAGGGATCAGGCGACCACTGGTTGGTGAGGGCGCCGTTCACTGAGGATGAAGTAGCGAACTGGCCGCCCTTGATGGATGAGTAATACTCTCCCTGCGACCAGACGAACTCGAATTCGTTGACGACCTTCGGATTGATCGCGTACGTCAGGTTACCCACCACGTTCTTGCCTGGCGAGTTAACCAGGGTATCGACGAGGCCCGGGTAGTTGGAACCGGCCCAGAGGCCTTCGGGGTTGTCCACGGGCATGTCGTCATTCATATACCTGGCGTAGAAGTGGACCTTGTCATTGAAGTAGTGGTCGACGCGGACGATGTCGTCGCGGAAGTTGTTCTGCGCCGAATCAGAGAAGGTGTAGTAACTGCCGTTGTTGGCCGGGTACTTGTCAAAGACATTGGTCAGATAGACCTTGGAGTTGGTGCTGTAGCAGCTTGAGTTGATCTGCGTTGTGTCGGTACTTGGGTCGTAGGTCGTGCAGCCTGCTGGGGCATTGGTGAAGTTCCCTGCGACGATACCGTTCAGCATATCCTGAGACGCCGCAGGCATGGTGTCGCCGCCTGGAGCGCTGATCTTGCGCCATTCCTCAGACCAGAAGAAGAAGGTCTTCTTTTTGTCGGTGTTGTAGAAGTTGGGAATGAATACCGGTCCGCCGATGGTATAGCCGTAGACGTTGTGGTGGTTTACGGGGTTCTTGTTGGGCTCGCCGTTTTCTGCCTGAGTGCGCTTATTGAACCACTCGTTGGAGTCGAGAGCGGTGTTGCGGACGAACTCGTAGGCGTCGCCATGGAAGCTGCTGGTGCCGGACTTGGTGGCTACCAGGACCTGGCCGCCGCCGGAGCGTCCGTAGCCGGCGTCGTAGTTGCCGCGCTGCAGGGTGAACTCCTGAATGGCGTCGACGTTGGGAGCGTTGATGACCGTGCCGTTGGAGCCGGAGTCATTGATGTCGGCTCCGTCAATGGTCCAGTTGTTTGCCGTGGCGCGAGCGCCGTTCACCGACATCTGAGTGGCCCCGGCACCGGTCTCGTCGCCCATCTGGCTGACGACGCCGGGTTGCAGGGTAACCAACTGCTGGAAGTTACGGCCGGCCAGTTCGAGCTCTCGAATCTGCACGCCACTTATGGTTCCAGCCTGGGAGCTGTTCTCTGTATCGACCGAGACAGGGTTGTCCTCGACAGTGATGGTTGTGTCGATGGCGCCAGCTTTCATTTGCACGTTCAGGCCGTGCTTCTCGGCCACGTTGAGAACGATGCCGGTGGCTTTGTAGGTGGCAAAGCCTTTTTCGACCACGGTCATCGAATACGTGCCCGCCGGAAGATTAGTTACCACGTAGTTGCCGCTGCTGTCTGACTGTATGACGCGAGCGACGCCATTCACGCCGTTTTGGGTGACGGTGATGGTGGCATTCGGAATCGCGGCGCCGGTGGTATCTGTGACAGCGCCGCTCAATGTGGCCGAGAGTTCCTGCGCGCGGAGTGCCGAGGGACTGCACAGGATGGCGAGAGCGAGAAGCCAGATCAGGGTTAGAGGCCCGTTGATGAAGCTCTTCTTTCGGTGAGAGCCTTCGAGGACCGGGTTAAGACATTTGGATAACAGCGTTTGATTGAAAACCCGCTCAGCATCAATCATTGCCATCGCACCTTTCTTTGAAATCCTGTGAAGTCCCGACGCGGGGAGCGTGAGGACGGGTGTATTCAAGCGACGCGAGAATCGGAGGTCGTCTTGAACAGGTCCACCCGGGAATTCTCAGAAAGCTGCGAGATTCGGACGATCAGGGCTGTCTGAATTCGCTGTCCTCTCATGCGGCAGCACAGTAGGCTGTGCCGGCGCAATGGACATTTCTGTAGTTGCATTACTGTCTCCCAAGGTGGTGCAGTTGCGGCCGTTCAACGCGGATGAACTTGGATTGTCCCGTCATTCAACGCGGCCGCGCTTGGCACTTTCGTCGTGCTTGATCGATTCGCGGCGAAAAACCTGCGCTCTTCGTTGATACGAACGATATGACTGTCGGGGTGAAATTTCAAGAGGAAAAGTGAACAAAAGTGGCCAAAATGATCATATTGGCGAGTGGCAAGGCCGGTTTAGGTCGTCTGTATGCCCATTTCTGAGCGAAGACATCGATCAGAGTAAACGAATTCTCAGGCATGCACCTCGTCGACCGGATACGAAGCTCAGGGCAGGAGCTTGAGCCGCAAACGACTGGATTGCAATGGCTTATCTTCACGGAGGGCGCCAGGTATCGAGAAGCAGCTGGCCTCTTACGCCCGGATAACCCGAATCCCCTGCCGCTCAAAAGGCGCCAAAGCCTCGTTGGAGGCGCCTGCGCTCGTGATCAGCACGTGAATCTCGCTGGCCGGGCAGATGAAGGCGGGGCTCACGTTGCCGAGTTTGCTTGAGTCGGTGACCACGATGACCTGCTTTGCCTGTTTCAGCATCTTGCGGTAGACGAGAGCTTCGTCGGTTTCCAAGGTAGTTGCACCGCGTTCTGCATCAAGGCCGGTTACGCTCAGGAAGACCTTGTCCATATAGACGTCGTCGAGGAACTCAAGAGCCGCATTACCGGTGAGCGAAAATGACCACGCCCAGGGAATGACGCCGCCCGTGAGATAGGTGCGAATGCCGGGCTGATTGCAGAGTTCCATGCCAATATTGATGGCGTTGGTGATGACCTGGATCTTCTCGCGATGGCGCAGGCTGCGGCCGATATGCGTCGTCGTCGTACCTGCCGTGAGACCGACGGTTTCATTGGACTGAATCAACTCGGCTGCAGCGAGACCGATGCGCCGTTTCTCACTGGCGAAGCGCTGCTCGCGTGCGAGGAATGAGCTGTCGTAACGAAAGGGCTCATAGAGGAGCGGCTCGACCAGCGTGGCTCCGCCATGGGTTCTGCGAATGAGCCCACGGTTCTCAAGGCGAGCCAGGTCGCGGCGTATGCTGGGTGCGGAAGATCCGGCTTCGGCCAGAATTTCTTCAATGGTTGCGGTGCCAGCGCGAAGGAGAAACTTGATGATTTGCTCGGAGCGTCGATTCAATGTGTCCGACATACCGGAGCGATTCTACATGAGGTGAAGAACAAAATTCTTGATTTGCGCACAAAATTTTGTCAAATGGGCGTTTTTTTCACCACTTATTTCCAGTTTAGTGAGTGATTTGGCCATGTATGATCATAGTTAGTAGAGGCTTCCGATTCAGGGATTTTGGGGGTTCTGGAGCGAGATGACCAGTTTTCCGCATGCGATGTTACGCGAAATCTATGAACAACCCGACGCACTGCGGCGCACGATCAACTCATATGCGGCGGGGAAAGCTCTCGATCAGAAGATTGCAGCTTCTCTGGCGCGGTGGGCGAATCCCGAAGGCGAGGTCCTGATTGCTGCGAGCGGATCGAGCCGCCACAGCGGGCTGGCCGCCGAAATCACTCTCGAAGATCTCTGCGGACTGGCTGTAGATGTGGAATACGCAAGCGAGTACAGCTGCCGCGGCGGCTCCGAAAGACGGCACCCCAGTGTGATCGTGCTGTCGCAGTCGGGTGAGACTTCGGACACGCTCGCCGCGTTGCGCGAGGCGCGCCGCCGCGGGCATAAGACACTCGCCATCACCAATGCTGCTGCATCCACGATGGCCCATGAAGCGGACATCTCGATGCCATTGGCGGCGGGCGTGGAAAGAGCTGTCCCTGCGACGAAGAGTTTTACCTGTCAGTTGGCCGTGCTTTATCTGCTTGCACTGTACGAGGGAGCCAGGCTCAAGCAGATTGGCGATGCCGCGCTGGCGGCACATATGGAAGCGCTCGCGTCTTTGCCCGGCAGTATTGAAGGGCAGCTCGATGCGTGGCGTGAGCAGTGCTTCAAGGCCGCGCAAAAATACAGATCTGCAGCGAGTTTCCTTTATCTGGCGCGCGGAGTTCACTACGCAATCGCGCGCGAAGGTGCGTTGAAGCTCAAGGAGTCCTCGTATGTGCACGCCGAGGGTTATCCCGCGGGCGAACTGAAGCATGGGCCGAATGCCCTGGTCAGCGATGCGGTTCCGCTGGTGGTTCTTGCCACGGTGGACCGCTCTCTGGCGGATTCGGTTCTGCGTTATGAGAAGACCGTCCAGTTGTTACATGATCTGAAAGTGCAGGGCGCGAAGGTGATTGCGATCGCCAATGCAGGCGACCGCGAGGTTGACGGACTGGTGAGCGACTGCATCCCGGTCGATTCCGCGCCGGAGCATCTGCTGCCGATCTCCGAGGTGATCCCGCTGCAGCTGTTCTCGTATTTCATGGCGCTCGAGCATGGCGTGGACGTAGACCGGCCCAGGAATCTCTCCAAAGCCGTGGTCGAATCTTCTGCAGGCGCTTGATTGTTTTTCTGTTCGGCCTGTGAAGAGCATCGTTATTAGCCTAACTGGTCCGTGCCGTTGCGGCGCCGCCTTCGAAATGGGCTTCTATCTCTTCAAGCGTTTTGCCTTTGGTCTCTGGCAGGAAGAACGCGACCGTGATGAAGTACACCAGAGTGAAAGCTGCGAAGAGGAAGAACATTGAGGAGTAGCCGTGCCTGCTGACGAACGGCAAAAAGATGCCGGCCAGCAGCGTGGCCACGAGTTGATTGACGAGCAGCGCGATGCTCATGCCGTTGGAGCGGATTCGCGTCGGCATCAGTTCCGACAGTGCGATCCAGACACACACGCCTGGTCCCATCGCGTAGAAGGCCACGAACAGATAAAGCCCGCAGGCGACAAGCCAGCCATGTGAAGGATCGGGCACCCGGCCGACGAGGGCCTTCTGGATTCTGAGTGGAGCGGTTCGTGCGGCATCGAGATTGGCAAAGGGATTCTTAAAGAACGACTCTACTTTGTTGGCAGGCAGGCAGTCTGCGCGCGTGATCTCGATGGGTGCGGCGGCCGGATCGTCTGAGCGAACAAAGCTGGTGGCCGCCGTATAGTCGCCATACGAATAGATGATGGCGAGGGAAGCGCGGTCCTTTTCAATCTGCTCTCCCACGGGTCCCGCTGCTGCAAGAAGCTGCCCCGCCATATTCTGATCGAAGCGCAGATTCAGTTCCTGATTTGCAGGGATCATCGCCTGGATCTGATTGCCGACATCGACGCTGTACTTTTCTGTGCGCAGGAACAGGATTCCCACGCCAATCATGGAAACAATGATTCCGCTGGTGCCGAGGATAAACAGGAAGCGCCTCCCCTTGCGGTCAACCAGCAACATGCCGACGATGGTCATGAGAAAGTTGACGCAGGTAAAGAAGACGTAGCCCCAGTGGGCGCGCAGGTCGGAGAGCCCGCTCTGCAACAGGATGCTGGTGTTGTATCCAATCACCGAGTTGATTCCGGTGGCCGTGTTGCAGGAGAGGATAACCAGCGTGAGGATGAAAGGGATGACGTATTTGCGCTGCAACAGCGAGCCGCCTGCTTTGGCGCCGGATGAAGAACCCTTGTTTGCCTTGAGCCCGGTCTCTTCCATCTCGCGCAGCTCGACTGCGGCCTGAGCCTGACTGCGGGATCGAAGCAGCGCGGCGAGAGCCTGTTCGTGTTTGCCTTTCCGGAAGAGCCACCGCGGCGATTCGGAGACAAACAGACTGCCGAGAACGAAGAGGACTCCAGGTGGCAGCGAAACCCAGAAGATGCGACGCCAGGCCTCATCTTTGAACGCGAACAGCGTTGCGGCATCTGAAGTTGCCGAGACGGCCTGGACGCGATAGCTGTAGTAAATGCCTACGAATGCTGCGGCTACGATGCCCAGCGTCAGCAGCCATTGAAAGATGCCGGTTCCCTTGCCGCGGGTCGAGGCGGAAAGACATTCAGCGAGGTACAGGGGAACGACGACGCCAATGAGGCCGCCGCTAACACCTTGAAGCAGACGACCGAAAAAGAGGGGAGTATATCCGTGGGATAGAGCAATTACCGGGATGCTGAGGACAAATGTCAACCCGCTGAAGATCATCAGCCGCTTGCGGCCCATCCAGTCCGCCAACACTCCGGCAAACAGAGTGGAGAACACCGTGCCGAGCAAAACTGCGGCGACGATGACGGATAATTGCGCGGCGGTCAGGCGGGAAGTGGCTTCGAGGTAGGGAAGCGCGCCGCCGATGATGCCCACGTCGACGCCGTAGAGCAGGCCGCCCAGGCCGGCGACCAGTTGAAGGAAGAGGTTGTAGCTGCGGTTGGCCGCAGCATCCGGCATCGGCATCAAACGCGAAGTCGTCGTGGATTCAGTCATTCTGCTGGGCTCGTCGCAAGACACTGGTTTCGCATAATGGCTGGTAAGCTGAGGTCCCCCCACGTAACTGCGCATTGTGTTCGTGAGGGTCTTGTCGGCTGGGAAACCATTCCGCTCATTCTACAATGAGCGAATCGCCTTGAAATGCTCACCTGAGTCGAGATTCCTGAGTGCAGAGGATTTTCAGTCGACGGTGTGTGCGACCGCAGCCGGCTTGCCGCCTCGGATGTCCTGCCACTTTCCGAGCAGGCCGCGAACGGCCTCGGATGAGCGGAATGCCGAGGCGCCGCCGGAGGCGGTGGTCGACCACGCTCCCGTGAGATTGGCGAAGTCGAGTGTCTCCATGATCGGCCAGCCGCGGAGCCAACCATGCAGGAAGCCGGCATTGAAGCTGTCTCCGGCGCCGATTGCATCAACTGAAACGACGGAGACGGCGGGCGCATGCCAGCAGGTTTCAGCGGTGTAAGCCGAAGCACCTCGGGGTCCGCGCTTGATGACGAGCAGCGGGACCTGGACGCGCAGTTTTTCGACGGCCTGATCGATGTCGTCGACTCCGGTGAGCTTGCAGGCTTCACGTTCGTTGGGCATCAGGATGTCAACCAGGGGAATCGCCTCCGCAATTCCGCCGGACCATTCCTGCGCGGGATCGTCGTTGGGATCAAGCGAGATTGTCGCGCCGGTCCGCCTCAAGCGCCGAAAGAGTTCTGGAATCCGCGGGGTGAGGGAACGCTGCAAAAAGTAAGACGACATGTGGAAGTGCCGCGTGTCGGAGAGGTAGTCAAGGTCGAGATCGTCGTAAGTCAGGCGGAACGTCGCGCCGGCGCAGGTGAGCATGTGACGATGCTGTTCGTGCTGCAGATGCACGGTCACGCCGGTCTGTTCGCCGGGCGCCGGCACGCAGTGGGACAAGTCCACACCGGCGCGGCTCAGTTCAGAGTGGCATTGCCTTCCAAAGTCATCACCGGCATCGGCGGTGATGAATCCAACTGCATTGCCGAGCGCTGCGAGGTTGTGCGCGGTGATTGCACCGGAACCTCCCAGGCGAATCGCCATACCGGTAGCCAGCAGCTCCTGTTCGAGAGGAAGCTGCTCGGGCAATCCGTAGAAGAGAATGTCGAGATCGGTGTCGCCAGCCAGCGTTACGTCGAAATGCTGTGACTTTGGAGTCTTTGGCAGCCCGCACAGGACGCTCATGCGGTTTCTCCGGGGAGCACGGTTGCACGGCGGCGCACGATCCAGAAGACGATGCCGACCAGCGCCCATGATGTGCCGGCAAATTTGGCCAGCGGTCCGAGGTTCCACCAGAGCAGGCCGCAGGTGAGCATGCCGCCCAGCGAAAGCAGCATGGGAGCCCACTGCGACCAGCGGCCGTGCCTCCAGCCGCGCAGTATCGACGCGAGATTTACGCCCATGAAGGCGAGCAGTGCTCCGTAATTCAGCAGTTCTGTTCCAAGCTGGTAGCTGAAGAACAGCGCGCCGACCAGGCAGATCGCGCCGATCAGGATGACGTTGTTCCGTGGAATGCGGTTTTTGGGGTGGACCGCACCGAAGAACCGGCGGGGCAATGCGCCGTCCTGGCCCATTGCGTAAAGAAGACGAGCGGCGCCGAGCTGCGACGCCATGCCTGAACCGACATTGGCCAGCAGCAGGGAAGCGTTCACGATCATGAAGAGAATGGGGCCGCCCATGCGCCCTGAGACATGGACATAGGCGGTGTCGATGTCGGGGAAAGCGAGACCTCGGGGCCACACGAGCTGAGCGGCGTAGCACTCAATGGTTGCGAGCACGCCGGTGATGAAGCAGGTGAGCACTATGGCACGGGGCACACTGTGCGCAGGGTCCCTGGCCTCATCGGTCAGTGTGGAGATACCGTCGAATCCGATATACGTCAGCACGGCAATGGAGGTGCCGCGCAGCAGGCCTTTGGTGTTGAAGGTGGAAGGATCGTAGAACGGCCGGGCAAAGAACGCAGCACCCGGATGCGAGAGATGCAGAAGCCAGTGCACCGCGGCTGCCAGCACAAGAAGGATTACTACGCCGAGCACAGCGGCCATGCCCGCATTGATGCGCGCTGAGGTTTCAACGCCGTTGCAGTTGAGCGCAGTGAATAGAGTTGCAAAGAGAATCACCCAAACCACGTAGGGGACTTCAGGCAGGAAATTGATCGCCGCGCGACTGCACCAGATAGTGCAGATCAGCGGGTTCAGCACGTAATCCATCACCAGACACCAGCCGGTGAGGTAGCCGAGGCTGGTGTGGATCTCCTTTCCGACGTAAAGAAAGGCCGATCCGCCGTGCGGGTAGACGCGCGCCATGCGTCCATAGCTCACCGAGGTGAAGAGCATGGCAACCATCGCGAGAAGGATTGCGGTGACGGCGTGGCCGTGCGCCTCCTTGTAAATCACGCCGAAGCTGGGCATGGGCGCTGTGGGCTGAATAAGAATGATGCCGTAAAGCACCAGGTCCCAGAAGCGCAGACTGCGCTTGAGGCCGACTGCGCCGGCTGAGGAGTTGTCGGCAGTTGCGGCCATGCGTGTCCTTAACGTGAAGCCACGGCGGTTGTCGGAGTCAGAGTCTGAGCTGAGATGTTCCAGCCATCTACAATCACGGCGGGCGTCTCAGTTTCACCTTCGGGCAGTAGCGCGGTCAACGTAGTTGATTCACCAGGCGGCAGCTCGATCCAGTTGTCCGACCAGAAAACGGGAGCAATGAGTCCACCGTTCGGCGTGCGTGCGGCGGCGCGAAGCTGAAACGCCAGGGTGGGGGACTGATTGTCGAGATGCAACTTGATCTCGCGCCCCCTTGGCGTCGTTTCAATCTCGGCGCGTGCCGTGATTTTGGCTTGTGGAAGAGTTGTGAGCGCACTCAGGTCTTCATGGCGATAGGCCGGCGTGTGCGTGTAGTCGGTTTTTTCCCAATCGAAGCTCGTCAGCGTATCGGGGATCCAGTAGAAGTTATGGCTGACAACGTGGCCAGCTTCGTCCTTGAGCGTCAGATCAATGAAGAAGATCCGATTGGCGCCGGTGAACAGGCTTTCCGGCAGGCTGACAACTCTCTGCGCGCTGTCTGCCGCGACATCCGCCGCCTTCTCTGATTTGTACAATTCCTGCCAACCAAGGTTGTGTACCAGCACGCTCGCATGCAGCCCTTTGATCGCGGCGTAGGTACTGTTCACAATGTCCACGGACTGGTCGTCGTAGGAGTACTGGATGTGCACTGGCTCGCAGGCCTTCTTGGCGCCAAAGTATCCGCCGCCTGCGTCGAGGTAGTAGTCGAAGAGATGCCAGATCATCGAGGGCCATGCGTTATTCAGCATCCACTGAACGACGCCGGTGGACTGATACTTGTTTCTGGAGTAGGCCTCGTACATGGCCCGTTCCGAGTCGTACTCCATCGTCTGCGCCATGCGCTCGTACTCCATGGCAGAGTGCGGCTGCGCGTACACCGCAGCCATCGCGTCATCGAAGACCTTCAGGTTGACGAACTCGCCGCCGCCGTAATGCAAGCTCCAGTCGGCCGAGGGCGGCCACGCATTGGGATCGGGCAGGAATTTTTCGCGGCTTGCGAGCGAGGGAATGGCGGGTCCTGGACTTGTCTCGGTGTTGAAACCGGATGCACCGCCGTAGTGAGTCGCAGCATACCAGTAGCTCGGCGCCACATAGTCATACGGCCCGGTCATCTTTACGCCGCTCGGTCCGGTTACGGTCGTGGGCGTCTCAGTGGCGGATGAAAGGATCGGATTGGGCCAGTGCGTTTCGGCTTCGACTTTCAGATAGGCGCTCTCTACGTTTGCAGGCGGGGGATTGTCGCTTCCGTTGAGCCAAACCAGCAGACTCGCATGCGAACGCACACGAAGCAACTGCGCGCGGAGAGACGCGGTGGCTATGGTCAGATCATCCGCCGTCCAGTCTTTCCAGTGCTCCCAGTGGTCACAGCAGCACCACCCGAGCATCACCAGGACACCCTGCTGATCTGCGAGATGGAAGAACTCTTCAGTATCGAGTTTGCCCTCAAGCCGGATTGTGTTGAGACCGAGATCACGCACAAGACGAAATTCGTCGTGGAGGCGGCGGCTATCGGTGCGCAGGAGCATGTCCTGCGACCAGCCGCCTCCGCGAATCAGGATGGGTTTTCCATTTACGCGGAAGAGCCGGCTGCCATTTGCGGTGAACTCAGAGGTGATCTCGCGAATTCCGAATTCGACACTTTGCTCATCGGTTACGTGTCCCTGCGTGCTGAAACTCAGGGCAAGGGTTTCGAGGTGCGGCTCGCCCATCTGATAGGGCCACCAGAGCTGCGGGTCGCGAATCTTCAGCTGGGGAAATTGCTCGGGCGAGAACACCACAGTTCGATCTTCATGTGGCGCCAGCTCGACAGGCTGTTCGAGGCGAACGCCCGCAACCGTCCCGGACACGACGCCGCTGACGGTCTTGTCTGTGGCGTTGTGCAAGTCGGCGTAGACGGTGAGATCGGCGGTGCGCAACGAGCCGTCAGGAAAGTGAGTGACGGCAAGGGGAGACCGCAGCGTGACAGCGCCGGTCGTCTCGAGATCGACATCGCCCCACAGTCCCATGTCTTTATCGGGTGGGCATGGGCTCCAGTCAACCCAGTTGATGCCGAGGTCCTTCTCGGTTGGCGCGAAAGTTTCCACCGCCAGCACATTCTCTTTGCCGGGCTTGATGGCGTCTGTCACATCGAAGTCGTAGACACGATATGCGCCAGCTACGGCGGACCGGTCGGCGATCTTCTTTCCGTTGAGCCAGATGTCGGCGCGGTAGTTAATGCCGCCGAAGTGCAGCCAGAACCTTCCTTCCTGCGCCGTGGCCATGGGAGCAGTGAATTGCTTGCGATACCACCAGCCGCAGGCATAAGGACTGTCGGGCCGCATGGGCAAATTCGAGAAGTTGTGTCCGATCGGGTAATCGGCGCCGGGAATCTTGCGCAGGTTGTCGCCGAAGTAGGGATCAGGCAGGACGCCGGCTTTTACCTGTGCAGCGAGCACGGTACTGGGGACCGTGATTTTCAACCATCCATCGACCTTGAAGGCTAAGGAGGAGAGCGAGTCGCCGGCCGCCTGGATCTTGCAGGCGGATTGGAGCTCCCATCCGTCGCGGAGCGGCGTGGCCGTCTTTGCGTGCAGCGCAAGCGGCGCCGCCAGAATCATTGAGCAAGCCAGAATCGTCTTTTTCATTTGCACCAGCATTTTGGTAATGAACCTTCGGTGAAGCCAACGCAGAGCGGAATAGAGTGTGTGCTGCAGACGCATTGCCGGACGGGTTTTTGCGATTCAATCGTTTGAATAAGGGGAATATCCTCCAATTGCTTCAACCTGTCAAGCGGGTTCTTTGGCCTGGCTTGTCTTTTGTTTTTTCCGGGAGAGGTGGGCTGAAGTTGATCCGCGCACCACCAGACTCGGCGATGCGTACTGAGATTCCAGCGTGCCCTCCTTGCCTTTCTCCCGTGCTTCGATCGCTTTCAGGATCCACTGCGCCGAGAGCAGACCCATTTCTTTCAGCGGCTGATGGACAGTTGTCAGTCCGGGGGTCGCGACCGACGCAGGCAGCACATCGTCGAATCCGACGACTGAGCAGTCTTCGGGTATGCGCAGGCCCGCCTGCCGCAGTCCCCGCATGACGCCGAGGGCTGTCAGATCGTCGAATGCCAGAACCGCGGTGAAGTGCCTTTTTGACGCCAGCATCTGCTCCGCCAGGCGTTCGCCATTCTCGAACCCGGATTTCGGGTCGACCAGGCTGGGGAGCTGAAACACCAGTTGTGGATCCAGGGGCAGGCCGCAGCCCGCCGCTGCTTTTTGCACGCCTTGCCAACGTGGTTCGCTGTCAAAAAGCTCTTCGGGGCCGCGAATCACGGCAATCTCTCTGTGCCCCAGTTCATGGAGGTGGCGCAGCGCCAGAGCTCCTCCCGCTTTGTTGTCGATGCAGAGAGAATTGATTTTCCGCCTGGTCAGATCGCGGCCAAGGATGACGATGGGCACCTGGTTCTTTTCAATGTCCGCCAGCAGGTTTGTTTCTTCGAAGACCCAGCTGGCGATGACGATGACGCCCTCAGCTCGGCGCTCCAGGACCATCTTCAGGTAGCTGTCGAAGAGCCTGCGGTGCGTCTGCGCGTCCATCAACAAGGGTAGATAATTGACGGGCTGCAGGCCCGATTGAATGCCCTGCACGATGGGGATGCAGAAGGGATCTGACAGATCGTAGGCGAGCACGCCGATGGTCTGACTGCGGCGGCGGCGCAGGGAGCGCGCGAAGGCGTCTGGGTGATAACCGAGCTGCTTCGCCATCTCGCGTATGCGCACTCTGGTCTTCTCGGCCACATTTTGCGAAAGCGGCGCCTCGCTGAGCACGATGGACACAGTGGAGACCGAGTACCCGCAGGCGCGAGCGACGTCGAGTAGCGTAACGTGGCCGGATTTTCGTTGAACCACGGGATTCTCCTTCTGCGCAACGCGGCACGAATCGATTTAGCTTCAGTACGCCGGGCTCAGGACTTCATAGACCCAAGATGGAGCAGTTCTTTTTCCCTTGACATGCAAAAAAATCAATCATACATTCACTTGTCAAGAGGTTCAAACGTTTGAATAAGGCTATTGGCCGGGAGCTTGCCATGACCATCCGCGGTTGCGCCGCCTCGTTTGCACGAGGCCTCCTTTGTTTGTGTGTTGTCTTCGCATGCGCTGTTGTCTCCTTCGCCCAGGCCGGTCGTGGAGGCATCAATGGTTTGATCACCGATACGACTGGTGCGGTCATCCCAGGGGCCAAAGTAACAGCGCGCAACGCTGGGACCGGAGTCAAGCTCGAGACGGTGTCTTCTTCGGCCGGTCTCTATTCCTTCGTTTCACTTGCGCCGGGCATCTATGAGGTCTCGGCGGGCGCCAAGGGCTTTCAGACAGTCGTCAACAAGAATGTGCAGGTTTCCGTAGACCAGTTGAGCACGGCTAACATCGCGCTGGCCGTCGGCAATGTCAGCGAAGTGATTACAGTAACCGGCACCTCCGCCATGGTTGACACGAACAATTCCACCGTTGGCCAGCTCATTTCTGCGCAGGCGATCGATCGGGTGCCGTTGCTCACGCGCGATGTTTACGATCTTGTGCAGCTGAGCGCCGGCGTCGTCCCCACGAACGGCACGCCGAATGCTTCCGACACTTCCGGCATCTTCAACACGCGTCCCGGTGCGGATGTTTCGACCTACACCATCAATGGCGCTCTGCAGGGCGCCGTCTACTACATGCTCGATGGCAGTCCCATAGGGATCGCAGAGAACAACGCAGCCAGCATCATTCCCGCCTTCCAGGTTCCCGAAGACGCTGTCGACGAGTATCGCGTAGAGACGCAGAATGCTCCTGCGACGTACGCGAGCGGCGGTGCAGGTGTGATCAGCCTGGTAACCAAATCAGGCACCAATACGTTTCACGGAAGTGGCTTTGTCTACGTTCGGCCCAACACGCTTTCGGCAAACGAGTACTTCAACAAGCAGAATGCGCTTTCACAGGGACTTCCGAATACGCCGCCTGCTTTTCATCGTTATCAGGAGGGCGGGTCTATCAGTGGGCCAATCCTGCACGACAAGCTCTTCTTTTTCGCCGACTACGAGGCAACCCAGCAAGCCTTGCTTGAGACCGGTTCCTATACGGTTCCCACGGCGGCTGAGCGCACCGGCGACTTCTCTGCCGATGACTTCACCATTTACAACCCTCTCGTTGCCGACGATTCCTCCGGGCTCCGCCAGCCGTTCGACGGCAATGTCATCCCTTCCGGTGACCTGAATCCCATCGCACTCAAGTTTGCCGGCTTCTTCCCTAATGCGAAAAACGACGGCGAGGGTCCGTACCATATCAACAACTACACCGCTTCTGGCCTGGACCCCAACGATGCGCAGAAGTTCGATATTCGCGGTGATTACGCACTGAACCAGAAGCACCATCTTTTCAGCCGCTTTTCGTTTCAGCGATTGAAGTTCGGTGATGCGGATCTGTATGGGGGGAGCAATATTTATGACCCACTCTACTACCAGAACATCACAAACGGCCGCAATATTCTGATCGCTGACGACTACTCGCTGAGCGCCAGGTCAGTGCTTCAGCTCCGCTACTCATTTACGCGCCACTTTGAGAATCAGACCGGGGATCCGCGCCAGGGCAACTTTGACATTACGTCACTGGGCTTCCCGCAGGCGCTGGCCGACGAGGTGCTTTACAAGCAGATTCCGACCATTTACTTCAATACGATCGCCCCGATTGGCGGTACGGGCAACTGGGACACATTCATCTTCGCCAGCGAAAACAGCGACGTCTCCGCGACCTACACCAATGTCATCAGCAAGCATGAGCTGAGCGCGGGGTTCGAGTATCAGAAGAAATTCATGAATATCGGTCAGCCGCCCGCGCCCGCTGGAGCATATAACTTCGATGACACGGCGACCAGTTCCACCACTTTTGCAGGAGACGGCAGCGAGTTTGCCTCTTTTCTTATTGGCATGGGAGGCACGCCAGGCTCCGAATCCTACAACTTTACGAAAGATGTGTTTGCCGCCGAAGCTAACCCCTACTGGGCAGTTTTCGCGCAGGATAACTATCATCTCACTCATAACCTCACAGTCACTCTTGGCCTGCGGTGGGATGTTTTTGGCGGGCGAACGGAGAGACACAACCGCCAGGAGTACTTCGCCCCCAAATATGCCTTCACCGCCGAGGGCATCCCGCTTACGGGCGGCGAACAATTCGCTTCGAACGGCAGCCGTTCACCCTTTGCCAATAACTGGAAGGATTTCGCTCCGCGCGCCAGCTTTGCATGGCAGCCCACTCAACGCTTCGTTGTCCGTGGCGGCGCAGGTATCTACTACGGTCCGAGCACTCACATGGTGGCCAACCCATCGCTCAACAGCGATGGGTTTGGGACGATCACCAATTGGAACCCGACTGAATACAACGACGACGGCAATACGATCTTCAACAGCTCCACTACGTGCACCAACAATGGCGACGTGACCGGTTGTTACTCGCTGAGCAACCCATTCCCAGATGGCGTTGTTCAGCCTACCGGTTCTTCGCTTGGGGCCTCTACCAATCTGGGCGCGACGCTGAGCACAGTGCTTCGTACGCAGCGCACCCCCGCGACCTATGACTTCAACTTCGGACTTGAATATCAGTTCCCGGGGCAGACAATTTTGAGCGTCGCCTATGTAGGCAGCCGTGGTCTGTTCTTGCCGATGGGTTCGGTTGACCTCAATGCGCTCTCCATCCAAACCATTGCGCAGTACGGCGACGGCCTCTGCGTTGTGAACAGCGATCCAAGCTGCATGGTGCCTAACCAGTGGGAGGCGCTGTTACCTGCAACAAATGCGAACTATGGCGCAGATACGGTTCCGATCTGGGTGTCACTCCAGCCCTTCCCGCAATTTGGAAACGGTGGTTTCGGAGCTGGCAATGGTGTCAACGTCAACGCCTATTCCGGCGGTGACTCAGAATACAGCTCGCTGCAGTCCAAAGTGGAGAAACACCTGTCGCACGGCTTCACCACGTTGGCGACGTTCACCTGGGGCAAGATCATTACCGACGATGCGGCTCCGCCACTCGGCTTCATTGGCTATCACGGTGTAGGCGCACCGCAGGACTGGCATAATCTGCAGCTTGAGCACTCGCTCAGCGCGCAGGACGTCAAATACCAGTTCAACTGGCAGGCCTCTTATGATCTGCCTGTGGGCGCTGGCCGCGCTGTCAATCTCAGCGGCTTCGCCAACCAGGCATTGGGTGGATGGACAATCAACTCAATCCTCTATCTCAGTTCAGGAGTGCCGGTGGCTTCACCCACGGGCACGGGCAACCCATACTTCAATCAACGCGTTGACATGAACTGTGATCCTGGCAAAGGCGCGCAGCATACCGCTGACCAGTGGTTCAACTACACATGTTTTTCGGAGCCAGCCAGCAACTTTGCCCCAGGCACAGCGCCCGCATTTCTTTCGCACGTGCGAACCGCAGGAGCACGCGATCTCGATGTCTCGCTTTACAAAAACTTCAAGCTTGGCGGAGAACGCAATCTGCGCTTTGAGGTTTCTTCGTACAACGTGACTAACACGGTGCAACTGGGTTATCCCAGCGTCTTCTGGGATCCGGCCGAGGCCACTGATCCAAGCGTAATGACCGGCTTTGGTGAAATCACCAACTCAGTAAATACGCCGCGGCAGTTCCAATTTGCATCCCGCTTTACCTTCTGAAATCAGACCTATCAGGCGGGGCGAGCCTATCGCCCCGCGACCCTTTCGGTTCCGATCCCTTCAGAGAATCGGCTCAAGGTGCGCTGTGAAATGGCGCAGGAAGGGCGCCTCGTAGGTCAGGTGCATGCCGCGAATGGTCTCGCGGTGGCTCCACACTTCAAGGATGACCTCAATCAGATAGTCAACGTGACTCTGGGTATACACCCGGCGGGGAATCGCCAGTCGCACCAGGTCCATCTGCGCCGCTGCGGCAAACATCAGCGTACCGATTTCGACGGAGCGCACACCGCCTTCGAGGTATAGTTCGGCGGCCAGCGCAACGCCGGGAAACTGCTGAGGCGGGATGTGGGGCAGAAATGCACGGGCGTCGAGATAAATAGCATGACCACCGGGCGGCTGGACAATTGGCACGCCCGCAGCGGCAATGGCCCTGCCTAGATAGGCTGTGGAGGCAATGCGATACCGCAGGTAGTCTTCTTCGAGAGCCTCGTGGATACCCACGGCGATCGCTTCGAGGTCACGCCCTGCGAGTCCTCCGTATGTGGGATAGCCTTCGGTCAGGATGAGCAGGTCCTTTTCCTGCTGGGCAAGCAGATCATTGTTCGTGCAGAGAAATCCGCCGATGTTGGCCATGCCATCTTTTTTGGCAGACATGGTGCAGCCGTCTCCGTAGCCGAACATCTCCTGCGCGATCTCTTTGGGGCTCTTGTTTGCGTAGCCGGGTTCTCGCAGCTTGATGAACCAGGCATTCTCTGCGAAGCGGCAGGCATCGAAATACAGCGGAATCCCATGGCGCCTGCAGATTGCGCTCACCTGGCGAACGTTCTCCATGGAGACCGGCTGGCCGCCGCCGGAATTGTTGGTTACGGTCAGCATGACGAGCGGGACACGCGAGCGCCCCACCCGTTCAATCAGAGATTCGAGGGCGACTGCATCCATGTTGCCCTTGAAGGGGTATTCCACTGCTGGCTGGCGGCCCTCGGGAATCAGCAGATCAGCAGCCTCCGCTCCGACGAACTCAACATTGGCCCGCGTTGTATCGAAGTGGGTGTTGTTTGGGACAACGTCGCCTTTTTTGCAGGCGACGCCAAACAGGATGCGCTCTGCCGCCCGGCCCTGGTGCGTGGGAATCACGTGCTTGTACCCGCAAATGCTCTGGATGGAAGTGCGAAACCGGTCGAAGCTGCGGCTGCCCGCGTAACTTTCGTCGCCCTCCATCATCGCCGCCCACTGGTGTGTCGACATGGCGCCCGTGCCTGAGTCGGTGAGCAGGTCAATCAGCACATCATCGGCGGGCAGGAGAAACAGGTTGTAGTGCGCGGACTTCAGCAACTCCTCGCGCTGCGCTCGCGTGGTCCAGCGGATTGGTTCCACGCTCTTGATGCGGAAAGGTTCGATGATGGTCTTGATAGGCATCGTGTGCTCCGTTAACGCCTGTTCCGGCAACCTACGAAGTCTACGCGATCGGGGGTAGACCGCGGATAGGGTAAATCCCGGAGCTTTGTCGCGGATCGCAATAGAATTTGACGAACATCGGGCGGCAATCGATATAAAGGATAGGTCCAGCAGGTACGCCGCGCGTTTCAACCAGTGAACAGCCAGATTTCGCGATGAATGCCGCATCGATTTCTGCATTGTCCGCGGCGCACAGGAGACTACCCACCGATGGCATTTGCGATGACGCCCGACGATCGCGAGCAAAGCGAAAGCAAACCGATCTTTCCAGCGGAAGGCAAACTTGCTTTCCTGCTCGTAACTGGGTTGTTCTTCCTCTGGGGCATTGCAAACAACCTCAACGACGTGCTTATCCGTCAGTTCATGAAGTCGTTTGAGCTTACGCGGCTCCAGGCCGGGCTCGTCCAGTCTGCTTTCTATATTGGATACTTCACGTTTTCCATTCCGGCAGCGATGATCATGCGCCGCCGCGGGTATAAGACCGGCCTGATGATCGGGTTGCTGCTCTACGGAATCGGGACGTACCTTTTCTGGCCTGCGGCGGCGGCGGGCAGTTACCCTTTATTTCTTCTCGCGCTCTTTGTCATTGCCAGCGGTCTCGGCTTTCTCGAGACGGGGTCGAATCCTCTGGTTGCGCAGTTAGGTGATCCGGGCAGCTCCGTACGCCGCCTGAATTTCTCACAGGCCTTCAATCCGCTCGGGGCGATCACCGGCGTTTTGATTGGAACTGTTTTCATCTTCTCCGGAGTGGAGCTGAAGCCTGCTCAGGTCGCACACCTGAAGCAACTCGGAACCTATGCAACATATCTGCACCACGAGACCATGCGCGTCGTGCCGCCCTACATGGTCATAGGGACGGTTGTGCTGATCTGGGCATTTCTGATTTTTCGCACGAAGTTTCCCGCTGTCGCCAATGCACCGTCAGAAGACAGCAGCGAGTCTGGCGGCAGCTACGGCGAATTGCTCCATTATCCGCATTTCATGCTCGCTGTGCTCGCGCAGTTCTGCTATGTCGGCGCCCAAGTGGGCACGTGGAGCTATTTCATCCAATACGTACAGGATTACACGCATCTTCCCGAGAAGACCGCGGGCTACTTCCTTACCGGGACTCTTGCGGGATTTGGAGTTGGCCGGTTCGGCTCCAGTCACTGGATGAAAGCAGTAAGCGCGAGCACGCTGATGGGGCTCTTCTCAGTTGCGAACATTGTGCTCGTGGCCATTGGCATTCTGTTCCCCGGCTGGGTTGGCCTGTGGGCTATCTTTCTCACCAGCTTCTTCATGTCGCTCATGTTCCCAACAATCTTTGCCCTCGGAATTCATGGCCTGGGTGTCAACACCAAGGCCGGCGCTTCGATTCTGGTTATGTCAATCATCGGTGGAGCGGCATTTACGCCCCTGATCGGCCTGGTTTTCCAGTCGACGCACAGCATGGCAATTGCCATGACCGTACCGCTGGTTTGTTACGTCTGCGTGGCCTACTACGCGTTCTGGGGAAGCAAGATTCTTCCCAGGAACTTCGAGTATTCAGTTGCACAGGAGCGCTGATTGCCGTCCGCACCTATTTCGTGCAGCGGCTTCCCGGGCAAACCTGAGCAGCCTGCTGATCACAACTCAGCCCTGTTTCAAGACACCGCAGCCTGCGGTCACCCTGATCAGCCGGAATGGGACCATTTAAGTGACACAGGCGGACGAGACACGACAGCATTGCAAGAATGGAGACAACGGTGCATCGACTTTGTGCGAACTGGAAATGGATCTCGCTGCTGCTGATCGCCGGGTCACTCACTGCCCAATCGCAGCAAGAGCCGCTGGCGCCGCTGCGCGCACCCGCAGTTCCTTTGGTGGTGCATGATCCTTACTTCAGCGTCTGGTCGATGGCAAACCGTCTCACTGACGGACCCACACGCCACTGGACGGGTGCGCCACAGGCGCTGACGGGTTTCGTGAGAATCGATGGAAAAACCTATCGCTATCTCGGGGATGCAGACAGGACAATCCCAGCGCTCGATCAGATTGACAGCCAGATCACTCCTACTCGAACGATCGTGACTCTGGGCAACCGCGAGGTCGAACTCAAGCTCTGCTTTCTCACCCCGGCATTTCCCGACGATTTGCGTGTTATGTCGCGCCCGGTGACCTACCTGACTTGGACGGCGCGCTCACGCGATGGTGCGCCGCATGACGTTACGGTCTATCTCGACGTGGATGCCGCTATCGCAACGAACACGCGCAACGAGCCGGTGATCTGGTCACGCAATCACGTCGCCGGACTGGATCTCTTACGCGCAGGAACGCAGCAACAGCCCATCCTGCAGAAGTGGGGCGATGATCTGCGCATTGACTGGGGCTACTTCTATCTTGCCCTGCCTGCGGATCAGGGAGCGTCAACACTCGTCGCGGGCAACGAGGACGATCGAGAGCAGTTTCTTGCCACTGGGACGCTTACCGACACAGATGATCTGGAGCAGCCGCGGATGCCGCAAAGCCGGCATCCTTCTGAGCCGTTGCTCAATCTTGCGCTGCGCTTCGGAAGTGTAAGTACATCGCCAGTGCAACGCCATGTGCTTCTTGCGTACGACGACCTCTACTCCGTCGAGTACATGCGCCAAAGGCTGCTTCCATACTGGCGCACGCAGTTTGCGACGTTCAGCGGGCTCCTGGAAGGCGCAGAACGCGAGTATCCAGCGCTGGAGAAGCGCGCATTATCGTACGACGCCGAACTCGAACACGATCTTGTGCAAGCCGGCGGGCCCGAGTATGCCAGCATTGCTGTTCTTGCTTTCAGGCAGGCAATCGCCGCGCACAAGCTGGTCGAAGATGACAATGGCGTACCGTTTTTTATGCCAAAGGAGAACTTCAGCAACGGATCGATTTCAACGGTCGACGTGCTCTATCCATCGGCGCCGATGTTTCTCCTTCTCAATCCGAAGCTCGTTGAGGCGCAGCTCGAGCCTGTGCTCCGCTATGCTTCATCGAACCACTGGAAGTTTCCTTTTGCCCCGCATGATCTCGGCGTGTATCCACTGGCCAACGGCCAGCTTTATGGAGGCGGCGAGGCGAGTGAAGACGATCAAATGCCCGTCGAGGAGTCAGGCAACCTGATCCTGATGGTTGCAGCTCTGGCGCATGCAGAGCATAGCGCAGCCTATGCCGGGCGCTACTGGCCGCTCTTGACGCGGTGGGCAGAGTACCTGCAAGCGAAAGGGTTCGATCCTGAAAACCAGCTCTGCACAGACGACTTTGCGGGCCACCTGGCGCATAACACAAACCTTTCCATCAAGGCGATTGAGGCTCTTGCCGCCTATGGAGAACTCGCGAAGATGCTCGGCCACAATGCAGATGCAGCGAGGTACGATCACGATGCCCGTGCGATGGCGGCCGAGTGGGTGGCGAAGGCTGGGGACGGCGACCACTATCGTCTCGCGTTCGACAGACCCGGCACCTGGAGCCAGAAGTACAACCTCGTCTGGGATCAGATTCTCGGTCTTCACCTCTTTCCGGAAAGCGTTGCCGCGCACGAAGTCGCCTTCTACGCAGCTCACCTCAATCCCTTCGGGCTTCCGCTCGATAATCGTGCAACCTACACGAAGCTCGACTGGACGATTTGGTCAGCAACTCTTGCGACGAAGCCCGAGGACTTTCGCGCACTTGTGCATCCGGTGTACGAATTCCTCAATCAGACACCGGATCGTGTACCGATGACCGACTGGTACGACACAGTATCGGCAAAGCAAATAGGCTTTCAGGCGCGTTCGGTCGTCGGAGGCGTCTTCATCAAGATGCTTGCGGAGCCCGGTTTCTGGGAGAAATGGGCAGGTCGAGCCGATGGAGGGAGTGCGGCCCATCCGTGATAGAGGTGCGAATGGGTCTTCGATGAACGCAACGTATCTGCTCCGTGATGGCGGAAGCAGAAGGCTTTCGCCACTTCGCAACTGCTGCCGATGAGCCATTCGACTTGAAAATGTAAGGCGGGTCTAGTGCCTTGGCCCCTGGTTTTAAGGCTTTTGGAAGGGTCGACCACACCCCTGCGCAGCAACTCAAATGCAGCCTGGGCACCGCCGTGTCCACACAACGTTTCAGCATCCCAAGGGACGACCGTTCATATGCCTTCAGGGCCGATTGAGAGTGACCGCGTGCGCGATGGGATTGGATCCGCGGCTGCTTGCGAAAATTGACCTGGATTTCGGCTTTGCGCTGCTATTCGAGGCACAGAATGTCACTGGAATTCGGCTGCAAAGGAACTCCTGCTATGCCAAGCGGCAGACGTATGAGCGTGGAGGGGGTGACTATCGAGACCACCCCCGGTCGCAATTGGGCGACAATCAACACCAGGTAATATATAGTTAGAGTTACTATAGTGCTGAATTTTAGTGGATATCGTGAGTTGTCTGGCTTAAGTGTTTTGTTTTGAGACACCTATTCGCTCTGATAGATAGACTGCCGCCGGATGTTGCGAAAACACCCACTAGATGGAAATGTGTTTTGGGAAACGGTGAGAGCCAATTCGTTGACATGCACGACGGTGATGACAAGCTGGCGAAGGACATTGCCCGGCTCTATTCGTGGGCAAACGTTGAAAATGCGCCCTATCGCGACTTTGTCAGGCAACGGAAGTCTGGTGGCGCCGCTGTCGCGCACACGGGGAGTCCTGAGAGCGCGCGCGACCTGGCGGGCGATCCGAGGGGCAGCTCTGAAAGCCAGACGGAGGTTCCAGATCACCCAATTGCCGCGCCTTTGACCGGTGGATTTGAGAAGACGGTAGCCCAATCTAAAAGTGCTCCAGCGAACGAACCCATTTCCTTTCCAGTTGCCGGGCACGCAAGGCCTCGCGTCGTGCATCCGCCTCTCGAGAGTTCTTCACGCGGCGAAGTGCAGCCGCGGCGACCACGGCCGGAATCCGGTGACTTTCGTCCGGTGATTGCGATCTACTCGCTGGCGGGAGGAGTCGGGAAGACGACGCTCGCAGCGAATCTCGGGCGAGCGCTCAACCTTACAGGCGATAAAGTTCTGTTGGTCGATTCGACAGGAAGCGGGCTATTGCCTTTCTATTTCAGAGCCAACGATCTGACCTCCGAGTCACACGGATTATTCAGTTCTGCTTCAGAGCGGGCTGCGCTTCGAGTGATCGAAGCCGGGGAGCTGACAGAGAGCTGGCTGAATGGCGAACTCCGGTCAGAGATGGACTCTTCATTTTGGACCATCTTCGATCTTGGCCCCGCTGCCACGAGTCTGTTGCCGCAGATCTTCGAGATGTGCTCGTTTCTGATCGTGCCGTTGCTTCCCGATCTGAACTCAATCCTGACGATCTCGCGCATGGAATCGACGCTGGAGGTTATGCGTTCCCGTGGCGCCGAGATTCCTTCACCGTTCTATATGTTCAACCAATTTGATCCGGCGGACCCTGTGGACCAAAGCGCGCGCGATCTGGTCCTTCGGGAGTGCGGAGGCCGTCTGCTTCCGCTGTCAATCCGTCATGACTCTGAGGCGGCCAGGGCAATCGCCTCGAGAATGACAGTCATTGATCATGCTCCTGGCGCGGAGATCGCCAAGGCCAGCGTGAGACTCGCTGCATTGCTGCGAAGGACAGTGACATCCAGCAGTCAATACCGGTCTCGCAGGCAATGGAATGAAGCATGAAAAGTATTCTCAAGCACTGGAGTGCATTGGGAACGGGTTCCGGCTTCATGGCCACCCTGGCACGCACGATAGTCTACGGGCTGCTGCTCTTTCTGGCCTTTGAGTGCGTCACCGTCGATTTCAACTGGTCTGAGCAAGCCGTTCTTGGCATCCTGACCATCGCACTCACATTTGCGCTGAACAGCATCTCGGATTCGGAACTAGTCACCCTGGCTCTGATGTTTGCCTCCATGCTGGCGACGGCACGGTACGCCTATTGGAGGTTTGTCACATCGTTTCACGCGGTAACCGACGGCAGCCATCATGTGGGATGGATCGACCTGGTCTTCATGCTGATTCTGCTTTCGGCCGAGACCTATGCATGGCTGGTTCTGTATCTCGGATACATACAGACGGCGCGTCCCCTGCGGCGACCTCCAATGCCACTGCCTCGGGATATCGAAGAGTGGCCCCACGTAGACCTTCTGATCCCCACGTATAACGAGCCGCTGTCGGTGGTGCGGTCAACCGCGTTCGCGGCGCTGAACATCGATTATCCGGAAGACAAACTTCATGTGTACGTGCTGGACGACGGAAGAAGGGAGGCCTTTCGCGAGTTCTGCAGCGCGGCGGGGGTAGGCTACATCACCCGCTCAGACAACAAACACGCCAAAGCCGGCAATATCAATCATGCGCTCACCGGTCTCACGTCTCCATTTGTAGCCATCTTCGACTGCGACCATGTGCCAACGCGCAGTTTTCTCCAGGTGACGCTGGGGTGGTTTCTGAAAGACAAGAAGCTGGGGATGCTGCAGACGCCCCACTTCTTCTATTCACCTGACCCGTTCGAGCGCAATCTGAATCAGTTCCGAACCATTCCGAACGAAGGCGAGCTTTTCTACGGAGTGCTGCAGGACGGCAATGACCTGTGGAACGCGACGTTCTTCTGTGGCTCGTGCGCAGTTTTGCGCCGGACCGCGATGGACGAGATCGGCGGAATTGCCACGGAAACAGTGACCGAAGATGCACATACCTCGCTACGGATGCAGATGCGGGGATGGGGCACTGCCTACATCAACATTCCCCAAGCCGGCGGACTAGCCACGGAAAGCCTGTCGAGCCATGTGGGTCAGAGAATTCGCTGGGCTCGCGGCATGATCCAGATTTTGCGCACCGACAATCCTCTGTTCGCGAAGGGGCTGAAGTGGCCGCAGCGCATCTGCTACTTCAACGCGATGATTCACTTTCTGTACGCCGTTCCCCGCCTCGTGTTTCTTACGGCGCCCCTGGTCTTCATGTTGCTGGGCCGCATCAATATTGCTGGCTATTGGATAGCGATCCTTGCCTATGCCATGCCGCACCTGTTCCTGTCGAACGTAACGAACTTCCGGATTCAGGGAAAGTTCCGATATTCCTTCTGGAATGAGGTTTATGAGACTGTTCTCGCGCCGTACATCCTCAGTCCGACCCTGTTCGCGCTGATCAATCCAAAGCTGGGAAAGTTCAATGTCACGGCGAAGGGTGGGATCGTGAAGGAGAGCGCTTTCGATTCCAAGATTGCCCGGCCCTACATTGTTCTGATGCTGCTGAACCTGTTAGGCCTTGCGATCGCGCCCGTGCGCATTCTTTATTGGAACTCCGATCATCCTGGAACGATCGTGATGAACGTGGTGTGGATCCTATTCAACCTGGTCATCATTGGTTCGGCAAATGCGGTTGCGCTGGAATCGCGCCAACTCAGGAAAGACGTGCGCATCGATTTGCACATGCCTGTTGAGGTTGAGATTCCAGGCCGGCCAGCGGTGTTTGGCGAGACCCATGACTTATCTCTGGGCGGGGCGGCCATAACACTTGAGGAACCGATTAACCTTCCCGCCGGAACTGCGCTGCGCGTCATCTATCCTCTGCGTCACCGGCAGGCCAGCTTTCCGTCAATCGTGGTCGGCGCAGAAGGCACGAAGCTCAGGCTCCAATATGAGAAGCTCACGCTGGATGAGGAGGAGTTGCTGACACTGGTGCTTTTCTCAGGGGCCGACACCTGGCTGAGCCATCGCGAGAACCGCCAGACAGACCGTCCGCTGCAGAGTTTCGCGCGCCTTGTGCGACTCTCGGCGCGCGGGATTCGATATGCATTTTCGGCGCTGGTACCTCGCAGAAAGATCAGACCAGCCGCGGTTTCCCCTGGCGCAGAGATCGCTGCAATCCTTCTGGTAATCCTTCTTGGGGGAGCGAGAACGCTGCTTCACGCACAAGCGGCAAAGGCTGTGATCGCGGGTCCGGCAACTTCTGGTTCGAGCGAAGGTGCATTTCACTCTGTCCTCACGTTCAAAGACGCCGGAATAACCCAGGACATTGAGTTTCACGGGATCCAGTATTCTCGCGACGTACCATTCGCTTTGCCGTTTACGCAGGTGGTGCAACAGGCCACACTGAATCTGCACTATTCGTTCTCGCCCGATCTCATTGCCAAGCAAAGCCATTTGAATGTGCTTTTGAACGGCACACTCATTGCGACGCTTCCTGTTCCGCAGCGGCCGGACAACGATCCTCAGGAGTTGAGCGCCTCTCTGACACTGCCTGCGGAACTGCTCGTCCGCAATAACGCGCTGGAGTTTCAGTTTGTAGGGCACTATGCGGAGACATGCGAAGACCCGTCGAACCCAGCGTTGTGGGCGCGCGTGGATTCAAATTCGAATATTGTGCTTAGCGGTTCATTGCTGCCTCTTGCTGACGACCTCAAATTGTTGCCGTTACCCCTCTACGACAGTGAGGTGTCGGGACCGATTCCAACGATCCATTTCGCATTCGGGCGGCGCCCAAGCTACGAGGCGCTGAAGGCCGCTGGAATCCTCGCTTCGTGGTTCGGTGTGCGGGCCAAGTCGAAGCCTCTCGAGTTTCCGGTGACATTTGGCAGGCAATTGCCGCCAGGGAACCTGGTTCTCCTGATCGAGAGTCCCGAGGATCTGCCTCCGGGTCTCGACATCGACCTGACCGGCCCCACGATTGCGCTTCGGGCAAATCCCGTTGATCCCTTCGGCAAAGTCCTCGTTGTTGCAGGAGCTGATTCGTCGCAACTGATTCACGCGGCACAGGCGCTGGCGCTTGAAAAGCTGGACCTGCAAGGCCAGACAATAGCCGTTCCGGATTTCGCGCTGCCATCCGTGCGACAGAGTGACGACTCGCCTCTTTGGCTGAACACGCAACAAACTTCGCCGTTATGGCGGTATTCGACGAATGAAGAGCTGCGCAGCGACGGTTCCGATCCCATACCTATCTATCTCCGTCTTCCTCCTGACCTCTATTACGGAGACACAACGGCGGTAACCCTTCGTGTCGACTACACCTATGACTCAACGCAGGCGAGGGACGGATCGATTCTGCAGGTCAGCTCGAATGGCACAAAGGTCGGTGAACTTCCTTTGCTTCCCGGGAGTCAAAGGCGGCGGAGGGCTGAAGGCGTTGTCAACATACCTCTTGAAGATCTGCGGCCTTTCGCGAACACTTTCCTTTTCGACTTCCAGCCTCGGACGCCGAAACCGGGACACTGCCAGGTCGTTCCGCCGGTCAACTTGCAGGGCTCCATCTTGCGCAGCTCTCACGTGGAATTGCGCGGACTGCATCACTGGGCAATTCTGCCGGATCTTGAGCTCTTTGCGAATGCAGGGTTCCCCTTTACGCGCTTTGCTGATTTGTCTCAAACAAGGATTGTTCTGCCGACACGCGCATCGGCGCAGGAAGTTGGAGCATACCTTACATTGCTGGCTTATTTCGGCGGACAGACGGGGTACCCAGCAACTCGAGTCGAGGTGGGTGACTCTACAAGCTTTGGCGCGAATGCCGATTATCTTGTGATCGGTAGTACGGATGACCAGCATGCGACCGCGCAGTTGCATGCCGACCTGCCAGTTGGAGTGAATGGCAGCGAATATTCGGTAAGCGGCACTGGGAGCGTTTTCGCCTCTGCGCAACATATATGGTGGCAAGTTGCCGAGATGCGCCCGAAGTGGTGGGGCGATCTGGGAGCTTCAAAAGACAGGGCGGCGCTGATCGCGAATCTGGCGCAGCCGCCGGAGGCGTTGATTCAGGGGATTCGGTCGCCATGGGCCGCGAATCGGTCCATCATTACGATCACGTTCAGGGACGATGATGCTGCAACAGCCTTTGCTTCGTCGTTTCTTCAGGCTTCGGCCTCAGGAGACATCAGTCAGTCCGTGAGCGTCTTGCAAGGAAACAGTTTTTCATCTTACCGGATCGGCGATGAAGTCTACTACGTTGGCCACCTGCAATGGTGGTCGCTTATTCGCTACAGATTGAGGCAGTTTCCCTGGTTGATTGTTGTGCTGACCTTTGTTCTGGGTCTGTTCGTCGTACCGTGGATGCGGGCGAAACTTGACCGTCGCGTACTGGCGCGGCTTGAGGCGCGCGAATGACGAAACACGCAATTCTATATCTGCTGACTCTCGTTTTGCCGCTGGCGGCACAAGCGCGTGCCCAGAACACTTGGCATTTCTGGACCAGCTACAAGGCACATTTTGTAAGTGCTGAAGGCCGGGTAATGGATCCTGATCGCAATTGGATGACAACCTCAGAGGGCCAGAGTTACGCGATGTTCTTCGCAGTGGTCGCTGATGATCCATCTAGTTTCGAACAGATCCGGTCGTGGACTGAGAAAAATCTCGCCTACGGAGACCTTGCGAATCAATTGCCATCATGGAGTTGGGGCCGTGGCGGCGACGGCGCCTGGGGCATCCTTGATCAGAACTCGGCTGCGGATGCCGATCTGTGGATAGCCTACAGCCTGATCCAGGCTGGAAGGCTATGGCAAAAACCAGCATATTCGCGCGCGGGGCTTTCACTTCTGACACAGATTGCGAACAAAGAGGTGGCCGAGCTGCCGGGCATCGGTCCGGTGCTGTTGCCGGGCCGAGTCGAGTTGTTCTCGACGCCGGG
>Ga0335072_10002305_pt1 | contig 29745 bp, 22 predicted proteins | sample Lox_Sample_21_FD_206725 | JGI IMG/M metagenome (GOLD analysis project Ga0335072, IMG submission 206725) | Soil microbial communities from Loxahatchee National Wildlife Refuge, Florida, United States - Lox_Sample_2.1 | ecosystem: Environmental > Terrestrial > Soil > Wetlands | place: USA... | reverse complement strand
CGTCTATGAGGTGCACTCCTATAAGATGTACGCCCATAAGATACATGTTTAATGAGGTGCACACCTTGAGGTGCACGCCTATGAGGTATACGCCTATGAGGCGCACGCCTGTGAGGCACACGCCCATGAGGTACACGCCCATGAGGTGCACACCCATGAATCACACGCCCATGAGGTCACGCCCATGAAATGTATGCCCATGAGACGCATGCCCGTAACGTACACACTCATGATGGTGCTGCTAGTAGAGGGATAGACGCGTCGGCCGCGTCGTCGAGGTTAGGGTGTGGTGGAGGATTCGACAGCGAGGATCTATAGAACTCATCAGCGCGGTCATTATGAGATAGGTATCATCATCTCACGACGCTTTATTAGTGTGTGGTGGAGGATTCGACAGGCGGGGTTTGGTTTTTTCCAAATCCAAAAAAGGTTTTTGGGAAAGCCGGCTAATACCCCGCCGTACCTTGTCTAGCGCGGGTGCGAAGGGAGTAGAAAGCGGCGTCAAAGGACGCCAGAATCGGCGCCCTTTTCACCCAGATTATTACTTTCACCGCATCGTAATCCGTGCTCCCTTAGCTTGCTATATCCAATGGCTGGCGACTCTCCGCTAATGGGCAGTATATGTTGTTCCTCTCATGTCTCGCAGCCAAATAATCCATTTCTTGTTCTATCTCGTGCCATTCTTAGGTGTAACGTTTTCCATCATATTCTTCGATATCGTATCACCTCCCACTAGGACCCAGTAGAAGCGGGCCCAATACCAACACCCGTATCCAATATCGAGTCACGTCCCCAATTCGACCCCTGGGATTCTCGCCTTCTGCGGGCTTAAGATGTCTTTCGACGAAATCTTCGACGTCATCGTTGTAGGTGGCGGCAACGCCGGCTTTTCCGCCGCCACAACCGCCGCCCAGCTCGGCTCCCGCGTCCTGCTGGTTGAGAAAGCACCCCAGTCCGACGCGGGCGGAAATACGTTCTTCACTGCTGGTGCATACCGGACCTGCTTTGGCGGACTCGAGGATCTCCTACCAATAATCTTCAATGAAGATGGGACGAAGGGCCTACCGAGAGAATTAGTCGAAAGAATAGACATGGAACCGTACACGCCGGCGGATTTCCATGCGGATATTAAGAGAGTTTGTAAAGGGAGGGCGGACCTAGCGCTGGCTAATGTGCTGGTGGATGGGTCAAGGGATGCGGTGCAATGGATTGCGGATCTGGGTGGAAAGTGGAGGCTGTCGTTTAATCGGCAGGCTTTTGAGGTTAATGGGAGGTTCAAGTTTTGGGGTGGGATGGTGATGGCCTTTCTTGGTAAGGGCCCATGCTGTTTTTATGGGGCTCTGGCTTACCGGGCTTGGTAGGAGGTGGTAAGGAGCTTTTCAATTGGCATACCAGAGTCGCGCAAGAGCACGGCGTGACGATACACTGGAGCTCACCCGCGACTTCTCTGTGCCAAGACCCGCAGACAGGGCGTATCAAAGGCGTTGAGGTTATCCGAAGAGGCCGACGAATACGTATAGGTGCCCGAGGGGGCGTCGTGCTTGCGACTGGAGGGTTCTCCGCAAATCCTGCAATGCGAGCGAAATACCTCGGTCCAGGGTGGGATCTCGCGCATGTACGAGGCTCGAAGTACAATGCTGGTGATGGGCATAGAATGGCGTCCCAAGTGGGCGCCAAACTTGCGGGGAACTATTCGGGCTGTCACTCGGTCGCGTGGGATGCCCATTCGCCCGCCGATGCTGGGAACAGAGTTCTAACCAATCAATACACCAAATCGGGTTACCCAATGGGCATAATGGTAAATCTCAATGGCGATCGGTTTGTTGACGAGGGCTTTGATCTTCGCAATTTCACGTACGCAGTTTTTGGAAAGGAGATATTGAAACAACCGTCAGGCACTGCCTTCCAGATTTGGGACAGTGATAGTGCGAAGTGGCTGCGGAAGGAGGAGTACGCAGACGACGTGACCGTCAACATCCGTGCAAATAGTCTCGAGGAGTTGGCGGACAAGCTGGCCGAGCGTGGTCTAAAGAGCAAGGCTCACTTTGTCCACACCATCGCCAGCTTCAATGAGGCAGTCGACCACTTCAAGGCGGAATACCCTGACAAAAAGTTCGATCCTGCTGCCAAGGATGGGCTCTCGACCCAATCGCCGAGGATGTCTTTGCCACTTGCGAAATCGAATTGGGCGCTTCCAATCAAAAAGGCGCCATTCACTGCTGTGGAGGTATTGACTGGGATCACCTTCACATTTGGAGGGCTTGCAATCGATCCTCGAACAGCCAATGTCATATCCGAAGCCACCCGAGAACCAATCGAGGGACTTTACTGCACCGGCGAGCTGCTGGGAGGCCTATTCTGGGACAATTACCCCGGAGGCAGCGGCTTGACCATGGGGACAGTGTTTGGCAGACTTGCTGGTCGTCAGGCTGCCAAGACTGCTCAGGCAATTTCCAATTCAGCAATTGTTCGAGATGCCACCTTGGTCCCATCTGGCAATTGATGAGGAGTTCAGATTTGGACGAACACTAGCGAAATTTATCCCTTTGAGATACTAATGCAGCTGGGGACCCGCGTTCTGGACCAGCGGAGGCAGTATGTAAGCATATTGCAAACGGCAACTTGAAGAGATACGTAATCAAGAACGAACGCGCTCAATTATTTCGGATCTGGCCTGGCTTCAACATCGCCGTTCATCACAACCAAGCAGACCTGATTTTGGAGTCTGACCTCGTCGGCATGATGCTTTGTCCAGTAGCCTGCGACGGTATCGAACGTAGGTCCTGGTATTTCTGTCTACTGGAATCTACGGTATCTGTAGAAGCCAGTGGAGTTAGTTAACGGCATTAAAAATACCGCATCTTGTTGGTCCAAATGGCTCTCGATTGAATATGGTGGGACGCTGAAATGTGGGTGACTATCGTCGATCAAGGCGTCGAAGAATGACCTTTGGGAATCAATGTCAGCCTTGTTAGGCGACCACCGGTAAGACTGACCACGGCTCATCAAATTCTCCGAGTCGAACAAGTTTGTATGCCAGCGCAAAGCCGGTGAAAAGCCTTGTAGTCTCACCTTTAGCGACGAATCAGATGTTGGTTTGGAGAAGTTAAGCGATGAACACGCCACTTGGGTAAGGAAAGCCAAATACAGATCGTTCGTGTTGGTTACTAAAATAGCGACTTTCCATAGCCGCGGTCCCTCCTAATAAGCCAACTCGTTGGAGCTAAAATCTCTCGACACCTTCAACTTGCTTCGCCCCCCAACTTCTCAGACGCTCACCTCTCTTTGCTGACAAAAGTCGTTGCGGTCTGGCTGAAGCAAAATCGCGAGTCTGACGTGATTGACGAAGTCATTGGTAGCAACAAATGTACAGAAAAGTCCTAGGGTAGGATTTGGCGGCTTATGCTTTTCACCTGGTAATGTATCAACGGTACAGCTAACACGGGCTTACGGGCTTGCGGCACAGACCAGTCTCCGCCCCAAGTTCTCAGCCCTACTCTCAGCCCTGGATTTGGGCCAGCTCCAAGTACTAACATCGACACCGGGATGTATCGGAGAACACGATTGGACCTTATCGGACGGATGGCGTTTTGGGGTTTGGAGCGGCTGCTGACCCATTTGCAGGGATTACTAGGCTGCGAAACGGCCCCGAATACAATGTAAGGGACTTAAAGTAGTTAGTGTACTGGTTCAAATGCACTTTACGCGTAAACGCGTTAAACATCAAGACGAACATATTTTCTACCATAGAGTTTGCGAATGTTATGCTACGATCCCTAAAGTATGCCCTAAAACAACCGGAAGTGCCGTCCATCCGATAAGCCTTTCAACCGATAGCTTCCGACATGTTCGCTTGGGACTGTAAGTGAGGGAGCCAAAAGCTAAAATCCTTCGCCTCTACCCAACCATAGCCCCCCCTGCATTTCACTAGCTCTCGGAGCTTTTTTTGCCCAAACCCGTCACAACCAGCCAACATAGACACATAATTTGGTCATTACTCGGGGTGGCGTCCACCCGTCCTCAATAGAGGCCATCTACCATATCTTGTCTTCGCCGACCTAGCGACCGCAGACGGCTTTGCTTGGCCCCCAGTTGGGGCTGTGATGCCTCATCCTTCAATAATGCCGGACCGAAGGTTCTTCGCCCAGAACGTACCTTTTTCCAAGTACTTGTTTCGACAGAGCCTCAGACTGGGAGCGTGGCGCATTTGAACTAGGGTTAAGGGGCCCCCGTCATCCTCAATGCTACGGTAACAAGTATGGTTCTGTAATTAACCCAGGGTCTTGACTGCTGACAGGGCTTTTGTACACTGTCCAAACACGTCTGATTGCAAGCGTTGCATTACTAGGTAGGAACTTAATACGGCGAATCGCTCAACAGGTTTTTCTCATTGAACCATCTGATCAACCCACGAATCAGCTAGTAGGTGGCCTAGAAAGTTGACGCTCGCAAATCGGACGAGTTGGAGAGTGTACATAAGCCCAAGCTCCCTCCCGGTCCAAGTCGTTCAATTTTCCCCGAGTTGATCATCTTATCTGATTCTAGTCTTGTTATTCACACTCTTCTTGTAATGCATTCTTTCAGCCTACTTTCTCTCTTGTTTCTTTCCTTCGCCACCCTCATTTACTCAGCTGTGGTGACATATGACTGGGAGTTGACCTGGGTCAACGCGAATCCAGATGGGCGGCTAGTGCGACCAGTTATTGGCATCAATGGCGAATTTCCTTGCCCTGCAATCCACGTGAATCTTGGCGACCAGCTTGTCGTGAACGTCAAGAACTCGCTTGGCAATGAGTCCACCAGTATACACTGGCATGGCATGCATCAGGAGGGAACAAACGCCATGGATGGACCTACTGGAGCAACTCAATGTCCCATACCGCCCGGCTCGTCTTTTACCTATGATTTCACTGTATGTGCAATGCATACCATGCTCTGACACAGCTAATCGGGGACGGAAGGTAAACCAAACAGGAACTTACTGGTGGCACTCACACCACGGTGGCCAGATGCCGGACGGCCTGCGGGGCCCTCTCATTGTTCATGACCCATACTCGCCATATGCCGGACAATATGACGACGAGCTCGTGCTCACATTTTCCGACTGGTATCACGATCAAATGCCAGGGCTCCTCAGCTACTACCTATCTCCAGAACGTAATCCGTCTGGCGCAGAACCGGTGCCGTATTCCGCATTGTTCAACGAAGTTCAAAATGCGAGCCTCAGCGTTGAGCCAAACAAGACTTATCTGGTAAGGATCATAAGTATGGCTGCATTCGCACAGGTTAGTGAAATCCGGGGGCAGAATACAGCACGTTCCCACATAACTTACCTCTTTCAGGCATTTTTATGGTTCGATCAACATTCGATGACCATCGTCGAAGTAGACGGCACCTACACCCAACCGTATGAGGTCGACTCAATTTACATTGCAACAGCACAGAGATACGCAGTCCTCCTAAAGACAAAATGTGACGCAAGTAGCAACTATGCCATCACAGCGAGTATGGATGTGGACGACTTCGATGACATTCCAGATTATCTGGTCCAGAACGTCACAGCTGCATTGATCTACAATGAATTCGAGGCATACCCTGCCGCAGCTGCACCACTCGCTGAAACCGACAGGCTTGATGACTTTAACCTCATCCCATATGACGGACAGCCGCTCTTGAGTGGTGAACCCGATGTGACACTCACACTGAACTTGAGCTTTTTCGAACAGGACGATCAAAATAGAGCCGGCTTCAATAACATCACCTACTTGGCACAAGTAGTACCCACTCTCGCCACAGCCCTATCTACTGGCAGTGCAGCCTCGAATGCAAGCATATACGGCGTCAACACAGACTCTACGGTCGTAGAGTACGGCCAACTGGTAGAGATCGTCATCAACAACTATGACACAGGCGCTCACATCATGCACATACACGGTCATGCCCCCCAACTCGTGGCCCGAGTAAGTGGTGTGATCGAAAATGGAAGCACCACCACGCAAGCAGTCTACGACGGTGACTCATCCTCGTTCCCAAACACACCTATCAGAAGAGATACCTGGGTACTTGCCCCGGCGGGCTACACAGTGGTCCGATTCATAGCAGACAACCCAGGAGTCTGGATCATCCATTGCCATATGGAATGGCACATCGACGCTGGCTTGACTGCCACGGTCATCGAGGCACCAATGCAGCTGCAGGCACAGACGTTCCCTCCGGCCATGGAGCAGATCTGCAGCAGTCAGAACATTCCCACCAAGGGTAATGCTGCAGGCAATGTCTATGATCCGTACGACCTTGATGGACAAATTACAGTCTGCCCGCCGAATCCTAGTGGAGCTGTATATGGAAGGCGTTAGGTTCAACAATCGAATAAATAAGGGCGGACCTAAACTTGGCCTCGCCAAATGGTCTTGGAAAACCAAAAATGGCAAATTCAAAAGGAAGGCGTTCGGAATGAGTGTTGTGGCGGAAGGCGTCCTCGGATATTCGGATTTCGGAATTTCATTCATGATACCCACAGTTTCGCGCCTGCTTCTAAGATCTATAGTACATGTATTAGGATCAGTAGGCTTCTACATTCGCTTTGACTCCATCTTCCTTCGGGCTATCTTCCTTCCATTCCCTTTGTCGTCTCCCATCAATCACGCGTTACTGCCTCTCTCCACAATCATGCTCGAAGACGTCGTGGATCCGCTTCGTCTCTGTTGGCATTCATGTCTCTTCTCTCCGTCAGATTCTCTGATACCCATATACGCAATGCCATCCCATGTACAATCAGCACCAACCTGTCTTGACCTGTCTATTGCGAGCCAGCTTTTGCCGGGTTCGTTGTGGCTGCTGTTTTTCTTGCCGTCGTTTGACATCCGCTCAAGCTCCTCCATCATGGGGTCGTGATGTTTGGTAGCGCGTTGTTGGTTGTTCGGGTGCTTGCCCTCAGGGATGATCCCAATGTCTTTGCCCAAGTATGTGGTCGGCTTGGTCGACTTTGTACGATTGTTTCGTTCCATGCTTGTTCAATGTCCTTGGGTTTTTCTGCGTCGAGGTTAGCACAAGAATGTACCACAAACAGAGGTCATGCTGATTCACTTACGTAGCCGTTAGTGTCTTGCGAGGGAAGCTACAGGCAAAGGCCTCTAGGCTGGCTGGTAAAAGGGGATAGCTCCGATAGTGTTGGAAAGAGCCAATGCCTGCGCAGTCCAAAGTGTGCTTTGAAGCCTTTTAGTCGAGTTCAAGTGTGTCTCTTTAAAGTGCTTGGACTTTGCAAGTCGATGCTGGGGGGCTTCTTACAGAACGGCGGCCACAACGCCCTACCTTATACATGTTCGCTGGGTACCTCGAACACCTATCTTCACAATTTTGGATCTCCTCTTTGGGTATCGGGGAACCCCCGCAGACTTTCTTTGGCCCCAATCAACAAGGACAAGTGCTTGAGTCGAATAACGAGTGAGAACCAGCTCGCGTGTCATAAAAGGTCCTGCAGCGGGTGGCTCCGCAGAAATGTGATTTTCCGCATTCGGCATGGCTGCAATGTCGAAAAGTACCACTATCTGTGCTGTGTGGAGATTTAGGGAAGACGAAAATTGCGGTGCAAGTGGCTATGTGCTGAGTCGATGAGGTCACGAGTGTCCCTCTGGCAAACGCGAATTCGAATTTCCATTTCCAGCTAGTGGTAGGTTCACGTGGTGGCGCGGAACTTTCGTGCACCTGAGGCTCGGCCTCAACACAAGTTCCTCCGAGCTTTACTGACCGGTGGCTAAGCCAGATTGAGTAGTTCCAAATTCAATTATTGTGTCCGAAGGTTTCACGTTCCAGGTAACCTTGCCCTAATGGATTCCACTCGAGTCCATTGGCTTGGGGGATTCTGGGCGACCCTGAAACAGATCAGGCCGCTATGCCGAAACAAGAATCTCCAAATTGCCCAGATTCATCCGCGCTTGCGTCGAGCACATTCACGAGGCTGAACAGGCGCATAGGCCTATCGATCTTGCCATGGCTACGGATGCCTACCGATCCTCTGCACGGATGTACGAGACGGGACTGCAAACAAATGAAGACTTATTGACTCCACTGATTGAAACCACCCTTTCAAAGCCCTTCATGCGAACACCATCCCTCAGAGCTCGAGTCCAGAGGAGCGAGACTGCGGTGCGAAGGCTGTCGGACGCACGCATTGGCGGCTTGCTGGCACTCCTGATACCAACAGTGTTGTGCAATGCCCTCGGAAGCGGGTTACACATCCAACCTCCGCGTCAGGGAGTACAATCCCAACGGCCCGCCGCAGTCGAAACCTATACGCCCTGAACAATGGAAAAGGCACGAAGCACGTATAAGGTGGCTGCATGCTGAAAAATACAAACGTGCTGAGGCGCTGGAAAAGTTGAAAGCTGAATGTGGCTGTGAATACAATTGCTCCTTCAATCCCTCGTACGTGCGCGATAGCCTTCCATCATGTCATCGGGCAGAATTTCAGTTGGCAATTGTCTCTGAGTCGTGAAATCCCGCGCGAACCCTCAGGCTTATAGCCATATTAACATTTTGTTAGGCCCTCTCAGTATTCTGCGCAACTGAAGGAATGGGGTCTGAGAACCTACAAGACCAAAAGCACGGTACCAACGAACACAAACCGAGGGGAGACAGGGACTCTATTTCAAAGACAGACGGAGACTTCCTCAAGGTCTCCTACCTGCCAGGCCTATTCAGAAGCAGGCGAAGAACCAAGGACCCAATCCTACCCTGAGAGTGAGATACTTATCTCCAGATCTACTTCCATTGATAAACGCCCTATATTCGAAGGCCCGGAAGATAGAGTCCACAGTGATCTGCACCAATCTGCAGTTGAAGCTCCACGTCCCGATTCTGCTCTGCCCAACGAAGACTTACGCTTTTCCCAAGAGGATGGAGACAACGATGAGTATTCTAAGCGGTCTCCTCTACAACCCTGGGTTACTACGTCGCCTCAGAGCGCTCAAAATACTTATCCTTGTCTCACCACCTCTCCTCGTCGTTTCACCAACTCCGAAACAGTACATGATGCTGTCAGACGAGTTGTTCAAGCACTGTCAGAAGTGTTTGCGGATCCCGAGCTGGAAAATTTCCTAGATAATCTCAACGATACCGAGCTGGACGAACTACTCATCGATCCCGGTAAGCTGAAAGAGACATGTGATACTGCCTTGGTGAAGTATACCGGTAAGGCGTTTGGGCTTGGGGAATCTTTCGGACCGCGTGCGGCGAGACTCATCGAGATCGTAAGTTAGGTTACCCTCTCGGCCTATGTCTATTCTTGCTTAGCAATTTGCAGCGTGACGATCTCGAAACTCGTGCCAGACGTCTTTACTGCTGGACTCCGCAGACCGCATCTGTCAGCAATGATCAGTCCGCCAAGGCACTGACTAACTCCAGCCTGGAGCAATCGCCGGCTACGCATTACCGCGACAGCAATGAGACTGTTGCTACACAGATTCATAACGAGGACACCCAAATGCAACAAGACCTACTTGAAATTGTTGACAAAGTGTACGATTCCAAGAAACCAGTCCACATGTCCAAGACTGAACCCATATCTTGTTCGGCATGTGTCGCCATACCCAGCGTCGAGTACCGAGTCTCCTTTGGTGCTTCGAGCTTGTGGTCAGAAATGAATTCCCGGCTGGAAACATTGAAAGCGATCGATGAAATACACGTATTGGCCGACTGCTACTTTGCGGCCCGGTCATACGCAGATGCCTTCGACCTTTACTATCTAATTTGGACTGTATCCGACGTTCGGGGAAGGGACTACATGCTTGTAGCTACTTTCAATTGTGCACGGAGTTCCGCAACGCCACCCCAAGATGCGTGCGTGGAAATGATTTTACACCAGGCCTTTGGAAGGTATTTATTCAGCTCCCTACCGGACCTACTTCGAGAGAGCATGCTACATTCCTTTCTCGGTGATCTCTATGAGAAATTGAAGATCAAAACGAATGCCGAAGTCCATCTTCGTAAAGCAATGCTGCATTTGGACGAGAATGAACTCGGCAATCTTGATAAGAGCTTTCCTGATCATCACCACATTACAATTGCATTGGAGCGTCAGATAGCGAACAGACAAAGAAATGTTTCCCAGGCCATCGGCTACAACGCTTCAATAGTGCCAACCTGCCGTATCTCCAAACGCTTTGCGGCCGAAATCCAGAATAGTGCATTTCTCGAAGATCTTCTGGCATGGTGTGCAGTTATTATCCACGAAAATGCTCGTGGCCTGGACGCCTTCAGATCGGTCCTGCCAAAGCAGCCCCTTATACAACGAGGGTTCATCTGCCGCACTCTGCTCTGCTTTCTGATCGAAAGATGGTTGAGCGAGCGACAACGATCGAGTGGTCCAAAGGATACCATCACTTTAAAAGTGCTTGAGGGTTTCGAATGCCTTGTCTCACCACCCGAAGCTCTATCGGCCATTGCAATGCTCATAGCACACGACTGCCCAGATCAAAACAGACCCCCTCCTCCGTCGGGAAGGCAGCCGTCATCAGGGACGCTGTCGTCTTCACTTCTCAAAAACGTCAAAGAGCTGATCAAGGTTAAATCGAACCGTCGAACTTTCTCGAAAGTTTATCTATGGCTTATGGCTGTGCCAGGTGAAGTCCGGAGCCAGCCATTGGATCACAAGTCTCGCACAATGCTGTGTTTATTCATGATGAATGTTGCCCCTACTAGTTTGGTCAATCGACAGCTCCCGTCGCGAGGGGTTGGATCACACAACAGTCTAGTTCCCAGCCCCGATCTATTTCGGGAATACGAGATCCGGCCTGCCTCTTGGTCGCGTCCGCTCTACTCTCCACGTTCGTCGTTCAGCAGTGGTCTTAACTCCATCAGAGAAACAGCAACAGGGGCAATAATGAGGTCAGTGCTTTCTTTTACAAGGCATCGAAGTGAAACATCGTCGTCTATGCTTCTAGATGAGGAGATCACGGATCATGAGGTCGGTATCATCCACCAGGGGCCTCGAGACGAGGAGATGGTCGATGTTTGATCGTGAGGGTTCGAGTGTCGTCAATCGTATTGACATCTCCGCTCATCTGCTTACCTCTGGCTTTGGGGGTCATACTGCGAGGTTCTCGGGTGGATTGCTCACGACATTCTAAACCTGGCCTACAGGCACTGGCGGGTGTTTGGATGAAAAGTGCAATTCGAATGATCAAGACAGCCACGAGACAAACGCGTAAGCAGGTAACGCCTAACTAGGTGGATATCGAGCGGGTTTCAAAACGCCCAGCCACCAAGAACTTGAACTGGCGCAGAACCCCAGAGAAAGTTCGTGGCGATATAGGCGGCACTCGGCGGATATGCAGGGAGGACGCCACGCTTTCGGAGGTGGGGGATCTCGGCAGATGCTAAGTCCGTTCTCGCCCTCACCAAATGGAGATTCGTCAACAATTCTCGCTGTTCGATAACATTGGGCTGAACTGTTGGAAGTCTCTTAATTGGATCTGCTTGGAAATCGCTTGGTTGCAAGTCTGGTGCGTGGCGAGGATTGCGCGTTAATGACATGTATGCTTAATATTGAGGCCACCACCCGGATGCTCATTGCAACCGACCCGGAATCTGTTTAACTCATCGCTAGCCTAGATCTGCCAAGAAGCGAATTATTGACAAGTGGTGAGCAAGGATGACGGCATTGAGAAACACGCGATGGATTTCTGGGGAAAGGGAAACCAAAGCGTGGCCAGGAAACAGCCTGTTCGCTTTCCTGACAAAGCTTCTCCATCGGCAAACTGCGATTCGCAGAACGGACAAACAAGAAGCCGCTCTCCGAGAATGGCTGACCAGACGATTCTTACCTTCACATGCCCTTGTATTTAGAACGCACTGTTTGTCCCCATCTGTCACATTGTATGTCATGCCTCCTCAACACATTTAGATCATTAGAGGTAGTTGCTAGCACTATTCACCAAGTGTATTTTGTTGCCCTCAACCTGCTATCATGGACAATCCGGCAGTATCGTCGGATGCCATTGGCGGGCTGTCCACAAATCAAGTCATAGCTCCCTCAGAACCTGCCCAACAACACCCTACTCGCCCATCACAATCTGCGACCGGCATAACCGACAGTGGCATGGCTCGTCACTCAATGTCAAGCCCTTCTACGCATTCTTCCACCAGCGATGAAAGCACAACTGTAGCAACCTCCGCTCGTGCCACGCGCGACTTACAAACCGGTGATTCGAAGTATATGCCATTGAACACAGCATCTACAAATGACTCCGAGAGGCGTCCTGGCATGTCATCTCGAGCTAGCAGTATCAAGACCGAGGTGGACCTCTTCCGCGTTCTGTCGAGACGACACACTAGCGCCACTGGCAAGTCGGATGCCGAATTAGAAGAAGAGCGTGCTGAGATCGAAAGATTGATGTCTCGCATGTTCGGCCGTAGTCGACAAGAACACTCGGAGGAAGAAAAGACAAGGCATGTCGGTGTCGTGTTCAGAGACCTCACGGTCAAAGGATTGGGGCTGGGGGCCGCCTTACAACCATCGGTCGGCGACATCTTCCTCGGCCTTCCACGCTTTCTCAGAAAATTGTTTACCAAAGGCCCCAAAGCCGCAACCGCCAAACCAGCCGTGCGAGAGTTGTTGAGCGACTTCAACGGCTGCATCAAGCCCGGCGAAATGCTGCTCGTCCTTGGAAAACCTGGTTCAGGCTGCTCCACCTTTTTGAAAGTACTGGGCAACCAACGTTTCGGATACGAGGATGTTCAAGGTGACGTGACCTATGGTGGCACTGACGCTAAGAAAATGGCCAAAGACTTCCGCGGAGAGGTGCTTTACAACCCCGAAAACGACCTACACTACGCTACTCTAAGTGTAAAACAAACTCTGGAGTTCGCCCTCAAGACAAGAACGCCGGGTAAGGAGTCCAGGAACGAGGGCGAGAGCCGCAAAGATTACGTCCGAGAGTTCCTCAGGGTGGTAACCAAGCTGTTTTGGATCGAGCACACTCTCGGTACTAAAGTTGGCAATGAATTTGTCAGGGGTGTGTCAGGAGGTGAAAAGAAGCGTGTCTCGATTGCTGAGGCCATGATCACCAGAGCTTCGGTGCAGATGTGGGACAACTCGACTCGAGGCCTAGATGCCAGCACCGCATTGGAATATGTCCAGTCTATCCGGTCCCTTACGAACATGGCACACGTCTCTACGGCGGTGGCCCTATACCAGGCAGGCGAGACGCTCTACGAGTGCTTTGACAAAGTATTGCTAATCGACGAGGGGAAATGCCTGTACTTCGGAGCGGCTGAAAAGGCCAAGGAATACTTCCAACACCTCGGCTTCGATTGCCCAGATAGATGGACTACAGCCGATTTCCTTACATCTGTGTCGGATGAGCACGAGAGGAGTATCAGAAAAGGGTGGGAACAGCGTATCCCTCGTTCTGCTGAGCAGTTCGCCGAAGCATACAAGAAGAGCGCCGCCTACCAGCAGAACCTGGAGGATATGCGAGAATTCGAAACGCACCTCGAAGAGCAACGAAGAGAACGACTCGCGAACACGTCAAAGAAAAACCAGAAGAAGAACTACACCTTGCCGTTCCACCAGCAGGTATGGGCGTGCACCCAGAGACAATTCCTCATCGTCTATGGCGATAAGGCGTCCTTGATCGGCAAATGGGGCGGTATTGTCTTCCAAGGCCTCATCGTGGGCAGTCTGTTTTACAATCTACCAAAGACAAGTCAAGGAGCCTTCACGCGTGGTGGCGTGTTGTTCTTCGTCCTACTCTTTAACGCTCTTTTGGCTCTCGCGGAAATGACAGCGGCATTCGCAAGCAAGCCGATTTTGCTAAAGCACAAGAGTTTTTCGTTTTACAGGCCAGCCGCGTACGCTGTCGCCCAAACAGTCGTGGACATCCCCCTGGTCTTCACACAAGTCGTAATATTCGACCTGATCATCTACTTCATGGCCGGATTAGGGCGGACACCCTCTCAATTTTTCATTTCGATATTGTTTCTCTGGATTGTTACCATGACTATGTACGCGTTCTTTCGAGGTATCGCTGCCGTGTGCAAATCCCTTGATTCGGCCACGCGCGTTACCGGTTTCGCCATACAAGCGTTGGTCGTGTATACCGGATACTTGATACCGCCAACAAAGATGGTGAGCACTGGCGGGGCCCCGCGAGCACATTTGCTAACTTATCACAGCATCCCTGGTTCAAGTGGCTCATGTGGGTCAATCCTGTTCAATACGGATTCGAGGCTCTAATGTCAAACGAGTTCTACAATTTGGAGCTGGAGTGCGTTCCGCCGAATCTAGTGCCTTATATAGGAGGCGTCCCGGGTCATCGATCCTGTACTTTGGCCGGCAGTCAGCCAGATCAAACAACCGTGAATGGTGCCGATTATATCTCAACCGCGTTCACCTACAAGCGCTCCCACCTATGGCGTAACTTTGGCATTCTTTCGGCATTCTTCCTTTTCTTTCTCGCATTGACAATGTTTGGAATGGAGTCTGCCAAGCCCAGCAGTGGAGGCGGCGCAGTCACAATATTTAAGCGTGGCCAGGTCCCGAAGAAGATAGAAGAATCAATTGAGACAAGTGGCCGTGCGAGTGACGAAGAAAGCGGAAAGGTGAGCGGGGCAATACTATCGGAAAAGCCCAGCCAAACCAACAGCACAGACTCCAGCCTCCAAAGGCGATCAACGATGGGTGGAGTTGCGAAGAACGAAACCGTGTTCACATACCAGGACGTCAATTACACGATTCCATATGAGGGCGCGGAGAGGAAGCTGCTCTCCGACGTGCAAGGATATGTACGCCCGGGGAGGCTTACTGCGCTTATGGGTGCATCGGGCGCTGGCAAAACGACGCTTCTCAACACTCTAGCTCAGCGGATCAACTTTGGAACGGTAACTGGCAACTTTCTCGTCGACGGACGTCCGCTACCAAAGTCATTCCAGCGTGCCACTGGTTTCGCGGAACAACAGGATGTTCACGAACCTACCGCGACAGTCCGTGAAGCATTGAGATTCTCTGCCTTCCTACGTCAGCCCAAAGAAGTGCCCGAGGAAGAGAAATACGAATATTGCGAGCGTATTATCGATTTGCTGGAGATGCGCGACATCGCCGGAGCTGTTATCGGCAACATTGGATCCGGCCTGAATCAAGAGCAGCGCAAACGTGTCACTATTGGTGTGGAACTCGCGAGTAAACCTGAGCTGCTCATGTTCCTGGACGAACCCACCTCCGGCCTTGATTCGGGTGCCGCCTTCAATATCGTTCGCTTCCTGAGAAAGTTGGCAGACGCGGGCCAAGCAATCCTTTGCACAATTCACCAGCCATCCTCGGTCCTATTTGAGCACTTCGATGAGCTTCTTCTGCTCAAGTCGGGTGGAAGGGTTGTGTACCACGGCTCTCTGGGTCACGACTCTCGGACTTTGATCGATTACTTCGAAAGGAATGGCGCGAAGAAGTGTCCTCCCGATGCAAATCCCGCAGAATGGATGCTCGAAGCCATCGGCGCTGGCAACCCAGACTACAAAGGAAAGGATTGGGCTGACGTGTGGGCACAGTCGAAGGAGCACCAAGATCGTTCAATCGAAATTGAGCAGATGATCAAGGATCGCAGCCATGCCGAGATGAGTAGCTCTCTCAGGGACGACCGCGAATACGCTATGCCACTCTCTACACAAACGATGACCGTGGTGAAGCGCACCTTCGTGGCGTACTGGCGGTCGCCTGAGTACATCATAGGCAAATTCATGCTCCACATAGTCACCGGCCTGTTCAACACTTTCACTTTCTATCACATCGGATTCAGCACGATTGATTTCCAGTCTCGCCTGTTCTCCATCTTCATGACGCTTACAATATCGCCACCGTTGATTCAGCAACTGCAACCGAAATTCCTCGAGTTCAGGAACATCTTCCGAAGCCGTGAGAATAGCTCCAAAATATATTCCTGGTTCGCATTCACCACAGCCGCCGTCATAGTGGAAATTCCGTACTCCATTGTAGCGGGTTCAATCTACTATTGCTGCTGGTGGTTCGGTGCGGTTGGTCGACACGTCAGCTCATTTGCCTCAGGTTACACCTTCATTATGCTGATGTTGTTTGAACTGTTCTATGTTAGCTTCGGACAAGCCATCGCGTCATTTGCACCAAACGAGCTCCTGGCATCCCTCTTGGTGCCGATATTTTTCCTCTTCGTCGTAAGTTTCTGCGGCATTGTCGTGCCGTATGTGGCACTCCCATACTTCTGGCGCAGCTGGATGTACTGGGTCACGCCATTCCATTACCTGCTCGAGGGCTTCCTGGCTGTGGCTACGCACGATCTGCCTGTAGTTTGTGAGACGACTGAATTCGCAAGGTTCACTCCGCCCGCAGGCCAAACTTGCCAGGAATACACACGCCAACAGACCACGGCCCTAGGCGGGTATGTGCAGACGGGCCTGGATGGCATGTGCGAGTTGTGTCAATACAAGACTGGCGATGAGTTCTCGAGAGGCTTTAATGTCTACTACTCGCACATCTGGCGGGATTTTGGAATCTTTATTGGGTTTGTGGTCTTCAACTTCGCAGTTGTATATCTCAGCACGTATTTGAGGTTCAGAGGAAAGAACCCGTTGAAGGGTGTGTTGACAGGGCTGAAGCACAAAAGGCTAGGCAAGGCCAAGAAAAGTAATGAGAAGAGGGAGGAGATAGTGGAAGTTCAGCGTTGATAAAGTGGAAGGCGAGACTGCTAGTTAGTAGACTAGATTTGGCTGGGTTCGGACGAGCCTAGCGGGAGAATGACACGAGTCATTAATGGGCTATGAATAGATGAGACATGAGTTGCTGTACGGCATTGCAGCAAGTTGGAAAGGCACTCGTTGTGCACTCGATACGGTGCGAAATGCTAGATGAGCAACACATCCAGCCACTCCACTTGGATCATGCCCTTGACTTGATGCCCCCGTTCAGACATTAGATTTGCACATTTAGCCAAACCAAGAACCGTGCGGTAGCCCAATGACCTATGCTTGCTCATTGGCCCCAACATATTATCACCTTCAAATTCATCCAAACCGAGCTCATCCCACCTTTCCTACTCACCAGTATCCAGCAAGTCCCCCTTCCCTCCCCCTCCGAGAGCTCTACGCTAACTACCACTTGCCGTACACTGGTCAAAATTATTCCCACTCGCGCCCGTGTGCGTGATCAGGCCGGCTAGGTCACCGTTCTCGTCGAACACTACACGATCTGGGCCGGGGCTGCCGCCGCTGTAGACCTCGCCGGAGCTCAAGATCGGGAATTCGTAGTAGAGCCCGGCGACGGGGAAGGTGAAGCCTTCATAGTCGTGGTATCTGTGTACGGAAAGCGCAGGAGGGTTAGGGTTGATCGTCTTGATTTAGAGATAGGGATAGGGGATGATGGTGGTTATTCTGGAGGAAATGTAGAGCGGAAGGATGTGGTTGGACGGTGTTTTGAGCACTTACTGATGCGGGTAATCGTCAGAACCTTCGGTCGAGCCGGAAGTGTAGAGACTGTAGCCGGCGGATAGGGCATCTGAGACCTCAGAGGAGGTGTAGCAGGTGCTGCCGCAGGTGTCGGCACAGGAGTCTTGGCGGGGGAAGAGAGTTGGGGCGGAAAGGGCGATGGGGAGGAAGGAGAGTGATAAGAGTGAGAGGAGCTGGGTAAGACGAAACGGTGTTAGCCTGGTGTGACGCTACAGGGTGTGGGTTAGGGTGAGGGTGGGAGGCTGGAGATCTACCTTGGACGAGAGCATGGTGTAGAGGAAAATTTCCTTGTAAGGTTTGGGATCGAGACTCGAGCGACTCAGGGTTCACGGATTAACTCCTCCCGCTATGAGAAGAATTGAAGGGGGAGAGAGAAGGCCTGTGGTATAAGACAAAGACGTTGAAGATAGGGTGGTGTGGAAGATAGATATAGAGGGAGTTGTTTATGGAGCCATCCCAAAGAGGACAATAGTCCGCTTGAGTAGCATCGACAGACTTTGTTTTGCTCGATTGCTTGAGCGTTAGGGTCGACTATACCATCTCCCCAGGACAGTAGTGGATGCTCACAGCATCAAGGATTATATGATTGTTCGGGGCAGGATTCGAGCAGGCCTTGTTGAGATCCGCCACTGTCTAGCTTGAGATTGGGGCTAGATCTTGCTTTGTGTGTTGCATGTTTCACATCGACGCCGATGTGACATGACGCTTTGCAACGGTTTTTGCACATAGTTGGATAGAGTTCCAGGAGACAAGCCTTGATCAATTTGATCATCCAGGCACTTATGGAATATGAGTGGTTGAGTTCGATATCAACCTAGCGGGTGATCGACGTCTCGACTTTTTTCTTCCAGCAGTTCGTTTTGATTGGGTAAACGTCACGGTCCTGCACCGTTTTGGGCGGTTTGGCCGGACATGGGCAATGGAGTCGACATGGAGCAAGCTTGTCCATAGCACTGCCATCGGACCTTCATGTCGATTACGTTGTTTCGGCGTTTCCCGGTCTTAGGTTACACCGATCATCAAAAAGGCACCAAACCAGCTCTCTCTTCACTCCCACGTGCCGCGGCGAAACAAGGTGATCACTTTGCCCACAACACGAATCAAAATGGGCAGGAATAGGCAGATCGTTGAATTTGCAACCGCGGGAGCCATCAAAGACAACCCCGGGTAGATTATCTAACCAGGAGCGACTTCCGTCTCCGAGGCCATCGCAGGCTCCTTTCTATTCCAGATTGGCTCGCCGTCGTCTGTGAATTCCGCCCAAACAAAGAAGCCACAGCCATTACCTCCATCAGCCTGCGCACCAACTTGACACATCCACATGTACCTTCCTCGGTTGGCTTTCTGCTTTTGCACCGTCTTCAATACTGTTGGGACTCCACATTTGCATTTGGGAGTGAACTTCGGATGGAAGCTTTCCCGGTACCACCGGTATGTAATATTGATCCTCTTGTTGCCCGCCACAGGGTGTGGATCGATGGAAGTTGCAGGCGCAATACTGTGCTTCCACTCCTCTTGCATCTCTGCATGCATGACCAACAGAGAATTGTGGGGCAGATGTATGGATATCTGGCCTGAGGCATCCGCGGCCTCTCCCTTATCATCTTCTTCCTTAGGCACGATCTTTCGCACGCGGAACTCTCGCGCTACTCCAAGGCTGAGACTTCCTATGATAGCTCGAGGGCCAAGGTAAGATAGCTGATCCGAATGGTAGCCGACAGACTGCTTGCCTCCATCATAGCAATTCACGAAGGCAGCGTTGGGCTTCCAAGGAGCCGGACACTGGTACTTCAACTTTTTGCCGTCCGGATAATGATCTCTGATCCTTTTCTGTATCTCTTGGTTCACAGCTTCCTCTACCAGATCACTCACCTTGCGCATCTCAGGCAAGATGGCTCGAACGTCATCTATGTAACTTCCATTGTAAAGGTATTCCTTCCGCTGTCGCTGGCGCTCGGCCAGGTCATTCACATAAAAACAGGCGGTATGAGGCGACTTGACAACATTGTCAAAGAGCTTGAAGGTTGCGCTTTTGTAAGTGGTGACTTCAGGAAGGAGTTCGTGGAGGAGCGCAGTTGCAAGCTTAGGTGGTAGGAAATTGTGTATGATAGAGCATGGAGTATGTGCGGCGATGTCAGCAGGATCATACAGGTGTAGTGTCCTCCCCTTTTTCGTCAGGGTCTTGGGTCTTTTTGGTGAACTTTGGCCTTCTAGACCTCCTATAAAAGATGGCAGCGAGCTCTGAAGTCCGACACTTGTGCCTTCTTTCCTTCGCACGGGGAGTCCTTGTTTCTCCCCTTCTCCAGATGATAGAGCTTCCAAAGCGGCCTTGACACATCCCTCGCATCCTAGGAGTACCTCCATGAGGTCGTCATGAGAGTATTCGGGATGCAATGATGACAGTATAGCCAATTTCACGTCTGTCGATTCTTCGACGTCCCCGAAAGGTGAAGCTGGCCCCGTTAGACCTGCCTCGAATGGAGATGATGTTCGACGTCGTTTACGCGACACGAAGGCGTCCATCTTGACTGCTGCACGAATCCACCAGAGAGTTTACCTCTGCTGGGCGCCATGTCAAAGATTTTGAATAGCAAAGGTGACGAAATCTGGTAAATCTGGTAAATCTGGCTTACGGCTCGAGTTCAGTTTTGGTCCGCCGGGGGGGGGGCGCAAAATGACGCCGAACACCTCGGCACGCCACAAAGTAAAGCCATATCGCTGCGCAGCCTTCATACACAATTTCAGTCGAACACCTGCTCGGCCACTGATCGAGGATGCGGCTAAACACTTGACCGTACGGACGCGTATTCAGCTCATGATGTTTGGTTCTGAAACTAAACCTGCGTTGAGCTGTAAGTCGAGTACCAGCTTGCATCGTGCGCCGCAATGCTTGAAGCCCGCACGGAGGGATTCCAAGGCTACGCCGTCAAGTATTCGCCGTTTCTCAACGATCGCATCGCTGTCGCCGCATCGGCAAACTTCGGCCTCGTGGGCAACGGCCGTTTGTTTGTGTACGAACTAACACCTAACGGCCTACAACTACGCCGATGGTGAGTCTAACCTAACCTTCATCGTCCATTGTGGCTTACTCTTGAAGGTTCCCCACACAAGATGCGCTGTATGACCTGACCTGGTCCGAAGTCAATGCCAATCACCTTCTTACTTCATCTGGTGACGGATCTCTACGACTGTACGATACCACGTTACAGCCTCAGTATCCTATCGCAACCTTCGCCGAACATAGTCGTGAAGCATTTTCCTGCACCTGGAATCTGACCTCAAAGACGGCGTTTGCCTCTTCGTCATGGGATGGTACAGTTAAGATTTGGAATCCAGAGCGTCAGCAGAGCATCCTCACCCTACCAACTCATTCTTGCACATACAGTGTTCAATGGAGTCCTCATACAGACGGTGTACTGAGTGCGGTGTGCTCTGACAGTCACATGCGGGTTTGGGATCTCAGGACACCAGCCAGTGCAAGCAACCACCTAACTCTGCAGATCCCAATCCATGCTCCACCGATCATATCGTCCATATTGCCTAAACCGCAGCCTACTTTCCCGCCAAGCGAAGCTCTGTCACATGATTGGAATAAATACCGCAGTACGACGCTCGCAACAGCTGGCGTAGATCGCATTATCCGCACATTTGATATCAGACAACCTTCTGGACCACTCCAGCTGCTTCAGGGCCATCAATATGCCATTCGGAAGGTTGCCTGGAGCCCGCATCTACCCGACCTTCTGCTAAGTGCAAGCTATGATATGACCTGCCGGATCTGGAATGACGGCGGAGAGGGGCAAGGAAAGGGAGCACGAGAGATCGGAAGGATGGGACGACATACCGAGTTTGCCACAGGCGTCGATTGGTGCTTATTTGGAAGTGAAGGCTGGGTCGCTAGCTGCGGTTGGGATGAGCGACTTTGCGTCTGGGATGTCCGAGCTTTCATGCATTGAACGGCCATGTATAGACTTGGCGATCGGCGTACAGGTGTCTACCGTCTTAGATACGTACGACGTTCGGCTCACTGGATACGGTTTGACGAGTTATGTCCACTTTTGCATACTGTACGCTTCAACGAGAGATATGTTGGTGAGAGTATCAAGTTGGAGATATGGCCTCACGGCACTGAACAAGCGGCTTCCAAGTTTCTTGAATTCTGTCATCCTTCTATCCTTTCACGAGTCGCTCCATAACCCAAGACTCTCGTCCACTGAATCCGAAGACTAATTGTCGTTGAATGACCGCCAGTCCGCCCTTCCGGCCGAGCGAAAGCCTCCATTTCCTTTCGTCGTCCTGGACTAACGCTCTGCCAGCGTGTCCATGGCGCGGACAACTCTACCAGGGTGGGTTCTTCCCATCATACTGGTTCGCATCTGGATTCTCCTCCCATCCCGGCACATGGATATTCAAGAACGTCCCATTGTCGGCTTTGGTAACTCGAAAGATTTTGTCTAAGGCAGCATTGGCACCTACTTCGACGGGCAGATCTGCAGTTTCAGTGCCCATGTCGGTTTACAACCACTGTACTCAAAAATGATCAATATTTGCCCCAGCCATATATGCAGTATGCAGAAAAGTAGGGTTGGGGCAGTACGTCCTCTATTCGGCCGTACGAAGGAGATTGCGGACGTCCAAGAAGAGTAACTCAAAGCTTACAACTCAGCATATGCATGAGATGGCTGTCGCATGATGGGTGTAGAGACCAGTTTCTAGCAGCTCATATCTTCTTTCTGAAAGCCACCCGCCGGAACTCGGTGGATGTGGAGCTGGGTGTGGGTGGTTATTGTTCGTAACGCGAGAGCATGGTGTTTTTGAAATCTCTGTCGAGATATATGGAATGGGGTATCAAATGTAGAACCTCGAATATCAGGAAGGGATATTTCGAATCTGTGATGCCTTGGAATTCAACACTCGCATGGTGGACTGAAAGATAGTATCCTTAACTCCGGAGTGTGAAAATTGCAAACGAGAGGTCTTGAAATAAACCTTTAGGCATCCATCGCAGTGCAAGCAAGTCTTTTCAGGAGTGAATGGTATTGTCATGGACTTGTTAGGAACTGGGAAGGGCCGGACACGTCTCCTGCTGACAGTGATGGATTTTTGACTGCGATGAAGTACTGCTACTTGTTGGAGCAGACCTTAGGAGGGAGAACATCGAGTTCCCTTGCACGTTTGTCCATTTTGGAGGGATTGTTGGCAATGGGAGTGGATGGTTGTCAACAGGATATTGAGATCAGAAAATATCAAGGACAGCCTTAGTGCCGCACCAAGAGCCAGACGTAGTAGAGCCACTGTAGGGATTTTTCGAGGAATGGCCAGAGGAAGGTTCATGTAAGACAGCGGCTGAGCATGGATGAATTCAAAGCAGTGGAAAATTCATTGCTGTCTCCCATCCATGGGATAGGCTTCGATCAGGTAGCACAAAGCTCATTTATGTAACGAAATGTGATCAGAAGCGCAACCCACCGTACCTAATTGGCATCAGATGCTTCCCTAAATCAGCCTCGAATGGGGAGGCCTCTGCAGCAAAAAGATGTCGCCTACAGGTGTTTGATGAAAAAGAACTCGGAGATTCCTGAAACGTAGAGGCCAAACTGCCAAGATTAGTAAAATCTGCACCGAGCGCACCCTGCTCCAAGCCTAGGAGGCTGAGCCAGGGTGAGAAAGTTGAGAGTAAACTAATGTCAGGCTGTGCTGCAGGAGGCTGAAAGCTGCGCCTGGGTACAGCCCTCTCAAGACTCGACCTTCTCATTTTCTTAATACTGTCGTAAGTATTCGTCACTTCCTATCCATAAGGAATTGAAACCACACATGCCGGATCTACAATGAACGCAATGCCTTCTTAAGAGCAAGATGTCGCTCCTGGCTATGCATAATGGCGGAGATCATTGGAGTCATTGCTAGTGGCATCACTCTTGCGGCGCTCTTTAAAACGTGCATTGAGGCGTTTGATATTATTCAAACCGGACACAACCAAGAATTGGACCTTAGGAAGCTGGTTCTCAGATTGAGCATTGAGAAATGCAGGCTTTTCACGTGGGGAGAGTCAATGGGCTTGACGAATGCCTCAGACGATGCGGAAACAAACGCTTCTGCCTCGTGTCAATTCCGCGAGGTGATGATGGAAACCTTGCAGACTATATTTCAACTCTTCAGCGACTCGAAAAAGCTCCAGGACCGGTACGGCTGCAAACAATATCTTGACTCGTCGACCGCAAATGAGAACGAACAGACCAGTCAGGTCAAATTTCTTGCAGCTTCGTTCGACAATTTTAAAATGACCCCATCATGGCGAGGGAGGCGTTCAAAGCTACTGATGAAGGCAAGATGGGCAATCCAAGATCGCAAAAAGTTCGCAGGCTTTGTATCAGAAATCAAGGAGCTTGTCGACGGGCTCCAGCATATTACGAAGCCCCTCGTGCCTTTGTCTCAACAAGAGAATGCGATGAAGCTCAGGATTGAAACCATCAATGATCCCGAGACCCTCGACATGGTCTCCGATGTTTGTCAGGACGACCACTCAGAATTGTCCAAGATAGCCTTAGCGAAAGCTGAAACAATTTCTTTGGCGTCAACGAATCGGTGGAACATCGAGCGTTGGGACTACCGCCTTGAGACTGTCGGAGTCGACGAAATGGTCGATCTAGAATCAATGAACATAACCGAGCTCAAGCACCAGATGCTTCGAATGATAAGGGAGCGGAGGGAGCTTGCAAGTCACCTTCAGCATTTTCAACGGGTTGTTCCGGAGCTTTCGAATTTTCTAACGTTCTCATCTATGGTTCCAAGAATTGTCGGAAATGAAGCAACGTCTCCTTCAGAGTACCCGCCAAAAGGCCCCTTTGACTCCGAAGACAACGCGGCAGAATCGTCTCTTCCGACGCAAAGCCCAAAGCAAATAGGCTTGAAGCAGAACATTAGTGATGTTGGCGTTCCCGCCTGCCAGCTGGCGCAGCCAGGACAAATTCTAACTGGCTGTTCCACGAATACTTCGGCGAGCTCGGGAAAAGGTCATGCAACTCCATCGGATAAAGAGTTTCCTACTGGCAGAAGCTTGAGCGATATGCCGCCCTTTAGTCTAACAGAGCGTCCGGGCGATCCCCTTGGGGAGGGACAAGAGATAGTCATTCAAAGCATAGCAGATATTAACACCACTGAGGCCGGTGTGGAAGACATCCCAGATCTTTTTACTCATGCTCTCAATGATGGTGCCCCCATCTACGAAACTCTCACCTATCACCCCGCTGCCTTCGCAAGGCTTGAAGCACCGTTGAATTCAAATCCTGGTGCGCCAGAAGGCTCCTCGAACGACATAAATGACAAGGCACAAGCTAGGAGGACTGATTCCCCTGTGCAGAACTCAAAGACCTCCATATCCTCTGGAAAGGAGCAAGGCCCTGTCACGGCTACTAGCAAACCTCGTATAACCTGGCCAGGAAAATCCAAAGATGCTGCAGACCACAACACTCTTTTCAATGGCTTCATAGACTACGATATCTTGATGGGATCAAAGACAAGGACCGGGATCCAGCGCGAAGACTATTTTGTGCTCTCTTTCAACGTACCGAAACGTGCAGGATTGTTGGAATCACTTGGACACGCCCATTATGCCCCCGCCTCGTACGTCGCCAGGCTTACTTCCTCCCGAAATTCGCCAACCATACCGTTAAAGTGGCCCCGGAATCTGCAGATCACCCGTTTCGTCGACGGAAATTCCATAGACAAACTATTGCATGAATCCTTCAGCCGGCCGCTACTCCATATCTACGCCTTTGGCATCTTTGAGGTCTCTACTGTATGCTCGGTTAAAGGAGGCTGTTTGCGGGCGCTTTTTGACGTTCTGGCAGAAAGTAGAGAGTATGCGGAATGTAGGCCAGAGATCATCTCCAGCCACTATCCAACACCAGGGGTCTACGTACTGCCAATTGGAGCAGATGCTGTCGTACCACTCTTCCTCAGACAGATCCAGCCAACATTAGAGCCCAGGTCCCCGATTCTTCTTGTACTCCTGATCTATACGGAGCTAGATTTCGCCATATTGAATGACAACAGTAGTGATGTCAATGGATTGGATGAAAATGGATATCCAACTATATCCAATCCATTTTCATTCACCTACGATCCACCTTCATCCACCTACGATACATTTCCATCCACCTACGATCCACTTTCATCCACCTACGATCCACTTTCATCCACCTACGATCCACTTTCATCCACCTACGATCCATTTTCATCCACCTAATAGTAGTTGGGTATCCACTTTACATATTTATTTCCCATGTGTATTGCATGAGACTTACTCGTGTTACGACATCCCTGGCGTGGGTCCTAGACCCTTGACGAAGGCGTTCATACAATAGCAGCGCCACCCCCGCCTACCAACCCACCAACCTACCAACACACCAACACCCACATACCCAACGGAGCCATATCATGACCCAAAGGAGCTGCACCATTTTTGGCCGGCCTCCACCTAAAACCAACGTACCCAAGTCTCTTCTAGGGAAGACGATTTTGGCATTATGGAGCGTCAACATGGGTAAAATGGTATAACTCAGGCGCTGCGACAGTTGGCTCGGTAACCGGAGTAGGTGGCTGACTCTAAGCTCTCTTCAGCAGCCTGCGGAGAACTTCAGGAAGGAAGGGGGGTACTGGGCCAAGCCAAATAGGCCGGGCAAAAGAGGTAACACAGGGGCAACATAGGGACAGCCCAGCGGGGCATCGAGGGATGGCCTCGCCGCCGCCGAGGGCGCGGGTCCGGAGTGTGAGAACGGCATGGCCGCAGACGCGGCATGCCCTCGGGCTAGTCCTAATCAGGAGTTCACCGTAAACGCTAGCATGTACGGCAAAGTCTGCCTCAGGCACGGCCGGAGGCTTCATCGGGCGTCAGCCGTTAATTACATTCCTTAAAAATTGGGCGGGTGCCCCTGTAAGCACCTGACTATAGGCGGCTTTTGAACGGCAACGCACCCTACCCGGGGGCTTAGCCCCTAAACTTTAGGCGGTCGGTTGCTCAGGAAGGCACCCTCCCATCCGGGGGATTGCCCCTAGAAAGTTTACCGAGATTTGTTAGACGATTCTAACGCCACGCCATCTCCACTAGGGGATAGGTGGACCACCAACAATGACTCACCACTCTCTAGAAGCCCAACCGTGCTCTCTAAACCACGTAGGAAACGCAGAAAGTACCTCGAGATAAGTGGATGAAAATGGATATTGATGGATATTCCAAATCCATCCACATCCAATTAAGTTAGGTGGATGTTGACCCAAATCCATCCACATCCAATCCATTGACATCACTGGACAAGAGCGTCACTAAACCGAAGTTCTCGTCCGCCTCATTGGATAGCATGCTGTTAGACCACTTATGCCGAGGTAGATATTAATAGATGCGTCATATGTGCTTTGAAGGGTACCTAACGTGATCAATGTTCATAACCGACCTGTCAGTCATTGAACTGATGGAGAACCTCAGTCCTAGGGCCCGAGCGAGCTTGGACAACCCGAGTATGCGGTGAATGGTCTTGGGAGGGGCCCTTGCCATGCCCTGTCCACAAGTCGATACGGCTCACGCAGGATAGACCTGTTTCTAAACAAGGACTCCACATAGGCCCACCACAATCTCGTCATCCTCGAAGGATCAACACCTGCAAGACTACCTGCTCTCTTATCAGGGCATCTTCTACGTTTATCGAGTCCTTGACCCGGATCCAAGGATCTCCTCTGCGCTCATTGCTCCACTCTGTCGGGCACATGCACCACCTTTCGTGTTCCTACAGTCGAATTCCAGATCTTCCCTGGACTATCTTTGCGGCCTTTGAATCTTGCGGCATCCTCTAACATAGACTTTGTAATCTTTCTTGTCTCTACTGAATGTGGTGATGCCGATCCCACAAGAATTATCACTGATTGTGGCGGACAACGCATTGTGGAAATGGGTGGACTTAGGTAGAGAAGGCAGAGGCGAATTATAATGTAATCGACGATACGATGAAGAAATAATCCGCAGAAAAGAAACAATTCATTGTGCACCAATGATCATCATGTCTAATGGGTAAAGATGGCTCCGCAGGCCCAATATCAATTTTGTGCGAAACGTGTGTGAGGATGCAAAGACGGAGTACCTCGCCTTGTCAACGCATAACACACAATGCCCCAATAATCGGGATGAAGGGTATAAGTCAGCGTTAGTCGGCAGCGGAGCAGGCCCTTATCAAATCGGATACTTGTTGAGCAGAATCAAACCCGCAGAGCCAGCATTTCATGATAACATCTCCACATGGAAGTCCTGATACGTCAGGAAAATTCTTTACTTCATAGAGCCTTTCAACTTCACCTCTCCGTTTAGCATCCTCTCGCATTTCATCAAGCTTCCATCTAGAACTCTGGGTTAGCACCGGAGCCCACTTGTAAACGAGCAAAGAGGTCCCTTGTACACCACGTAGCGGCGCAATGCGCCATCTTGATCATATATGGTCTCGTCTACATGAGCATGGCGATTCAGCCACCGCATCCTGCTCTCTATGCTCCCCTCTCTGGTAGCCGTTCGCTTTGGCTCGAGCCAGCAGCTCATCTGGGTCTTCGGGTTCTCGTTTCTGCCCATCGCTTTTGGGGCGGGAGGGGGAGAGAGGCGGCGGCAAGGTAGTTCGCGGGAGGGGTGAAGGAGAGGAGCAGAAATATAGACACAGCGGTAACGACGAGAGGACAAGGGCAGCGCTGCCGAGCTTCACCCTGTACTTATGACGGCGACGGGTTCCAAAAAAGGGCCACGGCGCAGGAGCCCAAAGTGGCTCCATTTCATGCGGAATTAAAGACCCAGAGGCTAGGGTGAGCAGGAGGGTGAGTCGCGCGCGACGCTCACCCTCAGCTCACCCTGCTCGCGAGATGTGGACGTTAAGGCGGCGTGGTGGTGGTGAGCGGGAAGGTGACCTCGGTGCAAATTTTACTTTCAATTCTTTGCCAAGGCTACGAGTCATTGAGAATGGGCGCACGTTGAGAGCTTGAGTCACACGCCTCTCATGTCCGCAACGACGTCTGAGAAAACTGCATGCGCCGTCTTCACTCCATCCACCAGTACATTCGCATTTTCTTCATTGTCAACATCACAACCTACACTACATACTCAGCAATCATGGCACCCAAGAAAGAGAACACAAAGAAGGTCGCCGGAAATGCGAAGGTATGATCTCATCCTCCTCGGATCGGCTTCCTAGAAGCTGACGCAAAGTTGCTAGAAAGCCGAAGCTGCAGCACAGAAACAAGCAGAGGCAAATGCGAAAATAGCACAGCAAGAGGACGCAGAATGGGCAAAAGGCGCAAAGTCGAACGCTAAAAAGTATGGCTACCTCTGTTTTCTGGAGACTTCTCTCGCACCTTACTGACGCCGACTTCCCCAAACAGAGAAGCAGCAGCAGCGAAAGCCGCCGAAGCAGCCGCCAAAAAGGCTGAGCGTGACGCCCTGCTCGCCGCCGAAGAAGCATCACTACCCTCTAAACCCAAAAATGCCGGCGCGAAAGCCGCCCCAAAGAAATCTAAAGGCACACTCGACCTTTCATCCCTCGACGACTCACCCTCAGACACATCTCGCAAGGAACCTACCATAAACGCCTCCGGCATCGACAATGCCCTCGACGCCCTCTCCCTCACCACAGACCCCAACTCGCAAAAGGTTGAGCGCCACCCTGAGCGGCGGTTCAAAGCTGCGTACAAGGCATTTGAGGAGAGACGGTTGCCGGAGATCGAGGTCGAGCATCCGGGACTGCGCAAGAACCAACGGATAGAGTTGTGCAAGAAAGAATTTGAGAAGAGCGAGGAGAACCCGTTCAACCAGGCCGGTATTGTAAGGTATGATGCTGAGAAGGAGGAGGTGGCAGAACAGAAGAGGAAGATTCGGGAGGGGGTTGAGAACAGGTTGGCGGAGAAATGAAGAGTTTTGTCACTATTCGCTCTCACAATGAACGAGGCTGAAATGTTTGGCTGAGCCGGGTTTGAGGCGTCATAAAGGACGGCCCTTGGTTCCAGGATGGGAGGGTCCTTGGAAAGTGCTTCCTGGATCTTTGAGCATGCATGCATTATGGGCTGGATGTCTTAACGAGCTATCGATAGCAGTATCTATGCGTTCATGAGAGATGATTTGTATTAAGTTGCATTCATTCTATTACCTTAAGATTGAACACTCCGAACACCTTTCTCGTTACTGCTGAAGCGCAGGTGCGAAATAGAGATCAAGAGCGAACCCTCCTGTACTATTTGCCAGACCACTTCCCG
>Ga0335072_10002304_pt1 | contig 29747 bp, 35 predicted proteins | sample Lox_Sample_21_FD_206725 | JGI IMG/M metagenome (GOLD analysis project Ga0335072, IMG submission 206725) | Soil microbial communities from Loxahatchee National Wildlife Refuge, Florida, United States - Lox_Sample_2.1 | ecosystem: Environmental > Terrestrial > Soil > Wetlands | place: USA... | reverse complement strand
CTGTTCAACCGCCGCATGGGTTATTCTCATTGTCATCATCGCAAAGTCGTTTGGAGACCTGTCATCGGGCGGAAAAGCCTGCGCGATTTTATATCTCTGCATAGGGCCGCTGATCCGTGTTCCTTATTTGGCGTTTTATGTCCCTGTTTCCGTGCTAGCCATCACAATTTCATTTGCGGCTGTGGAAGGCACTCTCCGAGGCCTAAGCAAGCTAGAAATCGCCTTCGTGGTCTTGTCACTTATTGGAGAGTCCTTCCTTACGGCTGGTGTTTTGGTTTCGCGCTGGATGGACCAAGTTGTGTATGAGGAGTGGGTTGAAACGTTCAACATGAGCTCAACAGACGACTCAGAGCGGAGGTTCGCTGCCAGGTGGAATCGGATGTTCACCAAAATCTTTCTAGAATAAGTCGGGGTGCGCTCTGTCAATGCCACCAATGAAGGCCATACCTATCCAACCACCTAGAGCGAGGCTATTGATATCTATTGATCGTGATTCGGTGGATTAACCCTGGGATATCGGGTTGTTGCTATATTCTTTCGACCAAACGCGCATCACCTCCGTGCGTCAATACATGAAAATTTGGAAACATGAACCTCTCCACGTGCGACCTGGCCAGGAACATCCTGGTGGACTTCCACGCCTCCGTGTCCGCCAGGTTCCACGCCTTGATGGCGTTGTGGATAGTGCGGTCGCGCCGGTCTTTGCTGCGGCCCATCTTCTTGGCCCTCCCTAGCAGTGCTGGCTCGTCCTCCAGGTCCGCGGCCATGGCCATCAGTCCGTCATCCACATCGTGCGCCGGCTTGGGGCGGCGTTCCGGGCCCGGCACCGGCGTCTCAGACTCGCTCGTGTTCATACTCGGCTTAGGGACGAAGTGGTAGTCGATGCGGTCCGGTACCGACTTCTCCGCCTGAATCCACAAGCTACATGCTAGGGCGAACTCGCCCGCCACCACCTCCTTGAACCGCAGCAGGCGCGCCGCACTGGGGAGGCCAGTGCCCAGCAGCTTCTTGGTCACTGTGGTGATCCAGGGGCCTCGCGAGATGCCATGGAAAGGGGGTGCCGTATTATGGAGAGAGGCTCATCAGCATGGGACATTTGCCGACTTCCTGGACAGTCCTTGTGCAACTGACTCGAGCTGTCGTCTCCGGAGCTTTCGTGAGCTGATGCAAACCCTCAATCACCGGTTTGGGAGGTACTTGTAGGCCTGAAGGTCACGCATCAAATCACTTTCAACTACACTTGCAATGTCTATCTTCATATTGGACGCATAGATGGGGCTGCGGTGTTAGTTCTCAAGAAGCTGGCAACGATTCTTTGGCTTGCGGAGCTTACATTACGGAGTACTCGGGATCTGAACTTCACAAACATCTACACCTAGGATGCAGAAGTGAGACAACACAGTCGATTAGCTACAAGCCTTGAGCAAGCCTGAGGATCTCAAGCACCTTTGCTCTGGTGCAGCCGAGGACTTCGACAGGTATATGGGGATTGCCTTCACGGTCTATGCCGTGAGCGAGGCAGTACTGACTATTTGGCGAGCCGCCTCTCCTTTGGAGCTTGGGAGGCTGCTCTCAGGACCGCAGAGACAATTGCGGCGTCTCGGCCTCAACTTCAGCGCCTTCGGAGAAGAGGACAAGCGGGCCAGAAAGGGGGCCGAAGACCATCGAATTTCACATTTTGGAAGGAATATTGAAAGAGGATCTGACGTTTAGATGGCTTCATATATGTTCTAAATGGGTGGAGCTTGCGATGATTGATCGCCAAACTCAATTTCGAGATACAATTAAACATTTGGTTCGGTTCCAAGAAGCCAAAGGAAAGTCCCAGCCCGACCGCACGAAACAGCGTAAGCTCCGGGCAACCGGAACGCAGTTCATATCAATTTATGTGCGGAAAGACCTCCATGAAGCCATATTTTGGGGGTGGGGTTAGACAGGGTGCAATTTAGATAGGTGGCAGCAACGTTGAGTAGAGTAATTCAGCAAATCTGCCAAGTCCTCGTTCTCAACTTCAATCTACCCATTTGCCTTGCACTCCTCTGGCAATGAAGAAGTCAGCAGCACTGGTGGTTTTAGGGTCTAAGTCGGTGCCCTTGCTGCACTTGAAACTCTCGAGGCGAAAGTATCTCAAGATATCGTGACCTTTCTTTGAGATTGTGCCAAACGAGTTATTGATCCTCAACCTTCTCGGTGACTTACATCCTAGGAGTAGATCAAGGCCGTGTCTCAAGTCCACAGATTTCCAAGAGGTCCAAGAGATCTCGATATTGCGAATGGTATGGAATGTCTCCTCTCGAAGACGCTCATCGCCCTTTCTCGCATTGGCAGCTGGCTGGTGTGAAAATCGTTGATTTTTGTTGACTAACTAATTGCTAGCCACATAAGTTGCCCTGGGGAATTAGCGTTGGCCCTGTGGGTTCCGAGGCGGCACTCCGTGAACGGCTTCCGCATTGAAAGGGTTCGTGAGGGAACATGCAGATGGGTGGTGTGTGACAGTGAGACGTGAAAGTAAGATCGCGCTTGCTCCCCAGAATGCCTGATAGAAGCCCAGAGCAGACCTTTACAAGGGGCAGACGGAAATTTCCACAAGCGATTCGCGTCGAAGAGAGAAGAAGCGAGACGTCTCCAACCCCAATTGCCTGCATACGCGAAGAAAGCAGAGCTTCTCTGCGCCGCCCCTGCTAGTCCTGCGAGTCCTGGTCATCCAACTTGACGTCCACAATACAGTTCATCCTAATTCACACCGCAACCACACACTCTAAGCACTGCGCGACACGACTCACAAACTCAGCTCTCCTAAATACTCTGCATATCTACAGCTTCGACAAATGAATCTTCCGACGGGATCCTTGGCGAGTTCGCCGGCTCTCTGGGCTCGTCATTCTCCGCCCTGTCAGAAAGACAGGCAGCTGGGAATAGGACAAACACAATCACCGAGCTCCGGACGCAGTGGGCGAACCCCGCCGATGTGTCGACGATCCTGATGGTGATCAGCGGCGACGTCGTCTAGACAAGGCATCCGCAAGCTGTACACACTGGTGTGCTTCTCATTCGGCTGCGTCGCTTATGCATTTTATCGCCCTAACCAATATCATTGGGGACGGTCGCGCTGCCTCCGCCTGACTATCCCGCCAAAGTATTCCACCTTGATTCGGGATACGCCCGAGACAGCAAGAACTTCGTCCTCTGGCGCGTATTACGCGATGTTGAATCGCATATCGCACGAAAGGAGCTGTTGGGCAATGATGCCATTCGAATTTCAGTGTTTGAAGCACCGTGGAATCGAATTCTCTGACTGGGTTCTCATGAAGCTAGATCTATATCTGGGGTCTCGCCTTTACTCTGCTGCAGTTTGCTCTCGCATCTGGTCCCATTATTCTGGGAGGCGGCTGGTCCATCATGTTAATCATAGCCTCTGCAACATTCCTTGTCCAGCTTACTGGGTGGCTGCTGCAGTGGAGAGCGGAGAAGCTCCCTAACCGGCAGCGTTCTTACGGCTTCTGGATAACCCGAATAGTTCGTGTCGCTCAATCTTTATCTCGCCCCTAATCCATAGGATTAATAGGACCTTTGGGTGTACGGTGTACACCCTCCCCCATACATATTAGCACCCACTGAGATCCTCTCTTCCCATCACTGGGGGAACAACACTCTTTATAAGCCTTCTCTTTCTTTGTATCGGCGTCGGATTCGGAGGGAGGAGGAAGAAGAGGAGTGTGTCGATTTTGTAGAAGGGGCCTCACGATCGTGTCGATTCGTCTGCTTTACGAGCGCTCCATCCCGTAGGTAGGTTTGTCGGTCGCGTACTAGAGCGATCATCGCAAACCACAGCAACACACGTGATTCACTTGGGAAACCACGCCGGGCTCCCTATATGAGACTCGCCTTTTGCTCTCTAGATAGCTGAAGCTAGCGGTCGACAGGCCTGGGCTTTGACGGGCCAACCAGAAAAGCCTGCCCAGCAGTGGGCTCACCCACGCCCATGGATAAGAAAGAGAGCTCAGGGAGTCGAATATTAGTAGATTGTATGTAGAATGAGTATACAGATTACAAAAATTCTCCTCTTCTTTTCAACAACCTCGCCGATGCCGCTTATGAACCGTATTCGTCCTCTTTTTCTAGTTCGCAGTCGCCGCAATCGCCCTGCGGGATACACCGCGATGACTCTGGGCAGATAACCCCAACAGGTCACTTGCAGAGGCCAGGTAACTTCAGTCTTCCCTACAATTAACCGTGCCCCATCTTCCTCTCTCTCTCTCTCTCTCTCTCTCTCTCTCTCTGGGGTTCCGTTTTAGACGTTCCTCAGTTTGCCTAAGGCGAGTGGGGCGCGCAAATGAGGCAGCGGCTCGAAGGGATCGAGTCAAATTTGGTAGATCTACTCTGACTTTTACACACGGCTCCCCGGCGTACGGCGGTTGCTTCCGACTCTCCCACACCCGTCTCGTCGGCGGCAACAGTGGCGAGGTCTTTCCATTCAGCATGAGCTTTCTTCTCTCCCACGGCCGCCCCCTCGCCGCCGCAGCGACAACTACAACTACCACCGCAGCAACGAAGAGACGCTTACGGAAGTAGGCCTCATAAACGAGACCTTGCCTGAATGCCGCCATTTAGCAATCGATGAGGACGAGGATGTGAACGAAGACGATGGAGACCAAGAAACGAGTGGTGATAATGATGAAGCTAAAGCAGGCGATTCTCAGAGGGCTCGCTCTCACCCGGAACGCATGGCTACAATGGTGCAAATGCTAGCTTTAATGAGCGTAGGCAATGATGCTGGTCTTATAGCTCTCATGGAGACGACTTGGAGGTGAGCCCAGGTGGACCTCACGCGCCATTCCAAAAGAATATTTGGCCACGCCTCGCCGACAGTACTTCGATAGCATGGTCTGGGTGTAGTTACAGCCGCCGTCGATGGACTCAACGCTATATCCGAACCGTCGCATGAACAAGCCGGGAGGGACGCTGACGACGACACCGTATCAAGTGATGGTCGTGATAACTTCCTAGATGATTCCTCAACGAATTCTGGGAGTGGGAATGAAGAAAAGGAAGAAGTTAACCTTGAACGCAAAGTGGAAGAGAACCGCGCCTACCTGAGAGACCTGCAACAGGCAAAGCTTGGTGGCTTGCAGATCATCGTTGAAGAGCTTGAAGGTCAGTATAGCATCGACTACAGAGCTATTTCTAATTCGCTGACCGACATAATAGCCATCATTGTCAAAGCTCTTCAGTCTCGCATTAAGGTTAACTTCGAGGCTCTGAAAGAGCTCCATCAACTTCTCGAGTACAGTCTAGACCTTTTGCACATTAGTAGATCTGATCTAGGAGAAATCTTACCGCCATTCCAGTTCGGTGTGGGTTGTCGCATTCTCTCCAGACAATAAGCTGGTCGCATCGGCAAGTCGCGATGGAACGATTAGGCTTTGGGAAGCAGCCTTGGGAACGCCTGTTGCAGACGCTCGAGGGACATACGTCCTTAAACCTGATGGTTTCCACAGATTTGTAGTCCAGGCGAAAAGCGACTCATCCCCCGAACGCGCCAGGATCTCTACCTGAAGGCTTGCTCCGCGCTCCACGATAATAGCCGGGCTAGGAGTGATGGTGGTCACGTCTACATGCCTTCCTTCGTACGGTTTAATTGCCCTCGAAGCTACCTCATTGAAGCGAGCTTGGCTTAAAGCGTAGCTGTCTTGAACATCAGGACCAGGCCGGCGGGTTTGTTTCGTTCACACCTCGGTCTTTTCCATATATATTTCCTTTTCGTCTCTAACCTTTTCTTCCCTGCACCACACCACCATCACCACCATCACCACCACAACAGGTACGTGTCCCCTGGTCTACCCTCATACTCGTGTCGCCGACGGTGTGTAGCAGCAATAGTCACAGTAACGGCAACGGCAACGGCAACAACAATAACATGTTCGTACGCTTTCCGTTTTCGAACGCATGCTGACTTGCGTACGTAGGGCGATCGTTCTCTACAACGCCGCCGTCGCCTACGCACCTGCCGGCCAGAACCCTGCGAAGCCACCACGTTTAGCTGTCCCTACACAGCTGAACCATCGGCTACTTTCTGTATAGCTGAACCTGTACAAGCTGGCGAGTAGCAACCGAAACGCGGCCTACTCGCAACATTGACGGGTTCGATTGTACTCCTCCGCGGTATGTTTTCGACTCGTTGGCCTACGAAAAGTAGACAAAGGGAAAAAAAGCAAAGGCAGCAACGACAGTACAACGGGTGCAGTACCAGGGGGGAGTGAGTGGTGAAAATGAAGCGTACGATTCAGAGACGGAGATAGGAGACCGGACGACCGCGGTCGACAACAGACGGCGAGGGAGATCAATGAAAGAGAAGATGAGATGCAGGGAGGGTTTTTATATCGCCCGAGACGGGAAGTAAGCTCGATCTACTCGTAGTCTAGGGGATGTTTTCGACACCCTTTCCACCAGAGAACCCGCGCACCCGGCTTAACCTTTCTTTTGGCCTCCCGCGCCAAAGCGTCCCCAGGCTTTTGAGTCTCCATCACCATGGGACATCCCCAAACCATTTTTGTAGCAGTTCGGGATCCCATCTCGAATCACTTTTCCCACTTGTCCCACCTGAGAGTTTCTCTTTCTCTGTGGAGAGAATTTTGTTCATAGCCGGACTATTAGCACCAAAGTGTGTGGACCTCTCAAGATTCCAATCAAAGACAGCGCCCTTGTCAAGACAAAATTGTAGAATTTCAGCATGTCCTTTGCGCGCCGCAAGGACAGCGAGTGGCTGGAGAGGTGATGAGACAGGATGTTGCTCCATTAGTTTTGGAAGGTCACGTTTAATTTGGTCAACATTGTTTGCAATGCAATCCTCGAAAAGCTTCTCAAACGGCTGCGTATCTGCATAAAGTGTTAGCGATTCACCGCGAGTGTCGAACAACCCCACTTACCTTGGAGCGGTTCATAACCGGGCTTCAGTGCAACTTCTCGAACTGATGCTCCGAATGGATCAAGCTTCTCCACAATGGCGCCTTCATTGTTCTCGCTGTCTTGAGGATGCCGCAGCCCTCGAAAGTGCGCCAGGAGATGGCTTATGTACTTCTTCTCTGTGATTTCGTCCTTTTTCAGATAGGCCTGCCGAAAGCATAAGGCCATAATGTCGGCCCGAGTTTGTTCAAAGACGTGGATTTTACCACTTGACAGCTATGAAGTTCGCCTACGTTGCAAATAAGGCCAGTGAATAGCGGCCGACACCAATGATAATTCTGATCACTTGGAAGGATATATGTGAGTAAACTATTCAGCACTTGCAGAATTTGAACGATCGGGAAAAATGGTAAGGAAACAATCGAGAACGAGTTGGGCGGTTTTTAACATAGAAAGGCGAGGCTTGAGGCATACAAAGACTGCACAGCCACTTTAGGTAGATTGGTGCCCCATCGCCATCTTCGGGCATCAGGGGGCCGACCTCCGGCTGCAGTTAGAGGCTGTGTACACTGCTAGGCCACTGTTGGTGTGCACCGGCTTTATTGTTGGGTCCTAGCATTGGTGACACAAGTCAACATTCACCTGGGGCTTTTCCTTAGGATCAGGTCTTGTTTAGTCAGTGCGGAGGGGCGCAGTGCGGAGGGGCGCAGGGACCCGTTTGTGTCAACTTGGCCTTTAGCGCCAAAATCACAAATTCGAACCTTGTGAGATGCATGCTCTGTGAGAGCTGCACATCTATTTAAGATGTACACCTATGTGCGGAAGGCTGGAGGAATTGTTTGCATTAAAATCTAGAAGCCTGTGAGATGCGTACTCTGTGAGAGTTGTACACCCGTCTAAGAGGCACGCCTATGAGAGTTGTACGACTGTCTAATTAAAATGTACGCCTGTAAGATGCATGCCCTATGAGAGCTACACGCCTGTGAGAGTTGTAATCATGCGTGGGCCATCTACTGTGTCAGGATTATTTGCCATGTCTGGGTAATCTATCATGCCTGGGCCTGGGCTTCCTTACAATTCCTGGGCCACCTAGTTACAGCGCGGGCCTTGCGGAAAAAGCCTGCCCGGCCCAGCCTAATGGGCTCAAGCCCGCGGCCCTCCCTACAATTGCGACCAACTGGCCGAAGCTATCCAGAAGTTCCCAGCAGTCACCACGTGGAGGGGCATACGGGAGACCAGAGTCTCTGTATGGTTGAGCCCACTCGATAACTGGGCTCTCCATTTGACATTGGTCGATACACGCCGCAACGACGTCTTTGCTACGCTAGACAACCTCCGGGGGGCCTTGAACATCCCGTGGACGGCTGTGTACATGACACCGATCGTTCCACCTTTTTGTAAGGGATTCTTATATGCCGCGGCGACAGCCTGCTTACATCCCTGTCGGCCCATTCAATGGCCATGGGCTTCTCGAATTCGTGTCTGCGGATGCCCAAGTGTCGTGGGATTGACATTGAAGAGCTCTCGATCTTACAACTACAGGAGCACCTGAGTGAGGCGGCCTTTACGTCCAGGGAGCTAACAGAGTGCTATCTGAAGCGAATTGAACTGCTCAATCCGCGAGTAAGAGCGGTCATTGAGACGAATCCCGATGCGCTGGAAATAGCGGACAGGCTCGACGAGGAGCGCAGGGGTGGCAAAGTGCGAACGAAGATTCATGGCATTCCTTTCGTGGTCAAGGACAATATCGCCAGCAAAGATAAAATGGAAACGACGGCCGGGTCCACCGTCCTGATAGGTACGTTGGTGCTGACGGATGCACGCGTCCTCACACTTCTTCGAGCTGCGGGCGGTGTGCTCCTTGGGAAGGCCAATCTGTCAGAATGGGCGTCTTTGCGAGCGAGTTACTATGCTGAAGCTTATTCCTCCCGCGGTGGCCAGAATCGGAACCCTTACAACCTTGCGCATCATCCAGGAGGGTCGAGCTCTGGCAGTGCTAGCGCGCTCGCTTCCAACATGTGTGCCTTCAGCATCGGGACCGAGACCGATGGGAGTGTCATGTTTCCCGCAGATCGCAATGCAGTGGTAGGTATCAAACCAACCGTTGGGCTTACGTCAACTCTGGGCGTCATTCCTGAATCGCCGAGCATGGACACGGTAGGCACCTTCGGACGAAGCGTAGAAGACGCGACAATCATTTTGGACATCATTGCAGAGGGACAAGTGAGCCTTGAGAGCCCAGAAAATCACTTCGAGCCCTTTCCTACGCGAGGTCGTACTTCCCAACCTTATACGTCCTGGCTGAGTAAGCAAGAAGCTCTTAAGGGAGCAAGATTTGGAATGCCGTGGAAACGGGTGTGGGAATCGGCGAGCAAAAGCGTTGAAAGAAAGTATGAGTATACATGTCTCAAAGAAGCCATCCAGAAGATAGTGAAGGCGGGCGCACAAGTCATACACGTTGATTTCCCAAGTGCTGAAGAGATCATTTCTCCGGACGGCTGGGACTGGGAATATGGCGCCGGTGAGACAGGCTCAGCTCTTTCGGAATTCGAAGTCGTCAGGACAGAGTTCTACCGCAGTCTTCAGTCTTACCTTGGCGGCCTCGCAAAGAATGACAACGAGATCCGCTGCTTGGAAGATGTAGTTACCTACAATATCCAGCATACCGATCAGGAAGGAGGCGTTCCAGGAACGCATCCAGCGTGGCCTACTGGCCAGGACAATTTTGACAGATGTCTTGATTCAAGAAATGGGCAAGACGACAGGTACCGTGAAGCTCTCGCATACGTGAGGCGCAAATCGAGAGAAGAAGGTATTGATGCGGCCATGAAGGATGGAGAAGACTCCTTGGATGGCCTCCTTATGCCCTTGCAAGCCGATGGAGGTGTCGCCTGCTCTGTTGCCGCCAAAGCTGGCTATCCTATGATTACTATCCCGATTGGTGTGAACGCCGTAGGGTTGCCATTTGGACTGGGCATAATTAACAAGGGCCTGCGGGAAAATCTATTGGTAAAGTATGGTTCGGCTATTGAGGACTACATTCGTGGTCGAAAGAGGCCAAACTTCCTGAATCTTGATGCAGACAATTACACATACGTTGGCCACTCGCCGGAAAAGACCGGAAAGGTGTAACTTCTGGCTTGCTTGTCGAGAATGCCCGATGGCGCTCTCAACTGCTTTTCGCCTTCTCTATCCTCATCTTCAGTCGCCGCCGCTAGGATGTCTCGCTTCCCACGCCCGCACTACTAGCGACTGCCTCTTCCTCGTCAGGCTCCCGGCCGACACTCAATGATGATGTCAAGATAAGTTACAAGCTGTTGATTCCCGGACATCAATTTAGCATGGATGCTGGCAGAGGGAGGGAGGGATGGATGGATGGGATGTGCAGGCCGTAATGGAGATATTTGATCAGGTAAGATACATTCCTTCCGGTTTGACCACCTATCTTAGTTCTTACATTACATGTTTGAAAAATTGCCCTGGGTATCTTTATGATGCGAATATCATCGCTTACTCCGAAAGACATTTGGGTATCTTGCGCTGGTCTCCCCATCCTCCTCACCTCCCTCTTCTCTCTTTCCCCCCGATTCAGGAGGCCCGGCCGCACTCGCCGTTCCCCCTCAGGGAGTGCCTGGATGCCCTCCATCCTACACCCGTGTATCCCATTTACCCAAACGATCTGATTTCACCTAAAGCCTACTTCGGGTCTCACAGATCCCACGCCCTCCCTTCCTTTCTTCCACCAGCCTATCACTATACCAGGGGTTCCCATTCCTCAGATCTTCCTTCTCTTCTTCTTCCGAATCCCCTGGCGAGGCCTTCTTTGTTTCGCTGTCACTGACCCATAGCTGTCACTTGGTGCCACAGTGGTATCTCGTAGTGTAGTATAGTCTGTTAACCTCGTAATTGTCGAATCGACATCAAACGGGATAGGTTTTGAGGGGACCGGCGCAGGTCGGGCCAGCCATGCGGAAATGAGAGGGCACGGAAATATAGCCAGTTGTACCCTCTATTCGGGCAGGAGTGTACTTCTCCATTTAGACCTCATGTAGGGAGACTGGTAGTCTATCCTTAAGCTGGCCACTCACAGTGGAGCTAATTACCCTTGGTCGAAGCTCTTCCAGACGACTCTGCCTTTGGTATCAATCGCATAGAGATGAAGTTGTCTATTTGTTCCCTTCGTACAAAAACGAAGACTTGTCGTCGACGCCTTCTGCTGCTTGGAAAGCTCCTTGTTCAACTTGATAGGCTCTTGAGAGTTTACGAGTCCACCGTCTCTGCCGGAGCCCAACGGAAACAGTAACACCTTTCCCGTCTGTTCCAGTAACGCCACGACGTCTCCGTTTGGAGTAGCCGCTCCGGTGAGAATCGCCTTGGCATCGCGGCGGAGACGCCACAGGTTCTGGTCGAGCTCTTCGGGAACGCGAGATGGGATATCAGAGACGGGGGATATGTAAGTCCATTCTCCGCCGTTGTGGAAGCGCTCATTGGATGGGGAGGTGGTGCTGAGGACGTAAGGGCGGAAGGAAGGGGAGTAGAAGAGGCATACCGAAGTGACTCCATAGTCTCCCATTTCTTGATTGTACCCTTTTTCGATCTGGAACGGAGCGAATCTTGGTCTCGCACGGTTTGAGAGAAGCCAAGTGAAAACCCTGTTTTTGTATGTAACGCAAGCCAGCCGCAGACCATCCGGGCCGAAATTCATGGTTTTGAGAAAATCGCGAGGACTGGGGCTATTGAAATTGGTAATTTGCTGGACTATGGTCGCAGGCTCGGAGCCGCTGAGATCAACGCGGTAGATTTTGATGCTGCCGTAAATGACTCCATTGCATTTCTCATGGTCTCCAACAGAGATCCATATCCGGTCGTTGGCTTCGTGGAGGGCAAGGCAAGTTAGATCCTGGCAAAGCTGATCAATGCCTACCTTGCGGTAGCGTGCTTCTGTGGACACAAGTTCGAAGACTCTTAAGTCTCGATTCGTGATGATAGCCAAGAGTCTCTCAGAGAGTATAGCTGCTTTGTACTCAAGACCTTTGGAAATCCCATCTTCGACCGGCACTCGACAGACTTCTGGAAGGCTTTGGAAAGAATACACACAAATAGAGTTTTTGCTAAGGAAGAAAGCACGCGTGCATTCGGGTGAAAAGCCGGCAGATTTATACTGTCCTTTCTCGAGTTTGATCGAGAAGACTTGTGCCTCATTTTGTATTGCGGGAGGATCAAAAGGCCTTTCTATCCAATTGTGCGGGGACATGCTGACTAGGGTGTCCTTATCAAACAAAACGCTATTGGTTTGAGACGAGGAGCCAGAGTTGTACCTTTCGAGGCCATCTTCTTCACAGAAACAGCCAGAAAGCACGTCCATCAAAATGGAGACTTGTCGACACTCTTGAGGACCTTGTCCAAGATCTCTGGTGATTCTTTGGAACTGTGAGGAGCGGATCTCGGGATCAGCTAGAAGGAATTCAACCTTACCCAACCAGTTAGACGTGAACTTCTTCATGACATCTTACATCGAAAGAAAGAGAGGTAGGAGGGAAAAATGTTCAATGACGAACAGGGGTAACTTACAGCTTTCCAACGGTAGCTTTCCTCCTCACTTCCGCGAATGATCGTCATCATTTTGCTCTTGAACTCATCTTTTATCCTGTCGTGGGGAAGTATCCTACCAAGCTGGGTCGCACAATCCAGAAGCCCGTAGAGGTAGAAATAGGTGTCCATTGCTGGAGTTGTTCGATTGCGTATGGCAAGGAAGTATTCCCAAATGGATGATGGTCGGCGAATGGTGGTTTCGAAGCGATTGTGCTTTTTCAGTTCGACCAAGATCTGGTCGAGAACAGCAACTGCAAGGCCCATGGAGGACTCTAAAGCTAAAGAGGCGATTGCTTTTCCATTTCCATCAATTCTCGAAGACATTTTCTTCACCTTTGCCACAAGGTGGAGAGCCACAGTTTTTCTAGTCAGCTCCTGTAAGAGAAACAGAGCTTGATATTCATCCTTCGGATGTTGCCAAAGTGGTTGGAGAATGCTATCAAGTTGACGCACGGTTTCTGGTATGGAACCGGCTATGCTTCCCTGGAAGGTGTGAGTGTTGTGTAATCCAAATTCATCATGAACACGAGGCTACATACGGTGTGAGCCCAAATAGCAGTAGATGCTCCAACATAAAGCAAATCAGTCAGTCTCGACAGCGCTGTGATAAAGATGGGTTCAGCTCGTCTGAAATATTTCGCATATTCAGCGCCCGAACAGAGTAGGTATGAGCTTTGAATTTGCCGAAATTTCTCTTGCGTAAACGGTCCATCTCGAGACATTGGCTGTACATTCCGCAGATCTTGGAATCGATCTTTGAACTGATTGAACAATCGATCATACTGCTTGGCCTCAAAGGCGTTGACATCTTGAGCGCGAAGGAGGGCAAGGGTAGATATCAGTGCTCGAGATTGAAGCTCACGTTCGAAGTGTGATGAAGGGCTGATCGCCTGGATCAAGCAATTTGAAAGCTTGTTAAGGATGGTAGACGTCCAGTTTGTTCTGAGCGCCCTGGTCGGACGATTGGACGGATCGTGGATAGTTCCATAGCATAAGCATTCATGATCAAAGAGCTGGATAATCTTCTGAAGAGTATCGGAGTCATGGTGGGTGCTATCTATCTCTTGCTCCAATTTTTGGGCCTCTTCCCATTTTCGTTCCGCACGGCCACCTTCATCGTTTGCACCTTCAATGATCCAGCTTTCGTTCCACAATAGCAGTCGCTTATTGAAAGCCATTTGCGAAGGCTTCTGTTAGTCTGACCTCGCGCAGTAGAGTCGACACAAGATAGGAAGATGGGAAATGGGATCAAAGCTTGAGACCAGACATTTGGACACAAGGGGAGGGGTGGGGGCATTGAGTGGTTCAAGCGTGACGAAAGCTTCATTTCTAGCAGCCCCGGCTAAGTCGCGCCCTACCAGTTAAGTGGATTGCTTTAAGGCTGCATGACACTCCAATAATCTTCGAGACTTTTTCAGGCTGAGATGCAGGCCGATAGGCTGGCTTCGTGTAGCCTATGACGACAACGCCCTAATGCACCCTGCAGGCTCCAGAACCCTCTAGCTTGGCGTTGCCCGCTTTGATTCGCGTTGTGTGGGAGCCTCAGGCTTCCATGCAGCTGCTACGTTTCCATTAGCCCAAGGCTACGGTTGGCCCTCCTCCCAGATATTAATGGTACTTTTTCCCTTTTCCTTTGGCTCTTGGTGCCTGAATGATGCTGGCACTTCTTGAGACCTAACACCCACACCGCAAAATGGGAAATGAAACTTTTGTCGAGTGTGTCGCAAACGACAGTCCACATGAAGACCTAACACCACACCGCAAAATGGGAAATGAAACTTTTGTCGAGTGTGTCGCAAACGACAGTCCACCTGAAGACCTACATGGAGCTGGGGATCCTACTGGAGGCGTCTTCAGTAACGTGTCGAAAGAGGTCGCCGAATTCCTCTTCAAAAAGGACACTCTGGATAGGCGGCTCAAGCTTCAGCACTTAGCTGGCAAGTTTCTCCGCATCTATTGAGCCCACAATCTTAACGTGGTACGGAGTTACAGGCATTGCTTTCTCCGGAACTGTGGGCGTGGGCCTCTTTGTGACAGCTGGAGAACTAATAGCGATTTCTGGCTCAGCGGGCTGTGTCATTGCTTATGCCTGTGCTGGAGTCATCGTCACGGCCGTTATGCGCAGCCTTGCCGAGATGGTCTCAGTGCGCCCAATATCAGGGGCATTGATGCATTATCCAAGAGTATTCGTCGACCCCGCTTTGGGGTTTGCTGTTGGAATCACTTATTGGTTAGTAGAGTTAGACGATGGAAGGTGTGATTGATGCTGACGCCCCATTTCTGAAAAGGCTTGCCCAATGTATGAGTATGGCGACTATCACATCCGAAGCGGCCAGAGCTGCTGATTCGCTCTACAACAAGACTCCATCAAAAGGTTCCCGCTCTGGGATCATAATTGGGCTGTGCATAATTACGCTCTTCTCCAACCTGTTTGGTGTCAGAGTAGGTATATGCTGATGGACCGAAGCACGGAGAGTATGCTGACGGCGGTTATGCTAGATATACGGCAACCTTGAACGAGTCGTCAAATGGTTGAAGCTACTTCTCATACTTGGGCTCTGCATCCTCATGATAGCTGTGAACGTTGGCTGTGAGTCCCACCCCTCTTATATCACTCAGCAATTCTGATACTCCTTGTGTAGTAGGACTTGGCAACCAGAATAACCACAAAAACGGAAGGAGTAAGCACCTGGAAATTGCGGCGTGGTATACGTACTTATTTCTTCAGATTACACTGATTTCCCGGTACCACCCAATCTGACCTGGGTTGGCTTCAGCGAAGCGAACATTCAGAATGGAGAGGCACCTGGCGCAGCGATCGCAGGGAGTTGGGGAACTTTTCTTGGAATCTGGTATGCACTTTTTAACCAGGCAATGCCACAAAGTATCTGACTAAAGTACCAACGTCTAGGACGAGCATCATGTTCGCAATGTTCACACTCATGGGCGGGGACATCGTGATTGTCGCAGCAGGTCACGCGAAGTCGCCGCGAAAAGATCTTCCGCAAGCTGTTCGATTTATGTACCTGGTACCCATTTTTGCGTATGTATTCAGCTCTTTCCTGCTAGGCTTCAACATCAACTATACTGAGCCGGCTTTGTTTCATCCATGGGCCGATTCCCAACATAATTCGAATGTCTCGCATTCGCCGTTTACAATCGTCCTGAAGTATACCTCCATCAAAGTCCTACCAACTTTTCTTGACGGATGCTTTGTTTTTTCGGCTTATACCGCTGCGTTAGTCATCCCCAGCAAGTCGTGTTTGATGTCAACCAAGATTAACAGACTGCTAACAGGAATACTGGTCTTTTTACTTCGAGTCGGACTCTGTTCGCTCTTGCTCAGATATATGGTAAAGATATCGATTTCGTTAGGAACACCCTTGGCCGGACGAATAATGGGAATACACCTGTGGCTGCTATCCTCTGCTGCTCGTTATTCGGCTTGCTCGCCTTTGTTGGTCTCGCGGATCAATCTTTCAATCAAGTACGTTGCCATGTCCATGTAATTTGATCTTAACTATCTCAGTCACAGCTGACCATTCTTTTAGCCCATATTGACTCTCAGCTCCTTTTTCACCAGCTCCGTCGCGTGTGTCTATGGAAGTGAATGCGTCGCTTATCTGCGCTTCAAGCATGGGTGAGTTCCCTTAGGCCATTGTATTCGTTCCTTTCCCGCCAGAATGGCCGACTCATCTGTGCATTCCATAGGTTGACTAGACATCAAAATGCCGGAACCTTATCTCGCGACTCCGAAAATTACACTAGCATGTACTACAGAGCACATTGGCAGCCCTTCTGGGCAATCTTTGGTCTAGTCGGCTGCATTATGATAGTCATCTTCAGTGGTTGGCCCGCTGTCTATCTCCTTAGCGCTGGCGAGGCATTTTTGACACAAAATCATCTGAAGCCTAAGAATTACCTTGCTGCAGATGTAGCAGGAGCTTATTCTGGGGTTAGTGAATTTTTCCGATCTCGTTCTGCCTATCCATGACCCAGAAGGATCGTCGCTAATCTTGATGTGCATTTCACTAGCCTATCCTATTCTTTTCACTCTACGCCGGTTACAAGATCCTCAATGGAACACACATTCAGCACTTCGACGACTTCAAGTACGAGTATATCCTCGAAGACGTTGGCGGCGAGACATATGATGACGGAGACAACGGCGACACCCGCCAGGCGGATGATGGACCGAAGACACTCAAGCCCCCGATGTGGAGATTTGTCTTGGGCGAGATATGGCGTTTTATCTCGTAGTTCTCCTACGAAAAATTTCGTCAGGGTAGTGTGGGAGGGATAAAGGTGTACCAAAAGGATGGCCGTTCAATTTGGGAAACATGGCAGCGAGAGCAGGGTGAAACTCTAGAGGTACTTTGTGGGTGAGCTTGCTTGTTGTCCATATCTATATGCTATGTGTCTCCTTGTTATCTCCAATAGATGCCAATGTACAGTTCCTCCGCCCGTAAGAGGCTAATGACCAACTGACCCCACATTAGTCGACATGGAGCCCGTGCATTTAGATCGCTCGTCAGAAGGAGGTGCAGGGACTGGCTGTGAACTCCCAAGTCTTAGCAAGCGAGGATGTCGTGTTGAGCTCTTAGTGGATGATTAGTGATTTCAGCTACCGAGGTCAACTTGGCGATAGTACCGAGGGCCGACGAGGGCGAGGTCAAGGGAGGTAGTAGCCTCGAAGGGGAGGGTAAGGAGCGGTTGTGGCGCAAAGGTAGTCGTGAAGGGGCAGATTGAGGCGCGCAGTGCGTCAACACGCTCTTATTCCGCCTTTCTTGCTTGTGAATGTGTTGGTAAACCTCATTGTCGTCAATCAAATGGATCGATATTGGCGGTGTGGCCACTACAGCAATAGGAGGATCTTGAAGTGCCCAGAGACTGGCAGAGAAGCTACCAGCTATCCCATTCGCCACCCAAGAACCGCTACTTTATTGACCTCAATGCCGATCATCAAACTCTTCTGTCAGACTTCTAGACTGTGGCGAGTAGGTGACGTGGTGGTGGCGTTGCGCAGGCAGAACCAGTTACGCAAGCTAGAGGATACCTGGCCGATGGACGGTTTTTGTACCTATAAGTATCAGCTCGCTACTTAGATAGATAGGGGGAGAGGCGGTCCTCCGATCTCACCCAAAAAGTCTGACATCTTCCCTTATAGCTAACCTCCTTTGGGACTGTCGCTGGAGCAGTGGCTAGTACTGCCACTTCTGTAGCGACTACTGCACTACCTTCCTAGTGCGGAAATGACCCTTGACCTCGAGGCCAACGAGGTCGAGGTCAAGGTGTTGACAAGCCTCGCCTTGGTAGCTGAGAGCACTGTGGATGATGTTGTAAGCATCAGATCTTAAGGACGGCTGCTGACTTTCCCCTAGTAGGTATAATGACCAATTGATGAAGAAGGATCGAGGTGTCTCGTTGATTGTCATTAGCACATAGTCGGAGCAAAGCCATTGTGACCACTGGAGAGCCTCCTGCCTTACCGTTGACCCTAACTGTTGCTGACTACTAGCACCAATCCTCAGACGCCTTCAAGCACTCCGTAGTTTCCATGATATCGTCACTCAGGCGGTTAGGCTCTGAGATGATGAGTGTTTTGGCGCTGGTGAAGGTCTCCTCGCATTCTGCGAAGGTCGCAGGTATTGTAAGAGTATCCAAAATTCTTGTTTTGGGTTGTTGTGGCATGGTCCTGGGACAGGGTACGCGCCTGGCGCTTGGCACCACATTCAGTCGTCTGCCGACGACTCAGCCCTTTCTTCTTTCTTCATCCTTGGTATCTTCGCCCAGAATAAATCGAATCCATTCTTCACGCTGCCGTACCAGAGGGAGCTTGGAAGGGGGTTGCGGGAGCTGGTAAGGACCATAGACCTTGCTTGGAATTTGCTGACGTTGCTTTCGGAGTCATGGCTGCTTACAGACACGTCGCGTTCAGCCATGGGGATAATTGTGGTGAGAGGAAGGGATAGGTAGGTGGCGATAGCTTTGCTGCACAGTTTCGCTTACTCCTCTTAGTGGTACGATGTCGTCTACTTTTCTGATAGCTTACCAAGAAGAAATAGCAAGCCCATCAGTCCATGTCTGAGGCTAGCGATGCGCTGCGGCAAGGTTACGTAGCTGACATATCTTCTAGACTGCCAAGTTCAAGCCTTCGTCTTTCACAACTCCAGAACCAATAACACAACAAGACACCGACATTGCCTCTCTCAAATCACTCATCTCCACACGAACATCACAATTTACTACTCTCTTTACTTCGTATCACAATGCTCACAGTCACAGCCTCGATCTCCATTAAAGCAGGAAAGCTAGTTTACGCTCCATCAGCGCTCCGCTCGAAGAAACTCGCCGAGAAGGCCTTGCAACTGCGCTTCAACACTCTTCATCAGCTCGAAGAGGTATTCATACGCATTGACAGGCCGTCGATCAAGTCGAGATCGCGAAAGTGATGGATTCCAGCGTTTGTAATGGAAGACCTGAACAAGAAGAATGGAGGTGTCGAAGGCGTACAGAACGTGGTCGAACGATTGCAAGCGGAGATGGGCAAAGTGCTCGAAGGCTGATTGAATGGAGGCGTGATGGTAGATGAAGGAGAAGAAGGCAAGGGAAGAAGTCAAAGCGGAGATGACGAGGAAAAGGCTGGAGGAGCTCGAGAGAGTCAAGGAGAATGAGAAGAAATCGGTGAAGTTCGAGGACTGGTGAGCGGCTGGAGGAGAGTGCAAAAAGGCTGAGTCAGATGATCATTGTGTTGCGCGCAGCAGACAGGTATGCATATACTGGTTCCTGTTCAACTGGAGAGTACGAATGAACGAGTGTACGAGTGTACGAGCCTGCAAATAGCCACCGAGGCGCGGCCTATTCGCAATACATTGAAGATGAGAATAGAGGAAGCCCTGAGAAGAAGGAAGAGGGTGGGATGATTGTTGAAGAGACTTGACAGTAACAGTGGCCACTTTTAACACACGATCGTGAGGCGGTCATGGCCTGTAATGCCTATATATTGGTAACTCCCGAACATTGGCTTGCTATTCGGAACTTGACCAACTGCTAGATATCACGATAGATAGAGGCTACGGCGCGACGGTGTGTCAACTCTCAACCCCTAATTCTTCGCTCTTCCTCCCGCACGGAAAAATCGCCTTCATGTTCATGGTTCAATTCGGAAGCCTTCGATGTGTTGAAATCCTCGCTGCCTAGGGGGGTTGATCTAACACTACGGTGATTGTCATGACCTGTAAAGTGATAAGACGTACGATCGAGTTTAGAAAGTCTGTGTGAGGACATGTCCAAGCATCCTAAGCTGTCTGAGTCATGAAGGAGGCTGAGGGCATCCAGAGGGGAAGGTGCTCCACCTGTTGACTGCTGATGACAGCATCAAGAAGGCCTTCTGATAAGAAAGCACGTACCGTAGCTGCTGGTGACATGCCGAGTCATCTGTGAGGAGTGGAAATCACGGAAAGAGGAATCTGAGCTTCGTGAAGCTCATCTGCGGTCATACATGGTTGGGATTGTTATAGTCATTCATTGACAGGCAGAATATAAAGTACTTAGGTTTTCGAGATCAGACATATCCTCCTCCCTTTTGAGGGTCCTGAATGCCAAACAGCAAGCTTATCGAATGGTATCCCTGTGAATCTCGTCCTGAAACGCCTTTTTCGGCCCAATCATGGGTTTCTCATAGCAATCTCGTGTGCAATCGAACATTGTACAATGAAGAGATCGTGGGAACTTTCTTCCGTGACCGAGGTTATGCAGCTTCTATAGCGGCAGTGCCGTTAAGAAAGGTTGTTTGCGTTGCGTTTGGGTCGAGTGACTGCGTCTTCGTTCCTGGAGCAGCGGCGATCCCCAACGCCATCGGTTGTGGTGGATGGTTGTCATTTTCTGGCTCCACTTGATCTCCTGTTGAAACTGATGGTGGACTCCCGGTTCTGTCTTGGTTGACACTGCTTCCAGAATGACGGCTCGTACTCGCAGCGCTGGTTGGTGTAAGCGTCGGGGCCCCCGCGGTATGCGGTACTTGTAGTCCGTGAGAAGGGCCAGCGTGTGTCTGAGAGGTTGCTGACTGGCTAGCCTTAGCTAGGTGCCTCGTGTAGTAATCTTTTGCAATCTTGAGTGCAACCTTTGCCAGGTCATTCTGTGTCTTTGGATCTCGAATGTACTCCTGGGTCAATTCTTCGATCTTTGAGATCTCGCGATACTTGTCCAACTTGATCCAGCAGACACCGTTTCCGGCGCTGAATCTAATGTACTTGATATCGCCTTTGGTAAGATGCTCGAACTCCGCCATGTCACCTGCCACAGTTTCCGACTCCACAGCTATTTCTTGAAGGGTCTCCTTCAAAAAAACGACCATTCTAATGATACCTGGGACGAACTTTGCAAAGGCTTCTCGACGGCGCTTTGGTGAAGCGCTAGTCTGTGTGCCAGTGCCGAGATTGACGTATCGAATGTATGAGAAGTCGAGGTCACCATGGCGGGAACCTGAGGCGGCAGTGTGCGGCGAGGTATATGTTCTCTTAGATACCTCGACCCTACGGGCCTGATCAAGGCGGGAGTAAAGGGTCCTGGACGGATTGTTATACTTCATACCCCCATCCACAAAGTAGCGGGTTCCAATCTTGCTGACGGGGAAGTAGATTGGTGCGGCATCGCACACTAGGCACGTAGGCACATTGGAACAGTGGTGGCTGCAAATGCAGACGGGTCCCTTTTTGAGAGCCGAGAACTTGGACACACGCTCATGCTCTCTACAGACCACTCCACTAGAAGCGCATGTGTCAGTTAACTTTTGCACCTGGAGGATGAGGAAGCTCATATCTACCAATCCATGAAATCTTCTCCCACACTGTGCACGATAGGCTCCTCTTTGCTGAAGCCTTTCGCTTCTAGAAGCTGTTCCATGCATTCTCGCAGCCTCTTCCAGAGTATCTGGAAGGGCTAAGCCCGTGCGTAGTCCTGCCGCGGATGTGCTTCTTTCTGAAGATTCTGGTCGAAAGGTCCCGATACTGGGTGATACAATCCTCGACCGACATTCCAAGCTTTCCCAGCATAAGAGCGATCAAGCTTCCAGTGCTCGTGCCTCCAACAAAGTTGAAGATATCGTGTGGGTTAAGGTCACCATCGTGTGGTCTTGGGTCGCGGTGGCCAACCGGGCGGTTTCCCCGTACGAAGATGCTAACGTGTCGCATCAACTCTCGAAGGATAAGAAGAGAGGACAGGCCGCGTACTCCACCGCCATCTGCCAACAATGATGTCTTAGTTAGCCCTAGCAAGCGACTTGGAGATGGGGAGGCCACCGCCTAGACCCACCAAGGACCAGCACGGTCAGTCTCTGTGGCTGTGGGGGTCGGTCTGGGATCGGCGTGTTAACTAGTTAATGGTTTTCGTTAGACGCAACATAAGGAGACGATCTCTCCTGCAGTGAGCACGCGTAGAGGGAGTGGTCAAGTAAACGTTCCATAAATGCGCAGGTTTAGCGGATGTTCGTGAGTAGGTTAGGACTAGTTCCTTTCTACGGTTTTTGTTCGAGACCGCTCTTCGGATGTCACGCGCTTCCTAGGACAGAAGAGGCGTCCTCTGGTTTGTGAATACTCCCACACTAGTAGCTCGCCCGATGATGCGGCCTTATTCATGCTTCGGCTGTGCTCATGAGGCGCACACGTTAGCTCACAAGGACTAGAGCAAGAGCATTGGGCGGCTTTGCGAGGCCTCTACCTCCTATGCAACTGTCAGACATACTGATCGTACTCGCCGGTTCGTAAAGGTTCAGCTGAGCAAGTCCCAGGCGCCAAGACGGCCTCAGGCATCAAGCCTGCCTCAGGCAGCACCAAGTATACATATATAGATGTCTTCTTCTCAGGTAGATAGAAATGACAGACGAGGAGACAGGATTCTTCGACCTCACCAACAAAAATCTGACAGTAACCGCTAAGAATAAGATCGCTATAAGCAGCCCCAGATAGATATTGCCATCCTGGCCTCGAATCGGATAGCCAACTTTTCAAGAAACGCCTTTGATTGGATTGCAAGGCAAACACGATGGCAAGGCGTCGAATCAATGCCAAAACATGGAAGCATTTCCATGCTCATCTATTCCGCAAACCCTAGTTGCTAGCTGCAACGTGCTTGAGATCTGGAGATTTCCCCCAAACCTTCCGGGCTTGCATCTCAAGGGCGTGTGTCTTATGGGACGTGTATCTCATGGGCGTGCATCTCATGGGGATATACTTCAATGGGGATATGTCTCACAGGCGTGCACTTCATATGCATGTACCTCACGGGCATGCACCTCTTGGACGTACACCTCATAGGTGTGCATCTCACGGGGTGCCACTTCATGGACTTACACCTCACAAGCGTGCATCTCACGGGCGTGCCACCTCATGGGTGCGTACCTCACAGGCGTGCACCTCATACCGTTGGCAAGCTGCATACCGCTGGCGAGCTATATATCGCTGGCGAGCTGTGTGGCAGTGGGGCAAGCTGTGTGAAAGCGGGGCAAGCTGTGTGACCAGGGGGCAAGCTCTATACCGTTGGCAAGCTATGCCGCTGGCAAGCTGTATGGCAGTGGGAAAGCTTGGGAATTTGTGCACAGCTTGGCATCTGACCGGTATTGGCGCAGGTATCTCTCTGGCCCGCCGCAGGATTAATCGGAGGGAAATCCACTTCTCCTACGCGTCCCGCCGTGTCGCGCTATGACGGGCGTCGTTCTCGTCTCTCCCCCCAATGCGGAACTTAAAGCAGAATCCATGACGTATATACGTCAATCCAAAGGGCAGCTTCTGCTGTACGGTCGAGTCGAGTGCGGCTTTGCTGACGCAAATACACGATCACGACGACGGCGCAGATATACAATCAGAACGGCAGCGGGCGGCGACACGGGGTATTCTCGCGTCCTGGCAGCGTACGGCGTCCTCCTGTGCACGGGCTGCGGGGCGTGCTACGTAGGTGGGAAGTATGAGGGCTACCTGGTCTCGGTGCACGGGGTCAAAGGCGGGCGGAAGCGGGCGGTGGTGGAAGAGCTGGCGGGAGTTGAGGTCGCTGGGCAGAGGGACGGGTTGGGGGTCCACGACGGGCCGGAGCTGCAAGGTCGGCGGCTGCACGAGGGTGAAGATTAACGGCTCGGTGATGGGACGGCACTGCAGGCGGACTCACGGCCTCCCCGCGGCGGCGGTCTTGCGCGGCGGTGAACGCGGGGTTCGCGTCGCTCGGGCAGGGGCGCTAAGGCACGGTCCCTGGCGGCGGGCACATCTCCTCGGTCACGTCGTGGCAGCGGCGTCGGTAGTTCCAGGTGCAGGTCGGCCGGGTAGCAGCCAGGCAGGGCGGGCGGTGGGGAGGCGGGGCTGAGGCTCGTCTGCGGCAGGGTCTCAGGAGTGTTGCGGGCGGGGATGCAACGGCTGGATAACGCGGGCGGAGCGGCAGCTGCACGAGGTCGACGGGCAGCTGGTTCCAGGTTCCAGCACGAGATCAGATGGCGGGGTACAGGGTCGAGTTTGGGGCAGCGGGTTAGGGTGGTGGTGGAAGGGCTGGGCGGTGCCGACCTCGCAGGCAGGGTGGCAGATGTGGTGCGGCGGCCCCTAGTAGTATCATTTCCCTCAGAAGTGCGTCGCGTCTCTATCGTTTATATCTCTCAGCCATTTTCGTCGGTCGCCGGCGCCCGTACTCTGAAATTCAATACACACGGAATAGCGGCCATGCGATCTTCTGCCAGAGGCTGTCAGTGATCGCCCGTAGCCGTCAGAGCTCATTAATGCCCACCAGAGTTCGCCAGCGGCCGCCAGTGCCCTTCAAAGTCCGCCAGAGATAGCCTGAGTCCGTCAGAGATAGCCTGAACCCGCCAGAACCCGGTAGCGGTGGCCAGTGCTCGGCAGCGTCCGCCAGAGCCTGCCAACGCGCAGGTCCACGACCACGGCCGACGCGCAGATGCACGACCACGGCGGCGCGCAGGTGCACGATCACAACGGAGGCGCAGATGTACAACCACAGTCAACGCGCAGATGCACGACAGCGGGGCAGATATAGGGATAAATAGTGCAGTGCAGTTGAAGGCGGAGGCCGTGTTCAAATTACTTGGAAACAGGAAACGTCGACTGAGATGCGATAGATGAGTACTGTCGGACTCCACTGAGCAGAGCCGCTCAACGGTTTTAAGAGCAATTGGGAGATAAGCCGCCAACACAAACCTACTTAGCAAAACACGCAGCACAAGCTTCCCACCCAGCTAGCCCAATTTCGGGGGCAGAGCGATGAGGAAAAGAAGAGTAGAGACGGAAAGAAAGAGCGCGAGAGAGAGCGGGACGAGACAGCAGGCGACGGGGAAGAGGCCGAGGAGGATGAGAAACTGAAGGTAAGGAGGCAGGGCGCGAAATCTGGCTAGTCGTCCTCTTCCTCTTTCTTTTGCGTTTGAAAGGGGAGAGTCGGTCCGTTTTCTTTCGCGCAGTCGTTGTGGAACGTAAGAAATATGATCATCACCCCAATCTCGCCTCTGTTTCTCCGAATTCAAGACGTCGCTGCTCTTCTTCTTGCTTAGGCTATCGATTTTATCATCATCACCACCACCACCACCATCATCACCACTACTATCTTGCCTCTCCAAGACAACACCGCTCTTGTTCCGATTGAGGTTATCATTTTCATCAGTATCACCACCACCATCTCGCCCTTGTTCCTCTCCATTGAAAACATCACTATTACTCGTCCTCCTCTTTCCCTTCTTCTTCTCCTCCGCCGCAGGGCTAGGCCCGTCGTAAGCACCAGAACAGACAGGCTGATCCGGCGCCAGCCCTTCTACATCCAAGTAGAGGTTCAAATCCAAGCTCCGGTTTCGCCGCTCGTCATCCAAGAACTAACTTTGCTGCCGCAGCTGCTGTCGCCGCAGCTGCCGCTTATATTTGCCATACGTACAGGTAACAATAGCGGGAAGAAAGACCAAGACGAAGAGAAGTTTGAGAGTGTAGCGCAAAGCGCGTGAGAGAGGGCCTTTTGAGCGCTGGTTATCGTTGTCGGCGTCTTTGAAGGGAAAGATGAAGAAGCCTGAGCAACCCTCCTCGTCCGAATCGGAGCGGGAGGCGGACCGTCGTCGCTTCCAAACCGTCTTGGTGCCGCTGCGCGAAGTGATGAAGGCCGGCCAGCTACAGGGAAAGAGAAAGATGAGACAGGCAATCAGCGGGACAAAGTACGCAGTTAAGAGCTTTTCCAAACGCTTTCTCTTCCAGCACCCACTCCACCACCGGCTCCTGCTCCTGCTCCTGTTCCTGTTCCTGCTCCTGCTCCTGCTCCTGCTCCTGTTCCTGCCCCTGCTCCTGCTCCTGCTATGTCTCCTGTACCAGTGCCTACTCCGGCTTGTACTCCTGCTCCTACTCCAGCTCCTGTTTCGGCTCCTGTTTCGGCTCCTACTCCGGCTCTTGTTACTCTCTTGTCTCCTTCCCCAGCTCCTACTCCTGCTCCTACTGTATCCCCCACCTCCAGCTATCGAAGCACCAGCAGGGCTGCGACTCCGTGGTGCTAGTGGAGGACCATAATAGTTATAGTCATCCTCTCTCATCATCCCTCTCAACAAATCCCTCCCCACCTCCACCCGAGAGGCGAACGAAAGCGACGCAGAACGATAAAATGCACTCCCTTTATCTTCCCGCCCACGAGACGGCGACGATGCAGGAAAGAGCCGATCGGAATCCAGACACTCACGCGTAATAGGACCAATCGAGCGCCTTCGCTCCGGCTTGCGGGTCCAAAACACAGCCTCATACCCGTCATGCTCGCCATGCAACGAAATCACTTTGTCGCCTTGGCCTTCCTTGTAACTGTCAAGGGAGTTGGATGACGGCAGCAGCTCTGGCTCCTTTTCCTCGAGCAGGAGAGGCGGGGGTTCAGCATCAAGCAACTCCATGAGGATATCAGTTGAGAGGGATTTGCTGTGGTCGATAGAGATGCCTTGCAAGAGGCGGATGAAGCTGACGATACCGATGATAAAAGGGATGAGTTGGCCGGTGGAGTTGAGGGTGTAGACTCTCGAGATGTTGTTCCAGGCAATGGTCAGTTCGACGGCGAGGATGGACCAGATGATGCAAATCACATTAGTAGCATACATGGCTTGTGAGGCCCGTTTAGAGGCTGTTTTGTTCTTGGTGATGAGGCTCTTGACCTTGATCCAGGTGCTCTTGGATCTTTCCGACTTGCTGCGAAGGAATTGAGGTTTGATCATGGGTGGGAAGCCGAGGGGGGGACACCACTTCTTAAAGACCATGAGGCAGCCGATCTGGAACAGGGTCCTCAGCAGTAGGATCCAAAAGTCGAGAAAGGGGATGAGATAGAGGCCCAGGTTCGGGCGGTTCGGCATGGAGGATTCTTCGCCATTGATTTTCTTCCACACAACCGCGTACCAGAGGCGTAACCACTGCCTGATAATGGCAGCTAAGGTGTTGAGAGGGGAAGTCAGGCCGAGAAGCTCTGCCCTCCTGGCCGTCAGTCTGCCCTCCCACTTGCGTCTCTTCTGGGCTTCTTTGACAGCCGGGGCGCTAAAGAAGACGGAGCCGACGGCGAGGACGCAAGTCCAGAGCAGAACGTGGCAGAAGAAACATATAATCACCAACATCTCGCGGGCAAAGAGGAGGCCATAGACCAGCAGCACCAGCGCCGATTGGATGAGGAAAACACTTCTGCCCCGCCTCCTGCCTCACCCACCTCGGCTCTGAAGAACAAAAAGGTATAATCTGCACAGTGGGCCGGCCGAGCGATAAGTGCCCGGCACGCCATAGGCCCAGAACCAGAGGCCAAAGGCACTGATCGCGGTAGCGAGTGCGAGCCTAAAGAAGGAGGAGAGGAGCGGAAACCTCAGCGGCTTCTCGCCAGGGCGGGTTCTGGTGCGATAACCCCAGATGGAGAGGATGGAGAAGAGGAAGACAAAGGCGAGTTGAGCGAGGGCAACATCTCGCCATCTGATTCCGATCCCGGGTCGACTGACTCCGGTTCTGAAGAGAAGGCCCGGACGGTGGTTGAGATTGTCATCCAGCAAGCTCGAGACCGGGGATGGTGCCAATGCTAATGGCGACGGGGACGACATTAACGTTAGAGCTGGAGCCGAAGCCGGAGCCGCCAGAGCAACGGTCCTGAAGCCGCTGAGCTGGAAGAGAAACAGAAAGATTATCGTCAGGGCAAAGGCCAAATGTAGTCGCCATTGCAGTGACCTGGCCATTGTTGTTATCAAAGGTATCGATCAGCTGGCAGCCATCAGCTCAAGATACACGACCATAGCGGCGGCGCAAGTGCACGACCACGGCGGACACGCAGGCCCAGACGCAGATACAAGACCACAGCGGATGCGCAGGCTCAGGCGGAGATACACGGCGACACGCAGGTTCATTATCACGGCGGACGCGCAGATATACGATCACGGCGGACGCGCAGGTACGCGACGACGACGGCGGCGCAGGCACGATCACGACCGACAACCCGGTCGGGTTGGTCCCCGTTTTCATGGTAGGTCGTTGTGGAGGTAAGTCAGTCTCACCCGGGCTGTCGCACTTGCTTGCTACACATCATGGCTACGATCACGGCGGCGGTCGTGTACCTGCAGGACCAGGGCGTGCTCCTCTGCGCGGTCTGCGGCAGGTCATGCACTTGCACGGGTTTGGGGCAGGTACACAATCACGGCGACGGCGGCTAGGGGCAGGTGCACGAGCACGGCAGCAGGGCAGATCGACGATGGCCGCGCAGGTGCACGCCCACGATGACGGCGTAGGTACACGAGCAGATACACAAGCAGGACGACGGGGCACATGCACGGGCACGGCGGCAGGGCAGGAACGACCACGGGTTTGGGGTAGGTGCACGGGCACGACGGCCATGTAGATGCACGGGCACGGCTTTGGGGCAGGTGCACGACCAGGGCCGTGGCGTAAGTGCACAAGCAAAATGGCAAAGCAGGCACACGATGACGACAGCGGGGTAGGTATGGGATCACTTCGGCGGGGCAGATGGACTCGGCGAGGTTTGGGGGTTGAGCACGGGGACTCAGGCGGTGGGTGTGGGGTGGGCAGTTTCAGGTGCAGGTTGGCGGGGCTTCGGGTGGTCTGCGGCGGGGTCTCAGGAGTGGTGGGGAGCGGGGGGGCTCACGGCGGCTGCACGGGGCGTTGGGGCATGCGGCGGGCAAGGCGCGGGTCACAGTCACGGGCACAGTGGCGGGGCCGGGCAGTTCCACAGGCACGGACAGGTAGGTCAATGCCCATTCGGAGATCCAGGTGGACTAGCACAGTGACAGGGGCAGGGCACAATGACGGTGTGGTTGAGAAAGGAAGAGAACGTCGAAAGGATGGAGGGCCAGGCGGGTGGGTAGGTGCAGGTTCAGGTGGAGAGTCAGGCGGCCCCAAGGGGGGAACAGGTGCGGCGGCACGGGGTGGCAGGTACACGGTCAGAGGTTTGGGGCAGATAGACGGGGATGGCAGAGAGGCAGGTGCACGGGTATGGCAGCAGGGGAGGTATAGGAGGACGGGTTTGGAGCAGGTGGGCAGATATACGATGACGGGGAGGGGCAGGGATACAATGACGACGGTAGGGTAGGTAGACTCGTAGGGGTTTGGGGTAGGTATAGAGCGTGATAATTCCCCCTGGCCATGCCAAGAGCGTGATAATTCCCCCTCGATATTGCCAAGAGCGTTACCATGACACACGAGCAGACACAAGCACGGCAAGGCCCCGGCGACAGGCAGGCTGGGGCTCAGGTCCTCGTCGATGTCCAGGTTGTCGTGGTCGTTGTTGTCGTCGCTGTTGCTGTCGCTGTCGCTGTCGTCGCTGCCACTGCCGCTGCCACTGCCGCTGTCGTCGCTGTTGCTGTCGCTGTTGTCGCTGTCGCTGTCGTCATGATGGCTGTCATGCACGGGGTCTCCGGGGCAGGTGGTTTCAGGTTCCAGGACGAGATTCGGTGACGGGGGCGGCCTCAGGACTGGCAGGGGGGTTTGAGCATGGCGGGTTCAGGCGGGCAGGTCTCGTGGGTGGCGGGGTCGGCGGGACTGATTCTCGTTTGCGGGTGGACAGCGGGGTGTTGGGGGCAGTTTCGGGCAGCAGGTCACAGGGCGGGATGTGCAGCAGCGGGGGGTACAGGATGGAGGAGGGCGAGTTCGGGTGGCGAGGGCTAACCTCTGGTGCAGGGTTAGGGTTAGGGTTAGGGTTAGGGTTAGGGTTAGGGTTAGGGTTAGGGTTAGGGTTAGGGTTAGGGTTAGGGTTAGGGTTAGGGTTAGGGTTAGGGTTAGGGT
>Ga0335072_10002303_pt1 | contig 29758 bp, 18 predicted proteins | sample Lox_Sample_21_FD_206725 | JGI IMG/M metagenome (GOLD analysis project Ga0335072, IMG submission 206725) | Soil microbial communities from Loxahatchee National Wildlife Refuge, Florida, United States - Lox_Sample_2.1 | ecosystem: Environmental > Terrestrial > Soil > Wetlands | place: USA... | reverse complement strand
TGACTCCCCATACTTTCTAAACTCAATCCTGTGCTTGTTCGAGTAGCTGAAGCTAAAGGATATCGTCTTATGGGATGGTGATAACACTCTGTGACCCCAGCCCTCAGTCTCTGGTATTCCTAAATTGCTATCATCCAACTTGGCAAGACATCTGTCTGAAATCAGCGGGATCGTGGCACAGGGTAAGCCCGTAGACGATCTCTTGCGTATCCTTCAGCAAATCGGTAGAACTTCATCCCGCTATTACGTGCTGGACATTCATCATTTTACCGATCAAATAAATACAGCTATCTCGGTATCCTTGTACTGTCCATCTTATCGAATTATTCATCAGCTCCTTTAAATGAAACCCCCCCTCAAGTAACTTAGGTGCGCTAAGAATTTGCTGACTAACCAAACAGTACTCTACGATGCACACGAAGAGCTGGATGCAGTGCTGACACAACATACCATGCAGTTGGAGGCGGTATTGGTAGCGGTGCAGCTTGTGCTTGAGCTTGGGCTTGATTTGGACTCTGACGATATCTGTGTCGAGGAAGGTTCTGTTGGATATAACGTTCACTTTCTCTCATTTGTCCTCTCATCTGTCCTCTCATATTGTTGGATTCATTAATGAGTTGTCAAGCCAGCTGAGTTTTCAGATTCTTATAAGTGGCAATTTGCCACATGGCAAATTACTTCAACTGCTGTGATCAATGGCGTCAGGAACGCCGATCTGTCTTGTGTATATAAGGGACATATGGTCCCACTACAATCGCTACATACAATAGTAGCAATCGATGAGTCTGTTCCTAAGAACCGCCCAAGCCAGTCGCAATCGCAACAGGTTCGCCGTTAGTCGGTGAATTTGTCGGTGAATCGGTTGGTGAATTGTCCGGAGGAGGGCCATCTGTTGCTGGAGGTGATTTGCAATCGCTAATAGAGATACCGAAAATTTTAATGCACGGGAGGTAAAACTTTGGAAAACCAGGAAACGAGAATTCAACATCAGGGGTTAGGGGAAGACTCCAGAAGACGATGCCACGGCCGCCTCCTACCACAATAACTGGTAGCAGTGTTGTATGATGATTTCCATCTGTGGTAGTGACCCATTCATTTGCTGTGTATGAGGTCCCAGGAAGTGTTGTCCCGGTGAGCCCTGCTGGAATAGAAGTGATAGTACCGGTGATAATGTCAAAGGTTCCACTGTTAGTTGGACTGATCACCTCAATTGAACTCCCATGATGGACTGCATCTTGGACTTGACCTCCGTTTCTTACTTCTGGTATTTGGAGAATAGAGTCCAGAATTGATTGATGGAGAAGGGACAGTATCCTTCACCACAGACAGGATCGGCGTGATAATTTAAGATTTGTAAAAGGATCAAATCCTTTTAATTATAGGATATGTTCCGGCCTAGTCTGCAAATCGGCCCATTGGCCAAAGGACCTAGTCCATTCGCTAATGGACTGGCCTATCCGCCAGCAGGCTGGCCTAGTGGCTGTTGGACTGATCCAACTAGTGGACTAGCTCATCGGTGACTGGACTGGCATACTGGCTAGTAGACCAGTCCAGTCACTAAAACCTTAGTCCAATTGGCAATGCCTAGTTTTTAGAGCAGGGTAATTATACGATATATGAAGCTGTAAATACTCACTAATTCAGTGTATTTGTTAATATCCCTGTGGCTTTGGACTTTTTGGTTAATCTATCACGATGTTAGCTAACATACAACATTCTAAACAGCAGGTTGCTGTCAAGGGTTTCCTTGCAAAAGTACAAATTGCCTGGCGAGAGTTCACTGACTTGAATGACTATACAAATCATAAGCGTATACCTTATGATTCGTTGCTAATGATATTATTACAATTAAGTTATCTTGTATAACTCGGACCTCTACAGACAATAAGAGGATATTTGCTTGAGTTCTTGCAATGCCAAAGTTGAATCAGTATGAATTGAAGGCCAAGCACGACGCCTTATACCTACAAAAGAGTAAAAGGTCCCACTGTCAATAGGCATTGAAATAGGAGGTCCAAATACAAGGATTACACTATCTAAAGCTGCATTAGAAGTCCTTACAAGTGACAGAGTAGTCATTTCATTCAAATGTAAAGGAAGTACAATGCAAAGCGTTGTTAGTGTTGCAAAGAGCTGAAGAAGCGCTCTGTTCATTATTATAGTGGCGATGACGATTATGATTGTAGGGTTGGCATTGTGCACTAAGGAGGCATTAGTGTCACATAAATGGGCTTAGAGATACAGTTGACGATAAGACTGAGGCGGGGAACTATATCTAAGCTTTAAATCGCTCAAATATGTAATCAAAACTAGAACCCAGAACTGACTCTATCTCCCTAATTGAGATTAACCACCGACCGGACCAGTCTATTTGCCGATTGGGCCGGAACACTTCTAAGCGAGTTTCAGCGCCCTGTATCCCTTGTATTTAGACCTTTTAATAGTAGGTTTTAGAAGGCTGTAAATTTTCCTGCATTAACTTTCCGCTCCTTCTAGTGAATGCTGCACTTCCTGATCGATCTTGATGTAATCCATACGCTCTGTATGATACACTGCTGGAAGTTTTAGGAATCAAGAACCTCCTTCCGTCAGCTCCGTGAGGCCTTTTAATAGGGGTTGCCACGTTCGATCTGTTCCTTAGTACCTGCATCGTTGCTGGCGAGGTCCAAGGCTTCAACCTGACAAGTAATAGGCTGATTGCTAACTACTACTAGTCCACCATGGGCAACCCCCAAATGTATTGTTCAATTTGTGGGGCTCCGATGTTAGAGAGCGGTACTACCTTGTAAGTTCTACACGATCATAGTAAGTAGCATGTCAATTAACACAAATGCAGGAGAGGCAGCCCTATAGAGTGGCTGACCAATGCTATTCTTTTAACGACTGCACACAATACAGATAACGGCGTTGAACTAGATGCATACTGGCCATGGAATGCATACCCGCGCTCACTCTACGCCTTCCACCTAGGTCCAAATCCACCCAAGGAGACCCAGAGGAGTGTGCTACGACTCGACGCTCATGCACATGGTACATCCCAATTCGACATTCTAGGATCTAGCAAACGCGTAAATGCTATGTGCGTCGAAATCGAGCAAAAGACTCCTGCTATAGATCGTGGCGGCCCGCTGTATCTACCAGTCCACAGGCTCTGCCTCCAGCTAGCTGATTGCTTTATTAATAGCATAGGGACGTCTATGCAAATGTCTCAAGTACTGCTTGATGACAGAATCACTTCTATCAAACAACTGTGGGAGGTATTGTACCGTCGACTACATGGATCAATTTTTCCTTCTATCCAGACATGGGAATTGCCAGAACCACATGACTATTTTGGAGGTAGGAGATGTCGTAATGTATACTGGGAGGCAGGTGACGACCCAGACCATGGGGAAGTATGTGTCTTAGCCCTCGTTTAAACTTATGTCTGCTGTGCTAATGTCGTAACAGCTACATGAGCAAAATCCAATAGAGATACCGAATCTCACTGAGGAAATTTTGCAAAATCTTAAGTTAATACCTGTAGATAACCCTGAAGGCGTGACCTGCAATGAAATACAAGACTCGGCAGCCCAAGAGGCAGCCCAAGAGAGTGCTCCTGCTGCATATCACATTCTTCAAAATTTAGACCTAAATTGTGACTACTTACGTAGTCAAGATTGGTGGCTTGAAGCTCTTGTTAACAAAGAAATGTTTCCATGGCTGTGGGACTTAGATGTCAGTGTGGTCCGCGAAAGGCAACGGGCTGGACGCTGGAACTGGGAGCTCCTCGCACGGCAACTATCCCAGACCAAGATACACGAACCTAATGATACATCTCTAAGGCTCCCACTACCGTTGCGGAATCGTCGTAGGATCTGGCGTCTCCTCGAGGAAGCGAGAGTTGATGATATTGCTGCACCCGAGGGAAGAGCGATGGCAGCAAGGAGGGATGAACAAAGGAGGCATTGGGCTATGCAGCCTCCGCTGCCCGCAAACTTCAAGCCCCTACCATTCCCTATATCTGGTTTCAAGTACCCAGAACCGTAAGGTTTAAAGTGTTAACAGAATTGCGAGAGCGGCTGAAAATCAAGACAAATGCAGATAGGTGAGGGGAAGAAAGAGATTTCAAGTTTCCGTAAATGATAAATGATCTCGATGTTTCTGGCCCCATGTTCCATCGTCGTCAAGCTCCGATACCTGTCCCGTACTTCTTCTCTCGCTTCCTATGACGCAAGCTGATTTCGTCTTGTAAAGTACCTATTATAAACTATACTCTATCAGTGATTGTGTATAATGTCTCAGAGAAGTGAAAATGCCGTCTCCGGGACTTGCATTTGAGATATTAATGACTGCGTTCGATTTTATCTCTGGCTGGCGATTAGTCCACTGCCAGGCTGTAGTAAAATCCATCCAGGAGCGGACAACAGAGCCCAATCCTGAGAATATCATCGCCGTACGCACCTACGATACCAGGTGCAATACATTTAGTCCAATCTTTCGACGACTCTATATCGTTTGGAGTAGGACCAGGATGTTCAAGTTCATACCTATTTGGGAAAGACACAAGTGTTCCACGTGACGAGGTGACAAATCCTTCCCAAGCCGCATATCAGCTCAGCGTGTGAGCAAGAGCGGCATTATCTGTACGTTAAAGATCTGAAATCTCAAATAATGAAGAACTTCTACCTAGACGTAGAAGAACAAGGACTTCGTCTATGATGAATGTAAGGGGCAAGTAAAAAGTGCAAATTTTGTATAAGAAAATGGAAAGATTAATTATATGAGACATGAGGAATGCAGGTCTATTTCTGTCTTTCTTTGCTTATTTACCTTGATAACAACGCAAATTCTAGAATTTACGATCTTCTTGTAACAAGCATTTAGGTAAAGAATTTCTTTCACTAGCTGCGGTACATAATCTGGTGGTAGTATACGCCTCTACCACAACAATCGGTGTGTGACCCCTAATGGAACAAAGCCTACCCCGCCGAGCACGAGAGCGAAAGCTGGTTTGTCATACAAAGTCCTAGAAATATGGCTTCGAATCGAGCGATAGTAGAGTCCAGATCGGAGGACTTTCTGGCCACGACCTCACCCGAGGGGTTGTGGTGTGTTTTGGCAATTTATTTTCATGATTCTACTTCTTTTTCGCTATTTTAAACAGCCTTCGTTGCATAGGTTATATAGCATTTTTGCGGATAGTCTAAAGCTCTAAGGTAAAAGTTCCTTATTTTTGGTTAAGTTATGGGCAACGCTATAGCACTTAATCATATCTTCATCAACTGGAAAGGATCATGAATGGTCCATTGGCAATAACTTCCGCATTCTGATCAATCTTTTCAGTCCACTTATGTCTTGACGTCCGGCTCAGTACGCCCAATGTGCTCCTTAAACTTCAGCAGCTCTGTGGCAAGTGCGATGTCAGGCTTCAAGAAGTCCTGCGCATCCATGCTGTAAGTGTCAGGATTGGAACTATGTTTCTCGATGTATAGACGAATGGTAGCGCCACTGCTACCCGTACCAGAGAGTCGGACAACAATCCGGCTACCATCATCAAACTTGACGTAGAGACCTTGATTCTTGCTGACGCTACCGTCTAGATCGGTATATGCAAAGTCACCGGCGTCACTTACAGCGCGATCTGGTCCTTTGGAGTTAGCTATCATTACCTTTAGGATTGAGGAATGGAAGAATTCTTATTACCTCCTATCTTTGAGCCGATAAAGGACTCGTCACTGATTTTACTTGTGAGATCCTTGATAACCTTTGCAGCACCACCGCTGTCGACATTCTCGTAATCGTACCGGGTGAAGAAGGTCCGGCCATAAGTCGTCCAGAAGTCATGCTGAATCTTTGCAATGCTTGGGGTGACATCTGGATGAGCTTCACCGATACCAGCAATTATGTTGAGCCAGGCTACGACTGCCCACAGGCCATCCTTCTCACGGATGTGGTTGCTACCTGTACCGAAGCTCTCCTCTCCACAGATTGATAGCTTGTTCGCATCGAAAAGAGCACAGAAAAACTTCCAACCCGTTGGAACCTCGTAACAGTTCAGTCCCTGTGCTTTGGCAACGAGATCTACAGCTCCCGAGGTTGGCATACTCCGAGCAAGTCCATAGACGCCTTGCTTCTTGAAATAAGGAATAAGCTTGGCATGATGAGCAATTATTGCCAAACTGTCTCCAGGTGAGACAAACGCGTTAGCTCCATAGATCATATTTCGGTCTCCATCGCCGTCGCTGGCAGCTCCAAAGTGAATATTGCCCTTGTCCACTGCCTCGACAAGAGAGTGTGCATAGGTAAGGTTTGGGTCAGGGTGGCCGCCGCCAAAATCCGGAGAAGGAATGCAGTTCTGTGTACTATCCTTGAGGCCGAGCTCTGTCTCGAAGATGGCTATACCATAAGGACCAGTCACGCCGTGAAGACCGTCAAAGAGGACTTTGAAGTCTTGATTCGATTTGAAGAATTTTTTGATCAAGTCAAAATCGAAGATATCTTTCAGCATCTCCATATAGTCTGCGACTGAATCGATGATCTCAACTTCTAAGTGGCCGTATGTTTTTGTTCCGATCATGGAGATGTCGACCACAGGGAGCTCAGCAATTTTGTAGGATGTAAGGTTTTTGGAAGCTTCGAAGATTTTATTGGTGACAGACTCGGGTGCTGGACCGCCATTCGAGAGGTTGTACTTGATACCGAAATCGTTCTTGGGTCCTGTATCACTTGTGATCAGTCATTGAATAACAAAGTAATTGATTAGAAACAATTACCTCCAGGATTGTGGCTGGCGGTTAGGAGAATACCGCCAGTTGCCTCGCGTTTTCGAATGACATGACTAGCTGCAGGTGTGCTTAGAATCCCATCTTTGCCAATGATGAGCTTCTTCACGCCATAAGCTGTTCCAATTTGTGCAATTAACTGAATGACTTCTGGATTCCAGAATCTACCGTCTCCAGCAACAACGAGAGTGGAACCCTCAGCTCCCTCAGGTATAGATAGAAGGATGCTGGCGACAAAGGACTCCGAGTAATGTTCTTGTTGAAAGACCGTAACCTTCTTCCTTAAGCCAGAACTACGAAATAATTAGTCTTCTGAAGCTCGGTCGCGCAGGATGTCAGGCTATACTGACGTCCCAGGCTTCTGGTCTGTGAATGGCTTCAGGGTCACTGTTTTGACGCTCATGATGTTCAAGTGTGTGTATGGTGAAGTCTTGAGGTGTTTCAAGCCTTATGAGGGTCAATTGAAGTGTCTGTCGTTTATGATGCAATGCGGTGAAGATTGTTGAACTGGCGATCTTCAGCCCATCAGCCACCCCACGTTTTGTCATGGTTTTGCTGAGCGCCACAAAATGAGGGGTTATCGGTGGCTCGGGCGACCCTGTGGCTGGTGATGACGATAGAGCTCTCAAGAGTCATGTCGGATTGACAGAAATCGATTACGTTGACTTTTCAACAATCATTCAGCTTTTGCCTTCTTTGCTACAGTTCTCTTGAATATAGCTTCTTTGTAATATTTTGCTTCCTCGATGCTCTCCAAAATGTCTTCCTTGGCCTGATGGAGGCCCTTTTTTATTGGAACACCAGCAAGAAGGTCGGGTGACGACCATCTTATAGCAGCCTCCTTGATTGTACTAACATCCAATATGCGGTGATGTAAATAATCCATAACCTTCTTATATGGTTCTTTCCTCAGAAATGCCTTGTCCGCATGGACAGAGTTTCCCGCAAGCAAAGCTCGTTTGCCTTCTGGCACATACTTCCTGATATACTCAAACAGCTCGTTTGCAGCTTGTTGAGGTGTTGTATTTGATGCCAATACTGCAGCGGTGAGGCCGCTGTCTCTGTGTGTTTTGGTACACCAGTCATCCATCAGATCCATCCTTTCCTTTGTTTGGTGAATTGTGGCGCCCCAGCCATGCTCATCCAGCACATCGAGGTTTCCGTTCGTGATGATACAGAATATTTCGATAATTACATCGTTGTCTGGATCAAGGCCAGTCATCTACCGTGCGTCAGTATACATGCAGATATTGCCGTCGGGTGGGCAATAATCCGTACCTCGCAGTCAATCCAGACAAGTGGACGACTCTTGTTCAGATCTGCCATTTCCAAACGAGCAGCCAGCCGCAACGTTGCAATCTTGCAAAAACCCAATGGCAACTAAAACAGAAGTTTAGAGGGTGGTGAGAGTTGACCTTAACTGATTGCTGGACTCGGGCCAAGGGACCGTAACAAAGCGACCGATTTGGGAAGGTACATTTGTGGAGAATTGTGCAAACAGGACAAACACGCGGTCCGTCAACACGAATAATCTCCGCGACTTTAACCTCCTTGTGCTTACATTCTCCAGACCGAAGCCAGGTTATATCAGTGGCAGATCGCATTTTGTTGCTCGACTTTGCACCTTTGGCGTTAGTCGTGGCTGATCGTCTGGCGTAAGGGCTTTGGAATGCAGGCACCGATCCGCAACGTTACATCCCCAAATTGACGCCTAATCCGCTCCTCCACAACCGGCTGACGGACATATGATCTAGAAGTGAAGTACAAAATACAAGGAGCAAGCTCTCATGCCAAATTGAGTTTTCAGCCAACTTCAAACAATGGCTCCACACGCAAACGAGCCAGAATCGGACCGGAATGTTGAACGCCTTCCAGCTCCGGAACGGCCTCCGATGTCAGAAAAGCCTCCTAGATTCATCATCATTGGCGCAGGATCTCGAGGCAATGGCTATGCCAGAGCAATTAGTGAGTCTACCAACGGAATCTGTGTTGGCGTTGTCGAACCTGTAGCGTATAAGCGGCAGCAGCTTGGAGCCAAGTACATCTGGGGCAATGGTAAGCCTAGTGATGGTCAACAATTTGCGGATTGGAAGGACTTTCTTTCCTGGGAGTTGCAGCGTAGGGAGAAAGAAGCTTCTAGGGAACCAGTACCCGAGGGTGTTGATGGCGTTTTCATCTGTGTTCAAGACGGTCTTCACAAGGAGGTGATTCTTGGCCTGGCTCCTCTGGGTATTCACATAATGTGTGAAAAGCCTCTATCCACGAGCCTGGAAAATTGTGTATCAATATACAAAGCTCTGTTGTCGGGAAGTCCTAGCTCGGGACCTTCGAAGATATTCTCTATTGGTCATGTGCTACGATATAGTCCACATAACATGCTTCTTCGTAAGCTCCTTCTTGAGGAGAAAGTCATCGGAGATATCGTTTCTATCAATCATACTGAGCCTGTTGGCTGGTGGCATTTCAGTCACAGCTATGTTAGGTATGTGTGATTCGAATTTATGCAACTGTCACTGATGAAGTACCAGAGGAAATTGGCGTAAGGAATCCACGTCAGCACCATCGTTACTTACCAAGTCATGTCACGATATTGATTTAATCCTGTGGCTTTTATGCTCTCCACCTCCTGGATCTTCCAAGCCTGCTCATCTTCCGACTACCGTTACATCGTCCGGCTCAAGGCAGTACTTCAACAAGCTCCGAAAGCCTGTTGCTGCCGGCACTGCTACAAACTGTTTCTCCTGCGATTACGAAGAGTCTTGTAAATTCTCTGCGAAGAAAATATACGTTGGCCCTAAGATCGTGGGACTGGGCACGGGCAACACCGATTGGCCTGTTGATATCGTCCTGCCAGATATTGAGGACCACATATCCCGCGGTGACTTTGCGGCTGGCGAAGCTGCGCTTGTAGCTAAGTTGAGGGAGGATTATGATGAGGCGACCCCACTCTCGGTGGTTGAACAGAGAAACTGGTATGGCCGATGCGTCTATGATGCGGATAATGATGTCTGTGACGACCAAGCTGTGACAATCACTTGGGACCACGACCCAATCGTTGATGCAGGCGAGAACAAGAATCAAGCACTAGCTGGAAGAGGAGCGAAAATTGCTACGTTTCACATGGTAGCATTTACACATAGAGTCTGCGAGAGACATAGCAATATCTACGGTACCGATGGGGAGATCTATGCTGATAGCAACTCTATCGTGGTTCGGAACTTCAATACCGGTGATAAGAGAACGTACTATCCGCATCTTGCAGGTCGCGGACATGGCGGAGGCGATGATGGGTTGACAAGGCAGTTTGTCTTGGCTGTGGATAGGGTAAAGAATCATGGCGAGGACGTTGCCAAGGCGCAGAGAGAGTATGTGGGCTGTACACTTGAGGAAGTCATCCGAAGCCATGCTATGGTATTTGCGGCTGAGGAGGCGAGGGAGAAGAAGATCGTCCTGGACTTTCCCAGTTGGTGGGATAAAGAGGTGCAGAGCCGGCTGGAGAAATAAGGCTGATAAGGGAATTGATCCCCCTGTCGCCAGTTACTGGCGTTACTTGTGAATGGGAACTGGCTGTCCCTGCTCTGGCGCAAGCACAGGCTTGCACAGATGTGCTGTACAAGCGACTTGACGCAGAGCAGGGTTCGGCACCTCTTCATCGGAGTGTGCGTCGCGGCTGCCTGATTTATCCATCATGCAGCTAAAACAATATTATTGGACAATGATGGCCGATCGACATGATCTAGCGTTGTATGCGTGAAGCCCGCTGTAAGCCACAGTGTGATGTGCCCTCGATCTCTTTTGGTATGCCTTGCCGATATGCCTTACGACTGTGGACGATGTTTTTGCCGCAGAAAATTCCACTAAGCAAATTCTTTTTTTACGCAAACATACGTTGCACTACAGACTCTAAGAGCCCGTGAGTCACAGCACCGCAGAGGCCTTAACCCATGATCCCTTAATGTCCTACGAGCGCCTGATATTCTCCCAAAACCCTAATGACACTAACAGAATAGACCACGATACCCCGGTGCTTCTTGAAAAGTATTAGTATTTGTCTCGAAGATGGCCGATTGGGATATAGCTGTAGCTATTATCTCAGTGTGCTTGAGCATTATCTCTATATTACCCGTGGTATTGCCTTGCTTAAGCCAACTGTACATTTCCATTCGCGATTTCGTACGGCCTTCTGGCAATTGGTGTCAACGCATTACCAGGTGTCTCTTCGGTCTCTTCACATATGTTCAGAACGGACTCAAAATACGCTTCCAAAGTATGTTCATACGGACGTGGCAGTGGGTCCAATGGGGCCTGATCCTCCTCTCTGTGAACACTCCTTACCATCGAAGTTCTTTAATATGAATCCGGCACTACGAGATAAGTTTTCTAAAAAGCCATCCGAGCTGGCATATGGTACGAAGTACATTAGAATGGACACATGGGCACTCGCAGCATATCTTCTGCACTGGCAAGATGCCCGTCATTGGAATGACAAAATCGCACAGCCGCGAGTGGAGATCGATAGAGTCGGAAGTATCCTGATTGCGAAGGTCATTGCCGATCTCCAAAAGCCTCCGATAGAGCCACTTCCAACTGTCTGCCACTTGACAAAGAAGGACGTTGATGGCCTTTTGAGAGGATATCCGCCTTTCTACAGAGAGAGACTTTACACTATCAAAGGAGACGAGGTCAGGCACCCAATCCGGGATGTTGCAGACGTTTCGAGAGGCGGGTGGATTGCGGCCATTGGTCTGTGTAGGTCCTTCGTTGTTGGAAAGCATCGCATGCGAAAGCCGGACCTAGGACCGGAAGAAAGTATTGCGCCACTTTTATATGTCATCCGCCCATTCAAGCGGATACTTGAGGTTCTTGATCATTTCAAGAAAGCTTTTGGAGAGCAGGGCAATCTTCATCTTGTTTGCGACATGGCCAAGGGAATACGAACTCGCGATCGATCAACAGCAAGCCGTAGCGAAGCTTGGTTCTTTGAATCAGAACTCCACGTTCCATATAGAGGACGAGATATAGTCAAAAAAAAAAAAAAAAAAAAAAAAAAATAGCTAGAAGACCTTACAGCGAGGCAATGCCAAACTGCTATGGACCCCTTTCACTACAAACGACTCACCAATAAGGAAATCAGCCCTAATGAATAGGAGAAATCAGCTTTGAGAATTTTTGTGGTGATGAATAACTGTAAGTATCTCAGACTACACAGCATACAGTATATGGGATGATGAGGCCCTGGCTTGGCAGCGCTAATTACTCTTCACAATGATTAGCCCCATTTCTGAAAAGAAAGCTAAAGAATGTGAGGTCTTTAATGTGTCCATATTGAGCTGCACAACATCAACTGTTAACCTTTACGGACAAAATCTCCATCAATATTGTCTTCGGTGATTATGAATTTCGAAGTACTGTCCTCCTCACGTGGTCAATGGCTACCCTAGGGTAGGGAAGATCATAGAGAACCAATCATTGATTGAAAGCAGTAGAACCGCTTGGCTCTATAGTCGTCCACCCTCGAGCGATCCTCGTCCTTAAGTATAATGTGCCAAGTTGCAGAGCTCGAACGGAACGAGCTCGGCAAGGATGTTGCCATTGCCGTTGGGGCAGGGAATCATCGCGAGAGTAACTTTCGGCACCATGTTGATATAACAGCGTTCTTGATAGCGTCTATGTGACTTGCAGCAGGGGCAGTCTTCCTAAAACGATTTCATAGAAGTAGTTCTGACCTTGCGCAATTCTGCCATCAATTTTTCGTCCTCCAACAGCTCTTTTATTAGATCTCTGCGCTTCTCGTAAGGCCAGAATTCAGATCGGTAAAGGTAGAATATTCGAATGATTTAAGACAGTAGACGGCGACAATACTAGTTCTGTAAGACCGAATTAGCCAATTCGCAAAATTGGCCAATTACCATGTATCGTACCACCGAATTAGCCAATTTCGCCGGATTGGCCAATTCACATGTAAATTGGCCAATTCGACGATTTTTATGAAACTGGCGATTCTGGTGATAATTGTCTTTGGTGGTTTGACTGGTTTGACTTATGGCTCGGTGTCACTGAAAGCTGGCCTCGCTGTCGCCACCTCGCCGTCGCCACTAGTTAAAACCCAATGCTTTATACAACTATTGGACAGTCTATTCTACTAGAAACTGCATTCCCAGCTGGAATTGACGTAGCTACTCCTATTACCCAATGCAACTATTGGACAGTCTATTCTATCCAAAACTGCATTCCTAGCTGAAATTGACGTGGATACTCCTATTCACTCAGCTGAAGTGGACATAAATACTCCTATTCTCATGTGGTTGCCTTGGTGGTGATTTTGCATAAGAACCCTGCTTTTCCCCCTCATTCCTGGCCCAATTCAACCCGTCTATGCCACCAAAACCATGGATATCGGCCTGCCAACTTCGTCGCCGTTTGGAGTCAACTTTATGCCTTCATCGCCGCCACCAGCACCTAATGGTGTCCAGCCTTGGGCCAACTCTGATGACCTCAACCTCGAGTTTATGGACATGGTCCTTAAAAACAAGGCCAATTGCCTCCTTACACCACTCAAGCGCTCAGATTACCGGTACTATCTCAACAACCGGGCAGCTATAAGTCAGGCCACAGATAGAGCCTAGCGCCGGCGCCAGGCTTATGACAAACACTGGGCTTTGACCTTCTTTGAGCTCCAAGACAATCAAGTCTATTGAAAAGCAGAGCAAAGGAAGGACGGCACTTGGATTAAGGCTTGATATGCTGCATGCACATATGATGCTATGGAGCTTATATAGAAAGTGCATTGCAACCTCCATCATGCTTGTAAGTATAATGCTAATTTGTATGCAAATCTTTACTAAAACTTATAATTTTAGGTGTCTGCAAGACATACGACCGAATCCAAGAACTTTACTATAGCATTACTGAAAGCCAAGTCAAGTGGGTAATTGTCTGGTGTGCTATTTGCGCACTCCAAGCTACTAATAAAGGCAAGCCACCAATTAAGCCAATTAAGGTCAAATTTTGCCTTGAGCAGCTAGTGATTGATCTTATAGACTTCCAGGCTATGGCTGATGGCGACTGGAAGTGGATTTTCAATAAAAAGGAACCACTATCTCGGTATATCTAGCTGGACCCCCTTAAAGACAAGACAGCGGCTGGGGTGTGTGATAATTTGGTCAAATGGTTTGGTGCAAATGGGCACCCTCAAAAATTGTATGTAACTTCTACAATTTTCACCTGTTTTAAGAGACCCTTAGGTGTTCTACAGCTAACTTTATTTAGGCGCTTTGATAATGGCACTGAGTTTAAGAAAGAAGTGAAACAACTTTGCCTTGAACTTGGCATCCGTATAATTCGTGGCCGTCCTTACCACCTACAGACCCAAGGAACTGTTAAACGAGCTAACTGTACGTTTAAAAGACGATTAGGGGCCTTACAAGCTCAGAAAGGCCGGGATGATTAGGCAGTATTGCTACTAGAGCTTGCCTTAGTGATTAACACTACATCTACTCGGGCGTTGCCACGCAATAAAACACCATTTGAGGTGTTCTTTGGTTGGAAACCTCGCTGGATTAGGGCTGAGACTTTGGAGCCCCTAGAAGACGAGGATGATGGAATGGGCGTTGAAGGCGACAGCGACAGCGAGTTAGACGGCGATGAGGATCTCGTTCTAACTGAGATTGAGGCTCGAGTTGTTGCTAACGATGCTAAGCTCCATGCTTAGATGATTAAGGCAAACAGTAGTTGGACTGCACTCTTTACGGATGGGACAATTGCTACTCTACAAATCCCACTCAAAATACGACTTGCAACTGAACCATCTAGGCTGCCAGTACGGATCCTTGAGTACAAAAATGGACAATATAAACTCCAATGTCGGCACAGTAGGCTAGCAGGCCGATTTCAAGGTAGAGAACTCAACCATATTGACCCTACAATAAGTGGTTTACTTGGAGCTAGCATCCGGACTGAGCCTGAGAAAAAGGGTGGTAAGGAAGTGACTATTAAGCTCCCAGCTGCAGTAGCTAAAGAAAACAACCGTGGCACTATTGCTAGTGCTCAAAAAGCTTGTAGGACGGCAAAGGCAGTTCCAAAGTCACATGGGAAGGGGAAAGGCAAGCAGGTGGAGACTATTGCTATTAATAATGAGGACGACGAAGCTGGTGATAGTGAGGCTCGTAATGGTGAGGCTGGTGATAGTGATGCCGGAGAGCCAGTTAAAGTCCCAAAACCACGTGGGAAGCTAGGTCTAAAAGCTGGTACAAAGCGCAAGCAGACGGGGACTAATATTACAAGTCCACGAAAGCTGCGAAAGCGGGCTTAGATTATTTATTTCGTACTGTGCTTTTAACTGTACGTGCTAGCACTACAGGTCTCTATTTCATAGTTTAGGATTCAATTCTTATTAGTATTTACATGCAAAAAGTGAGCCAAACCACTAAGGAACTAACCAGACCACTAAAAAGTGGACTAAAACACCAAAAAAGTATCACCAGAATCGTCAGTTTCATAAAAATCGTCGAATTGGCCAATTTACATGTGAATTGGCCAATCCGGCGAAATTGGCTAATTCGGTCTTACAGCTCCATTTCGTAGTCGCATTTGAATTGTGAGTCACATACTATAGTTTCTGCCGCCTTAGCTGCTAAGCGCGTCCAAAAACCCCCCAAGACCCAGTTACCATGCACACTGTCGCAGAGGACCAGGGTCTAAAAGTCCGCTGCACGCTCTAGCGATATTATTAGACGTGGTCTTATATAAAAGTGGGGTCAATAAAAGCACTTTGTGGGGCTCTAATTCCCTCCTTTTCTTGCTCCTATATTATAGCATCACCCACCTTCTTTTCTTTCAACCTCAATGCCGCTATTATGGCTTTATTACCTCTCCTTTGCGCCAACTGGCCTCTAGAACCTAGCCAGATACACGATATTTAGTACCCTTAATAGTAAGCCATGTAAAGCCTACCCCGCCCTGCGTCTTAGTCCTCGCTTCAAATCCACTAGCCAAGCCGACACAGTTCTAGGACGACATTGAATTGGTGGCTAGAACGAGAAACAGACTATTAAGCTCCTTTCAGCTATGCGATTGTCTTAGTGTGATAAAGCTAAGGTAGGGGATAAGGATATTCATAATAGAACGGTGGCTATCGACGAGGACTCCGAATTAGAAGCTGACGAGAACGAATATATCCTAAAACGACAATATGTCTATTTAAGAAAGCACAAGTTAGCTGCAATTGACTATTTCTAGATAACATAGAAAAAGAACAAGAATAATACCTTTAAGTGTATATCAACTAGATTTGCTGCTTGAAAGCTAAAGATAACTTAGAAGATGTTGCAATCTTAGATATTAAACAAAGTAAAATTTATAGCTTAAAAGAGGGACTCCTTTCCGTCTTGTTGGACAAAAACTCTAGCCAAAGAGCTTAAGATGGAGTCTTAGCTTAATACTAAATTCGAGAAGGCTCGCTTGATTAGATAGAAGGTTAGCTACAAATAGGTACTCTAATGTTACAGACAGTAAGTCATCGGATGGGTATACGGATGGGGTGGCAGGTTTACGGACGACATTTCAGACCGTTAGCTAACCGACTACCACCCGTTAGCTAACGCATGTGACTAATCACCTTTTTAAAAGCAGCTTTTTTACTAGCACTCTTCTTCTTTCTCTTCTTTCTTTAGCTTTGGATTCTTGTATTCTAGGACTACTAGTTGCACCAGCTTCGCCCACTATCAGACGTCCCTGAGCCACTAATTGACTGAGTTCGTAGCATCTAACATGCTAGAAAGATTTATAATGAACTCTATTCTTAACGAGTAATCTAACAAGAAGGCCACAAGAAGACATACCTTAGTTTCTAGTTCTCTAATAGTTGGTTTTGAGGTTTTAAAAGATAGTACAATATCTTCCTCTATGCTAGTACAAAGCGAGCCTAAAAATCCCTTAACGAATTCCTTCCTGTTATTTAAAACTAGCTTTAATTTTAACTGTTAAATAATAGTTGTCTAAGTAGGTTCTAACTGTGGTATTCAGCAAGGTCTATTAATTCTAGTTGTTAGTTGATTCAAGGTTTCTAAGATCTCAAATATGGACTAGTCTCCACTCGCCTTTGAATTCTTACTAGGCTAAACTAATAACAAGAGGGGTGAGAAGACTGGTTCTTAAAGGTGCTAAAAAAGCGACAGCGTACTTTTCAAATTCATGTCTTTGCAGATGGAGTTATACATTGCATACCTCTTTTAACGTAGAAAGAAGCTGAAGTTAAGAGAGATTCTTGTCGTCAAGCTAAGTATAAAAACTATCACCTCAAAGTTGTTGTTAATTTCTGTTGGATATAACATTCCCTTTCTCTCATTTGTCCTCTCATTCATCCTCTCATATTGTTGGATTCATTAATGAGTTGTCAAGCCAACTGAGTTTTCAGCTTCTTATAAGTGGCAATTTGCCACATGGCAAATTGCTTCAGTTGCCATGATCAATGGCGTCGAGAACGCCAATCTGTGTTTTGTATATAAAGGACTTATGGTCCCACTACAATCTCTACATACAATAGCTACAGCAATAAAATTGATGAGTCTGTTCCTAAGAACCGCCCAGCCTAGTTGCAAATGCAACAATTTCAACGAGGAAGCATAAGTTTGTGACGGTTGTCACATGCATACGGATAGCGTAGCAGCTCTAGTAAGCTGATGAGGCCGTAACAGGTTAGGTAACTGATAGCTGCAGTCAACTAGGGTAGGTATTAGAGCTGTAACAGCTAGTTGGTGTATATAAAGGGATTGCTTCCCTTCAAGAGGCTCTCCTTCTTCCCTCCTTACCTTAGTATCTTCGATTAGTGCAATCTACAAAGCGGATTACTCTCGCATTTTCTACGTGCCGTCGCGAGAACAGCATTACAAATAATTAGAAGCTATGATAGCACGTATAAAATGCGAGAGTAATCCGCTTTGTAGATTGCAATAGTCGGAGATACTAAGCTAAGGAGAGAAGAGAAAGGAGGGAAGGGGGGAGTAGCTTCATATATACACAAGCAGTCTATCTGCCCTCAGCACAGCCTCTGAAAGCAGCCCCTTATAACTGGTTGACGCAGTTGAGGGTTTCCGTGCTAGTCCGAGATAGTAGTTGTTGTGCGCATGTGACGAACCGCCACAGTTCTAGTCCGTCCTATCTTCGTCCCGCATCCTCTTCTCTCTCTCCTATGTCCATCCAGCTCGATTTATACTCTAAGCCTAGTACCCCTAGCATTCCTTCGACTAGCCATTTTCTAACACTTCTTGTCGCAGCAGTTCCTAGTTGTACAGTACAATCGTTAAACTGATAAGTAGCACCCTAGGCATACAGGCTAAGCGAGCGCTTTATTATGCTAAAGGCGGCTAGTGCTAGACAGTTGACGGATTTAATAACTGCCCAATACACTTTTCCGTTAAAGCCTTCAACTTTCTGACTCGATATCTAAATCGAAAAGCCCGGAATTCGACTGCAGTCTTCATTTCATACCCTCTTTCAGCAATACCGACAACATGGCTTCCTCTTTAACTCAGCAGCTGGTAGTTCCGCCATCTAGCCAGCAAGTATTGTCTCCTGACTTGTCGCTAATCAGCGAGCTTCTCGAGACTATTGAAAGGTCTCCACCTGGCATCGAGGCGCGGAAGTTGCTGGTGCAGCATTACATGTCATGCAGATGGTTAGATGCTGCACGAGAGGGTGTATCTGAGCTTCTGTCAATTGATCGTAACGATGTCTACGCTCAACTACTAAGTAAGATGTTGTCTCAAGAGGAGAGAGCGGCCCCAGCTCCTGCAAAACCACCAAAAATGGACACGCCGCGAAAGTATTCAATTTCGGACGCAGAAATTAAAGATATCAATGAGGGACGTTCACAGTTATCAAAAGGCTACAAGGCACTCTTCAGCAAGGCTAAAGTGCTGCACTGGGAGATGAACATGCTGCGGGACTTGTTCCAGCAAAGAACCAAAATTGATCGTTCCACCGTCGAGTTCGAATCGAGTTTCGCTAGTAACAATAGTGCCCTAGAAGCGTTAGCTGAAGGCCGTCTTGGTCCCTCCCAAAGAGTTGCATCGAAACCAGGCGCCGCTCGAACGGTTGCACGCCAAATGGAACAAAATCCCACGCGTGCTTTGGAAATCGCTATTCAGGATCTTACAGACATGACCGATTGGCTGCGCTCGACCAAAAAGCAACCACGAGTAGCAGAGGAAATAGATAACGACTCGATCCGTGAGGCTCTAGTGAAGCGCACCCAAGCACTGATCTCCGCTCTGCCTCGCGACCTGCAGCCGGTGGCTTCAACCGCTCAGATGCATTTTGAACACGAAGTTCTGCAGCGCACATATATTTGTAACGAAACCATGTACGGCGATCCGGTATCAGAAATCCCAAGAGACCGATTCTGGTTGAGCGAAGACGGCTACCCCTGGGACATGGAAGAGCTGGCGCAAGCCATCGCCAGCAACGGTGGTGTGATGCGCAATCCTTTGAGCCGCCAGCTCTTCACACCGAGCGACGTAAAAGCCATCGTATCGCACCCCTTCGGCAAACCACTGGCCGCTCTGCAATTAGCGCAAAGCGAGCTCTCAAGAGGCGTGCGCTCCAAAACCATCGACCAACTAGCTAATATGTCAGCAATCCTACTCGGCGACGACTCAGCAGACCAAATGGCCAGCAGACACGTAATCGACGAGTTCTTGGCTTATGTCGCGACCTTGCCAGATGCGGAACAGATAGCGCTGGATGGGCTGCGGGTGCCTGCGAAGGACAGCCATACGGGTCAGGCCTTTGATTCCACCATTGGTGAGGCTGTCCGGGATGCGCAGGCGAACAGGGTTTGTATTCATAAGATTGGCGACTTTCTGGGCCAGGCAGCCAAGCACTTACGTCAGTACTGACCAAACTGTCAAAAAAAGAAGCCTGTGGATTTACACTTAGGCTTAGATAGAAATGATGTCGGATAGATAAGGTTTACGGCTTCGAAGCGATCCATCCATCTAGACGAGACCAGATTCTTCCCACACAACTGTAGTAGTGAATATCATTAAACTCTCCTCTCAATATTCACCAATCCTTGTTCATAATATTATTGTTGCTTAGGTTGTACAGTGTAGTTAGCTCTTGCCCAAAGAGACAAGGCTGTGGAAGCTTGCTGACTATGCCTTTTGTCCCCTGAAAATATGTTCCGTTTTGGGACTCGAAAGAGCCATGGCTGGCATGAAAAGGTCAATATTACAATACGTAATGGTGGTCTACCAATTGTATTGGGATCTTTCAATCCGGCATTTCCTTGGGCAACGCTGTGCCTTCATACTGATCGATACCTGGCGAAGAAAGGGAACATCTCATCAGAAGAACGCGACAGATGTCTTTCGGATCTGATAAGGAGTCATAGAGCGAAGGATATTGCCGTGGCAGCTTGTGCGCACAGAATGTCTCCAGAGGCCTTAAGGTCATTCATGGCTGATGAACTCAATGATAATACGCTAAGTGTTAAAGTGCGGGAATCAGAGGTCATTCTGTTGCCAAACCACGTTCGCTTTCTCCAGGCGATTGTCACAGTACACCACGTCAACCCCTTGGCACTCACCGAGTCCGACTCTCGAGTTGCACAAGCGCTGCTCCGTTGCTGGCTGTCAGAATCTCACTCTACTAGCCATCGACTTGAGACGGTGATGAAGCTGCTAATTGCTGAGATTCCGGATAATTCATTTGCATATCCGTATGTGAAGAGGATGGCGCATGGATACGCAGCGAAGCTGTCTGGTGAGATTGAAATTCTGAAAGAGTCTCGCGAGTGGTCGAAAGCCCGTGCGGAGACGAAGTGGCTGTCGATGCTCTTGGCGCCGCCGCTGGAATCGCAGCAAGGGGGGATAGAGGCGGCAGAGATACTGGAGGAGCGGTTTCCTGACTGGAAACTGTGGGCTGAATGGACCGATATAGATTCGCGGCTGGTGGAAGCTATTGAAGTATTTCGGCGTCCCCAACGCGCTGCAATGCGCAGCAAGTCCATGGAGTTTTGGAAAAAGCACCTGACGCTTGCTTGGACAATTTCCTCTATCGGCCCACCCCTCAAGATATTGATCGAGGCATTGGTTATTGGATTACCGAACAAAGCCTCGTTTGTATACCGTGATGCTTGCGATCTAACGGCGATCTTATCAGAAGCGCTATTCTTTCACTTGAAGACTTTGAAGGACTCTCACGATTGGTTGGCGGTGCATGCTGTAACCGGATGGCTCTCAATACTTCTCGATCATCAGTCATCACCTGGCTCGTTAAGCGTGATGGCACTATTAGAGCAGCATTTCCCTGACTGGAGAGTATGGGCTGAATGGAGCGAGTCAGATACTAATTTGGCAAATGCTGTTGCAGCTTGCCGACCATCAGATCTAGCACAGCAGAGCACATCCATGTTGGATTTGCCTTTGCCGGTATCCCCTACGGCTCTTTCTGCCAGTCAAAAACTCGAGCGGCTAGTCAAGGCACAGATATTTGGCAATCCCAAGAAGAATCCATACTTGTGTCTAGAAGCATCCCAGCTGATGCTGGAATATTCTATCGACCTATCCTGCAAGATACAAACTCTGAAGGAATCGCAAGAGTGGATAAAGGCTCACGTGGAGACTGAATGGCTCTCTGTACTGCTCGACCGATCGCTCCAGTCATCTCCTCCGGTGGTAGAAGTGACGAATTTACTAACGGAGAGATTTTCAGGCTGGAGGGCCTGGGCTGAATGGGGCGAGTGTGATACAAAGCTTGCATGGGCTCTTATTCCCTGTTTCAAGGCTGAGACTACGGCTATGAGCCAGAAGTTCGAGATTGTGATGGGACAGTTAATAACTGGAGTGTCTATTCGGTCTGTGCTGCATTCTGAAGTCCACAGTCTAGCACGGAAGTTTTCCGCTGATCTAGCAGACCAGTTACATACCCTACAACAAGAAGGACAGTGGTTTAAAGCGCAGATAGAGTCCAAATGGCTTCCTACACTTCTAGATGAGTCATCAGAGCATTTAATAGGATGCGCAGAGGCAATACAGACTTTAGAAGTCGCTTTTCCGAATTGGAGACCATGGGCTACATGGCGACCTGATATAGACCGTTTATCTGCGCAAGAAAGACTTAATGCCGAGCAGCGTGCTTCCTTGAGTGATCTCCTAGAATTAGAAGGACCAGATTTCATGCTCGGCCAGCAGGTAACCATGAGAGAAGCCCTGATTGCTCGATACACGAACGCCTGCCGTCCCCTACCAGTAGTCTGCTGGGGCAAAATCCGGCTGAAGGTGCAGAATGTGCAAAACCAGAAAGCCTGTAGGAGCGACGCAGAAGAATTGCTTAAACGTCTATCGACGGTAGTTCATCTCGCTTGCACGGCCAACGCCCATGAAATTGAGCTACTGAAGTATCTCTGTTACGGGAGGGAGATTATTGACGAAAGCGCATTGAATATCCTTTGGGCAAGTATCTTGGTGGGCAGCTCAATGCCGGAGATCAGCGCAGACGTGCTACTTATCCTCCAACCACAGACTAGGTCACAGGGACGAAGTTCACAGATGGCAGCTGTAATGCGACTCCTACCAGCACTCGGCCAGTCAAGGGCGCAAGCGCTGCGCGATGCTCTTTCATCGCATCTCATCAGCCTGATCTCGTCTTCCATGCGGGAGATGCAGGATATGCTTAGTATGCAACTGGAAAACCCCGACAGAGTACAAGAGCTTCATACCTTCGGCATGGGTGTACAAGCGGCTCAATGGCTTTATCCACTACTCAATCCCTCCTTAGGGAGCTTAATTAGGAACTGGACGTCCGCCGAGAAAATTCGGGCCGTGCAAACTCTGCAGTTTGATGTCCTGAGATTGCCATATAGGGAACTGGTATCAGTACGGAGCATGTTCAATGCATATTATACAGAGTGTCTCATCAAACGTGGCACCATTGATCTAAATACCAAAACGCTAGTTGAAGCCTTAATCCAATTATGGCATGAAAATCCTGATGATGACAAAAAAAGGATTGCTTTGATGGTGGCATCTGTCCGAGAAACAGGCTCCTCCTTACGCTATGAATGTCTGAGGCAACTCTTAACGGCCCCAGATGATTTTATCCATAGCCTACACCAGATATTCCAATCGTATACCAAGAGCCCAGATGATTCCTGTATAAAAGGGGTGCGGCTACTTGCGGAAGCCGAACCTTTAGACCACGGCGAGATGGCATGTTGGCGGTCACTGATATATAGCTTGATTAACGAACGTGACTCAAGTTTGCTAGAGTATGCTTTAACTCATCTAGATGTTTACGGCTGGTTTCACTGTCTGTCAGATATCCAGACGATATTCACGGACATGGTTATTGTGGATACGCAGACGTCTTCAAGTATATTCCAACCAGCACTGCATGAGTGGGCCCATCGCACAGTCTCGTACTGGCCCACAATTGGACGTCTAGAGCGTCTTATAGGATCTGGACCTGCAACACAATGTCTCTTAGTGGGCTTTGAAAGCGGATACTCCGAGAGTGTTATGCAAATACTCAAGCTTCTAGAGTCTTACTTCCAAGAGTCGGATGACGGCCAAAGCCTCCAGCCAGCGGTTCAGGCAACGATAGCGCTTCTCGACCGTGCTAATGGCGGCAACGCTAAAGAAATCTGTCTAGTTCTGTCTATGCTAACGCACACAACGCAGGATGGAAATGAAGCCTATTTGAGAGTTCTAGAAGTCTGTCAGCATGTGTCACAAGAAGCTGCTCATGTGCTCTTAGTTGTCTGGCACCGACATCCTGACTTGAGCATTGTAGATCGGTGGGCACTCGAAGCATTAGGAAGTGTCCTATATATCCACCTCCCAAGTGACCATTCTCTTATCATGAACGCGTTAGATGCAGCTGGTGGCTATGTCACAAGCCAAGTGACATCGCTCTTTGCCGAAGCACGCGAATTAGCTAGACTACGGAGATCGCTGAAAAACCTGGACCCAGAAGGCACCTCAGCGCTGTTGGCGGAGTTTGGAATTAGTGACACCTCATCGCCGCTTGAGGACGAGGTTGCTAGGCTCCCTATTGAACTTGTGGATGTGGTTGAGATAGTTGCTGAAGACATCGTCGAGTTGCACTTCCCCCTTACTCATCACACAGCGTTACAGAAGGCCGGGATGGGTACCAGCAATTCCCAGAGTTTGATCGTACGCCTTATTGTAGGAAGTGCCTCCCTTCCGTCAGGGTTCTGTATGCATTTTGACGACGAAATGAAAGACATTGGCAATTCCAACAACCATTCTCCATGGCTAGTTCTCGACGACTGCGCCGATGGGGGGACTTCTTCTTGCCATGGCCGTGCCAACCGCGCGACATTTCAGTTAGGATATATCTTATCACTGCATCTCCTGGAAGGTCAAAAGCCATTAGAGGAGACATATAAACTTCTGAAAAGGAGCCTCGATACCCTGACGCAGAAGTGTATCATTTGTGGAACAAACCTTGGAATAAAACTGCGCCGCTCAGCAACTTGCGAAAGCCCATTCTGCTCCTCTACATTTCTTGTCCAGGCGAATATCGATATTCAGCTCTACGATCTCCAAGAAGATATCCAAGTTGGAGAGCTATTACTCGCTGCTGTCCAAGCCGCTGCGACGTCCGGCAACACAACGTTACTGCCAGATTGTCCTGTTGGACAAGCACATTTGGTCACCGATTTACTAGGCACAGTAGCCCAGATGGCGGCTATGGAGGTTTCAGCTTCAAATGACCTGCATGCAGTCCTGAGGCGTTCAGGCAAGAGAGCTGTGGGACTTCTCAAGTGGATTTTTGGCCATTACGGAGGCTTTCTTGTCTCTGCTTCAGGCCAGATGCGGATCCCAAGTATGCCTGGCGTACATCAATTTCTGCTTGCCAACGCTGCTCCTAGCCTTGAAACGGCTTTTGCTGCGCAGATGGGGAACTTGCCTACCAGAGTAGTATTCCATGGCACATCTCTCGACCGGTTATATTCAATTCTATGCCAAGGGCTTCGAGTTTGCTCCGGCGACATTTCTCTGCAACGTCATGGCGCAAGTTTTGGCCATGGGATATATGTGGCTGACGAGCCCACGACAGCTATCGGATTCGCACATGTTTGTTCCTCTCCTACAGTAGGAAGCGGTTGGCATAGTAGTACCTTTAGAATGGTTAATGTGCTTCTGGGATGCGAAGCCTCGAGCAATATTCCAGCAGCGGTGTCGGGAGGTTACCATGTAATTTCTAACCCGAACATGATTATATTGCGGTACATCTTTCTAGTCCCTGCAGGTACAAGCTTACCCATATCTCGCCATATTGTGCCTGCGATGGCTAGCGTGTTTGCTTCATTGCGCTCGGGAAGCCTGTAGACGGATCTACTAAAGATTGATTGGGCGTTTCTAATGGGCTATAGAAAATTCTAATGATGAGGCTATACGGCAAATAGAAGATCGTCATGAGGAAGTAGCCAATCAGGCGCTTGCTAGGAAGTTTAGCAACTAATTGTAGTTAAGTAGAGGTAGAAGCTGTAAAGGAGCTTGTCGACATTGTATCTAAAAGACAAAGTGAGAAGAATTACTAGAAACGCTATCGTTTTTGGAAATTCCTTTATGATCTAAGTGTAGAAGGTATAAATAAAAAAAGGTAGAAGACACCAAAGCACGCATGCTAAAGGAAGGTTTAACGCACATCCTCCTATTCTGGGAAGGGGGATTTAACAAACTGCTTTTTTAGTAAAACAAAGGATCATCTTTTAACAGCAAGGAAGGGGAATTAAGTGTACTACTCTTATATAAAGGAAGTGCAAATAAGAGTGCTTGCTAAGCAAGCCAACAACTTCTCTGGTAATATTAATTTGCACTAGACGGCTGTTAAGAAGGCGTTAAAAGTTTCCTTAATCAACGGAATAAATAAAAAGGAAGCACCAAATCAAGAAGAGTAGCAGTTGTAACAGGCGAGCTTTGATCGCACGTTGCAGCTGGAAGAGCTGTCGTCACAAAGCACCAAAGAGGTATTTTAAAACAGCATTAATAGCTAATTGGAACACAATAATGCTATTTATATATGCCTCGTACCTTATGAAGGTCCGCTAAACGGAAAGCGAAAGCTCGATGGGACTCCTGCCTCTAGGGTGGTTGTAACCCCGTGCCTTGTCGTCCTAGTATTGCTAGGGGACTTCCTTGGTGTTATGTGGGACAACTGCGGTACACCCTAAAAGTTGAATATTCTGATAAAGCTATTCAAGGACTCAATTCGAATCTATAGCTTGATCTCAGATAAACTCAGCTGCATGAGGTCGGCAGAAGTGTATAACAAGGCTAACGTTACCTTGACCTAGAGAAGGTTCAACGACTAGCATGGTATAGATTGGCGGGTCGAGGTCATAGCTACTAAAGAGATTTGGCCCTTTAAAAACTTCTCCGGCCTAATTCTGACTCCATGGGAAGCCCTTTTTAGTAAGGTATCCATTCTTCTGTTTAACCTCTCACTTCTTCTTTCCTTATTGGCCATAATTAATTTGAGAATACTTGGAAGCAGTAGATAAGGCTCTACGATATATTTATATTACAAGAACCTGTTTTAAGATTGAGTGGTTTTGTAGTTGCTCACTTTGGGAAGTTGAGAACGATAAATTCAGAAAAGGGATTATAGAATTTGGGTGATGGAAGCAGTTTACGGGGAGCTAGTTCTAACCCCCTACTAAAACTGAAATTTTAAATAGCTGGAAACTGGTCACCTCTAACCTTAAAGGGAGCTTGAAAACCTAAAATTAGCTAGCGGAGAGTCATTTTTAGGGGAGCCAGTTCAAGCTCTCAGTCTGGTAACGACTATCACGTGCAATATTTTGTTGCAGGTCGCACAGCAGCCACTTTTGGGAGGGTTTAATCCAGCCAGTTTCTATTGGCCGTCGTTGGAATCACGAGAATAAAATGATAATTTCATACGCAGCTTAATGTGATTCTATTGCTTGATACCCCAACAATTAGGACGGGCATACAGTCCCTATATATACATATTCGTGTTTCTCTGCCACATCAATAGCTGAAGCTATTTTTCAGCCGTAGGATCTAAAGTATTAGAATTCCTTAGGATAAGGATTCAGGATTTCCAATAGCCACGAAGCTGTAATTCCAACAGTCGGTAGGACCCATTCCACCTGCAAACCGCATGACGGAAGATAAGAATATCAAAACTCCTAGCTTGCCTCATTGATCCGAGGCGTATACCATAATGATGAAGTGAGCGGTACTTGCTGTTGTACTTGTTAAGTGAAAGTCAATTACTTAGCATATTTTATGTCGAAAAACCTTGTCGAGCAGCTAAGGAACGTTTTTTTCCCTTAAAATGAAAAAGTGAAGAGATATCTTTCCCTCTAGCACAAGTCTCGTTGACCGGCCTTTCTTGGACTTATTGCGGCACCCACACCGACCCGTTGTCGAGCCTTCCGCTATCCTTTGCTTGAGACGCCTTAAACTATATTATAACAGTTATAGGCTTTGCGACATACTTCTGCTCTAGAAAATAAATGTCGTCCTTCGCTAGAAGCCCAGTCTTCGTCAGTGCAAGGCCCTCGACGGTCTGATTGACTCTGTCGATACTTCCAAGTCCAACAATTGGGATTACTCCTTTCGCAACACACCAAGCTAGCGCGACGGTCGCCATACTTACGCCCTTCCGTTTGGCAAGCTCTTCCACACGTCCAATAATCTCGATGTCTGAGCTCGTGGTCTCTCCCAGTAGAAATTCACTGTATATATCAGCCTTCTGCCGGGTCGTTGGCTGCGAGCCGTATGGCCGAGTGAGTAGGCCCCGCGCAAGCGGTGAAAATGGAATGATTCCAACGCCAGTGTCTTGGCAATAGGGAATCATTTCTCGTTCGTTTTCACGGTAGAGCAGGCTGTAGTAGTCCTGCATGCTGATGAATTGGTGCCAACCATTCTGCTTGGCGACGTTCTGAAGGGATTGGAACTCCCACGCGGCCATCTGAACAGGAGTCAGCATAAAGATTTCAAGGTTATAGAAATGAGCACTCAGTTTCAACAGGTATCTTACCGAGCAGGCCCCAATATACCTCGCTTTCCCACTCTCAACAATATCATTCAAAGCCTTCATGATTTCCTCCTGCGGAGTCTCGCGGTCTAATCGATGGATCTGTAACACGTCTACGTATGTGCCGAGACGGGCAATGCTCGCGTCCACGGCATCGAAAATGTGTTTCCGTGACAGCCCGACGCGATTCACCATCACACCATCGTTAACGCTTGTCCTCTTTAGTAATTCCCTTTCATCCAAATTCTCCGTGTCTTCTGGGAGGCCGGCGTAGCATTTGGACAATAGCACTACGCGTTCGCGAGGGATACGATATTCGCGGAGCGCTTTGCCAATGATGCGTTCTGAGTCCCCGTTCGAATAGGTGTCGGCCTATGTTTCCCTAGTCAGTTTTATCAGAGGCTATGTGGAATAGGTAGGAGGATTACCGTATCCCATGTGTTGATTCCTAGGTCAAACGCTCGTTTGAGTATCGGCAGTGCTTGGGCTTCTGGAAGTGTCCAACTCATACCCCTTGATGGATTGCCGAACGTCATGGTGCCCAAGATCACCTTGGAGACCTTTAGGCCGGACTTTCCTAACCTGGATATTTAGTGTCAGCTTTGCGTCTCGTAAATTTTCTTGCTTCGGTGGGGGTCATTTGGCTGCTGAAGTTCTGAGATCTGCGGGTGATACATACTGGACGTATTCCATTGGGACTGGCAGGCTTTGTCGTCAAAAAGAGGTTTCTCTGCAAAGTAGACAACCGTGACGGTGAAGAGATCTCTCCATTCCGAGGAGGGAAGCATGCTTAATATATGTAATTGCTGGTCGTCCGAACAGAATTGAATTGTGCCGAAGTCTACATATCTGTTAGTGACGGATTCCATCGACGTTCTGCAGCTATCGTAAGCATGCAGGAACTAAACGAGAAGAAAAGTAAACCGGGCCTTCGGAATGAGATCGAGGAAATCGAATATACCTCATAACAGCATGGGGTCATATGTGGATATTTCTATCACCTTCTCAGAAGCCACCAAGCTAAACTGATCTTAATACGTGGCATGATGCTTAGCTCGGCAGGCTGTTATTGGTTATGATGGAGGATAAAACATATCCTTGCCCAAGCATAAAAATATTGATCTGGTCATTCGAGCTACCCTTCATCTTACGGATTGAAAGAATGATTATTACTACCAGGGATAGCAAGACCGCTCGCCCCTCATCTCACACCACCACTGCGTTTGTTGATAGATTTCCCCTTCCGCACCACCAATCAAGATCCACCACTTCTTCATAAACCAGTCTTGTGCTTCCCAGCTCCGTATATCCCACGGAGCGCCTGATCCCATCGCCGCACTCCCACCACCTAGACTTGATCCCCAGCAAATCAGACCGTCGTTTTCGAGGTCTTTGCATAACTCATCCTCATCGATCATCGTCTCCTTAGCACAAACGAGTTTGATAAGACGTTCTCGGAAAGTGGGGAAGGGAAGCACGTCGATATATGGATGGTGTCTGTACATTAGTTGCGTGGCACAGGGTCGTAAGTGCACCTTCAGATCTAGGAAATCGCTGAGGCACGCCTTCTTGGCGGCTGATTCCGAGACGGATTTGCGGAAGAAAGGTGACTCGGCGCTGTCGCAGTTCAAACCATCGAGAGAGAGTCCCAAACACGACGCATTGGCTACGCACGCTGCGACGAATAGGACTTGCTTGATTCGGATGTTATTTCTGCGGATATCAGGTAGGGATGCCACGTATTCTTTGTTGGCGTTTTGCACTACCAATATTTTGTCCGTACGGAGTTGTGTACTATTGGTGGCACACCCTTCTCTATCGTCATGAGAGGTAGAGCAATCTACATCTACCAAAGTCTCGTGTGAAAGCGCCTCCAGCCCAGCTTTTAAAATGCTATGTAGGTCTATCTTCTTCTCTAAGATTTGAAGTCTCGTCTTTTCGTCAAGAATTAAGCC
>Ga0335072_10002302_pt1 | contig 29763 bp, 20 predicted proteins | sample Lox_Sample_21_FD_206725 | JGI IMG/M metagenome (GOLD analysis project Ga0335072, IMG submission 206725) | Soil microbial communities from Loxahatchee National Wildlife Refuge, Florida, United States - Lox_Sample_2.1 | ecosystem: Environmental > Terrestrial > Soil > Wetlands | place: USA... | reverse complement strand
AGTCAAAACGGGCGCGTGGTGGTTACCGGAATGGGCAAAAGCGGCATCATCGCGCAGAAAATCGCGGCAACGCTCAGCTCCACGGGATCGCCGGCTCTGTTTCTGCATCCAGCCGAGGCGGTGCACGGCGATGTTGGCGTGCTCATGCGCGGCGACGTGGTTATCGCGCTCTCGGCAAGCGGTGAAACTGAAGAGATTCTGCGGCTGCTGGCCACGCTCAAGCGCAAGGGCGACGCGTTGGTCAGTTTCTGTTGCAATCTGAATTCGACACTCGCCACGGCCAGCGACGTTGCCCTCGACTGCAGCGTTGAGCGCGAAGCCTGCGGGCTGAACCTGGCGCCCACCGCGTCTACCACTGCCATGCTGGCTCTTGGCGACGCGCTGGCAGTGGCTGTGAGCCTGCGCAAGGGATTTCGCGCCGAAGATTTCGCCGATCTGCATCCCGGCGGCAAGTTGGGCAAGCAATTGGCCAAGGTGCGCGACCTTATGCACTCCGGCGAAGACCTGCCCGTGGTGGCTACAACCACGCCAATGGCCGACGTCATCTTTGAAATGTCGTCGAAAAAGCTTGGCATCACAACCGTGCAGCAAGACGGGCGGTTGCGCGGCGTAATCTCCGACGGAGATTTGCGAAGGCTGCTGGAACGCGAAGGCGGCGCAGCGCTGGGGCGCACGGCCGGCGAAGCCATGAACGCGCACCCAAGCACAATTTCCGGCGACGAGCTGGCGGCCAAAGCGCTCGCGATTCTGGAGGAACGCAAGATCACCTCGCTGGTGGTCATCGACGCCGGCGGAAAAGTGCAGGGGATCGTGCACCTCCACGATTTGTGGGGCGTTGAGCTGATCTGAAGAAGAAGAGGGTCAGTTGTCAGTTGTCAGGGGTCAGGGATCGGGAGTCAGGAGCCGTGCTTCAGAGAGCAACGCGGCCGGCACATCCATGAGCAACCAACCCGCAAATTCTCAACAGAATTTAGTACAAACCCTGCACGCCGGTGCTGTACCGTAGCATGCATACAGCCCGCTCGCCGCGGGTTCAATTCGCAAGAGAACGGAGAAGATTACGATGAAAAAGCTTTCCCTCGCACTCGCCATGGCAGTTGCGTTCGCTTCCGGCGCCATCGTCATGGCCCAGGTACACGACTGGCACGATCTCGATCATGTGCATGATCATGTGATTGCTGCTATCCACGACATGGAGCACGCGCAGGCTGCCAACCATTACGATATGGGCGGTCATGCCGCCAAGGCAGAGCAGTTTCTTCGCCAGGCAGAGCACGAGTTAGATGCGGCCGTGCGCTATGCCCAGAATCATTGAGACAGCTTCGGGCCGCTTGGCCTGATTCGCAATTCTGGCCCATGCCGGAAGGGGCAAACGTGTGCACGCCAAGCTGTTTGCCCCGGAGGCATCACAAAGTCTCTGCGGAGTCATCACCTCCGCGCCCTCCTTCAGCGAACGCCCCTGCGGCGCCTTTTCGGCAATTCAGAACATTTAGAATAGGAACTGCCGTCATTTGCTCTACGTCTGCTTGATGGACGAGAAAGTTTGCGCGTCTTTTTTATGCATCGTTGGTCGAAACTGTTTGTCCCCACTCTGCGCGAGGCCCCGGCGGACGCCGAAGTGGCCAGCCACAAATTGCTGCTGCGCTCCGGCTACATCCGCCAGCTCGGCGCCGGCATCTACAACTACCTGTTCATGGGCCAGCGTTCGCTCAACCGGATTATCGGCATCGTGCGCGAAGAGATGGACACGATTGGGCAGGAGTTTTACCTGCCCGCCATCCTGCCCAAAGATCTTTGGGTCGAAAGCGGCCGCTGGACGGTAATGGGCGACAACATGTTCCGCCTCAAGGATCGCAAGGGCGCCGAGCTCTGCCTGGGCATGACGCACGAAGAGATCATGACCTCGATCGCGCGCAACGAATTGCGTTCTTATAAGCAGTTGCCGCAGATCTGGTACCAGATCCAGACCAAGTTTCGCGACGAGCCGAGGCCGAAGTCGGGATTGCTTCGCGTGCGCCAGTTCACTATGAAGGATTCGTACTCCTTTGACATCGATGAAGCCGGCCTCGACAAGAGTTTCAACCAGCACGACCAGGTGTATCGCCGCATCTTTACGCGCTGCGGTTTGAGATTTGTCTCTGTCGAGGCCGATTCGGGCGCGATGGGGGGCTCGCAGTCGCAGGAGTTTATGGTGTACACCGACGCGGGCGAGGACTTTATCGCGAGCTGCCCGGTCTGCGGGTACGCGGCCAATCTTGAGAAAGCAACTTCGCGGCTTGAACCGGTTAACGAGATGGAGCCGACGGGCGACGGAATGCCGGAGCCGGTATCGACGCCGGGCTGCGCGGCCATTGCAGACGTGGCGGCGTTCTTCAAAATTTCGCCGGCCAGCGACATCAAGTGCGTTGCGTATATGGCACTGAAGCGCGCGGCTGGTTCAAAGAAAGATGGCGAGCAGGGAACATGGCATGGCGTGACCGTATTCCTGCGCGGCGATCACCAGGTAAATGAGACCAAGCTGCTGAACACGATTGGCGCTGCCGAGCTGCGTACCATGCAGACCGAAGAGCTGACGCAATACATGAACGGTCCGGCAGGCTACCTTGGCCCGGTGGGCCTCAATCCCGATAAGACGGCGCTGGGCGATGGGCTCACCGTCGTGGTCGACAAAGCGCTCGAGGGCCGCAAGAACATGGTGTGCGGCGCCAACGAGCTCGACTACCATCTGCGCAACGTAACGCCAGGCCGCGACTTTGGATGGACTTTGATGGCCGACATCCGCAGTGTGAACGAGGGCGAAGCTTGCCCGGCCAAAGACAGCGATGGCGCCAACTGCGCGGGCAAGCTTGTGGTGGGCCGCGCCGTCGAAGTGGGGCACATCTTCAAGCTCGGCTACAAATACACCGAGAGTATGGGTGCAACCGTGCTCGACGAGAATGGTAAAGAAGTGAAGCCGATCATGGGTTGCTACGGCATCGGCATCGAGCGCATTCTTACCGCCGCCATCGAGCAATCGAACGACGCCAACGGCTTTTGCCTGCCGGCTTCAATCGCTCCGTTCACGGTTGTGGTTACGGTCACTAACGCGACCGACATGCTGCTGCGGGAGACTGGTGAAAAGCTGGCCGACGAGCTTGAAAAAGAGGGCCTGGACGTGCTGCTTGATGACCGTGACGAGCGCGCCGGCGTCAAATTCAAAGATGCAGATCTGGTTGGAATCCCCTACCGCATTAATGTCGGCAAAAAGACTGCGAGCGGACAAGTGGAACTGGTGTCGCGTGCGTCCGGCACAAGCGAAGACATTGCGCTAACCGATGTGGCGGCGCTGGTGAAGAAAAAGGTGCAGGAAGAACTGCTGCTGGGAGAGGCGTAAAAAGCAGCCAATAGAGAGTAGCCAATAGCCAATAGGGATTGGGCAGCAGATCGACAGGAACAATGGCTCGACCGGAGCCGTAATCCTAAGCACGATGGAGCTAATGGCTAACAGCTAAAAGCTAATAGCTGCATTTAGAAAATGGCGCTTAAAATCAAATTCGCGTTTGGCACGGGGAAGCATGCGCTGCTCAAACAGATACTGCTGTTTGGCGGCGGAGCAGTCGCCCTCGCCTTGATCGTTGGCTTTTGCATCTTTGAGTACACCTACTTTAAATACCGCAGCATTGTTCAAGCTCGTTTTGAGCAGCCGGTCTTTGTTGACACGGCAAAAATCTATGCTGCTCCGCGCGAGGTTCGCCCAGGGCAAAAGATGCCGATCAGCTTCATCGCCAGCGAGTTGCGTGAGGCCGGTTACACCGAGACGGGCGCATCGCCCGAATCGCAGCTTGGCACCTACAAAACCAGCGGGCAATCCATCACCGTGCATCCGGGGCCGCAGTCGTATCATGCGCCCGACAGCGCCACCATCCGCGTCAGCGGCGGCGAGGTCGACTCCATTACCGACGAAAAGGGCGAAGAGCTTTCAAGTTACGAGCTCGAACCGCAGCTGATCACCGGATTGAGCGAAGACACCAACCGCATCAAGCGCCGCCTTATCACTTACGACGAGATTCCACCCAACCTTGTGAATGCGGTTGTTTCGATCGAAGACCGGCGCTTCTTCGAGCACAGCGGCGTGGATTACTACCGGCTCATCGGCTCGGTGCTTAACGATCTTTCGCCCCGGCGCCACTACATGGAAGGCGGATCGACGCTTACCATGCAGCTTGCCAAAATGTTCTTCCTCACGCCGGAGCGCACCTTCAAGCGCAAATACCTGCAGGTAGTCATCACTTTCCAGCTCGAGAATCGCTTCAGCAAAAAGCAGATTTTCCAGATGTACGCCAACGAAGTGCCGCTCGGGCAGCGAGGCAGTTTTTCGATCGATGGCTTTGGCGAAGCCGCGCAGGCCTACTTTGGCAAAGATGTGCAGCAGCTCTCGCTCTCTGAGTGCGCCCTGCTTGCGGGGATGATTCAAAGCCCCAGCCGCCTGAACCCATTCCGCCATCAGGATCGCGCCTTCGAGCGGCGCAACCTGGTGCTCGACACAATGGTTGAAACCGGCACCATAACGAAAGATCAGGCAGAGGACGCAAAGCGCGAGCCATTGCATCTACAGCCGGGCAGCGTCGACGCCAGCGAAGCGCCATACTTCGTCGATCTGGTTCACGACCAGCTTTTGCAGAGGCTGGGCGATCGCGACTTCAATCGCGAGGGATTGCGCATCTACACCTCGCTCGATCCGGAGCTGCAACGCCTTGCCACCTCGGCCGTCGAGTCCACAACCAACATAGTCGACGCGCAGGTAGATAAGGTCCACGCCCGCGACAGAAAGCTGGGCAAGGAATACGCGTATCCGCAGGTGGCGCTCATCGCACTTAACCCGCATACCGGGCAGGTACTGGCGCTGGTTGGCGGCCGCAGCTATGGCGTTTCGCAGGTGAATCACGCGGTGGCGCATCGCCCTACCGGTTCTATCTTCAAACCTTTCGTCTACGCATCTGCCTTCCAAACGGCTGTGGAGGGCACCATGCTTCCGGGGCAGACGAAGCTGTTCTCGCCCGTGACGCTGCTGAACGACGCGCAGCAGACCTACGGCGCGGGCACGCCATACGAATACACACCCCACAATTTTGAAGGCGAATACTATGGCGAGATTACGGCGCGCTATGCCCTCATGCGCTCCGACAACAACGCAACCATCAGCCTGGCAAGCATGGTTGGCTTCGAACGCGTTGCAGCGCTGGCGCGCGATGCCGGGGTGAAGAGCGCGCAGCCCACGCCGTCCATGGCCATCGGCTCCTACGACGCCACGCCACTGGATATGGCGGGCGCATACACCATCTACGCCAACGGCGGCCTGCATATCGATCCCTGGATGCTGGCCAGCGTGCGCACGCCGACCGGCGACGTGATTGCCGACTACACGCCAACTTCGCGACAGGTGCTCGACCCGCGCGTGGCCTTCCTGACTACTTACATGATGGAAGCTGTGCTGCAAGGCAACGGACCCGATGGATGCAAGATTGGAGGACGAGATTATTGCGGAACCGGCGCCGGTGTCCGCAATATGGGCTTTTTGGCGCCGGCGGCGGGCAAAACCGGAACGGATCACGATGCATGGTTCGCCGGCTTCACTACCAACCTGATCTGCGTGGTGTGGGTTGGCAACGATGACTACACCCCGCTTGACCCGGAAAATCGCGGCCGCATCCAGGGTGCGCAGGTGGCTGCGCCTATCTGGGCCAATTTTATGAAAAGGGCTGTCCTTTTGCCGCAGTACTCCGACACCAAAGAGTTCACGCCGCCGCAGGGTGTGGAGATCGTAGAACTCGACAAGACATCTAATCTGCTGGCCGACTCAGCCTGCCCCGATGACTACACCGCGGCATTCCTCGATGGCACCGCGCCCACGGACACCTGCGACCACCCCCCCGACCATCGCAACATATTCCAGAAGATACTTGGGCTGGGGAAGTCGGGAAACTAACCGTCTACATCACTGCCGTCAGGCATGGGCTGGCATTGCGGGCACCAGAACGTAACGCGCGCATCGGGGCCCTGGATGCGGCGACGCACAAGCTCGCCGCAGCGGCGGCAAGGCTCACCCGCACGGCCGTAGACCCATAAACTCTCGCTTGCATTCGACGAGTGAGTCGTACGGCGATGGCGACCGCCGTAGGTGACGATGGTGTCGCCCGAATCTTCAAGCACGTTGGCACGAACCAGACGAACTGAAGCCGCGATGAGCGACTGAATCTGCGAGAGTGAAAGTGCGGCCACGCGAGCAAAAGGATTGGTCTCGGTGACGAAGCAAACTTCAGACTTGAATACGTTGCCCACACCGGCGATCGCTTCCTGATGGAGCAGCACGTCGCCAATCTCTTCGTTGCGGTGCGCGGCGATGCGCAGTGCGGCCTCGCCGGTATCGAATTCGGGGTTGAGTACGTCGATGTTCAACGACGGAAAGCGCCGATCGCGAGCGAGCGATTGCGAGGTGTGCATTTCGGCAACAGGCACTTTGAAGCCGACGGCGATGTAGTCCTGATTCTCGATCACGATGCGCATGTACGAACGCGGCAGATGCCACGGCTGCCCGTGCCGGTAAATATGCCAGCTCCCGCTCATGAGCATGTGCGTGGCAAGCGTGGCTCCGCCTGAGAAATGGATGAATAGCCACTTGCCGCGCGACTCCACACTCTGAACGGTTTGGCCGGCAAGGGGTGAGTCATCATTAAAGCGAGTGAGATACGGATAAGTGGAACGAAAGGCTGTGATGGGCCGGTCGCCGAATGCTCGACCCAGCGTGCGCGCGGTGCGGAAGATGGTGTCGCCTTCAGGCATTTGCTCTGTATTGAGATTAGCGGAGAACGCGATTGAATGCCTTGTGGGAAAATCGCGTGCCGCTCATTGCACTCCACCCGTTTGAGCACCGTGCGGGTGCTGCCCCATCGGCACTGGAATTCTGCGCAGATGCACGCCCAGCGGTCCTGAGAAAAATCCCGCATCCATCAAGAATCGCGCCATGGGATGCGCCGCTACCGGCTGGCCGTTAATGGTCGTAATCAACGCGCCCTGGTGACTGCCCGCGCGCAGTTGCGCCTGGCCGCGCGCGCTTAGAAAATGCGCCAGGCCCGATGCTGCCTGCGAACGTTCGGGCTCTTCGGCGGGGAGAAAGACAAGGATGTGCGGATTGCCGTGGCGCATCCACGCAATAAGTTCGCCGTTGCGCAAAATCACCTCAGCATAAACTGCGCGCGTCAACACTCGTGGCGCGGTCTCCGAGTCGTCGTCCATAGCGGGCAATTCAGGCCAGCGCAGCGATGCGCCGTAAGGATTGGCGGGATCGGCAGCGGCCAACTGCACGAACTCAGGCTTTTCCGCGGGCGGTTCAGTTCGTAATTGACGCAGCAGATCGACCGCCGCAGGCAGCGCGAATTGCGTTGCGCCGAGACCGGCGACAAAATAGCCGCGGCGAATGCGGCCCGATTCTTCAAGCGCTTTGAGCACGTCGTAGACGGCGCTGAAGCCGCCGGGAATGTTTTCGGCCATCACCGACTCGCGCAACAGCACGCCGTACCGGCTCAGGAGTTGCATCGCGAGGGCGTGAGAAGATTCGGTGGCGGTGGGCAGGTTGCCCTCAGGGGCTAAAGCCCCAATCGATTTTGCAGTTCGTGCGGCACGACTCAAGTCGTGCCCTGACACTTCCAGCCTTCCCGAAGCATTACCTGCTGCAGCGCGCACGGGCAGCACCGACCACCTGCCCTGCGCGTTGGGCGGCGTCGTCCTGCGCGAGCGGAAAACATTGCCCGCATGCAGGCGGCGCGGCGTGCGGGCGCTCTCGGGTCGGGTGATATATGCGCGCAGTGCGTGCAACGAATCGTTTGTGACCATGCCGCGCCACACAAGGCTCCAGAGCGCATCGATCGTTTCGCCCGGATAGCCCGCGCCGATGTCCTGATGCAGCGGCTCAAAGAAACTGGCGCCCCTCGAAGCAAGTACCGAGAGAATCTTTTCTTCGCGCTCGGTAAGCGGGTCCACAAGCGGTCGTGGCTGCGCAAGCAGCGGTAACTTGTCGGCAAGATATAGCGCGATGCGACCGTTGCGTTCGCCGATCGGTTCCACACCGGTCCACGCAACCTCGCCCGCAGCAATCAGCGTATCGAGTCCGTCGGGAAGGTAGCCATGCAAGCGCGCGGGCAGAATGGCGCTCTCAACCAGCGTAGCCGGTAGCGGCGCGCCCTGCAGGCTCTCGATTGCATCGAGAAGCGCATCGAGGTTGGGCCCGCGGCGCGGCGCGACCAGTCCTTGCCAGTGCGTGAGGAAGCGCGCCAGCGTGCGCTGTTCGACGGGTTCGACTTCGCGGCGCAGCCTGGCCAACGATTTGCGCCTAATGACGCGCAGAATCTCGGCGTCGCACCACTCCTGATGAATTCCACCGGGGCGGAAGCCGCCCTCGAGCACGCGGCCCTCCGCGGCCAACTGGCGCAACGTGTTTTCGATGGCTTGCGAGTCGAGAGCAAATCGCTCGGCAATTTCGCGCAGTGTGAACGGGCCGTGCGTGCGCGCGTAACGGCGAACCAGTTCAAGTATCGGGTGCGCAACCGGCTCGAGCAGTGCAACAGCCAGTCCCGGCGGCAGCGGAACCCCCAGCGCATCGCGGTAGCGGGCCGCATCTTCGGCCGCAATCAAGCGGCGTTCGCCTGCGATGTTGAGCTCGAGCAGGCGGCGCGCGCGGATCAAGCGATCAATATGGTTCAGCAACTCCGGCGAAGCAACACGGCGCGTGAGCTCGGCGCGCGACAAATCTCCCAACCTCAGGCACAGGTCGTGAATTCCGTCTGCAGTGCGGGCGCGGTGCGATTCGGTGAGGCACTGCGCAGCTTCTTCAACCTCGGCAATGGCATCGGCATCGAGCAGCTCGCGCAGGTCGGCTTCACCAAGAATCTCGCGCAGCTGATCCTGATCGATGGTGAGCGCCTGGGCACGCCGCTCGGCCAGCGGCGCATCGCCGTCATAAAGAAAATTGGCTACGTAGCTGAAGAGCAGCGACGAGGCAAACGGCGACGGCTTGCGAGTTTCGACTACATGCACCCGCAACTTGCGCTGTTCTATTTCTTTGAGGATTTCAACCAGCGCCTGCATGTCGAATACGTCGCGCAGGCATTCGCGATAGGCTTCGAGAAGCAGCGGAAACGACGGATAGCGCGATGCCACGCTTAGCAGATCGTAGGATCGCTTGCGCAACTGCCATAACGGAGAGCGTTGATCGGCGCGGCGGCGCGGAAGCAGCAGCGCGCGTCCGGCGGCTTCGCGAAAACGGCCGGCAAACAGCGCCGTCGAGCCAAGTTGGCGCAGCACAAGCTGCATTGCCTCAGCCGATTCGACGAGGATCATGTCGGAGTCAGGCGGCTCGTCGGTATCGGGAAAGCGCAGTACGAATCCGTCGTCACCCCACAGCGTTTCAACTTCAGCCCCGCCCATGGCGCGAATGCGCGCGCTCACAGCCATTGCCCACGGAATGTGAATGCGGCTGCCGAACGGCGTCAGAACGCAGACACGCCAGTCACCAAGTTCGTCGCGACAACGCTCAACAACGATGGTGCGATCGTCGGGAACCTGCTCCGTTGACTCCTGCTGATCGGCGAGATACTGCATCAGGTTCTCGGCCGCGCCGGGGTCGAGGTCGTGCTCCGATACGAGACGCGCGAGCGCAGCAGGCTTGGGCAGCGCGCGCAGCTCACGAACCATAGCCCCGATGCGGCGGCCGAACTCGAGCGGGCGACCGGGGCCGTCACCCTTCCAGAACGGCATTTTTCCCGGCTCGCCGGGCGCGGGTGTTACCAGCACGCGGTCGTGAGTAATGTCGACGATGCGCCACGTGGAAGCACCGAGAATAAAAGTCTCGTTGGGGTGCGACTCGAAGACCATCTCCTCGTCGAGTTCACCAACGCGCACCGGCTTGCCCTCGGTGAATGCGAGAAAAACGCCATAAAGACCGCGGTCAGGAATCGTTCCGGCGTTGAGAATCGCCAGTCGTGCAGCGCCCTCGCGCGCGCTCACGACATTGCGAATGCGGTCCCAGGTGAGGCGCGGGCGCAACTCGGCAAACTCGTCGGAGGGGTATCGGCCGCTCAACAGATCGAGCACGCCGTCGAATGCAGAGCGCGTGAGCGAGGCAAACGGCGCGGCGCGTCGAATGAGGTCGAAGAGGAAGTCAACAGAGACAGCGGGTGCCAGGGACTGAGGGACTGAGGGACTAAGGGACTGAGGGTCAAATGACTCCTCGGCAGATCCCTCTTCGGTAAATAGCCCAAGCTCGTCAATGTCGTCGCGCCGGTCGCGTTTCTTAGTCCCTAAGTCCCTCAGTCCCTTAGTCCCTGCCTTTCCGTTCCTTGCACTGGCCACAATCGCGACAAGCTGTTGAGCCAGCACGTCCAGCGGATTGCGCGGGTAGCGCGTGGACTCGATGTGGCCTTCGTGCATGGCACGCGTGACAGCAGCGCAGGCGACCAGGTCGGCGCGGTATTTGGGAAAGATGACGCCCTCGCTCACCACATCAACGCTGTGGCCGGCGCGGCCGATGCGCTGCATGCCGCTTGCGACCGAGGGCGGCGACTCGATCTGGATAACGAGGTCGACTGCGCCCATGTCGATGCCGAGCTCAAGCGTTGACGTTGCGCATAGAGCCTTGATCTGGCCGGCCTTGAGCTGTTCTTCGATGACCGAGCGCTGCGCGGCGGCCAGCGAGCCGTGATGAGCGCGGGCGATTGGCTCGCCGGCAAGATCATTGAGCGCGCCGGCGAGGCGCTCCGCTACCTGGCGGCTGTTGACGAAGAGAATTGTCGAGTTGCGCTCCCGAATGATTTCGAGCAGGCGAGGATGAATGGCATTCCATATCGACACGCGGCGCGGCATCTGCGACGCGGGGCCGGTAGGGATCTCCTCCATCTCGCCCAGATGCGCCATGTCTTCAACAGGCACCTCGATGCGCAGCTTGAGCTGCTTGGGCGCCGACGCGTTGACGATGGTGACGGGGCGATAGCGGAGCGCCGGCGTTTCGATTTCGTCAGGGACTTCTTCGGGGACTAAGGGACTGAGGGACTGAGGGGCTAGGGTAACCTCGGGGGCTAAAGCCCCCGCATCTACTCTTTGGCTTTTTTCGGCACGACTAAAGTCGTGCCCTTTCAAAACCCCGATTTCACCCGCCGACTCGCTGACTTGCTGACTCGCTGACTTGCTGACCCGCTGACTTGCTGACTTGCTTTCTATTCCTTCGTTCCCTTGCTCCCTCGTTCCCTGCACTTCCACTCCGCCCAAGAACCGCGCCACTTCTTCGAGCGGCCTTTGGGTTGCCGACAACCCAATTCTCTGGAGCGGCTTTGGAGTCAGCGCCTGCAGCCGCTCGAGCGAAAGCGCCAGGTGCGCGCCGCGCTTGGTGGGCACCAGCGCGTGAATCTCGTCTACGATCACGGTTTCAACTGTGCGGAGCGCATCGGCAGCGCGCGAAGTAAGCAGCAGGTACAGCGACTCGGGCGTGGTTATGAGGATGTCGGCGGGATGACGCGCGAAGCGAGCGCGCTCCCGTTGCGGAGTGTCGCCGGTGCGCACGCTGATCTGAGGCTCGCGGAACGGCACCGCCATGCGGCGAGCCATATTGGCAATGCCAACGAGCGGTGAACGCAGGTTACGCTCCACGTCCACAGCGAGCGCTTTGAGCGGCGAAACGTACACGATGCGGCAGCCGGGACCACGAGGACGAGGGCTCCCAGGGGCTAAGGCCCGATCTTTTAGAGGTCCACTTTCGGCACGACTCAAGTCGTGCCCCAATATACGGTGAGGCATTGGCATACCACCAAGCATCAAGCGATCCAGGCACCACAAAAACGCAGTCAGCGTTTTGCCGGTTCCTGTCGGAGCCAGAATCAGAGAGCTCTCCCCACGGGCGATCACCGGCCAGCCAAGACGCTGCGGCGCTGTGGGCGCCTCAAAGACGGCACGAAACCATGCAGCCGTGACGGGATGAAAGCAACCAAGCGGATCGGCTGCTTCTGCCCCAGTCGGAGGTACGGATTTGGTGGGAGGCAGCGACACGAGACTCTCAGAATAACGCGTCGGTGGGCGAATAGGAAGCGAAGAAGAAAAGTGGTCGGGTTTCAGGTCCCAGGGGTCAGCCACCCCGCCCTGGAAGCGGTGCTCCCTACGGCAAATACTGGCCGGGAACCGGATCGGTCGGAGTCTCGGCGTGCCATGTAATCTCGATTACCCGCCAACGCGCCCCGTCGTAGACCGCCTGAATGCTGTTGATTCCGCGCATATCGGGTTTGGCATCGGGAGAGTTGAGGCGAAGTTCGTACGTGCTCCAAAGGTGCGCGACGGGGCCATAGGTTTCGGTCTTCACCTTGATCTGCTTTTCGAAAAACACTTCGCTGCCGCGCTTGCGCACCGCGTCAATGTACTCATCGACGCTCAGGATTCTTGGAGCGATGGTCCCGTCGGGGTGCTTCGAAACAGGAATGAGCCGCGCCTCGGGAAGAAGAACGTCGCGCAGACAGGTGCGGTCCTTGTCAGCCGGGCCGCTCACGGCCGCGTCAATGGCGGTAATGAGCTGGTCGAGCGTGGCGGTGGGCGGGCACGCTGGCGGCGCGACGGCAGGAGTAGCCTGGGCTAAAAGCGCCGGCGCTGCCAACGCAAAAACAGCGAAGACAATTCGGGAAAGGGGCTTCATGGGGCGATTGTACAGGCGCGGGCATCCCGAAAGTCTCCATGATTTGTAGCGAGGGCGCGCGGGCCGGAAAGCCCACGCTACAGCCGGTCTGGAGACCGGCGCTACCGCTACTCATACGCCAGCGCGTCGATGGGATCTTTGCGCGCCGCAATCCAGGCCGGGTACATCGCACCCACCAGCGCTCCGCCGAACGCGATTCCTGCGCCGCGCAGCATCCATTCGGCCGTGATCTCAAAATGCTGTGTCGGGAAGTAGTGCAGAAGCGTGCCACGAACAACGTAAGTGAGAATGATGCCGAGGATAACGCCCGCGACAGCGAGCACCGAGCACTCGCGCAGCAAGACGCTCACAATGGTCATCTTCGACGCGCCCATCGACTTCAGAATTCCGATTTCGCGGGTGCGCTCCAGCACCGCCGTGTACATGGTTTGAAAAATCACCAAAAAGCCCACAATAACCGCGATGCTGGTTACAACATTGAGCGCCAGGTTAAAGCCGGGAATCTTGCTTGGCGTCATCTCGTTCAGCCAGCTATCGATGGTCATAAGCGTGTTTTGCTCAAAACCTTCGGTAGAGCGAATTTCTTTTAGAACGAGGTCGGCGTTGGCTGGACTGTCGCACTTAACAAAGATGAGCGAAACCTTGTTGGGCGTGCCGATAAGCTGCTGCATGGTTGCAAGCGGAATCAGTTTTCGGCCGCCCTTGCCGGGCTCAACGATGCCGGAGATGCGAAAGGGCGTATTGAGAATCTGGATGGTGTCGCCGACATGATGCTTCCCATTGGCGAAAACGGTGTCCACAATCACGTCGTTGGGACCCTGGAACTTTCCACCTTCGACAAAGCTGAAAGGTTTGAGAGCGTCGAAGCTGTCGAAGTCGATGCCGTAGAGAACTTCTACATTGCCATTGGTCGACAGATGCTGGATGGCTGGAGAAACCGCAACGATGTGAGGCAGCGTCAGCAGGGCTTTGGCATCGACTTGCGGCAGAGAAACTGCGCCCACTCCGTTGAAGATACTGGCATTCGAGGGCAGCACCATGATGTCAGCGCCAATGCCGTTGGTGCGCTGCTTCTGGTCGTTGAGCATGCCCATGAAGATGCCCACGATCGACAGGATCATGACCACTTCAATGGCCACCGCGAAGACGCTGATCACAGAGCGGACTGGGCGATGAAACAGGTTGGCGAAGATGAGCTTGTTCATGCTTTTTTGCCGGGTATCGCGACACCAGTTGCAACGCTGAACCCTATACCAAGGTTAGCAGCCTGAGCCTGCGGCCCGGGTCCTCAAGCAGCAGTAATAACGCGTGTTCCCCGCCACGATCTGGCTTTGACGCGGGCAGAAAGCGCGGTTTATCGTGGAGGGGTAATTCTCCCGAGGTTTTTGCAGGTTCCTGGTTGCCGATGGGGAGTTTTGGTGAAGATCTGCGCACGGAACGGCTGACTCGCGGCATCTCTCTTGAAGAGATCACAGCCGTAACCAAAATCAGCCAGCGGCACCTTCTCGCGCTGGAGCAGGAGCGGTTTCGCCTGCTACCCGGCGGAATCCTCAGCAAAGGAATCGTGCGTGGGTACGCAAGCGCGCTGGGCCTCGACGAACACGATTGGACAGAGCGCTTCCTTAGGGCCTGTGACGCGGCCGGCCAGACTGTTGAGGACGAACGCGGTTGGACTACCTTTGCCGCCAATGTGGGAAAGGCGCGGATACTGCGCCACGATGCCGTCGAACTCCGGCTGCGCTGGGTTGGCGCGCTCATTCTCGCTATTGTCGTGCTGGTAGCCGGTTTCCTTCTGCTGCGCCTCTACGGCGAGCGCGCCGGCTGGTGGTCAACGCTGCTGCCCGGACATGTTTTTACCGCGGCGTTCCGTGCCATCGAGGCAAAGTTTGCACACACTACGGCGAGCGCCGCGAAGTGACCGTTGGCGTTTGATTGCACATGAGCTTATTAAGCCTAGGTCAGGCGCGGGCGTTCACCTGTTCAATCCCCGCTTGCACCGCTTGAACCCTTATTCTTCCCCGTTCGAACAATGGCTTTGCCCATCGCTGCCCGGCGCAATTACCATAGACACAGGCATTACCTGCCCCGCGCCGGCAATCGATATTCTCGATCGCTTCCGAACAGAATGGCGCAGGCGGCAGGCGCCGCTAACTGTGATTCCAGGATTGGCTGGTCGCGCGAGGCCGGCCCGTGCGGCATAAAAAGTTCTCAAATATCCCTCAGGTGGGAAGGAGTTTAACTAAGTTGAGCGACCGTTTTTTATTTACCTCTGAATCTGTAACCGAAGGCCATCCCGACAAGATTGCCGATCAGGTTTCCGACGCAATTCTCGACGCATGTCTCGATCAGGATCCGTATAGCCGCGTGGCAGCCGAGACGTTAACGGCCACTGGACTGGTGGTCATCGCCGGCGAAATCACAACCAAAGCATATGTCGACTTCCAAGGCCTGGTGCGGGGTGTGGTTGCGTCAATCGGCTACGACAACGCGCTCTACGGCTTCGACTCAAACACCTGCGCGGTGATCTCGACCATCAACAAGCAGTCGGGAGACATTGCGCAGGGTGTCGACACGGGCGGCGCCGGCGACCAGGGCATGATGTTCGGCTTCGCAACCAACGAGACGCCTGAGCTGATGCCCGCGCCCATCTCGCTGGCGCATAAGCTCACCCGCCGGTTGAGCGAAGTGCGCAAGAACGGCAAGCTGCCTTACCTTCGTCCCGACGGCAAGAGCCAGGTTACGGTGGAGTACGGCGAAGACGGCAAGCCCGCTCGCATTGACGCCGTGGTTATCTCGAGCCAGCACTCCGAAGCTGTTTCGAACGAAGAGCTGCACGCCGACATCCTCAAGCATGTGATCCAGGCAGTGCTGCCGGCCGCATGGCTCGACGAGCATACCAAGTACCACATCAATCCCACTGGCCGCTTTGTAATCGGCGGGCCGATGGGCGACACGGGCCTCACCGGTCGCAAAATCATCGTGGATAGCTACGGCGGCATGGGCCGTCACGGCGGCGGCGCATTTTCAGGAAAAGACCCGACGAAAGTCGATCGCAGTGCAGCGTACATGGCGCGCTATATTGCCAAGAACATTGTGGCGTCGGGCCTGGCCGCCAAGGCCGAAGTTCAGCTTGCCTACGCCATCGGCGTTGCCGAGCCGGTTTCGGTGCTCATCGATACGTTTGGAACCGGCAAGGTGAGCGAGAGCAAGCTGACCGAGCTTGTGCGCAAGAACTTCTCGCTCACGCCGAAGGGCATTATTGAGAGCCTGAACCTGCGCCGGCCCATCTACCAGAAGACGGCAGCCTACGGCCACTTTGGCAGAACAGAGCCCGAGTTCACGTGGGAAGCGACGGACAAGGCGACTGCGCTGGCCGAGCAGGCGGGTGTGGCTGCGGCGGCAAAGTAGCGCGAACATGATTTACCGTGAACGGTTTCGGCCCGGGCTTCAAAAGCCTGGGCCGAAATGTTTGTACTCCCTCAAACTTTTGCTTCCACCCGATCGCCTCTGCACTTTTCGCTCCTTGCTGCGTCAATGACTTAAAATCCTTTCGGAGACTCCTAGTTCGCGTCTCCATCCCGGAGAAATACATGCGCATTGCAGTAGTTGCAACCTTCTTCCTTGCGTCTGCAACGTTCGCCGCCGCGCAGAATGGCGCCAACTGGAGCTATGAGGGCCGCACCGGTCCGCTGGTATGGAGCCACGTCGATCCCTCATACGGAGCCTGCAATCACGGGCACGAGCAGTCGCCAGTGGACATACGTGGTGCGCGATTGAACAAAGCGCTCCAGCCCATCCAGTTCCACTACATCACGGGGCCAGTCACCATACAGAACGACGGCCGAGGGATTGAGGTGCAGGTAGACAAGGGCAGCTACATCGTGGCCGGCGGTGTGCGCTACGACTTGGTCGATTTCGAGTTCCATCGCCCCAGCGAGCACACGGTGAAGGGCAAGTTCACAGACATGGAAGTGGACCTGGTGCACAAGAGCGCCGACGGCAAACTGGCGATCCTCGGCGTGCGGCTCAACGAGGACCGCGGCAATCCCAACGCCGTAATGGCGACGCTGTGGACGCACCTGCCCACGCGCGCAGGCACGAGCGCCCGGGTAGCTGACATGATCAACGCAGGCGGGCTGATACCGGCCGACCCTGGCTACTGGACATACACCGGCTCGGAGCTCACGCCGCCTTGCAGCGAGGGCGTGCAATGGTTCGTTTACGAAGAGCCCATCGACGTGAGCCGCGAGCAACTGCGCCAGTTCGCCGCGCTCTTCAGGATGAACACACGGCCGATCGAAGATTTGCACGGGCGCAAGATTGAGGCGAACAAGTGAAGCAGGGAACAGGGATCAGGGAACAGGGATCAGCGGAGTGAAACGAAGAATCAAGCCGCTCTCGTGGTATTCCGCTGTCACTCCGGTCAGGTCGCTAACCAGATAATGGGCCGCTTCGAGCGACTCGGCTGTGTGCGAGAACGTAGTTGCGATCACTGTGCAGCCGGCTTCACGTCCGGCGATGGCGCCCGATGCAGAATCTTCGAACACTACGCATTCTTCCGGCTTGAATCCGAGCATTGCAGCGCCGGTGACGAACGGCTCGGGATGCGGCTTGCCTCGAGTTACGTGGTTGGCGGTAACAAGTTGTGCGGGCACCGGGATGCCTCCATCGGCCAGACGCGCGCGTGCGATCTTCTCGGTTGCGCTGGTGACAACAGTCCATCGATCGGCGGGCAGCGATCTGAGCAGTTCGTTCACGCCAGGCAGCGCCCGCAGCCCTTCGTTGTCGGCAATCTCAAGGTCTTCGAGGATTTTGAGCTCGGCTTCGGCGTCGAGGTCGGGTCGCAACATCGCAACCGTCTCAATTGCGCGGCGGCCGTGCGCCATTCCGAGAGCGATGTCGGGATCGATGCCGCGCATGCGGGCCCACGTCGTCCAGCTTCGCTCAACTGAGCCGATTGACGAGATGAGAATGCCGTCCATGTCGAAGAGGATGCCCTGGCAGCGAACAATTTGAGGGGAAGGAGCAGAGGATGAGGCCATGCTTTGATTCTAGCGATCGGGCTTTTCAGCTATCTGCTGCCTAGCCGCAGCCAGGCTTACCGTGGGTGGATCGCCAAACTTCACGCTCCCTTCAATCGAGTCGGTGTGGAGGCCAAGCAGCAACTGGTTTTCGCCCAAGGTGACTGCCCCCGACGCGATTGCTGCGTCGCCGGTCCAATGATCGAAGCGCGCCAGCGAAACGGGCGCAAGCGACGCGCGTGCGTTACCAGATGCAGCGCTTAAGCTTACCGCCCCACGCGACCAGTCGAAGTGCAATTCGCCTTGGGCCGAGTTCGAGAAATCGCTCCCGGTGTAGCCCGCGAGATCGACGATGCCGTTGGCCGAGATGGTTCCTCCCGTCCAGCGCTGACCAAGCAATTGGCCAACCGATGCGGCGCTCATTTTTTCAACTTTGCCTTCGATCGAGTAGCCCGGCTTGTCCTGGTCAGTTGCAGCGCGAGTAAACGAGCCTCTCGCATCGAGCCTTCCGCCGAGCAGCCCCCCGCTGATTGATGTAATCTGCGCCCCGGAACGTACGATGCGCACCTCGGCGGATGGGGCAGTGAGCGTGACTGGCCCCAGCAGCAGCGAGTCGGCCTTGACGGATCCTTCAAACGCCGGCCAGGGCGGCGCGGCGGATGGATGCAGACGATCGATGAGCGACGAAAGAAGAGTGCCTTTCTGCTGGGCGCCGAGGATCGCGGTTTCGAGGTCGGCAGCATCGAGAGCGCCGAAAGTCACTGTGAACCGCGGCACGCAGATATGGGCGGGCGCGCAGCGGGAATTGATTTCGAGCGCCGCCGTGCCTTTGAGCGGACCGTAGCTAAAGGCCACCGGGTTCCAGCGAACCGCTTCGCTTGAGAGAGTGAGGGTCGCATCGGCAATCTGGACGTGATTCGCGAGGTAGTCGGCGCGCCAGTTGGCGTTGCGAAGGGTAACCGTGCCGGCAAGAACGTCAGTGGCGGGAATCGTCGCAATAACCGGTGCGATTGCGGTTTTTGCAACTGACGGGTTAGAAGGTTTCGCTGCGTTTTCCGGCTTTGCGAATGATATGGGTTGCTCTTCATCCATGGGCTCAGCCGAGGCCGGCTGGGGAATCTCTTGCGCTGCGAGCCAGGGACCCGCAGCCGTGAGGTCGACGGTGAGAGGATCGCCGGCGAGGCCGTCGAACGCAGCAGCCTGAGCCATTCCCGTCGCGCGCATCAGTTCTCGCGCACGCGCAACAGACACCTGGCCGCGCAGCCCGGCGATGTAACCGGCTGTGGTGAAGTTGAGACTCAGTGTCACTGGTGCTGTTCCGCCCATGGGTACCGCAGTCGAACCCGCAAGCGCCAGCCGCTGATTGGCCAATTGAAGCACAACCGGCGCCAGAGTAATTTTGGGCGCTTGAATTGGCTGGGTGATCCCGCCTCCAGTGAGCGTCAGGCCTTCGACAGCCAGGCTGCCCGTGAGCGGACCCACGGGCGCATCGGCCGAATGCGCGCGTTTCGATCGCGAAGCCTTGGCCGACGCTATCGGCGGAGGAACCGTGGCGTCGTAGGCGATTTTTCCGCTTACTATGCCCGAAGCCTGAAGATCCGCAGCCACGCCGCTGCGAACGGTTCGCAAGAGACCCAGGCCGGCAGCCACGGGCACGCGATCGAGTTCAGCCGTTAAGTGCGGAGGGACTGCCGCATTGGGCCGATCGCCGGTGATGCGAATGCGTCCATCGCCGATGGGCGAGTTGCAGGCGAGCTTTTCAAAGCCGCGGCGCGAGTAGTGGTAAATCAGATCGCAGTTGGCGTCGAAGTCGAGCGCATCGGCGGGCGCGAACTCAGCGCGGTGCACACTTTCGGCGCGCAGGCGCATGATGACTTGGGCTGAATCGGCCGTGCCTTCGAGATGCAGGTTGCCGGTAAGGTCGCCGCGCCAGCCGGGATCGGAGCCAAATGCCAGCCGCGAGAGTTGGCCGAGTTGGGCGTTGCGCCAGTCGAGATCGAGCCGAGCGGGCATGGCGCCGAGAGTGGGCGCATGCTGCAAACTGGCCTCCAGGCGCACGATGCCGGTGTCTTCCTGGTAAAGACTCAGGTCGGTTCGCGCAGGTTGGCCGCGCAGGCGAATACGCCAGTCGCCGGGGTTCTCCTGCCACAATTCCAGATCGGCGTTCACCAGCGAAAAGGGCAGCTTCTCTGCGCCTTCCTTAAAGTTGATGCGCGATTCAGTTGCTTCAAGGTAGGGCAGCGAAGTGGATCGGCGCAATCCCGAATTGTTGCCGGTTGAGCCGCCTTTGCTGGCAGCCGTGCGAAACAGAGATGCGAGATTCCATTTTCCAGGCCCGGCGTGCACGACGTTGAAACTGGCGTCGTCGAGGCTGATAGTGTCGATCTCAAGTCGGCCGCGCCACAACGAAAGCAGGCGGACAGAAGCGCGGACGGTGCTGGCGTGGAGCACAGGCTCGACGCCGAAGGCGGGATCCTCGGCAACACTCAAGTTTGTGATCTCAAAACCCGGCCGGGGAAACATACGCAACTCAACCGAGGAGAGGCGCACAGGGCGGCCGAGCGACTCAGAGATGAGCGCAGTAATACGGCTCTTGTATCGGCTGATGCTGACGAGTGGAGGAACGACCAGAAGCAGTAGAAGAAGTGCTGCCAGCACCCAAACCGGCCAGAGCCGCTTGCGCCACCGATGACGGCCGTGCCGATTGGAGTCCATTAAGCAAATTCTAGCTGTTTGAGCTGAAAGCCAGTAGTTGAGATCGAGAAGCCGCGGGCAACGAGTTGCAAACTAATGGCTATTAGCTACTGGCTGTTCCTTTGTTCCCTGCTCTTCTCACCTGATCATGTGGAATGTTCGCTTCCAGCGCGTGTCGCTGATGAAGTGCGTCGCAACATGAAGCATCCATCCCAGGCGGTCAGTCAGGCCGGTCCGATCGTACTGGTCTTCAGGGGTAACGAAGGACCAGTAGTTGAAGAGCGGCCGGCCCACGACGTTGGCGCGCGGCACAAATCCCCAGTAGCGCGAGTCGAAACTGTTATGGCGGTTGTCGCCCATCATGAAGAACATTCCGGGGGGAACCACCAGATCGCCGTCCTTCACATAGTTTGGAAAAGCGAGGGACCATGTGTCGACGGCGCCGACAGTTGGTCCGGGGGGCACGGCCGGGAAGTCGTCGAGAAACTGGGAGTAGTTGTCGTCAGTGGTGGGCTGCGCGTAGGGTTGCGCTTGCGCCACGCCGTTGATGCTCACGATTCCGTGATGCAAATGGATGTGGTCGCCGGGCATGCCGATAAGGCGCTTCACCAGGATGAAATACTGCGGCTTGCCTTCGGAGTCGAGCTGGGGCTCGGGCGCAGGCTTGTAAAAGACGATGACATCGCCGCGCTTCGGCTCGCGATAGTGAACAAGCGGCATCCACTTAGTGGGCGGAGCGACGGTGATGCGATCGACAAGCAGATGATCGCCGACGAGGAGGGTGTTCTCCATCGAGCCGGAAGGGATGACATAGTTCTGGGCAAGGAACGTGAGAATAAAGAGCCCGACAACCAGCACGCTGCAGATGCTGGCCACCGCCTCAAATGGCGTTTCCTCAATTACTTCATTTTCGGGAGCCTCGTCGTATTCGGCCATTGCCGGCCCGGACTGCGCTTGAGCCGGCTGCTTGCCGGCCGCGGTTTTCTTTTTCGTCATCCTGTCGGTCATCCTGCGAAATTCGGGTTGGTTAGCCACGGAGTCCAACATCAATGCACGATGCGGAAGATGCGGCTCCAACGGGCAAAGCCATAAAGACGCACAGCGAGTTCGCGTTCGTGTCCGAGTCTATCATCCGACGCCTGCTGGGTCACCGGCTGCACATCGGTTGTTGAGGGACGAGTCAGCGAGAAGTAGATCACCAGCGGCCGCGCCACAATGGCCTGCCGCGGCACGAAACCCCAGAAGCGCGAGTCTTTGCTGTGGTTGCGGTTGTCGCCGAGCACAAAGTACTGGCCCTGGGGCACCACCAGATCGCCATGGCTGGTGAGCGACTGCATCTGGCGCCACCAGTCGGGATCGACTTCAGGGTCAGTGTAAATTCGCGCCGGAAAATTGTCGCGGAATTGGTTGGGTGGGGCCGGCTCAAAGGTCGCGTAAGGCTCTTCCAGCGGCGCTCCGTTCACAAAGACCTGCCCGTCTTCAATTCGCAGGTGGTCGCCGGGTAGTCCAATCACCCGTTTCACCAGCAGGGGCGGGCTGGGATGGTGGAAGACGATGATGTCGCCGCGCTCGACGGGCCGGTACGGCAATAGCCAGCCCAGGCCGCCCGCCGGCGCGTAAACCTGCTTGTTGAAGAGCAGGAAATCGCCCACCAGCAGCGTGTGTTCCATGCTCTCAGAAGGAATAAGGTAGGGCTGCAGAACGAAGGTGTGGAGGAAGAGCGTGACCACGATCAATGACACCAGCGCGGCGAGCGCACTGGGGACCGTGGGCAGATGCTGGCGGAACTGCCCGAAAAGGCTGAGGCGAGGCTGGGCGGGAACGGGAGCTGCGGTGTGAATTGCGGTATCTGTCGCAGGCTCGAGTGCGGGATCGAACGCAGGATCGGTCTCCGGGCCGGGAGCAGCGACAGGAGCAGGACCTGAGCCGGCCGGGGACACCGGGACTTCGGAGAGCGGGTCTTGAGTGGAAGCGGGGCTGTTCATCGCGCGGCTGCCTCCTTCTCAAGATGGTCAGAATCTATGCCTGGGTTGCGTGCCACATTTGCGATATCGGGCTCGACGGCTGCGGCTTGAATAAGCTGTTCGAGCGCGCGGCGTGCCGCATCCTGCTCGGCGAGCTTCTTGGTCGTTCCGAAGCCACGGGCCAGCGGTTCCCCGAGCGCACTTGCCTCTGATTTTAGACGGACCTCGACCATGAATCGTTTGCGATGGCCGGGCCCGGTCTCATGCTTGACACGGTAAACGGGGATTCCGGCGCGGGCTGCCTGCAGGCGCTCCTGGAGAGCCGACTTGTAGTTGCCCAGCGCCGCGCCCGAACGCAATTCGCCGGCCAGCCTTTCGGCGGCCTCGCCCATGACTCTGCCGCGTGCGAAAGCCCGCACCGGGTCGAGTCCGCCATCCACAAAGAGCGCACCCATCACTGCTTCCATGGTATTCGAAAGCACAGTGCTCTTGCGGCGCAGACCGCTGCGGTCTTCGCCTTTGCTCAGGCGCAGATGTTTACCAAGCTCTACCGTCGCTCCCACGCGTGCCATGTGTTCGCGGCTCACCAGCCGGGCGCGCACCCGTGTCAGCTCGCCCTCGCGCCACTCAGGATGCGCCTCGAACAGCGCCTCGGCCACGACAAGGTTCAGCACTGAGTCGCCGAGAAACTCAAGGCGCTCGTTATCGCCGGCTTCAATTGCCTCTTCCGAGCGGTTTTCCTGCGCAAGCTGGTTGGCCAGCGAACGGTGCGTGAGCGCGCGCAACAGCAGCCGCGGGTTCCGGAATTTGTACCCCAGCGCCGTTTCGAGTTCATCGAGATTCGCCCGCACTTACGCCTCATGAAAACAGTTGCGACCGCTGGAACCAACCACCGAACTTATGTACCGGGCGCCCCACCCTCGCCAGGCCTTTGTTTTTTCAGGCCAGGGTGAGAAAACAAAATCCTCACTGCGGCTTCGGTGCGCCCGACTGCGCATTGCCGGAACCGTTGGTTGATTTCTCCTGACCGGCCGGCTGGTCGTCGGGCTCCTTGTCATCGCTATCGTCCTCGCATTTGTGCCCCGGCGCCGCGTAGGCCGCCTTGACTCCACGCTCGGCTGCCAGGCGCGTGTCGAGCCGGCCATCGCGCACCGCCAGGGCCGAGTTGTATTCGGCCACAGCCTGGTCGCGCTTGCACTCGAGGTCGAGCACGCGGCCCAGATAGATGTGCGACCAGGCCAGCAGGCGCTGATCTTTGCTTTCAGCCAGCGTTTTATTGAACTGGTCGACTGCGTCGCCGACCGTCTTCTCGGCCTCGTCTTCACTCTCGTTTGGGTGTACCGACATGAGGTCAACGCGCGCCAGAATGAAATGCGCGCGCGCGGCCTCGGCTGCCGACTGGGTAGAGTCGTCTGGGTGCGCAAGAATCTTCTGCGCCATTTCACTTGCTGTTTTGGTGTCGCCGGTCGAGAGCCTCGCCTCGGCCAGGTCGAGGCCGGTCAGCTTGTGCGGAGCGCTGTGCTGCAAAACGTCTTCGTCGGCCTGCGCGTCAAAGGTCGTATTGTGCGCGCGATGCACCTGCTGATCCACGTCCATGCCGTAGACCATCTCGCCGATCGTGTCTTTCAGGCTGGCTGGATCTCGCTCGAATTGCGTCATCTGATCGTAGAAATACTGGGTCAGCACGAAACCCTGATTCATATCGTGCTGCACGGCGGCGCGGCGCACTGCCTCAGCCTTGTCGAGCGTAAGCTGGCGTTCGTGCTCGTAGCGCGGCATTTCGCTGCGATCGGCGTTTGCCGGAATTTTGTAGATGGGCACGCCGGTATCCATGGTGCGCGCCTCGATTGCCTTGATGAGGCACTCGATGGTCAGCGGCACAACATCGCTGCGGTAGCGGAACTCAAGAGGAGCGTCGCGGATTTCCTTGAGAATGGGCTGCTCGCGATCGATGGCGCTCGATCGCGCGTAGAGCAATGGATCGATGACGTAGTGCAGATAAGTGTGGCGCACGTCTTTCATGGGAATAACGCCGTTGACCGGCGAAACCACCACCACGTAATCGACGCCGTAGATGCGTGCGTTGACCATGCCGGGTGACAGCATGGGCTCCACAACCACAATGAAGCGGCTGCCGGTATATGTGGAGGCCGGCATCTTGAGGTAGAGATTGGTGTCCACGATCATCTTGGAGAGCGCATCGTGAACCTTGCCCGCCTCGCCGTCGTAAGTGAGGCGCACGGTGAGCCAGATTCCGTGCAGATCGGTGGCTGAGGCAAACGTGCGCAGCAGGGGTACAATTTCGGCCACCTGCGTGGCGTCGGGAGGCATCTCAGTCAGTTCGGCAGTCATCTCAAGCTCCGGCGGAGGCGTGAGATAGAGAGCCAGCGAGATGTACTGCGATATGTCGCGCGAACCGCCGGTCATGCGATGCTGGGCGATGAAGAGACAAACCGCATCGCGGGCCGCGCGAGCCTGCTCGCTTTTGGCCAGGGCCTGGTCCACTTCGTCGCGAACACGCTTGCGCACATCGGCACTGTCGGCAAGGCCCTCGTCGTATCCGCAGGCATTGAGCGCCGCCGCTACCGCGAACACCTGTTCAGAACTGATGAGCGAAATGGTCGGTCCGGCCGGATCGATCATGGTCGGCGTGCGTTCCTGCACGTAACCCTGCGGGGAAGGCGCGTTCGCCGGCGCGCTTGACGATGAACTGGAGGATGAATTGCCGGCGGGCGCCTGCGCGGCGACCGAAAGAGCAGTGAAACCAGCGAAGGCACACAGAAACACCGCGCGACAGGCGGCGGACACACGAAATGGAATACACGTCATGAACGAACCCTGCCGTAAGTCTAGTTAGACGGATCAGCAGGGTCAAACGGGGTAAAGGCAGGGGCCAGGGGCTGAGGGACTAGGGACGAGAGCAAGACATGAGCCAGTAGCGTTTAGCTCCCAGCTCTTGGATGAGCATCCGTTGAACTGACGGAGAAAGCTCCGAAAGCACGAGTCAGACACTTGAGGACGAAGAGGCAGGATAGAGCTAATGGCTAAAAGCTAATGGCAATTGGCTATCTCTATCCCCTCACCGAGACGCCGGCGAAAGACAGCACCGCCAAGCCGCGCACGGGCTGGCCGAAGAAGCGTGCCGGCTCAAAGCGGCTGCCCACCAGCATGTTCTCCACTTCGGAACGGGTGGCTGCATCATTGGGACCCGACACGATGCGGTAGTCGTACACTCGGCCCGCGTCGTTCACATACGCCTCTACAACTACCGGTCCGGGAATGGTGTTGATGCTGTCGCTTCCGTCACCGCTCGAGAGATAAAGCAGGTGCGGCGCGGTAGCCATGCCCAGCGGCTCGTCTTTTGCTGCCTGTGCTTGCTGGGGCTGCGCAAACATGCCCACCAGCACAATCACGGTACCCAGCAGCAAAACCGCGCTGACAAAGCCGGCTGACGCCTGCAAGAGAAAGGGTCCAATGGTGTTCTTCCACGCCAGCGTGAGGCCTTCAAACCGGCGGCGGCGAACGCGCGCGCGCTCCTGGCTCACCGCCACGCGAATGCGCAGCAAGAGATCATTGGGCTCGGGCACAGGCCCCAGCGCCGCCAGCGAAGCCTGCGCGCGGCGCAGCGATTTCCACTCGCGCCCGCATGCATCGCATGTTTCAATGTGCGCCGAGATTCGCTGCATCTCGCGCCCGCTCAGCCTTCCATCAAGATATTCAGTAAAGCCGGCCTTTATTGAACTGCAACCGTTCATCGCGCCTCCTCTGCAAAGGGAGTATCGAGAACCTTCAAGCCTGCCGGATGCTGTCCGGCCTGCGGCTTCGTAAGCAGCGCCTTTAAAAAAGCGCGCCCACGCACCAGCCGCGACTTGACCGTTCCCAGATTCACGCCCTGCATTTGGGCAACTTCTTCGTAAACAAATCCCTCAATATCGCGCAGGATCAGTGTGGTTCGATACGGCTCGGGCACCTGCGCCAGCGCACGCTCAACACGCTCGCGGATTTCAGTTTGGGCGGCGGCATCGAACGGCGACTCGCCCGGATCAACCAGCATCTCCTTCAGCCGCACCGGAGCTCCCGGCTCGCTTTCAGAGATCTCCTGCTCCATGGGAATCTCGTGCTGCTTGTGCCGGGCCCACCAGCGCCGCTGGTTGGAGGCCTCGCGCAGCGCGATCCGATAGATCCAGGTCCGCAACGAAGACTCGCCGTGGAAACCGCTCATGCCTCTGAAGACCTTGACGAAGACCTCCTGCGTGAGGTCGGCAGCATCGGCGCGGTCGCGCACAGTACGCGCCAGCAACGAGTAAATCGGCTGATGATAACGCGCGATGAGCCAAGCAAACGCCTCCTCTGAACCGGCTCGCAATTCTTGAATGAGAGCCGTCTCTTCAGTTTGAAGCGTCAGCGCGCTGGCAATATTGCCCATGGTGAGGTCCGCCTGCGAGTCTCAGTGTCTCCCACCTTACCGCAAATCGGCCGGGTCGGTCTTCTGGTTAAGTCTACCCCTTTTCGACTGCGGCCGCCCCGGATGGCCAGGTTTGGCCATACGGCTGTTTTTCAATCCGGAGCGCACGGTAGTTGGCTGCGCCTGTTTTCGCGGCCACCCTGTCTCGTGTGCTCAATCTTCTTAGACACCGGGACCCCCCGAAAGTGTTCCCGGTCACGGGGTCAACATGCATATTTCGCACTCCACCAAAGCTGGAGTGCAAAGAACCTCGATTTGCGCCGTTTTGGGCCCGGAAATGCCAAAAATGCGCCAAAAACAGGCCAAAAAACAGGGGTTTTGTTTACTGTTTGGTAACCCATCCGAAATCGTAATCTGTTGATTTTACATAGGTTGATGGGCAAGTGGACTCCGGATTGCGTTGTTTTGAGGTGGGGTGGGGTGGGGGTGCGTTTTTGATGCGGAATGCGGACAACTCTGCGGATCACGGATAACTCGTTGACAGGATTTGGCTTAGTTCAACTTTGGCTGCAATAAAGGACGTTGCGCGGTTTTTCGAGCTTGATCGATTTCGCGCAGTGCGACGGGCCATGAAAGATACTCCTGAGTCCAGTGTGCGCGTTCGACAGGTAATTCCCTGCAAAGTGGTTGGGGCGAGATCAGGCGTTAGGGATAAGGCTCCGGTATTGGTTTTGGGTGCTGGTGAGAAATGAAGGTCAACTCCGCAAGAATTACCTGCGAATACTGCCGGCCAGCGCCGACGGCCACTTTCAGACCGTAAAGACCGTCCGGCGTCCGCTTTTGGCCCGGTTCCATGCCGACTCGACTTCGGCCAGAGGGACCGGATCGACATCGATGGTCAGATTGCCGGCCGCAGCCTGCTCAAAAAGCTTGGGAACGGCTGCGAAAATTTCGTCCAGCTTGGCCGCGCCGAAGCCGCTGCCCTTCAGCGTCAGGTCAACGCTGCGCAGAACTTCGGCCGGCAGGGTAATGTTTCTGCCGGCGCTCGCGCCAACCTCTACGTATCGCGTCGAGTGAGTTGCGGTGGCCTTGAATCCCTTGGCAAGAGCTTCGAGGGTCAGCTCGGCGGGCCGGCCCCAGATGTAGTCGATCACCACGTCGATGCCGCCTGCCACTTCTTTAGCCAGCGCCTCGGCAATGGCTTCTTCCGGCTCGGCCAGGCCAATCACTGCGTCGACGTTTGCCGCGGAGATGGCGGCAATGTTGCGGCCGGCGGCAATCACCCGCTTCGCTCCCATTATTCGCGCGGTCTGAATGGCGAGTCGGCCGGCGACCCCAGTCGCGCCCAGGATCAGCACCGTTTGGCCGGCTGCCAGCTCGGCGCGCTGCATTGAAACCCACGCCGACATGCCGGGATTCGCGATGGCCGCGGCGTGAGCGTCATCCAGGCCGTCGGGCACGGGCGTCGTCCATGCCGGAGAAACCGCGGCCAGCTCTGCCATCGTTCCCCACGGCTTGCGGATCATGCCGAAGTAGACCCTGCGACCATCGGGCAGCGTGCCTACGGCATCGACCCCGGGAATGGCGGGCTGGTGGTCGCTCCCGCTCGAATAGTGCGCGCCGCTGGCAATGGCCTTTACCACCGGATGCAGGCCGGCCGCGCGCACATGGATGAGAGTTTCGCCGTCCTTTATCTCAGGATCGGGGAAGGACTGATATTTCGGCGATTCGCCTAGAACATTCACTACTGCTGCGTGCATAAGTCGTGACCTCCGCATCCCTTTTCGAAGATGCCAAATTGTCTCAAGTTTAGATGTTGTTCTGCACGTGACGACTCCTCCCAATTCGCGGCAAGGTCGCGTTGAGGCGATCTACTTGTTCAACAGTAGACTTATGGCCGCATCGCCGTGTAGCGTGGATTCGTTCTCTGGGAGCGGTCATGAAGCGACGCGATTTTGTACGCACGCTTGTCTCATTCTTCGTTGCCGGCAAGGCGGCCCTCGCGCAGCAACAACATATCAACGATCCCACGCTGCCTCCGCCCGCGCCGGTGCCGTGGTTCACCGGCCTGAACTCGCGCACGCCGATTCCATCTACCCAGCTTGCCGACCAGGTGGCTGCAGGCGAGCCCACATTTTTCACTTCGCTCCAGATGCGCACGCTCACGCGGCTGAGCGATGTGTTGATGCCTCCGCTCAACGGCAAGCCCGGCGCTGTGATGGCGCAGACGCCCATTTTTATGGACTTTCTGATTGGCAGTTCGCCCTTGGCGCGGCAGAAGATCTATGCAGGCGGTCTCGACTGGCTGGAAGAGAGTGCCCAGGCCAAGTACAAAACTTCGTTCGCCGAGCTCGACGAAGCCCAGGCCGGCGAGTTGCTCAAGCCATGGCTGCGCACCTGGATGAGCGACCATCCGCCCACTGAGGCGCACGCAGACTTTATCAACATCGCGCACGACGATATTCGCCAAGCCACGGTGAACTCGAAGGCCTGGAACGATGTGCCCTCAGTCGGCGCTGAGCCGAGCACTGAAGAAAGCATCTACTGGCTGCCGATCGAGCCGGATGTGTACGGCGAAAATCCCGCGTACGCGCATATGCCGCCGCACGTGCTGGCCGCGCCTAAGGTAGGACAGAAGATGCCGGAATATTCGCGATGATTTGGGATGCGGAATCTCGTTATGCCGTATCAGACCGTCCCTCAGCGGCTAAAGCCGCACCCGTTTCAATTGGCAAAACCGGCACGGATTAATCCGTGCCCTTTCAAACCCGTCATGTGGATTGAGGAATGAAAAACGAATTCCACGATGTACTGATTATCGGCTCCGGCCACTCGGGCGGCATGGCTGCAAAAATTCTCACCGAAGCGGGCCTGCGCTGCCTGATGTTGAACGCCGGTCCTGTAGCCGACGTGAGCCGCGACGCAGAACGGCTGCCGGCGAGCGAACTGCCCTATCGCGGATTTACGCCGCCAGGC
>Ga0335072_10002301_pt1 | contig 29774 bp, 24 predicted proteins | sample Lox_Sample_21_FD_206725 | JGI IMG/M metagenome (GOLD analysis project Ga0335072, IMG submission 206725) | Soil microbial communities from Loxahatchee National Wildlife Refuge, Florida, United States - Lox_Sample_2.1 | ecosystem: Environmental > Terrestrial > Soil > Wetlands | place: USA... | reverse complement strand
GCGGTCCCACCGCCACGCGAGACGGGATCCTGGCCCTGGCACGCGAAGGCGAGCGTATGGGCCTGTCTTCAGCCATGGTGGCCGATCACATCGTCTTTCCGGTCGAAAGCGAATCGCCCTATCCCTATACGTTGGACCGTCGGCATCCCGGCGGTGGTGATGCGCTGGAGACGTTTTCCATTCTCGGCGTGGTGGCAGGTGCCACGGAACGGTTGCGCCTGGTTACGTCCGTGCTGGTGCTGCCCTACCGCAACCCGGTGTTGACTGCGAAAATGGTCGCCTCGCTCGATGTATTGTCCGGCGGGCGCATCACGCTGGGCGTGGGCGTCGGGTGGTTGAAAGAGGAATTCGAGGCGCTGCGCAGTCCGGATTTCAACAAGCGCGGCGCTGTGACGGATGAGTGGATAGCGATTTTCAAGCGGCTCTGGACGCAGTCGCCTGCCAGCTTCGATGGCGCATTCTACAGTTTCTCCAATATTTGTGCGGAACCGTTGCCGTTGCAGAAGCCGCATCCGCCGATCTGGGTCGGCGGCCATTCGCGCGCGGCGCTGCGGCGCACCGCGCGCCATGGCGACGGGTGGCATCCGGTCGGCGCTATCGCTGCATCGCCATTGCCGCCGCAGGAGATGCGGCAGCACCTGGAGACGCTGAAGCGGTTGACTGAGGTTGAAGGGCGGGACTTTTCTGCGCTGACAATCTCGTATAAGGCGCCGCTATACGACCGCGCCATTCCGGATCGCGATGGCAGCCGCAGAAGTTTCTCCGGAAGTGCGGAGGAGATCGCGGCCGATATTCGTGCGTTCGGGGGTATTGGCGTGCATGAGCTTATTCTCGATTTTCGCGGGACGTCGATTGCGGAAAGTGTTGAACGGCTGCAGCGATTCGCCGCGGATGTGATGCCGTTGGTGGGGGAGTGATACACGCCCAGTCACGGGCCGGCCGTACTAACAGCCGCCCGACCCGGGTGTTTTCCCGATCAGGGGCTGCTTCGTCGCTACGCTGCTGGCAATGACATAAAATCAATAGCCGCGTTCCGCCTGGCGCGCGATGACGGCATTGGCTTCCCTTATTGCGCGGCCTTCATTCCCTGTCCGTTCCAGGGCCTCATTTGCGACCTTCGCCCAAAGCTCCTGCAGCTCCGGGGTATTTGCCTTGTGCGTATGCCTTTCGGCGTCGTCCGGAGTCCACGGCATGCCACAGACTTTCCGTCGCTGGCCATCCCTCCGCTGAACGCTGTGCGCGGACGCCAGATCGTCCGGGAGGGGCGGCCATTCTCAAAAGAGCGGCGCGGAGGGCGTCGGCTCCGCGCTGCGTCCGCGTCTATTCGGCCGCGAGGTTCGGGGTGAACTCCAGCGGTAATCCCTTGTGGCCGGTAAGCCGTTCGCCTTCTTCGTACATTTCGAAGGCGCGCTTCTTCACCGCCGGCAGCACCGAAGCGATCAGGTCCACGTCCAGATCGGCGGCGACGCCGGGGTAGCCAGCGCGCTCGATCATAGCGGGGAGCTTACGGTTTTCCAATTGCTCGAAGGTCCAGGTCAGCGGATCGTCGATGATCGTCAGGTCCCAGTTGATCCGGTGGTTCTTGTTGCGCGGTCCGTAATGGTAGTGCGCGTTATCCCAGAAACAGTCGAACGCGAGAAGTTCGGTTTCCTCGACATAGGCCTTGCCCTTTGAGCCGCCGATATCGGTCAGCACGTGCACCGCCAGGCCACCATCGCCGTTCTTCAGCCGGCGCATCTCCAGGCCGAACCGGATGTTGCCGGCCTCGAAGATTTCGGTGCCGCGGTTGTGCTTCACCGTGTTGCGCTTGGTAGCGAAGGTTTCGCGCGCACTAGCCTCGATGTCTGGCAGGGCGCGGCGCACCCATGCCATGTTGGTCGCCTGAGCGACGTCCTTGTAGCCGGCGCGCTCCAGCATGGAGGGGAGCTTTTGGCCCAGCATGCGGATGGTCCAGCCAACCGGGTTGCCATCGACGATCGGGTCCATGCGGCAATGCACACCCATACCACCGCCGACGCGCAGCGGCGTTGTGAGCTCGGGATTTTCCGGGCCGTAGACGTAGCTGGGCTCGAGGTCGAAGCAGTTGAAGCGCAGCAGCGAGATTTCCTTGCCGGCGACATCGGCGACCACGTCGATGGAAACGCCTTGATCGGTATGGTCCTCGACGTTGGCATCCCACAGTTGGTGCCGGACGACAAAGGCGAGAGGCTCGGCGGTGAAGCGGGTGCCTTGTGACTGTGGCATGGTGGACGCTCCTGCTTGGAGGGGTTTAGGCAAGGGTAAGCGAGAAAACCAGGCTGTTGCAAGTTTTGGGGCTCCGCCGGTCCCAGGACGATGGGCATGTTCCTCCAGAGTCCATGCGCGCTAACTCAGCGGGATCGCACGTGTTTCGTCATGGCCGGGTCAAGCCCGGCGATGATGAGAACGTGCAGCCACAGGCAGAAAGCGCCTCAATCAGCGGCTGTAGATGATTTTCAAATTTCTTCCATGCGTCCGAACTGCCCCTGTACATTTGGCGGCGCACCTGGGTCGCGCTGGCGGTGCGCACCGCCCGTTCGGTCCGATGAAAGTCAAGGCAGTTACTCTCCCAGGCGAGACCGCAATAATCGAGCAGCGCGCGCGTCTGCCCCTCCTGGTCTTCGGTCAGGCGCTGGTAGTCGAGGTCAAAGATCCGGCCCGGGTAGCGTTCGTGCCAGAACGCCATCAGGTTCTGGTAAATTCGGTAATAATCGGCCAAGTCGACTAGGTCGTAAGCGAATCCCAGACCCGTGGCCGGGAAGTAGTGCTTGAAGATCGACCAGCATACGGCGACCGGATCGCGCACCAGATTGACCACGCGAGCCTCGGGGATGGTTTCGAGGACGAACCCGAGCCAGCGGAAGTTGAGCGGCATCTTGTCGGTGACGACCGGTTTGGCTGTCCTCAAGCCGTCTAATGCTGCCAGGTAACGGTGTCGGATCCCGGCGAGCGCGTCGTCGGCCAGCGAAAAGCGGTATTCCTGGCCGTCGGGATTGGCCTCGGCTCGGATCGCGTTGTTCATGGCCTGCATCTCACCGGCACCGTACACCTGCGAATGACTCGCCAGGATTTGCTCGGCCAATGTCGTACCGGACCGTGGCATGCCAACGATAAAGATCGGCCGCTTCATGTAAGGCGGTGCCGAGGGTGTGGGTTGGCGCGGTCGGGCCTGCGCGAAGAGATCGCATAGTGCACTGAATAGTACCCGATCCTGGTCAATCGAATAGGCCAACATGCGCTTGCGCAGGGCGTTGCCTTCCGCATAGCGATGAAACGAGTCGCTGTAACACCCCAGGTCCTCATAGGCCTTGCCCAGGGCAAAACAGATATTGCTCCGTTCTCCGTCCGAGATCGCTGGGTTCCGGTAGATGGTTTCCATCGCCATCAGATGCGGATCGCCAGCGACATACGTCTTGGCCAGCGAGAGATTGCGGTGGGCCTCGGCGAAGTGCGGCTTGATGCGGAGCGCGGAGTCGTAAGAGGCGATAGCCTCGTCGAGGCGGCCGAGGCTGTTCAGGACGTTGCCGCGATTGGAGAGCACCTCGACATAGCCCGGCCTGATGCAGAGTGCGGCGTCATAAGAGGCGATGGCTTCGTCGAGGCGGCCGAGGTCGTTGAACGTGTTGGCGCGGTTGTAGAGTGCCTCGGCGTAGTCCGGCCGGATGCGGAGCGCCGCGTCGTAGGAGGCGATAGCATCGTCGAGGCGGTCCAGGCCATTGAGGGCGTTGGCGCGATTGGAGAGAGCCTCTGCGAAGGTCGGCTTGATGCGGAGCGCCGCGTCGTAGGACGCGACGGCGTCGTCGAGACGGCCAAGGCCGTGCAGGGTGAGGCCGCGGTTGGAGAGCGCCTCGATGTAATCCGGCTTGATGCGGAGCGCAGCATCGTAGGACACCAGGGCGTCATCGAGGCGGCCAAGGTCTTTCAGGATACTGCCGCGGTTGGAGAGGGCCTCGACGAAGTTCGGCCTGATGCGGAGCGCGGCGTTACATGACGCGAGGGCGTCGGGGAGACGGCCGAGGCCGTGCAGGGCAATGCTGCGGTTGGCGAGCGCCTCGGCAAAGTGAGGCCTGATGCGGAGAGCAGCATCGTAGGATGTCAGGGCATCGTCGAGATGGCCAAGATCCTTCAGGACGTTGCCGCGGTTGTAGAGCGCGTCGGCGAAGTCCGGCCTGATGCGGAGCGCGGCGTCGTAGGAGGCGACGGCTTCCTGGAGGCGGCCGAGGTCCTTCAAAGCGTTACCACGGTTGGAATGGTAGGCGGCGACACTTCCGTCGATGTCGATCGCTTTTCCGATCAGAGCGACCGCGGCATCGTTCCGTCCCACCTGGTGGCCGATCACCCCGAGCAAATGTAGAGCGTCGGCATGGCAGGAGTCTGTCGCCAGGATGCGGCGGTAGAGGGCTTCGGCTTCGGCCAGCCGACCATTTGTGTGATATTGAAGGGCCCGGTCGAAGAGTTGTTGGATCGGGTTTGTATTGATCGGGGAAGAGGCTGATGGCGTCGGTGCCGTTTTCGCCTGTGCTCTGCGTTGCTCGCGATTCATTGGCTGGATTTCATTTGGCACATCGAGGGAGAGAAAGAGAGAGACTAGACGGCGGGAAACACTGGAGCAATCGCGTCAGCCAGCGGCGGCGCAGCGGTGGACGTTCGCCCGCGCTGGTGCGCAATTATGGGTATGCGCAGATTGGCCGAATAATGCGGCGCGATTCTCATCTTTCCCGTACCCAAAACCCCACAGGCCGATCCGGCTGTGTCGTGACCATCCCCACCGGCAGCACCGGCCGAGCCTCCGCGATCCCCACTTCGAATCGTTGCATCAGCATCGCCAGTACCAGCACCGCCTCAGTCAGCGCGAACTGCGCGCCCACGCAGACCCGCGGCCCTGTCCCGAACGGCAGATAGGCAAATCGGGGCACCGGCGGTGCCTCCGGCATGAACCGGTCCGGATCGAATGCCTCTGGCTCTCGCCATAGCGACCGATGCCGATGCAGCACCCAGGGCGCGATCATCACAACCGCGCGTTTTGGCAAATCGAAACCGCCTAGCCGGTCCGGCCCGATTGCCTCACGCACGATGGTGAAGGCCGGTGGATACAGGCGCAGCGCCTCACTCACCACAGCGCGGGTTCGCACCAGATCCGCCAGTGCGTCAACGGCGCTGTCTGGCGCAATCGCAACACCCGTTGCTTCTGCTGCCACGCGCGTTTGCTCTGTAGCATCCTGCGCCAGAAGCGTCAGCGTCCAAAACAGTACTAATGCAGTGGTCTCGTGGCCTGCCAGCAGCAGCGTCGCGAGCTGGTCGCGTAACTGCGTGGGGGAAAAACCCGCGCCGGTTTCCGGATCGCGCGCGGCGCGCAGCAGATCGAACAGGTCGCGCGGCGAGGCTGGCTCCGGGGCGTTCAGGCGGTCGCGCATGATTTGCTCTATCAAGCCCATCCAGCGCGCCTGGAACCACCGGCGGCGCAGGTCGCGCAGCGTTGGCACCGATGGCGGCAGCAGCATGTCCAGTAGGAACGGACGCGACAGGCTTTCGAATTCGCCCAGCATACGGCGCAGCGGCGCGCCGAATGCAGTCATCTCCAGCGAGAACAGGCTGCGGCCGGCAATCTCCAAAGTCAGCGACTGCATTGTTGCCAGCAAATCCAACGGCGCCGCGGTCGTTTGCTGTGCCAGCACGTCCAGCCGTTTGGTCGTTACTGCAACAATGTGCCGCGCCAGCATCGGCATCACGCGTGGTGCCAACGCCGGGGCGATGGTGCGGCGTTGCAGGCGCCAGTCCTCACCCTCGCTCAGCAGCAATCCGTTGCCGGTGATCGGCCGCAGAATGCGGATCGAGGCCGGTGAGCGGCGATAGTTCTCGGTATTGTCCACCAGGACGCGATGGATCGCGTCGGGTGCGTTCACCAGCACATTCATCCGTCCCAGAAAGCGGCGGATGGAGAAGTCCTGCGAGTACGCGCTTTCCGGCCAGATGGTCAGAGCGTTGATGCGGATCGCACGTAGGAAGGCCCGCAGCGACAGGGGCTGCTGCGGCACGGGGGGAACCGGCGGGACAAGGGGCGGCGGCACAGCCATGTCGTTCATGGCCCGGCGGTTCAGTCGCGACCGGAACGCGGACGGGTATTCTTATGAATGATCGCCGCGGCGATCAGCGTAAAAGCGGCCAGACGCAGAAGGTAAGTCCAGCTTTGCTCCTCGCGCGGGATGCCGGCGAGCACGAGCAATGCCTGGTTCAGCGCCAGCAGCAGGAACGCGGCGGCGAAGGCGGCGAATAATGGGTCGCGGCTGCGAGTCCAGAAGCGGAAAAAAAACAGGGAGCCAAGTAGGAAGCCGGCGGTTATCACCCCGGAGAAGAACGCCGCCATTTGCGCACCGTTATTCACTTTCCCATACGAACCCGTAGAGCAAGACACTGACCGCAACCAGATTGGTGGCCAGCCGCAGCGACAGCAGCGAAATACTGGGTAGCAGAATAATGTCCACGAATACCAGCGCACTGTTCAATGCCAGCAGGCAGAAGCAGGCCGCACTCCATAGCAACAGCGGCTGGCGCTGGCGGCGGTAACTGGTCAGCAGCAGCCAGGCGCAGGTAGCACTGGTGAGGAAGCACAGGAGGTAGACCAGGAGCTCGAACATGAATCCCCGTTACCGTGTCCGGAAGCGGAATGCATCCGCGAAGGTGCGTATCTTGTCGTTGCGGCCGGAGAGGATGGCGTTAGTCACGGTCATGGGCTTGCGAGCATAGAGTTCGGCGAGCGCATCCACCGCCTGACCCAACGTAGCGGAGGCTGGACGATAGCGATACCGCCCGTCTTCATCCGTCGTGACCAACCCCTTGCCGCACAGCGCGGCGAGGCTCTCGGCGACCACGCGCGCGTTGGCACGCAGCGGGACGATCAGGTCGGCGTCCTGCCATGCTTCGTCGGGCGCGCGGTGCAACAGAAGCAGCAACTCGAGCGCCCAAATGGAAGCAAGCGCTGTGCGCGCGAAATCTAGCACCTCGTCTTCGTTCACGCGGCACCGTAGGAAGAGCGACGACCATCGGCGGCCTGATTGCCGGTTTCATACGGAGCCATGCGTGCCGCGGCAACCTCAAACATTCGCGATGCGGATTATCAAAACGCAAAGAGATCAGCTGGATTGCCGGTCGCACGCGACGCCGTCGGGCTGACATCGGGTGGCACGTGCTGGTCCGGCGCCTGGTCTGGCGGCCACGCTACCGATCAGTATAATCGCTGCAACTGGCGTGGTTCCTGCCGGTGGCAAGGGGAGTGAGGGCATGAGTTTGAAGGGCAAGGCCTATATCGTGGGGGCCTGGGAGCATCCCACCCGCAAGGCATCCGACAAGTCGGTCGCGTTGCTGCACGCCGAGTGTGCCAAAGGCGCGCTGGAGGACGCCGGCCTGACGAAGGACGACGTGGACGGGTATTTCTGCGCCGGCGACGCCCCGGGGCTCGGGCCGCTGTCGATGGTCGACTACATGAACCTGAAGGTGCGGCATGTGGATTCCACCGATGTCGGTGGGTCGTCCTACCAGGTGGCGGTGGGACATGCGCTGGAATCGATCGCGCATGGCCGTTGCAATATCGCGCTGATCACACTGGCGGGACGGCCGCGTAGCGAGGGCATGGCGACCGGCACCGCGCCGCGCGCCGGTAGTCCGGCGCAGCCGGACGTGCAGTTCGAATTTCCGTACGGGCCGGCGACCGCGAACATGTATGCGATGTGCGCGACGCGGCATATGTACGAATACGGTACCACGTCCGAGCAATTGGCGTGGATCAAGGTGGCTGCGTCACATCATGCCCAGCACAATCCGCATGCCATGCTGCGGGATGTGGTCACGGTGCAGGACGTGGTGAACTCGCCGATGGTGGCGAGCCCGCTGCACCGGCTGGATTGCTGCGTCATCAGCGATGGCGGCGGCGCGCTTGTCGTAACGAAGCCGGAGATTGCGAAATCGCTGAAGCGGCCGCTGGTGAAGGTGATCGGCGTGGGTGAGGCACCGAAGGGGCAGATGGCCGGCGAGGTGGACCTGGTTTACTCGGCGGCCCGCTGGTCGGGGCCTCCGGCATGGGAGATGGCTGGGATCAAGCCGTCGGACATCAAATACGCCTCGATCTACGACAGCTTCACCATCACCGTGCTGATGCAGTTGGAGGACCTGGGGTTCTGCGAGAAAGGGCAGGGGGGAAAGTTTGTGGCCGATGGCAACCTGATCTCGGGGACGGGCAAGTTGCCGTTCAATACCGATGGCGGTGGACTGTGTTCGAACCATCCGGCAAACCGCGGCGGTATCACCAAGATTATTGAGGCGGTGCGCCAGTTGCGCGGCGAGGCGCATCCGGCAGTGCAGGTGAAGAACTGCGACCTGGCGATCGCGCATGGTACCGGCGGGTCGCTGGGGACTCGGCATTGCGGCAGCACGGTAATTCTGGAGCGGGAGTGATCTGACATGGCCTTCGTGCAACGCAAAATCCCGTTCGTCGGGACGCCCGAGACCAATCCGGAGACCAAGCCGTTCTGGGACGGCTGCGCTGCCGGCAAGCTGGTGCTGCCGCGCTGCAAGGACACCGGGAAGCTCATTTGGTATCCGCGGGCGATCTCGCCCTGGACGCTGGGTCCGGTGGAGTGGGTGGAAGTGTCGGGAAAGGGCACGATCTACACGTTCAGCGTGATGCAGCGTGCCGATCCGCCGTATTGCATCGCGTATGTGGAGCTGGCGGAGGGTCCGCGGATGATGACCAACGTCGTGGACTGCGACTTTGCCGCGCTGAAGGTGGGGCAGGCGGTGAAGTTGAAGTTCATCCCCAGTGAGGGAGGCCCGCCGCTGCCGTTCTTTGCTCCGGCGTAATCAGATGGGTTGCGGGATGGCCGGGCTTGTCTCGGCCGTCAGCCCTCTTGTTGGCTCGCAATGGTTGGCGCGATCTGGCGCGGCGGTGGCAATGTGGTCCGTGCTTTGCCCGAGGAACTAAGCCGGTGCCTTACTAGATCAGCAGACACCTTCTGATGGGCGAAAGCACGGCAACGCGTCGGTAAGGTCGTGCAGATCAGTGGAGCTGGCTGGTTCGCGCCTGTGCCGCCGCTTTTTCCCCTACAAATCGAACACATAATCAAGCCAGCCCAGCGGATGCCGAGGTGGAAGGCGCCACCAAAGGTGCTCTCCGTTTTACGCCCGAACCCCGCGGCTGCCACGGCGATCGGCGGATCTGATTTCGTGAGCTTGCCCCTACGAAGCCTGGAAGTACCTATTGGTCTGTTCGAGCGTTATCTGACGAGCGTTTAACTCGACTGCATGCCAGAGAATTGTCGATCAATGGAATCGGGACCGAGTGTCTTGCTCGTCCCGCGCGCGCCAACGATGGTTACGCCGCGTTGTGCCGCTCGCGCAGGAACTGGAAGAACTCCACTCCCTCGCGCAGCCGGCGCCTCATCATCTGCGGACTGCGCACCATCTCCCCCACGATTGCCGCTATCTTCGGCGCACGGAAGTAGAACCGCTTGTAGAACGTCTCCACGTTGTCGAAGATTTCCGTGTGAGACAAATGCGGATAGTGCAGCGGCGCGATTTGGATGCCGTGGTCGTCCACCAACTCGGCATGCGCTGCGTCGAGCCAGCCGTTCTCCACCGCCTGCTTGTGCAGGAACGTGCCGGGATAGGGCGCCGCGAGCGACACCTGAATGGTGTGCGGGTTGATCTCGGTGGCGAAGCGGATGGTCTCCTCGATCGTCTCCTTGGTCTCGCCGGGCAGGCCCAGGATGAACGTGCCGTGGATCTTGATGCCCAGGTCGTGGCAGTCGCGGGTAAAACGCTTTGCGACCTCGAGGCGCATGCCCTTCTTGATGTTGTGCAGGATCTGCTGGTTGCCGCTCTCGTACCCCACCAGCAGCAGGCGCAGACCGTTGTCCTTCAACACCTTCAGCGTCTCACGCGGCACATTGGCCTTGGCGTTGCACGACCACGTCACGCCCATCTTGCCAAGCTCGCGCGCGATCGCCTCGGCACGAGGGAGATTGTCGGTGAACGTATCGTCGTCGAAGAAGATTTCCCGGACCTGCGGGAAGCAGGATTTCGCCAGCGCGATCTCCTCCGCAACGTGCCCTGGCGAGCGCACGCGATACCGATGCCCGCCCACCGTCTGCGGCCACAGACAGAAGGTGCAGCGAGATTTGCAGCCGCGCCCAGTGTACAGTGACACGTAGGGATGCAGCAGGTAGCCGATGAAATAGTCCTCGATGCGCAGGTCGCGCTTATAGACTTCCGTGACGAATGGAAGTTGGTCCATGTCCTCCAGGATTGCGCGGTCCTTGTTGTGGATGATCGCTCCTGCGGCGTTGCGATAGGAAATGCCGTCAACCGAGGCCCAGTCGCGGCCCTCGGCGATCTCCTTGATGGTGAAATCAAACTCGTTGCGGGCAACGAAATCGATCGGGCCGCCTCGGGCCAGGCTCTCGGCTGGCTGCACCGCAACCTTGGCGCCGACAAAGCCGATTTTCAGCGAAGGATTCGCGGCCTTCAGCGCCGCTGCTACCTTCACGTCCGCGCCGAAGGATGGCGTGGAAGTGTGGATGACGCACAGTTCATGCTCCCGCGCGGCACGGGTGACGGCGTCCAGGCCGATGCCGGCGGGGGGCGCGTCGATCAGCTTGCTGCCGGGCACCAAAGCGGCAGGCTGCGCCAGCCAGGTGGGATACCAGAAGCTGCGAATCTCACGCCGCGCCTGGTAGCGGGAGCCGGCGCCACCGTCGAAGCCGTCGAAGGAGGGCGGCTGCAGGAACAGGGTCTTCATCATCTCGGGCGCTGGTCCTTCGAGGTTATGCGACTGGGCTGCGGCCGCTCAGGGGTATCGGCGACAAGTTGCTCGCCTCGCCACTCCACGCGGCGGCCGGCGAAGCTCGCCACCATCACGCCTACCGACATGAGGTCGCGCAGAGGCAAAAGCCAGACCGGGCACGGGAATGCAAGCCCTTGCGTCGCCGCATCGGAGAGTTTCCAGCCATCTTCCAGCCGCAGATCGTCCGGACGCGTTTCCCGCCGGGTGACGGTCTGCGGCCGCGGGCCGGTGTCCAGCCGCTCGCCCGGTTTCGGCTTGGCGACCAGCAGCGGCTCCAATGCGCGGTCCACCCATGTGGCCGCCAGCGCCCGCCCGACCCAGGCGAGCAAGAACACGGCAAAGGACCAGACTTCTCCACGCGACAGCAGGATCGCGAGCAAGCCCCAGAACATCGGGTATTGCAGAATCGAGACGGCAAACGGTCCGGGTTCAAGCGCTCGGATGGTCCGCGCCCAGCGCAGCTCGTGCCGCCAGAGGTCGCCGAAGCGTGTCTCCGGAACGGTGGTCGCGGGCACGGTTGGCGCCAGGCGCACCGCCAGTCCCAACGCGGCGACCTGTCGACCCAGTACCTGGTCGTCGGCCAGATGCGGCAGCAGAGTCTGGAAGCCACCGATTTCCGCCAGCGTGTCGCGGGACAGCGCCATGGTCGCGCCCAGGCAGTCTTGCCGCCCCATGGCGCGGGCGAGCATGGCGCCGGGCAGGAAACTGTGGGTGATTTGCGTTGCGCCGAGCTGCTGCATCAGCCTGTTCGAATCCGGCAGGCCGGCATAGAGCGTGGTCGCGAGCCCGGTGCCGCGTATGGCGAGGGTGTCGGCGATCCGCGTGAGATAGTCCGGCTGCACGTGCAGGTCCGAATCGGCGATCACAAGGATGTGGTAGCGGGCCGAGGGCAGCATGTTGATCAGGTTGCCCACTTTGCCGTTGGCGCCATGCCGGGTGGGGTCCAGCACCACCGCGATGTCGCAGCGTGGGAACCTGGCTCGCAGGCGAGCCACCACTGCCAGCGCGGGATCGGCGGCATCCTGGGCGCCGAACACGATCTGGAAGGCGGGATAGTCCTGGGCGCAAAAACTGGCGAGCGCTTGCTCGAGCAGCGGCTCCGCACCGTGCAGAGGCTTCAGCACCGTGATCGGGGGTTGTTCGCGCCGCCGCGGCTCCAGCGGCGATATCGGATCGGCGAAGCGGCCCACCAGCACAGCACCGGCCACCGCTTGTGCCACGCCCGCGGCCGCTAGAATCGCAGCGAGGATTGCCAGGATCACGTCAGGCTCGGCGGCGGGGAGGAGGAATACACGGCGTGCACTATATCGGATCGGTACGGCGGGTCGGAAATGCCCCCACACCAAGGTGCGCCGGCGCGGGCATATGCCGCCGTCCAGGCAACGCTGCAGCGTGCTGATGAGCAAGTCCAGCGCGACGATCCGGCGGTGTGGGCGGAGGATATCGGGGACCACTTCGCGGCCTGACGCTGCTGCGTGCAACCGCTAGGTTCGCCTCATGGACTCCCATTTCGATCCAGGACTGTTCCGGCCGGCGCTCATCATCCTGACTGCCGCCGCGGTGGTGATTCCGCTGTTCCATCGCCTGAGGCTCAGCCCCGTGCTGGGATTCATGCTGGTGGGAGTCGCCGTCGGACCGTTCGGCATCGCCAGCTTCGCCGATCGTTTGCCATTGCTCCGCGTGCTGACGCTCGCCGACCCGCACATCATTGCACCCACCGCCGAACTCGGCGTCAGCCTGCTGATGTTCATGATCGGGCTGGAACTGTCGCTCGAACGCCTGCGCGTTATGCGCCGGCTGGTGTTTGGGCTGGGATTGCTGCAATTCCTGTTGTGCGGCGCGGCCATTGCCGGGATCGCCTATGCGCTCGGTGCCTCCATCGAGGGTGCCGCGGTGGTGGGCGCCGGACTGGCGATGTCGTCCACCGCCGTCGTGCTGCAAGTGCTGTCGCAGGAAAAGCGGTTGGGTGGTCCGCTCGGCCGTGTGGCGCTGGCAATCCTGTTGTTCCAGGACATCGCCGCCGTGCCGGTCTTGTTCATCATCAGCTTGCTGGGCGAGAACGCCGCCGCCAGCGGCTTCACCTGGACCGTGGAGCAAGCCATCGCCACCGTCCTGGGGCTGATCGTCGCCGGCCGCCTGGTGCTGCGCCCGTTGTTCCGCAGCGTCGCCCGCACTGGCAGCCCGGAGTTGTTTGTCGCGGCCTGCCTGCTGGTGGTGCTGGCCACCGGCCTGGCGACCATGGCTGTGCGGCTGCCGATGGAACTTGGCTCGCTGATCGCCGGGCTGCTGCTGGCCGAGACCGAATTCCGCCGCCAGATCGAACTTACCATCGATCCGTTCAAAGGCCTGTTTGTCGGCGTGTTTCTGATCTCGGTTGGGATGAGCCTCGACCCGGGCCACATCCTGACCGATGCCCCTAAATTACTGGCGGCGGGCGTTGTGCTGGTCGCGGTGAAGCTGGTGCTGATCGCGTGTCTGACTCGCGCTTTTGGATTGCGCTGGAGCACCGGCGGGCATGCGGGGTTGCTGCTGGGCGCGGGGGGAGAATTCGGCTTCGTCATCTTCGAGCTGGCCGGCGCAGAGCATGTCATTGGACCGGACGCAGTACGTTTTCCGCTGCTGCTGACGGCCGTGTCGATGGCCAGCATCCCGTTGCTGTCGGCTCTCGGCCGGGCGGCGGCACGGCGCGTGCCCGCGTCACCGGCGCCGATGATGGACCCGGCGCTGTTGGACCCCATCGCGGCGGATCCGTCTCCGCGCGTGATCCTGGCGGGTTTCGGCCGGGTGGGGGAGACCGTAGCGGAGATGCTGGACGTGCACCGCCAGGCTTATGTCGCGGTGGACAAGGACCCGGACCGGGTCGCTGCGGTGCGACGTGTCCACCCGAGCGTGTTCTGGGGCGACCTGACGCGCGAGGACCTGTTGCACCGGCTGCATATCGATACCGCGAAGGCTCTGGTGGTGACGATGAGCGATCACGCGGCAAGCGACCGTTTGGTCGCTGTCGCGCGGGCACTGCGGCCCGATCTTTTGATCGTGGCGCGGGCGCGCGATGCCCGGCATGCGGCGCAGCTGTACCGGATCGGTGTTACCGATGCGGTGCCGGAGACGATCGAGGCGAGCCTTCAGCTTTCCGAGGCGGTGCTGGTGGATCTGGGCGTGCCGATGGGGCCGGTGATCGCGACGATTCACGAGAAACGCGCAGCAATGCAGGCGGAGATCCGCGCAATGACCCCGGGGGCGGCGGTGAAACCGCTGGGGCGCAGGCGGCTGCGCGACGTGTTGGGGCGGGCTAGGTGATAGCAGGGCGGTCGCTCTTGCCGTTGACTATCCCGCTGCGCATCACGATCAGAGGCAAACAGTGCTGCGTCAGTGCGACACGCAGCAAAGTATAATAAGTCAGGTCACCACAGATTTTACCGATTACTTAGAAATCAGAATATGGATGGCTGAACGTTAATCCTAACAGAGTTCGTGCGTGGGCCTACTTTGGGCCGCCTCGAGCGATCCGCGCCTTAGTCTGTGAAATCTGTGGTGATCTGACTTACTTTGCTGCATACGGTACGGATATTGCCCGATGAGCAGGGGGGGCGCATTGCGACCCAACCCAAATGCGGTTGCCGTGCGGTGGAAGGGCGCATCTCGCCCTCGGACACCGATTCTCGGGTCATGGCGTGAGTCTTACCGCAAGCCGGCCCGGCCCTCCGTGACGGGGCGCACCCCGCTGCCAACCACCTCGAGCACCGCCACGCCATAGCGCTGCAACTTCGAAGCGCCGACGCCCTTGATCTGCCCCAACTCGTCGAGGTTCTCCGGCCGGACGGCGGCAATTTCGCGCAGCACCGTGTCGTGGAAGATGACATAAGGCGGGATCTTCTGCGTTCTGGCTTCTGTCGCGCGCCAGGATCGTAACGATTCGAACAGATTTTCGGCGGCTGGCTCGATTGCGGCTGGCGCAACGATTTCGGTACCATGCCGTCGCTCGGGCCGTTGCACGTCCCGCGCGCGGCGCGGCGCGTCCTGGCGCAGCATCACACGCGTTTCTCCGCGCAGGATCGGGCGTGCCTTGTCTTGCACCAGGAACAATCCGCCGTGGCCGGCGGTATCCACATCCAGCACGCCCATCGCGATCAACTGACGGATCAGGCCGCGCCAGAACGGCGGTGTCTGGTCTTTGCCGATGCCAAACGTGGGCAGCGCATCGTGGCGGTGCCGCAACACGGCTTCCGTCGTCTCGCCGCGCAACACGGCAACGATATGCAGAGCGCCGAAAATCTGATTGGTGCGATAGACGGCCGAGAGAGCCTTCTGCGCCTCGGTCGTCGCATCAACGGTGATCGGCGGTGCATCGCAATTGTCGCAGTGGCCGCAGCCGCCGGAGAAATCTTCGCCGAAGCAGGCGAGCAAGGCTTGGGTCCGGCAGGTCACCGCCTCTGTCAGCGCGACGATTTCTTCCAATTTCGTGCGCATCACCCGCTTTTGCGCTTCGGGCGCGGCGGATTGCGCCAGCCAATGCCGGGCCTGCGCCACGTCCTGGCCGCCGAACAACAACAGAGTTTCGGCGGGATCGCCATCGCGGCCGGCACGGCCGATCTGTTGGTACCAGGCTTCCGGGCTATCGGGCATGTCCAGATGAACGACGAAACGGACATCCGGCCGATCGACTCCCATGCCGAAGGCAATCGTCGCGACCACGATCAGCGGCTCGCCGGACCGAAAACGCGCCAGGGCATCGCGCTTATGCTCTGGATCCAAACCGGCATGGAACGCGACCGCGGGCAGGCCCTTGTCGGAAAGACGCGTCGCCACGCGCTCGGTCTTGGCGCGCGAGCCGCAATAGACGATGCCGCATTCGCCGGGATGGCGCGCGAGAAAGTCCAGTAGTTGCGCTGTCTCGCTGGTCTTGGCGGCGGCGGCGAGATGCAGGTTGGGGCGGTGGAAACTCGACAGAAACACCGCGGCGTCGTCCATGCGCAGCGCGCTCAATATGTCACGCCGCGTGCGCGGATCGGCTGTGGCGGTCAGAGCGATGCGCGGCACGCCCGGGAACCGTTCCGGCAGGCAGGCGAGTTCGCGATACTCGGGACGGAATTCATGTCCCCATTGCGAGACACAATGCGCTTCGTCGATCGCGATCAGGGCAATCTGCAAACGCGATAGCCGGTCCAGGGTACCGTTCGAGAGCAGCCGTTCGGGCGAGACATAGAGCAATTCCAATTGCTCTTCGATCAGGTCGCGGGCGACACTGCGTGCTTCGGCGGGATCGAGTTCCGAATGCAATGCGCCGGCGGCAACGCCAAGTTGGCGCAGCGCCGCGACCTGGTCGTCCATCAGCGCGATCAGCGGCGAGACGACGACGGCGGTGCCGGGACGGCACAAAGCGGGCACCTGGTAGCATAGACTCTTGCCGCCGCCGGTTGGCATCAGCACCAGCGCGTCACCACCTGACAGAACGTGGCTGATAACCGCTTCCTGGGTGCCGCGAAAGCCGGCGAATCCGAAGGTGCGGCGTAGCACCGCATCGGGATTAGTGAACGGTGGGGCGGTGTCGAGCAGGGATTGCAGCACGGTCAGTGGCTGCCGAAGCTGATCTCGACGCGGCGGCTCTCCTGCGATGACAGCGCAAAATGCACCGAGCCGTGGCCGTAGCCGATCAGCCGTTGCTCCGGGATACCGTCGGTATGCATCTGGTCCATCACCATCTGTGCCCGCAGTTCGGTCAACAGGATGTTCGCCTTGCGACTGCCGGTCGGATCGGCAAAGGCGTTGACGTGAACGAGCGCGCTGGGGTGCGCTTTCGCATAACTTGCCGCGTGACTGATCACCGCCTGCGCGGGGCCATCCAGGTTCGCGGACCATTCCTGAAAGAATACCACGTATCTCGGCCCGGTCGGTTCGACGGCATGAGCCTGCGATACGCTGAAACAGATCAGGAACAAAATCATGATGCAGCGCATCGCCGATTCCCTCGCCAGCCGGACGAGGCATTCTCCTGCCGAGAGGTAAACGCCGCGTCAATCGCGATGGCGTGGTGCGCGGTTTCTTAATCATAATCGGTGGCGAAGCTGCGCCGCGAGACAAAGGCGGAATTCGCCGAGTTGCGGAGCGAGACGAAGACGGACACCGCCGAGTTTCGGAATAAGACGAACGCAGGCAATACAGCGCTGCGAGCGCGACAATGGCCGACAGCACGTTTCTGCAGACGGAGCTGAAGACAGATAGCGCCGGCCCGAGGCCCGCGATTGCGCGGCTGGATGCTGACAAGCCGAGCAAGACCTGCACGTGGGGCATCCTGACAGTATCGCTGACCGCCTATGGCTGCAGGTTGCCAGCGCCGGTCGTACGCAAATAGCGGGAAACGCTACGCCGCGGCGGCCACCGCTTTTCCGCCCGACAGCCGCCAGATCCGGTCCAGCCGCTCCACCCCGGTCAGCCGGTGCGCGATCAGCAGTACGGTGCGCCCTTGCGCTACCTCATTCAACGTGGAGAGGAAGGCGCGCTCGGTGTCGGCATCAAGGCCGGCGCAGGGCTCGTCCAGCACCAGGATTGGCGCTTCGGACAGCAGCGTGCGGGCCAACGCCAACCTCCGGCCCTGGCCGCCGGAGAACTGCGTGCCGCCCTCACCCACCCAACTGTCCAGCTTGTCCGGCAGGCCGCGCACGAAATCGCCGATGCGCGCGGCGTCCAGCGCGGCCCACAACGCCGCGTCGTCGGCGCCAGGATGCGCGAGCAAGAGGTTGGCGCGGATCGTGTCATCGAACAAGTGGGTGGCCTGGCTGAGCCAGGCGAAACGGGCATGGACCTCGGCGGCAGAGAGAAATGCGAGATCGGTACCGCCGAGCAGGACGCGGCCTTGTTGCGGTGCCGTCACCTTTAAGGCCAGGGCCGCGAGGGTGGATTTGCCGGCGCCGGAGGGACCCAGCACGGCCACGCGCGAGCCTTCCGGTATTTCCAGCGTCAGGCCATCCAGGACCGGCGCGCGCTCGGGTGTCCAGCGGAAATGCACGTTTTCGAACCGCAGGGCGAAGCTGTTGGGGAGCGGTGCCGGGGTGGGCGGATCGGGGACGGGAACCGGCGCCTCAGCGGCTTCCAGGACACGGCGGGCGGCGGCGGTGGCGTGGCCAGCCAATGCGCCGGCTCGGGGCAGGCCGCCGATCGCCTCGAAGGCGGCGGTGACAAGGAAGGCGGCGATGACGGCGCCGACCGGATTGGTTCCGGCGGCGAGCAAGACCGCGAAGATCGCCGCCTGGCCGCAAAGGAAACTGCCGGCGCCAGCGAGCGCCGTGCGGCGTGCCAGTGCGTGTTGCGCCGATAGCAGGGCGGATTCGCGCGCCTGGACGTTGGCGATCATGCGGCCCTCGGCACCGAACGCGCGGACCTCGCGCAGGCCCGTCAGTGCATCGAGGGCAGCCATGCGAAGCGCACTGGCGGTGGTGGTGAGGCGTCCGCCAGCCTCGGTGGCGGCGCGGGCGGCGAGATACGGCAGTAACAGGGCGGCGATCACGAACAGGATGCCGATTGCGGCTGCCAGGGCTGCCGCGTCTCGGCCGATCACGATCAGCAGCGCCGGCAGCAGCACCACCGCACCGGCCAGCGGGATCACGATGCGGAGATAGAGCCCGTCGAGCGCCTCCACGTCGCCGACCAGCCGGGCCAGTACGTCCCCGGCATGGCGGAAGCCGAGGCCACCGGCAGCGGTACGGGCCAGGTGGCGAAAGAACCAGACGCGCAGGTCGGCCAGGGCGCGGAAGGTGGCGGCGTGAGTGACGAGGCGTTCCACATAGCGGCCGACGACGCGGCCGATGCCCAGGTAACGCAATGCGAGCGGGGCGACGAGGGCGGCCGAGGCAACCGCGGTGCCGATCAACGCGCCAGAGACCGTCATCAGGGCGATGCCGCAGCCAAGGGCGGCGAGGGAGATCAACAGGCCGGCAGCCAGCCAGTCGGCCCGGTTGCGCCAGAGGGCGAGAATGCGAAGCAAGTCCATAGCCCGTTATTACCTCGGCCGAGGCCGACGAAAAAGGGATTGACAGGCCGCTTATTCGCGACAGGCCCAGCGTCCCTTCTCGCCCCGCTTGATCGTGGCACCCGGTATGGACAGACATTCATCTATGCTTGGTTCATAAGCAGGTTTCTTAAACCTCATCCGCGCTCCGATGCGACAGCCAGGTTCCAGCCTCATCGGCATGACGATGAATTTGACAGTTTTCGGCGCGGCCTCAAGTTCGTTGGGAATTTGCTGAACCGTCGCGGCGTTGGCAACGCATGCGGAGACGAGCGCCAGGGTGATGAAAGCGAAAGCGACTGCACCGCGCCGCGCACTTTTCCAATTCGCATACCCAACTTTCCCACATGAGGCGCGGCGGCTTCGCCGCACATTGTCAGTCAGGCAGCACCGCCTGCGCCTCGATCTCCACTTGCAGTTCGGGAAGCACCAGTTTTGCGACTTCCACCAGCGTGGAAGCCGGGCGATGTTCACCAAAATAGCGCTGGCGCAGTGGGTTGATCAGCCTGCGATCGTCGATGTCGGTGAGGAAAACCGTGACCTTCACCACATGCTCTGGACCGGCGCCCGCGGCTTTCAGGCAGCGATCGAGATTCCGCAGGGCAAGGTCGAATTGTTCGACAACATTGCCCGGGATGTTGCCGGCGGCGTCCACGCCGACGGTGCCGGACACCCAGATCAGGTTGCCCGCGCGGACGACGTGGCAGTAATGGCTGACAGGCGCTGGTTGGTCATTGAGCAGAAAGCGCTTGATCCCGGGCATGGCAGAGTCTCCAGAGTAGACCTTCACCTACTACGCATATTCAGAGAGGCACGACAGTGGCTCCTCCCCTATGTCATCGCGAGTTACCACCGGCCGGACCGGCCGACCCGCAATTGGATGAAAGATTCCTCCCGATCTGCTACTTCGGGGGAAGTTATGCCCTTCTTGCTCGCCAGGGGCGGAGCAACCGATACGCCAAAGCATCGCGTGGCCAAAGCACCGCGTGGCCAAAGCACCGCGTGGATTGTCATCCGAAGGTTCTCTCCACCGACGTCAGCGTCGGCAGCAGGGGTGCCATATTTGGCAAACCAACCTGGAATTGGTTTCCCGTGTCATGTCCATCCGCCAAAAACCTGAACATCACAAGGCTAGCCCCACGTCCTTTGTCCAGCCCCTCCCTGCCCCAGATCCCCGTCATGCCGCCACTGCCGAACCTCCCTGTCACCGAGGCCCTGCCCGCTCTCCGCGACCACCTCGTTGGCGGCGGCAACGCCGTTCTGGTTGCGCCTCCCGGCGCCGGCAAGACCACGCTCGTCCCGCTCGACCTGCTGCACGCCCCCTGGCGCGCCGGGGGGAAAATTCTGGTGCTCGAACCCCGCCGGCTTGCCACCCGTGCCGCCGCCGCGCGCATGGCCAGCCTGCTGGGCGAGCCGGTCGGCCGCACCGTCGGCTACCGCACCCGTCTCGACGCCGCGGTCTCCTCTGAAACCCGCGTCGAGGTCGTCACCGAAGGCTTGCTTGTCCGCCGCCTGCAATCCGATCCCGGCCTGGATGGCATCGCCGCGGTAATTCTGGACGAGGTGCACGAACGCTCGCTGGAATCCGACCTGGCGCTCGCCTTCTGTCTGGACCTGCAAGCGGCGCTGCGGCCCGAACTGCGCCTCTTGGCCATGTCCGCTACCGCCGACGGCGCCCGCCTCGCCGGCCTGATGCGCGCCGAAATCGTCGAAAGCGCGGGGAAGATGTTCCCCCTCACGGTCCACCACGCCACCCGCGACATCCAACACCCGCGCGACCTGCCGGAAGCGCTGGCCCGCGCGGTGCGGAAGGCACTGGCAGAGCATGAAGGCGACGTTCTGGCCTTCCTGCCCGGGATGGCGGAAATCCGCCGCGCCGGGGCCGCCCTGACCGGAAGCGGCATCCTGATTCTGCCGCTACACGGCGAACTTCCGCCCGAAGCGCAAGACCGCGCGCTCCGCCCCGCGGAAACGCGCCGGGTGGTGCTGGCCACCTCGATCGCGGAAACCTCGCTCACCGTGCCGGGCGTACGGATCGTGGTAGATGGCGGCTTCCGCCGCACGCCCCGGCTGGACCCAAGCACTGGCCTGTCCCGCCTCACCACGCTGCGCATCTCGCGTGCCGCTGCAGAGCAACGTGCCGGCCGCGCCGGCCGCGAAGGTCCGGGCGTCGCGATCCGCCTGTGGACCACGGCGCAACACCGCGGCCTACCTGCCTACGACCGCCCGGAAGTCCTGGAAGCCGAACTTTCTTCCCTCGTGCTGGACTGCGCTGCCTGGGGTGCCGCGCCCGCCGATCTGCCGTTCCAGGATGCACCGCCCGCCGGCGCTGTGGCGGCGGCGCGTGCACTGTTGGCGGAGCTCGGTGCGCTGGATCCCGACAGCCGCATCACCGAGACCGGCCGACGCATGGCCGCCCTGGGTGCGCATCCCCGCTTGGCGGCCATCTTGCTCGCCGCCGAAACCCCGGCAGAGATGGCGCTGGCTGCCGACCTCGCCGCCTTGCTCGAAGAACGCGATCCGCTGCGCGCGCCCGAGGCCCCCGCCGACATCGCCCTGCGTCTGGCAGCGATCACGGATGGCGACTCCAGAGCCGACCGAGGCGCTCTCGCCCGCATCCGCCAAGGCGCGCGTCAGTACGCCAGGCGGCTGGGTCTGGCCGTCGAAGTCCGCCCCGACGGCGACCCCGGGAAATTGCTGGCCGCCGGCTTCCCCGACCGCATCGCCCAACGCCGCGGTGAGCCAGGCTCGTTCCGTCTGTCCGGTGGTGGTGGCGCTCGCCTGCCGCGCAACGACAAGCTGGCGAATGCCGGCTTGCTCGTTGCGGCAGCGCTGGAACTCAAAGGATCCTCACGCATCCGCCTGGCCGCGGAACTACACCCCGACGCGCTGCCCCCCATCCTGGGCGAACGTGTAACCGAGACGGTGGAAAGGGGCTTCGATCCGGCCTCTGGGGCCGTTCTCTCGCGGCGCAGGCGCCGCCTGGGCGCACTTGTCCTGACCGACCGCACCGTGCCCGCGGATTCCAGTGCAACGGCCGAGGCGCTCGCCCGCGCGGCAGCAGCCGATGGCCTGGCAGCCTTGCCCTGGACCGATGCTGCCCGCCAGTTCCAGGCCCGGGTCGCCATGATGCGCGCTCTGGAACCTGACTCCGGCTGGCCGGACTTGTCCGATGCCGCGCTGGCCGCCGGCGTCACCGATTGGCTGGCATCGCATCTGATAGGGATGACGAGGCTGGCAGACCTGGCGCGGCTTGACCTGGCTGGCCTCCTCCGCGGTCTGCTGCCCTGGGCACTGGCCGCGCGTCTGGACCGGGATCTGCCGCGCGAACTGGCGCTGCCAAACGGCCGTGCCTCGATCGATTACACGGCATCTCCGCCGATCGCCGCCGCCAGGGCGCAGGCATTCTTCGGCCTGAAGGAAACGCCAGTGCTGGCCAGTGGGCGCGTCCTGCTGCGTCTGTCGCTGCTGTCGCCCGCCGGTCGCCCGGTAGCCGTCACGTCAGATCTCGCAGGCTTCTGGCACGGCCCCTGGGCGGACGTGCGCCGCGACATGCGCGGCCGTTATCCAAAACACAATTGGCCGGAATTACCGTAGGGTCAGAACAATATTCGCAACTGCCCAGGAAAGCCGACGGGAATGGCACCGGAGGCTCCCAACCTTTCAGAAACCATCGCCGGGCCTCGCTGAAGGTACGTATCAGCGCGTGAGGCGATTCAATTGCTCCGCAGTCTTCCGTAGCTGCGCCAGGAAGCCGTCAATTCGCACATAGCCTGTGCGCACTTTATACTGCATGACGCGCTGCTGCCGATGGTCAGTTGGACCTGCGCGGCGTGATGGGGCCGGCGAGCAATGGCCGTCGGCAGCAAAGAGCGGTCTGGTAATCGCAGTGGCCGCACATCGCCTCGACCATGCGCTGACGTTCCATCGGCGGGCAGCGGGGCGCAATGACCCGTGGCCTTCCGCCCTGTTCCGCGCGGGCGGCCCTGCTTTTGGTCGCCCTGGCCCGGCTAAGCCTTCAGGCGATCCGCTCCTCCTCGATAATGGTGGTCTCCACAGTGACGATTTCTGTCTGGTACAGCCAACGGGTAAAGTAGCCAGCGACGGCGGCGCCGATAATCGGCGCTAACCAGAACAGCCAGACCTGGGCGATGTAAGGCCCCCCGGCGAAGAGTGCCGGGCCGGTGCTGCGCGCCGGGTTCACCGAGGTATTCGTAACCGGGATCATGATGAGGTGTATCAGTGTCAGGCACAGGCCAATGGGAATGCCCGCGAACCCCACGGCCGCCCCTTTTGATGTCGAACCGATGATGACGAACAGAAAGAAGAACGTCGCAACCGCCTCGCCAACGAAGCAGGCAACCAGTCCGTACTTGCCTGGGCTCAGCGGGCCATAGCCATTGGATGCGAACCCTCCTGGGACCCAACCCGGCTTTCCCTCCGCGATAAGATAAAGTATCGCGGCTGCAATGATGGCGCCGACCACCTGCGCGACAATGTAAGGCAGCACATCGGCGCTCTTGAACCGGCCGCCGGCCCACAGTCCGACGGTAACCGCGGGGTTGAAATGTCCGCCGGAAATGTGTCCGACCGCATAGGCCATCGTCAATACAGTTAACCCGAAAGCCAGCGCGACTCCAAGAAAGCCGATTCCGAGTGAGGGAAATGCAGCCGCCAGCACGGCGGCTCCACAGCCGCCGAAGACGAGCCAAAATGTCCCGAACAGCTCAGCAGCCAAGCGCCTGGTCATGTCCATGATCGTCCCCCTGCCCTGATAAGACCATGAGGATCACGATCATCGTGCCAATACGATCACGATCCTCGTAGCGATCACGTATAGCTAAAATGATACACGTCAAAACGCCTAATGACAAGACTGCTGCAACGCCGCGTTTGGGCCCACGCCAGGGGAGTCAGTCCATCGGTGCCCAGGGTCGGGGTTCAATCCCTTCGGAGGCATGATCAGCGTTAGGAATCTCTGAACGAGCCAGCGCTGTGCCGGGCCCTGAGCTGGATCAACAACCGCGGAACGCGCTACGCAATTTCGGAAGCAGCAACCCGTTGCGGCGTCACGGCTCTTACTCCACCGCCTCCGCCTGTACCGGTCCGGCAACCCGAGGCCGCCGCATCACCAGAAGCAGCAACAGCGCCGGCAGCGTGGTCAGGATCAGCAGCTTGTAGTCGTCGTTATAGGCGATGATTTTTGCCTGCTGGTTCACCAGTTGGTCGATCATCGCCGCACCGTGCCGATGCGCCGGGTTCAGCATCCTCAACGCGTCAAGTGCGCGGTTAAACGGGTTCACATACGCCCCGATTTGCTCGTGCAGCACCTGGGTGTTGCGCGCCAGCATGGTCGTCACCACCGAAACGCCAACCGCCGCCCCGATGTTGCGGAACAACGAGAACAGACTGGCGCCTTCGGTGCGTAGCGCGGGGTCCAGCGTGGCGAAGGCCAGAAGCTGCAGCGGCGTGAACACCAGCCCGAGCCCGGCGCCCTGCAGAATGATCGTCCAGATGATCTCGTGCTGCGACACGTCGGGAGTCCAGCCGGTCATGATCCAGAACGACAGGCATTCCATCGCCAGCCCCGTCCCCACCATCAACCGTGCGTCGATCTTGTGCGACATGCGGCCGCTGACAATGATCGTGCAGAAATTGCCGATCCCGCGCGGCGCCATCACCAGGCCGGCGGTCGCCACCGGGTAATTCGCCAGGTCCTGCAGCCAGGGCGCCATCATCGCCAGGCTGGACACCAGCAGCGTCCCCACCGCGAACATCATCACAACGCCGGCGGAAAAATTCACGTCGCGAAACAGGGCTGGACGGATAAGAGGGCGCCGAGCCCAGCCAAGATGCACCAGGAAAAGATATGCGCCCAATCCGGCAAGGATGGCTTCAACCAGGATTTCGCGGGACGCGAACCAGTCGCGTTCCTGCCCGCGGTCCAGCATCATCTGCAACGCGCCAATGCCGATCGAGAGCAAGCTGAAGCCCAGCCAGTCGAATCGCAGGCTGCGGCTGCCGGCGACGTTCGGCATGAACACCGCCAGCCCCAGCGCGCCCAATATGCCGACCGGCAGGTTGATGTAGAACACGTAGCGCCAGTCATACCATGCGGTCAGATAACCGCCGAGCGTCGGCCCCATGATCGGCCCGATCATCACGCCCATTCCCCACAGCGCCATCGCCCAGCCGCGTTGCTCTGGTGGATAGATGTCCAGCATCGTCGCCTGCGACAGCGGCACCAACGCTGCGGAGAACATCCCCTGCACCAGGCGGAATACCACGATTTGCTCCAGGCTCTGCGCCGCGCCGCAGGCCATCGAGGCGACGGTAAAGCCCATGATGCAGGCAATGAACAATGGCTTGCGGCCGAAGCGCGACGCGAGCCAGCCCACCGGCGCGGTCATGATCGCCGCCGCCGTGATGTAGGAGGTGAGAACCCAGGTGATCTCGTCGTAGCTCGCCGAGAAGCTGCCTTGCATATAGGGCAGCGCGACATTGGCAATGGTCTGGTCGAGCGACTGCAACAGCGTCGCACCGATGATGCACCAGGTGATCATGCTGCGGTGCGGGAATTTCTCCCCCGCGCCCACGACTCGGCCGGCCCCGGCGACGACAGTGGTCATCGTTTCGGCATCTGATTGTCGTGAAAGTCCGGTGCCTGCGCTAGCTCGTTGCGGCCACGGCGGCCGCAGTGCCAGACCGCGGCACGCGGCCATCTGCGAGGAACACTGGCATTGTTCGTTTCCTCCAATCGAAGCGTTCGTTTCGCGCAGGCTGCCACATCCCGCCTGTCGGCCCAAGGTCAATCAGGCGCGGAGCAAGGTTGCGCATAACGCCTGGGTAAAACCGTCGCGTGTTGCCGCCAGCGCACGGTGGCCCGGCCGCCTAACGCTGCGCCCAACCCTATGGAGTCGCAGTGCATCCCGCCCCAGCGCTGGTCGCCCCCCCGCATGGAACGAGGCCGAGCGGATTGCCCCCTGCCTGACTGCCCTGGCCAACGGGTCCGGCCCCTCGCCCGCCCGGTCGTGCTCGCGAAAAACTGCACCGACGAACCGAGACGACCGCCCGTGGCGTCCGCCTGCCCTTTCGTTTGCACGCTCTCCCCGTCAGGCTGCCGGACATCCAGCCTTCACCGCGTCGATGCCGCCTGGGCGGACGGCACCACCGAACCGGATCTCGCGGCAGATCGCGAGGCTTTGCCTATGATCAAACGCGATGCCGCAGCTTCAGACGATCGATCGCATAAACGCCCGCATTGGAAGCCTGGTCACTTTCAGCGTTGCCATGTCGAACCACTGCGGCTGCGACAGGTAATTCCAGACCCCGTTGCGATAGTACAGGCAATTGAATGCATTCGGTGCGCGGCCGAAATCCTCGCCGACGCCGTACTCGTCATACCCCATATGGCTGACGACTTCGTGGCCCTGCTGTGAGATCGCGGTCCAGATTCCATTGGCCAGCGGTCCCCCGGAATCCGGATGCTGATGGTGATACACCCGATAGTGGGTGGCGGAGCGGTCCGTGACGACAAGCCGGCACCCGTTCATCGCAGCGGTGAAGACAAATCGCATGGGCGGATTGGCCTTGGGAACGTCGACCCAGCCAGGCAGACCACCGCCCTGGACGAATGGACACCAATATGCCTGGATCGGTGCTTCGCCGCCGCCGCCACCCGCAACGACAGCGAACTCGACCGTATCGATCGAAATCGCCTGAAGATCGAAATACCCGGTCTTCGCATTGGACAGCCCATTGTTGAGCATGCCAAGGGTGGCGCCGTTAGCCGGCAGGATCGCCCGCCGGAACCAAGTAAGATTGTTGATCGCGCGCAAGCCGATGTATTTCAGCGGATCGAGCAAAAACTGCCCGTTATGGCCATTCATGTACCCGCTCCCCCTTTGGCTCTGCGGAAACTTGCATCCCGCAGATGGCGGGCAATCCGGCACCGGAGTTATAAACGGGGTCTCGCGCGTTCGGCAACCAGCAGGTGAATTCCGCCTATTACGCGCTTGATTCACCAGCCTGTGTGACGCGTGCCTTGCAGCGGTGTCGATTCCTCGCGGCATGCTGATCTCTCTGGTGTTCGCGATGCAGGCCGCAGGTTTGGTCATCGGGCCGGCGCTGGCGGCGCTGCTGCTGGCCACCGGGCTGTCGCACGGCCTCGTGTGGCGGCTGTTGCTTGCCTTCGGCGCCGTGCCGGCGCTGGCTGTGGGTTAGGGCGAGGCGTGGGAGGGGGAAGCTGCTTTTGCGTGCCCGCGTCTTATCCTGATGCCAATGGGGCCTGACCCGGCCACCTACGCGCCGCCGATCCGGCCGCGTGGCCCGGAAACCCACCCAACCCACCCTGCTCAAACCCAGCCATGACGGACACGGCGGCACGGGCTAATCTGCACGCCGCCTTCGCGAAGGATCACGCCATGGCCGCTTATGAATTCGTCACCGTCGATGTGTTCACAGACCAGCGCTTCGGTGGCAATCCGCTCGCCGTGTTACCCGACGCGCGGGGGCTGAGCGACGCCGACATGCAGGCCATCGCCAACGAATTCAACCTGTCCGAAACGACATTCGTGCTGCCGCCGGACAACCCGCAGCACCATGCGCGCGTGCGCATTTTCACCCCGCGGTCGGAGATGCCTTTCGCCGGCCATCCCAATGTCGGCACCGGCTACGTAGTGGCGCAGCGCGACCCGAACCCGCCAGAGCATTACGTGTTCGAGGAAATCGCCGGCCTGGTGCGCGTGCACATTCAACGCGATGCCGCCAAGCAAATCAGCGGCGCGCGCATTTCGGCGCCACGATCGCTGACGCTCGATATTGCCCTGCCGACCAATGTGATTGCCGCATGTGCGAGCGTGTCCGAGGACGACGTGCTAACCACGTCACACAAGCCGCTGCTAGCATCAGTCGGCACGCCGTTCGTGATTGCCGAGTTGGCGAGCTTAGAGGCACTGTCGCGCGCCGCACCCGACCTGGGCGCGTTCCGCGCCGCAGCCTCGCGATTTGCCGAGATCGGCACGCGTTTCGCATTGCATCTCTATGTGCGGGTCGGCGGCGACGCGACGAGGCTGCGCACGCGCATGTTCGCACCGCTGGGCGGCATTCTCGAAGATCCCGCGACCGGCAGCGCCAACGCCGCGCTCGCCGCATTGCTGACCTCGCTGGCGCCGGGAGACAGCGTGGATCTGATGTACGACATCACGCAGGGAGTCGAAATGGGCCGGCCCAGCCGGATCGTGGCCACCGGGCTCAAGACCGCGGAAGGACCAGTGACAGCAACGGTGGCCGGAAGCTGCGTGCCCGTGATGAAGGGAACGATCGAGCTCTAACCAAACCTCTCCCGCGCCACGCGCGAGAGGTCGAGACCCCGAAGGCGCCGAGGGTAAGGGTGATCGGGTCGGTACACGCCCGACCACGCCCAGGCACATGGAGATCACGCCATGACCGACACCACCATGCGCACCATGCTGATGCGCGCGCCCCACCAGCCGCTGCAACGAACAGCGATCCCCATTCCCTCCCCCGCCCCCGGCCAGGTGCTGATCCGTGTGCACGCCTGCGCCGTCTGCCGCACCGACCTGCATGTCGTGGACGGCGAACTCACGCGCCCAAAGCTACCGCTGATCCCCGGCCACGAAATCGTCGGCACCATCGAAGCGTTGGGCACCGGCGTTGACCAGTTCCACATCGGCGGCCGGGTCGGCGTGCCATGGCTCGGCTTCTGCTGCGGGGTTTGCGACTTCTGCCGCACCGGCCGTGAGAACCTGTGCGCACAGGCGCGCTTCACGGGCTACCAGATCGACGGCGGCTATGCGGAGTACACCGTCGCCGACCACCGCTTTTGCTTCCCTATCCCCGACACCTTCGACGACCGCCATGCGGCGCCCCTGCTCTGTGCCGGGCTGATCGGCTACCGTGCGCTGCGCATGGCGGGCGAAGGGGAACGACTCGGGCTGTACGGGTTCGGCGCCGCGGCGCACATCATCGCCCAGGTCGCGCGCTGGCAAGGCCGCCGCGTGCTCGCCTTCACCAGCCCCGGCGATACCGACGCGCAGAATTTCGCGCGCGAACTCGGCGCGGAATGGGCCGGCGGTTCCGACCAACCACCACCGGAACTACTGGATGCAGCGATCATCTTCGCCCCGGTCGGCCCGCTGGTGCCCGCGGCGCTACGCGCGACGGAACGCGGCGGCACGGTCGTCTGCGCCGGCATCCACATGAGCCCGATCCCCACGTTTCCTTACGACATTCTGTGGGGCGAGCGCGTCGTGCGGTCCGTCGCGAACCTAACACGGCGCGACGGCGATGAATTCCTGGCCCTGGCGCCAAAAGTACCAGTCCACACCCGGCCCAAGCCGTACCCATTGGAGCAAGCAAACCAGGCACTGGATGATTTGCGGGCCGGCAGGCTGCAAGGCGCGGCGGTGCTGGTGCCATAACGGCACCAGCACTGGCCTCTCCCTCACACAAACTGGAAGTTGTTCTGCGTCAAGCTGCCCGGATTGATGCCCTGCAATGTCACCTCGTTGTTGCCGCCAAGATGTATGACCGCGCTGCCGTTCACGTTCGTCATCGCTGCTTCCACGGCCGCGTAATTGCCAAACATCGAGGCACTGAGCCTCAGGATGTCGTCGCCCACGTTGAAGTTCGTCACCATGTCATTGCCAAGCGGATTGAGGTTCTCCGCGAAATCCGCCGCTCCCGCCGTGGTGGCCGTCAGCGTGTCGCTGCCCGCCGAGCCGTAGATGAAGCTCAGGCCGGTAGGCGTACTCGTAGCCGTCGCAATGACACTGGTCGCAACATCTGTTCCGGTCCCGGTTCCATCGCTGACCGAGATGGCCATGCTGGTCGTGACGCTCTGACCAACTGGCACCTGCCCCGTCGTAGGCGTAAACAGCAGCGCATTGAGTTCCG
>Ga0335072_10002300_pt1 | contig 29781 bp, 26 predicted proteins | sample Lox_Sample_21_FD_206725 | JGI IMG/M metagenome (GOLD analysis project Ga0335072, IMG submission 206725) | Soil microbial communities from Loxahatchee National Wildlife Refuge, Florida, United States - Lox_Sample_2.1 | ecosystem: Environmental > Terrestrial > Soil > Wetlands | place: USA... | reverse complement strand
CAGGGTGGTGAGGCTCGAGGCCAGCATTCCGGCCATCGCGATGCCCATCAGCAGGTGCGCGATGTCGGTGTCGGGGATGATCGCGCCGGGCTGCCAGGGCCGGGCCACGGCCAGCCGTGCCGCACTCACCGCGGCGACCACGAGCATGAGCGCGGCGAAAATGTCAGTGAGCCACACCGGGGGCATCAGGCCACCGTCCCCTCAGTAGCCGGGCGCACGTCCGCCCGCCCCGGGGCCACGGAGGCGGCCCGCAGCGGCCAGTAGCACAGGGCCAGCAGCGCGAGCAGCGGGCCGGAGTTGGGGTCGGTGGCGCCACCGGCCAGGATCCCGCCGAACGCCTGGCCGAACACCCAGATCACCGCGGCCACCACGATCGCCAGCACCAGGATGGACTGGGCCAGCGGCGCGGGCAGGTAGACCCCGACGGCGATCACCGCCAGCGCGACCGCCAGGACGATCGACGCGGCGAGGCCCTGGCCCGCGGTGAGCGAGGCCGCGCCCCGCATCAGGGCCTGCAGCCAGCTGGGCTGGCCCGATTCCATGCCCGCGATCATGCCGTTGACGCCCTGGGGCGCGCGGTTGGCCGGGGTCAGCGCGAAGTAGGCCAGGCTCAGCCACAGTACGGCCCACAGCGCGCGGGCGACCTGCGGGCCGGCTGCCCTGCCCGCCACGAACGGCGAGGACGGAGCGCGGTCCGACGGCCACAGCAGCACCGCGATCAGGGCGTAGATGATGACCGCCCCTGGCGCTCCGTTGAGCGGGCTCGCGCCGCCGTTCAGCACGCCGCCAAGCCCCTCACCGAACCACCAGACCCCCAGCGACCAGGCAACCGACGCGGCGAGCGCCGCCTTGACGGTGGGGCGGAACGCGATGCCGATCCCCAGCAGCAGCTGGATCGTGGCGAAGACCGTGTTCAGCAGCCCGAGGTTATGCTGGACGAGGTTCGCGTTCCAGGTGATCGGGGTGGCGATCCAGCCGGGGTTGCCCGCCGCGGTCCCCCCGAGCATGTCGCTGAACCCCTTGACGTACATGGCCCCCTGGTACTGCAGGACGCCATCGAGCAGCCAGATGGCGGCGAGGGCCAGCTGCAGCGCCCGCCTGACGTCCGGCGCCCGCCGCACTGCCGCCGCGCCAGCGCCGAGCCTGTTGCGCCACGCGGTGCGGTTGCCCGCCACGGCGACATCAGTCATCACAACTCCTTCGCGTTATCCCGCCAGCCGGCTACGGCCGCTTCGGCAGGAATGTCGTGATAAACGATAAAGGAGTCATCTGGGGGTTGCAACAGCGGGCTGCCAAAGCGCATGAAGAGGGTAAATGGCGATGGGTCCGCAGGCGGCACAGCCGCCCGCCCGTGCGATAACGTCATGCTCAAACGCCCGGGAGGTATTGCAGGAGTCCGGATAGTAAACCCCGGTAGGGTATTTAATAAACCGGGCAGGGGTATATCAGGCAATACCGCCCAGGGGTATTGGGGTATTCGGGCTCCCGCGAGCCTCCGGCGCTCGGGCCGCTGGGCAGCGGCCTGCTGGCTGCGGGAACGAGCCTCCGCAGGAGATGCGGGGCCGGTCAGCTGCAGGTGCCGGCCGCGTCCGCGGCGACGTCGGCGCCCGGCAGCTCCGTGCGTTCAGCCGTCATGGTGATCAGGTCCTCGCGTGCCCGGGCGACGCGGGACCGGATCGTGCCGGCCGGGCAGCCGCAGATGGCGGCGGCCTCAGCGTAGGAGCAGCCGATCAGCTGGGTCAGCACGAACGCTGCTCGCCGGTCCGGCTCGAGCCTCGCCAGCAGCAGGGTCACCACGGCCTGGGAGCCTGCCTCCGGTGCCTGCCTGGCCGACGAGGCGTGCAGCATGGCCGCCTGCTGGCTGGCCAGCTCCCGGTCCCGCAGCCGGGCGCTGATCTCGGCGGCACAGGCGCGCCGGGCGATGGTAAGCAGCCAGGTCCGCACCGGGGCGTCACCGCGGAAGCCGTTCAGGGCGCCGATCGCCCGCAGGTAAGTCTCCTGGGTGAGATCATCGGCGGCGACCGGGTCAACCAGGTGGGCACATAGCCGCCACACCTCCGGCTGAGTCCGCTGGATGAGCAGGGCGAGTGCTGGCTTGTCGCCGCGCCCCGCCGCACGTGCCAGGCGGGTCAGCTCATCCATGCCCGTAGCCTACGCCAGTCCGCAGGCCGGCCGAAGCAAGCGGGAACTTTCCGGGCGCGCACGCGCACTAATAGGACATGCGATGCGACAGGTTCCGAACGGCCATCTCGGCCCGGATCGACGGGGAAGACCCCGGCCTGATTGATGGCGCGCTCGACGCCCACCTGCGAGCCTGTGCCGGCTGCCGCGCCTGGCAAGAGCGGGCCCACATCGTGACGCGGCGCGCTCGCCTCGGCGCGGCCTACCTCAATCACGACCTGACGGCCCAGGTGCTAGCGGCTGTGGCAAAGGTCATGCCCGGGCCCGACGCCGCGAGCGCGCCCGGCGGCATGCCGGCCGTGCCCGCGGGCCGCGCCACCGCCCGCGCGGAGGGGGTCGCGTGACAGTCGCACCGGACGCCGGAAGCCCGCCCAGCCCGACTGGCCTCGGCGGGACTCCCCCCGAGGCAGCTGGAGTGACCCGGGAGCTGAGCCTGTCCATCGGCGGGATGACCTGCGCGGCCTGCGCGGCCCGGGTCGAGAAGAAACTGAACAAGCTGGAGGAGGTCAGTGCCAGCGTGAACTACGCCACCACGCTGGCCCGGGTCGCCGCGCCCGCCGCCCTGCCGGTCGAGGAACTGATCGCCGCGGTGGAGCAGGCCGGGTACACGGCCTGCGCCACTACCGCGGCCTCCACCGAGCCGCCCGTGGACCCCTCCGCCCCGGGCGACGTCGCCCCCGGGGCCGTGCCAGGCGGGCCGGACGACGAGGCCGCCCGGCACGCCGCCTACCTCCGCCGTCGGCTGGTCGTGGCGCTGATCTTCTTCATCCCGCTCACTGACCTGTCGCTGGTGCTGTCCCTGATCCCATCGATGCGGTTCCCCGGCTGGCAGTGGCTTCTCGTCGCCTGCGCGGCGCCGGTCGTCCTGTGGTGCGCCTGGCCATTTCACCGGGCCGCGCTGAAGAACGCCAGGCACGGCTCCTCCTCGATGGACACGCTCGTGTCGCTGGGCGTCCTCGCCTCCTGCGGCTGGTCGGTCTACGCCATGTTCGTGCTCGACCGCGCCGCCCAGGGCGGGACGCTGTGGCAGCGGCTCATCCACGACTCCGGCGGCGGCATCTACCTGGAGACCGCCGCCACGGTCACGACGTTCCTGCTGGCCGGCCGGGTATACGAGGCAAGGGCCAGGCGCATCACCAGCCAGGCCATGCGCGACCTGGCGGCGGCCGCGGCCAGGGAGGTGTGCCTGCTCGAGCCGGACGGCAGCGAGCGCCTCGTCCCGGCCACCCTGCTGCGGACGGGGGACCGGTTCGTCGTGCGGCCCGGTGAGACCATCGCCGCCGACGGGGAGGTCGAGTTCGGCCAGACCGCCGTCGACCGTTCCATGATGACCGGCGAGTCAGTGCCGGGCGAGGCGGGCGAGGGCGACACGGTCATCGGCGGCACCATCGTGCTCACCGGCCGGCTGGTCGTCCGCGCGGTCAGCGTCGGCCCGGATACCCAGCTGTCCCGGCTGATCAGGCTGGTCGAGGACGCGCAGGCAGAGAAGGCCGCGATCCAGCGGCTCGCCGACCGCATCAGCGGCGTGTTCGTGCCCGCCGTCCTCGCGTGCGCCGCCGCCACCCTCGCGGGCTGGCTGCTCGCCGGGTCGCCCGCCTCGGTCGCGTTCAGCGCGGGGCTTGCCGTGCTCATCATCGCCTGCCCGTGCGCGCTCGGCCTGGCCACGCCGGCGGCACTCGTCGCGGCATCCGGCCGCGGCGCCGCCAACGGCATATTCGTGAAGGGCTACCAGGCCCTCGAATCGTCGCGCTCGGTCGGCGTGGTCGTCCTGGACAAGACCGGGACCGTCACCACCGGCCAGATGTCACTGGCCGGCGTGCGCACCGCCGGCGGTGTCAGCCGCGCTGAACTGCTGCGCTACGCGGGAGCGGTCGAGCTGGCCTCCGAGCACGCGGTGGCCGCGGCGATCACCGCCGCCGCGGCCACCGAATCGGCACCGCTGCCGCAGGCCGAGGGGTTCAGGGCGCTGCCCGGGCTCGGCGCGCGCGGCACGGTCGACGGCCGTGAGGTCGTGGTCGGGCGCGAGCGGCTGTTCGCCGACCAGGGCCTGACGGTCCCCGCGGACCTCGCCACGCAGTGCCGGGAGTGGGAGCAGGCGGGCCGGACCACGGTGCTCGCCGGCTGGGACGGCGCGGCCCGCGGGGCCATCGCGGTCGCGGATACCGTAAAGCCGTCCGCCGCTCCGGCCATCGCCGAGCTACGCGCCCTCGGGCTGCGCCCGGTCCTGCTGACCGGCGACAACGAGCCGACCGCCCGGGCCGTCGCCGCCACGGTAGGCGTCGAGGAGGTCATCGCGGGCACGCTGCCGGCCGACAAGGCCGCCGTCATCAACCGACTGCAGGCCGATGGCTACCGGGTGGCCATGGTCGGCGACGGCGTCAACGACGGGCCCGCGATCGCCGCGGCCGACCTCGGGCTCGCCGTCGGGTCTGGCACCGATGTCGCCATCGGTGCCGCCGACATGATCTTGCTCCGCGATGACCTGCGGATGGTCCCCGACGCGATCGGGCTCGCCCGCGCCGCCTTCCGCACCATCCGCCGCAACCTCGCCTGGGCGTTCGGGTACAACGTGGCCGCGCTCCCGCTTGCCGCGCTCGGATACCTCAACCCGATCATCGCCTCTGCCGCCATGACGCTGTCCTCGCTGTTCGTGGTGGCCAACAGCCTTCGCCTGCAGCGGTACCCCCTCCGCGCGGCCAGCCGGCACCAGCCACCAGGAAGAAGAAATGCACGGTTACACCCACAACAAGGACGCCTACCTCCAGCGATTGCGCCGGATCGAGGGACAAGCCCGCGGCCTGCAGCGGATGATCGAGGAGGACAAGTACTGCATCGACATCCTGACCCAGATATCCGCGGCGACCAAGGCGCTGCAGGCCGTCGCCCTCGGCCTGCTCGAAGAGCACCTCAGCCACTGCGTCGCCCAGGCGGCCACCGAAGGCGACGAGGCCGCGGCCGCGAAGGTCAGGGAAGCCTCAGAAGCGATAGCTCGTCTCGTCCGTTCCTGAGCACATGTCCGCAACACCCGCAACGCCAGTGTGGAAAGGGAATCAATGACCACGACCAGCTACAAGGTGGCCGGCATGAGCTGCGAGCACTGCGTGAACGCGGTGACCAGCGAACTGCGCTCGCTCGACGGCGTCGACGGCGTCGCGGTCGAGCTCGTTCCCGAGGGGCTCTCGCTCGTGACGGTCACCAGCGCGCGGCCCCTCGCTGACGACGCGGTCGCGGCGGCACTGGACGGGGCCGGAGACTACCGCCTCGGCGGCGCATGACCCTTCGCGGGCGGCCCCATCCGGCCTACCCGGGCGGGGCCGAGCCGCGGCCAGGTCACCCGCCGGAAGTCTCCCACCAGCCAGTCGTCCGGCCCGGTGGCTGGTCGTCTGCGCGGCGGTCGTGCCAGCCCTCGCGGCCGGAGGCGGGATAGCGCTGGTCAAGGCGACCAGTGGCGGAACCGCTGACATCGCGCTTTCGGGAAACAAGGCGAAGGCCGTCACGTCCGTGGGCGCTAGCTCGGGTTCGTCCGTGAGCGCCTCCGGCCGCATGGCCTGCTTCACGACCCGGACGGCCCACGGCGTATCGCAGGACCTCGTGTGGACGATCAATGGCAGCCCGGCGATGGGCGTCGCGATCGGGAACGGGCCTGTGGGTGCCGATATTCGGCACCCACAGGCCGACCAGCCGCTGGCTGGATATGCCATGGCCCTGCCTCCCCGAGGCCCGCGGCCGTCGGGTGTGGGGTGAGCAACTGGACGGGGCGGCGTTACTCTGGAGGCAGCGGGATCGGCTCTTCGATCATTGACTGGTCGGCTAGCAGCAGGGTCTTCCCTATGGTCGACCGGGCGGCCATCGCCGCGTGCGCGTCCGCTGCTCGTCGCAGCGGGAAGACCTGGCCGATGACTGGCTGCAGGCGGCCGGCGGCTGCTTCGGCGATTACCTCGGTGATGAGTTCCTCATGCCGGCTGGGCGGGAACTGGACCTGCTCGATGCCTCGCACGGTGACGCCGTGTTCCTTCGCTTCCCGCGCGGAAACCGGTGCGAACCCGCCCCCGGGCGTGCCGTGGGCGGAGAACCGGCCGCCGTCGGCGACGATGGCGAACGCCGCCTGGCCAAGCGGGCCGCCGACGCCGTCGAAGACCACGTCCGGGCCCGTGCCGCCAGTCTCATCGGCCACGCGGCTGGTCCAGTCCGGCGAGCCATAGTCCACTACTGCCTCCGCGCCGGCCCTGCGAATCGCGTCCGCCTTCTCCGTCCGCCGGGTCGCGCCTTCCAGTCGCGCGGCGCCGATCACCCGCGCGCCCGCGGCGCGGGCCAGTTGCGCCAGGACGAGGGCCATGCCGCCGGCCGCGCCGACCAGGAGCACCGTCTCGCCGGGCCTGACCGGGGTTCCCGCCATCAGACCGAGAGCGGTGGCACCGTCGTGCATGAGGGCCGCCGCCACCCGAAGGTCCACTCCTTCAGGGACGGCAACGAGATGACTGGCGGGGACAAGGGCACGCTCGGCGTAGCCGCCCATGCCGCCGTGCGGGCCGGTTCGCGCGACGGCCGGCCGGCCGATCCACGCGGGGTCGGTTCCCTCGCCGACTTCGGTGACGTGACCGGCTACCCCGTTGCCAGGGATGTAGGGCGGGCGCTGCGGGAACGCGGCCCGGGCGATGCCTGAGCGGATCATCGCGTCCAGGAACAGGACGTCGGCGGCGGACACGGCGATCAGCGCTTCGCCCGGCCCTGGCAAGGGGTCCGGGACCGAGGCTGGCGTGAGCACCTGCGGGCCGCCGAACTCCCGGGCCTGGATCGCTGTCATGCTCATTGCGGCCACCGCGCGCCGTAGACGGCGTCTCCTTCGACCTCACGGGCCTGCAGTCCGGGGTGGTCCGGATCGACGTTGAAGGCCAGGACGCGCCGCGGGCGGATAAGGACGACCCGCGATGCCAGGTGGCCATGGGCCCCGGGGCCGGCCGGGACCGTCGCAGGCTCGGCGATCCCGCGGACCTCGAGGGACCGGACGCCTGCTGCCCCGGCTTGCGGCGCGGGCTCGTCATCGGGAACGAAGGCCACGTTCAGGTTTGACCGGATGTTCTTGTACTTGACGCTTCGGGCCATGTTCATCCCTGCACGTCGATCGTGCCGAGCTGCTGGTTGTAGTGGAAGCCGACGGGCTTGACCTGGGGAGTGCCATCGGGAGCGATGGTGGCCAGCCGCGCGTGCCGCTGCGCGGACAGGAAGCGCTGCTCTGCCTGGGTGAGGGTCATGCCTGCGAGGGTAAGACCTCAAGTATGGTTGAGGTCAATGGCAGCACGTCAGAACCCGGCCCCCCCGCATGCCAGTGAGCTGACCGTCGGGCAACTGGCCGCGCGTAGCGGCGTGGCGGTCTCGGCACTGCGCTTCTACGAGGAGCAGGGCCTGATCTCGGCTCGGCGCACCACCGGGAACCAGCGGCGCTACCCGCGCGCGACGCTGCGCCGGGTAGCGTTCATCCGTGCGTCACAGCGGGTCGGCATCCCGCTGGCCCGGATCGCCGGCGCTCTCGCCGGACTGCCGGCGAACCGGGCCCCGACGGCCGAGGACTGGGAACGCCTGTCCATCCAGTGGCGCGGCGACCTTGACGAGCGTATCGGCCAGCTCCAGCGGCTGCGAGACCGCCTCACCGGATGCATCGGCTGCGGGTGCCTGTCCCTGGCCGCTTGCCAGCTCGTGAACCCAGATGACGCCCTGGGCAGCGAAGGAGCGGGCGCCCGCAACCTGTGAGGCTGGCAGGGAAGTCGCCGCAAGCCAGCCAACCGGGCCGGAATGAAGAATGGATCGCAGCGTGCCCGGCCAATTCCGCCCGCAAGACCGTACGAGCGGCCTAGAACGGTTGTCCCGCAGATCCTCAGCCCGGGACGGGACCGGTGGTTGCCCGAGCATCAACGACGTTTCTGGGGCAGGAGACGCCTCGTGGGGTTGGCCCCTTAAGCGATTCGATCACGTCAGCGCCCCAGCTTACAAGGATGACGTCGCCGTGCCGGATGAGCACGTGACAGCCGCCCGATGTTGTAGAGGTGACCGGCCCAGGGACCGCCATCAGCGGCCGCCCGAGTTCGGCCGCGTGCCGCGCTGTGTGCATCGACCCGCTCGTGCGGCTCGCCTCGACGACCACGGTTCCGGCCGACTGCGCGGCGATGATCCGGTTCCGGTCCAGGAGTCGGTTCCGGGATACCGGGCGGCCTGCCCGCTGGATGCGGGTGTCGGTCTCGTTCAGGACCCCGCGCCGTGCATGGCATGGCAGGCTGGCGGGAGGGAACAAGGGGGAGGGTAGGAGGCGATAAGCATGATCGAGCAGTCGACCGCCGCTGCGGCGGGCACCATCGACCTTGGCGGTGACCTGACCGTCAATCGCCTAGGGTTCGGCGCGATGCGGATCACCGGTCAGGGAGTGTGGGGTGACCCGTCCGATCGCGGCGAGGCGATCAAGGCGCTGCGGCGCGCGGTAGAGCTGAGCGTGAACTTCATCGACACGGCCGATTCATACGGTCCGGAGGTCAGCGAGACCCTGATCGCGGAGGCGCTTTACCCGTACCCGGACGATCTTGTCATCGCCACCAAGGGCGGTATGCCCGGTCCGGCCCGAATCGGTGGGTCCCTGACGGGCGCCCGGAGCACTTGCGCAGCGTGTGCGAGGAAAGCATGCGCCGGCTTCGCCTGGAGCAGGTCCCGTTGTACCAGTTCCACGTCCCGGACCCGAAGGTCCCCTTCGCGGAGTCCGTGGGTGCCGTTGCCGAGCTGCAAAAGGAGGGGAAGGTCCGGCACGTTGGCGTGTCGAACGTGTCGCAGGAGCAGTTGCGGGAGGCCCAGCGGATCGTCAACGTGGTCTCGGTGCAGAACAGGTACAACGTGACCGACCGTTCCTCGCAGCAAGTGCTCGACTTGTGCGAGCAGGAATCGATGGTGTTCCTGCCGTGGGCACCGGTGCAGCAGGCGGGGAAGAACATCGGCGTGCTGAACGCCGCCCGGCGGCTGGGTGCCACCGAGCACCAGGTGGTGCTCGCCTGGCTACTCGCCAGCTCCCCGGTGATGCTCCCGATTCCGGGCACTGGCTCGGCCGGGCATGTCGAGGAGAACATCGCGGCGGCGGGCATTGAGCTCACCGGGGATGAAGTGCGCGCGATCCGCGACGGCGGGAGCTGACCAGCCACGGTGAGAACTGGCTCTGCGGGTTGTAGATGGTTCTTGTTAACGAGCTCGTGGATGCCGTGGGGCCAAGCTCGCGGCCGATCCATGACCGTTTCGTGCCATCGAAGGGCCAGGCAGTTCCGCTCCAGTTCCGCCAGACGTTGAGAAACCGCGTGAACCGGTGAGACCCAGTAAGAGGTGAAACGACAGATTAGGCCAGGTTTCCGTGCGTTGCCGCAGGTCAGCGGAAGGCGCTGACTGAACCCGGCCTACAGGCCGACTCACCGCCTTCAAGGCTCTGAACGAGGAATCGTTCGCGCGGGGCCCGGCCTTGCCTGGAGCGGGTTTGGCCGCTCCCGGAACTAGCCATGACCTCTGGCATGGCGCCAATAGCCCGTCCAGGTGCAATCGAGGCGGCCTTCAGGCGAGCGGGCTGGCCGAGGGCATGCGCTCGGGCTGCCCCCGCAGCACGCGGCGGGCAGGTCCATGAGGCACGCGATCTCTGATTAACCTTCCCTCGTCCTCGTAGTCCTCCCAGAGCGGCATGTCCCCAAGGGCCTCCGCGAACGCCTCGTCGTCGTACTCGGGATCGACTAGGCCCGGAGTAAGGTCGTTCGCGTCCGGGTCGAAGTTCTCGGAGTAGCGCAGCAGGCCGGTGAGGAACTTTCGTGCCTCGCCTAGCAGGGCCGGGTCGTCGAGCCAGAATCCGCATTCCAGGTTGTCGCGCGAGCTTGCTGTGCCGTTGGCGCTGCCTACCCACAGCCGCTGCGGCTCGAACCAGATCACGTCAGCGACGCCGCCGAGCGGGACCTCATCGTGCCGCCAGCCCTCGCCGAGCAGGACCATCTTGGCGTGAAGGACGGGCACCAGCCTGTTGCCCGTCTTGCGGTAGCCGACGGTGCGCAGCGCCGGCAGCATGACGTCCCGCTTGGGCGACCCCGGCCCGATCACGGGAACTTCCCCGCCCTCGCGCTCCACTAGGTCCTGCAGTCCCGGCAGGGCGGCGGCAGGAAAGCTGAACGCCGCCCAGGCAATCGACGCCAGCGGACAGGCCCCCGCCCCCGGTACCGGAGGAGCCTTTGAAACCGGCACGCCGATAGACCTGAGCGCGATCCAGGTACCCGCCGCCGTAAACAGGACGCAGATCGCGCTGGCCACCGCCGACGCCAACTGCACCCAGTCCAGCGACATGGCTGGGATCTACCTCGCCGTCCAGGCCAGCTACGAGCAGCAAGTCGTAAGCCAGCACCAGCAAGCTCTCACCGCCGCGGTGCGGGGATACAGCAGCGGCTACCAGAAAGAGGTCGCCAATCTCCCGCAGTTGCTGAGCACGACGTCTGCGGCGTCATTATCCGTGGGCAGCCCGACAGCCTGGCCCGGGAGCACTACGGTCACGCGCTCGCTGCCGTGCTCGGGTCAGCATAACCGCTCCCACTGCCCTCGTCCGTTCACCGGCGACCACTAGCTGCATTCCTCTTCAGACCTGCGCCTGGAACTCGGCCACCGCCGCCCTGCCCGGCTTGCGCTGACGCCTACGTTGCCAGTAATCCGGCGGCGAAGGGTCTCAGCATCCAGCTCACCTGCATGAGCTGATCCTTGAAGGAATGCCCGCCCGCTGACGGCCGTTCTCCACCCGAGGCTAGAGAACAGGCTCCATCCGTGCTCCGATGTGCGCGTGATCGTGTCCCGGAAGTATCTAGGACATGGGCGAACCTGATGTAGTGACCGTGCGAGGCCTGCGCAAGTCATACGGGACCAGAGTGGTCGTGGACGGGCTGGACCTAGCCGTCCCCGCCGGTGAGATCGTCGGCCTGATCGGCGCCAACGGCGCCGGAAAGACCACAACCGTCGAGTGCATCCAAGGGCTACGCAAGCCGGACGCCGGGTCGCTTCGGGTGCTTGGCTACGACCCGGTGACGCAGGCCCAGGAACTTCGGCCACTGGTCGGCAGCCAGCTCCAGGACTCGGCCCTTCCAGACCGGCTGCGGGTAGCCGAGGCGGTCGAGCTGTTCAGCACGCCGCGGGCCAGGGATGGTGGCGAGCTGCTGGAGCGGTTCGGGCTGGCGCCGCGGCGCCGGTCGGCGTTCGGCTCGCTCAGCGGCGGGGAGCGGCAGCGGCTGTTCCTGGTGCTCGCCCTGCTCAACCGGCCACAGCTGGTGATCCTGGACGAGCTGACCCAGGGCCTGGACCCGGCCGCGCGCCGCGGCGTGTGGGCTGCCGTGCGCCAGCTGCACGACGAGGGCACCACTGTGCTGCTGGTGACCCACGAGATGGACGAGGCCGAGGCGCTGTGCGGCCAGGTCGTCGTCATGCGCGCGGGTCGCGTGCTCGACGCGGGGACGCCGGCGGACCTGATGGACCGGCACGCTAGCACGGCGACAATCCGCTTCAGCATGCCGGATCCGCCTGCGCTGCTGCTGGACCAGGTCCGCCGGCTCGATGGCGTGCACGAGGTAGAGCGAGACGGCGCCCGGATCACGGTGCGCGGCCACCGGCGCATCATCGCGTACGTCGGCGCCGCCCTGGTCGGCTGGGAGCCGGTGCCAGCCGACCTGAGCGTTCATGTCCCCAGCCTGAAGGACGCCTTGCTCGGCCTGCTCGACGGCGACGATGCCGGTCACGTCGACCGTGCCGCGCCGGGCGCTTGCACGCCAGGAAAAGAGTTGCTTGGAGGACGGCGATGAAAACCGCGACCGGAAAGCTAGTCCGGGCCGAGCTGAAGCTCATGGCGCGCGATCCGCTGGTGCTGACGTTCGTGTTCGCGTTCCCGATCGTGACCATGCTGATCATCGGCGGGGCGTTCGGGACCACTCCGGACCGGGCATTCGACTTCACCAATCCGTCGCACTGGTACGTGGCGTCCTACCTCACCGTGGTCATCGCCGCGGCCGGGCTGGTGATGCTGCCGGTCCACCTAGCCTCCTACCGCGAGCGCGGGGTCCTGCGCCGGTTCGCCGCGGCCGGGTTCCCGCGCTGGTCGTTCGCGGCGGCGCAGCTGCTCGTCGGGCTGATGACCACTGCGGTGGCCTGCGCGCTGCTGCTGGCCGTGGCCGCGCCGGTGTACGGCATCCCGGCTGTCCACGACTTCTGGCGGGTGGCTGTGGCGCTGTCGCTGGGCGCCATCGCCTTCATGAGCATCGGGGTGTTGCTCGGCTCGGTGCTGCCGTCGGCGCGGGCCGCCCAGGCGGTCGGCCTGCTGATCTTCTTCCCGTCCTTTCTGCTCGGCGCGGGCGGCCCGCCACCCCACGTGATGGGCTCGGCGGTCCGGAAGGTCGCCGGCCCGCTGCCGCTGACGCTGCTGACCAACGCCGTGCGCGCGCCGTGGCTGGGCCTGGGGCCGGCTACCGGGTCTCTGATCGCGGTCGCGGTGCTGGCCGTGGTGGCCCTGGTCCTCGCGGTACGCCGCACCGCCCTATGACTCAGGCTCCGCCGTGATACGCGCGCTGCCCTCCGGCCGCCCGCTGCCGGGCGGCCGTAGAATCCGCGGTATGGGCGGCGATCTGCGTCAGCCGCGAACTGCCCCGGCTGGGTCCGCGGAATACCTGACAGGCCGGACGAAATGGTTTGCCCTCGCCGCGTTGGCCGCGATCACTGCGGTCGGAGCCCTACGCGGCATGCCTAGCGCCCCCGTCGCCGCAGCCGCGGGCCTGGTCGCGGTGGGCGCGGCCGCGCTGCTCGTGCTGAGGTGGCGGCCGCTGCTGCTGTACGCCGCGATCGCAACCGCCGGGATCGCCATCCTCGCGGGCGGCCGGTCCTCCAACATCGGCTGGATGGCGGTGTGCCTGCTCGGGGCCTGGTGCGTCCTGGGCGGCAGCCGCCTCGAGGGCCTGGCCTACTGGGCCGGGGCGATGATCTTGTTCGCGATCGAATGGCTATGGGTCCTGCCGGATCCGGGTTGGGCCGCCTGGCTGGTCGGCATCACCATTACCGTGGCCTTCAGCCTGCTGATCAGGCACGACCAGGACCTGCTCAGGCAGCTGCGCCAGGCCCAGGCCGGGCTGGCCGAGCAGGCGAAGGCTCAGGAGCGGAACCGTATCGCCCGCGAGCTGCACGACGTTATCGGCCACACCCTGACCGTTTCCCTACTGCACGTGCAGGGCGCTCGCCTCGCCGTGGAGCACGATCCAGCTGATGCCGCGCGCGCCCTGGCCGAGGCCGAACGCTTGGGCCGCGAGTGCCTGACCGAGGTGCGCGCGACGGTCGGAATGCTTCGTCAGGACGGTTCCCCGGGCTTCGCCGGGCCACTGCCGGGCGCCGGGAACGTGCCCGCGCTGGTCGAGCGGTTCCGGTCCGCGGGCGCGGACGTCACCCTCACCGTGGAGGGCAATGCCGGCAGGCTGCCCGCCACGACCGGCCTGGCCGTGTACCGCATTGCGCAGGAGGCCCTGACCAACGCGGTCAAGCACGCGGCAGGGTCATCGACCTCGGTGCGGCTCGCCGTCGACGCGGACACGGTACAGCTGGCCGTCGACAGCGCGGCCGAACCGGGCACCGGCACCGGGGTCGGCGTGGTCAGCATGCGTGAGCGGGCCGAGTCCCTGGGCGGATACTGCCACGCCGGTCCGGGTGGCCGGGGCTGGCTGGTCCAGGCCACGCTCCCGCTGGATGCCGCCAGGCGGGAGGCTAGGACATGATCCGGGTACTAGTGGTCGACGATCAGGAGCTGGTCCGGGCGGGGCTGCGCGGCATCCTGCGAGCCGAGCTCGGCTTCGACGTCGTCGGTGAATGCGCTGACGGCAGCGAGGTGATCACGGCGGTGGAGTCCCTCACGCCGGACGTGGTGCTGATGGACGTGCGGATGCCGCTGGTCGACGGCGTTCGGGCGACCCGCGATCTGCGCCAGCGCGACGGCAGCCCGCCCGTGCTGGCCCTGACCACGTTCGACGACGACGAGGTGCTGGCCGGGATGCTGCGGGCCGGCGCGGCCGGGTTCATCCTCAAGGGCGTACCCGCCCAGGACCTGCACCGGGCTGTGCAAGCCGTCGCCGACGGCGGCTCCTGGCTCGACCCAGCCGTGACCGGCCGGGTCCTGGCCATTTACCGGTCGGCCGCGCCGCCGCCGGCCGGTCGCGACGTCAGCCTAGCTGCCCTGACCGGCCGCGAACGCGAGGTGCTGACGCTCATCGGGCAGGGCAAAGCCAATGCCGAGATCGCCGCTGAGCTGTTCGTCAGCGAGGGAACAGTCAAGACGCACATCAACCACCTGTTCACCAAGTTGCAGCTGCGCGACCGGGCCGCCGCCATCGTCTTCGCCTTCGACCATGAACTCGCCGCTCCCCTGCCGGACCGGGCCGGGTGCCGCGACACCACGGCACGAGCCGGCACCTGACGCGCTACTCGCTGGTGAGCTGCTCTCGCAGGATGTCCGCGTGCCCGCAGTGCTGGGCCATCTCGCGCAGTACATGCAGGTAGACCCAGCGCAGCGGGAGCGGGCCACGCCGGTTGCCGCGGACCATGTCGTCCAGCCCCAACGATGAGGTCGCGCGGCGTGATGCCTCGCATGCCGCACGGTGCGCCTGCCGGACGGCGGCAATGGTGTCGCCGTCATCAAGGATGAACGACTCGTCCGGGGTCGCGGGGATGCCGATCTCGGCCCGCGACCGGCAGGTGACAGCCTCATCGAACCAAACCTTCTCCACGAAGGTCGCGTGCTTCACCAGGCCCAGCAACGTGGTCCGGGAAGGCACCAGCGACCGGCGCGCCTGCTCTTCGGTGAGCCCGTCCAGGCACTCATTGAGCTCACTGCGGTGCTCGTCGAGGAACACCTCGAACTGGACCCGGGCTGGCTCGCTGATGACGTCCTCGGTGGACATCGCTGAGAGGAAAGACATGAGCGAAAGCATCCCAGAACCGCTGCCCGCAAGCCAACTAGCGCTCGTGGCCATGACCGGGCGCTCAAGCCGGCCTTGCGTGCCCAGGTCGTCCAGTTCTGCCTGGACCGCAGGCGGATCTTGGCATGAACCAACTACCGTGCGTTCCGGCGGTTCTAGTGCGTGGGTTTGCTCCTTGGCTGCGAGGATCGCAGGGTGGAGGTACTGAGCAGCCGCGTCCTGTTGCGCCCGGTCGATCTGGACCGAAGCCGGCGCTTCTACCGCGATGTCCTGGGCTTGGCGGTCTACCGTGAGTTCGGGCCCGCGGATGATCCCGCCATCGTGTTCTTCCTCGGCCAGGGACTGCTGGAGGTGTCTGGGCGCGCCCCAGGTCCTGCCGGGGCATCGGTGATGATCTGGCTGCAGGTCCGGGACGTCCGCGCCGAGCATGGCCGCCTGACCGCGGCCGGGGCCCGCGTCTTGCGGGAGCCAGTCACCGAGCCGTGGGGCCTAGTGGAGATGTGGATCGAGGACCCTGATGGAGTCCGTATCGTCTTGGTCGAGGTTCCCGCCGGTCACCCGCTGCGCCGCGACCCGCGATGACCGGCAGGCGGCCGCTACCGCCAGGACGCTCCGCGCACCGAGACGGGCCACCACAGCGGCGATGGCGAAGCGTGACCACAACCTCGCCACCTGAGCCAGCCCGGTGCCTATCAAATGGTGAGGACGACCGCCCCGGCCGAACGGCGCGCTTCGAGTTCACGGTGGGCGTCGGCGGCCCGTTCGAGCGGGAGCCGTGCATGGATCCGGGCGTCAGCTTTCCGCGGGCGGCTGCCGTGAGTGCCTGTTCGGCGTCGTCGCGCTGCTCGGCGTCGGGCTTGCGGGTGACCATGCCCAACGGCCCGGACACGGTGAGGCCGCGCCTGGCGATGGCCTGGAGGTCAAGGGCGGGTTCCGAATTTCAATCCATACACTTACTTCCAATTCCCATGGAACCAACTGATGGTTGTTACGCTCGAAAGCGCCCGTGTGGTCGCACAGCAGGTCATCGACTCCTGGCAGGACGATCAGGACGAACCGCTTGCGCTCGGATACGTCCGAGAGTTCCCGCATGCTTGGGTGTTCACTTACAACTCGCAAGCCTTCCTGGAGACGGGAGCCATCGACCATGCGCTTGCTGGCAATTCCGGACCCATCGTTGTCTCCAAGGAAGACGGCTCCGTCGACCTGGCCCCCGTCGACGCCGAAATGGAGGACTATCTAAACGAGCCGCCCGGCGGCGACTGGATTCGATTGGCGGAGGCCTAGGGGAGTATGTGGGGGTCGGGGGTCCAGTCAAGGCTATGAACCAAGCCGAGTTCGGTAGTAGATTGAGCATCTTTAAGTGGGCCGCCGATCGGGCCGGGGTGCCTGCGCAGTACTACCTAGAAGAGGGAACTCCGCAGTCCGCCGTGAATCTGGCCTCCAGGGTTCTCGGAAGCGATAATGTCTTCTCCTTCTCTGGCTCCGATGTGTTTGGCGGTTAAATGGCCGATAAGTTCATCAAATGGTATCGTGCCCGATCGGCGCGAGACGGATTCCTCGCGCAAGCGGAGTTTCTCGATGCAAACGGTATACGCATCAGGAACCCCGCAACAGGTAAGGGGGTGATGCTTGACGTAGACGGCAGCGGGGTTAGTGTCGAACCGGAGGAGATGGCTCCTGGAACCTTCGGCTACGTTCTTGATCTTGACGGCGATACGGCGGAATATGACTGGGATGATTTTTTCGATGCCATTCACATGGATAACTTTCGTCCTGTCGAAATATACCCAGATCTGCTAGTCGTTAAAGGCCCCCTTGCACGGGAAGGGCGCCTGCTGAATACGCCTTCGTTTGTGGGCGTTCGCGAGCTTGGGCAGGGCCTGATCGAGTTTACCAATTTCTTTAAAGGTGCTCATTCGTCGGGTGACAGGTAGGCGAGTCAGCGTAACGGATAATGTTCGGCCGGGCGAAGGCGCAGCGGGGGCGGTTGGGCGTGATCCGCCCGGGAGGCGCGCCGAGCGCTAGCAGATGTCTGGGCCCTGGCGCCAGGCGACCTGTGCCGCCTTGACGAGGTACTAGCCTGGAGTGCCCCGAGCTGCAACCGCAGTGGCCAGAACAATGACGAGTGATTCGGTTTATAGGAGTCCGTGTGAGCTTGATCGATCACCCTGAGCATTATCTGGGCGAGATCGAGGCCGGCTGGAGCCAGAACGCGGACGGTAACAAGATGCCGTTTCAAGTGGCTCGGTTTCCCTGGGGCAGCGGCAGTGCTACCGTGAGTTTCGCTACGGTGGGCCTGAGTCGCCATCCGCTTCGGTCAGGTTCCGGGAAGGACATCAGGCATGAGCTGCTGATGATTGTTCCAGATGGCCTGCGCGACGGCCCGATCCCGGGACTGCTGCAGCAGATCGGGACGGAGGCTCTCGCGGCCGATAAGCCGCTGCTGCGAGGCGATGTCATCGGTCCTCGCGGGGAGTTGATCGCGGGTTCGATGATGGAGGCGGTGTACGCGGCGATTCCGGTGTACCTGCCCGATGATTTTGCGGTCTATAAAGGGGAGGGGGAGCAGGTTGCGGTCGTATGGCTTGTCCCGATCTCGGCCAGGGAAGCGAGATACGTCAAGACTCGCGGCTGGAATGAATTCGAGGATCTCCTCGTCGAGAATGATCCAGATCTGACGGATGTATTCCGAGTGCCGCTTCCAGTTGGATAGCTCCCCGCCGGCCAGGACTCCGCCGAGCGCTCTACCGCATCACCCACGCCGCCTACGAGCGCCACTCCGTCGCCGTCGCCAGCAACATCCACCCGTCCAAAGCGCACATGCTCGAGGCAACAAGTGCAAGGCGGCATCTGAATTAGCACAGGTTCGATGCGGTCGGCGTAGGCTATCCTCCCGCTTGTGACCGTGGTTTATGGCATTGATGGCAGCCGGATCGGGAGCCTGGAGGATTTCTGGCTCGTCATGGGCGAGGCCGTTAACGGCCCGGGGGCTCAGCAGCCCTATTTGCTGCCCCAGTACAGCCGGCAGGCCATCGGGAAGGTGTAGGTGCCGTCGGCCGCGCGGAATTCAGCCGCCTCCTGCTCCAGTTCACTGCGGACGATCTCCAGTTCGCCGCTGGCGAGGCTGTCCACCGCCCGCCCGAACGGGACCGGCGCGGCGATGAGGGCGGCTGGCGAGGGCACCGGGAGCTGCCAGGAGAACATCTCGGTGTGCAGGGCGGAGAAGCCTGCCTCGCGCAGCAGCTGCTCGCGCAGCCCTGGCGTCGCGAGCTTGTTCAGGTAGCCGACGTCGGGCAGCAGCTCAGCCGGGACATGACGCTCCAGCACCTGGACCGTGCGGCTCATCAGCGTGTTCATCTCCATCGCGTCCCAGGCGGCCACGCTGAACGGCGCGCCGTCCTTGAGCACGCGGGATAGCTCCTTCACCGACACGGCGACGTCGCCTTCAGACAGGAAGGCGAAGTGCGAGATCGCAGCGTCGGCGGACTTGCCCGGCAGGGTGAGCGCGTCCAGCGACATTACCTCGAATTCGGCGTTGCCGATGGCGTGGGCGGCCGCCAGCCTGCGGGCGGCGTCGATCAGCTGGCCGGCCCGGTCGACGCCCAGCACCCGTGCCCCCGGATTCTGGCGGGCTGCCTCGAAGGCCGGCGAGCCGAGACCGCAGCCCAGATCCAGGATCAGGCCGGCGGCCTGCGCTGGGAGGTTCTCGAGCACTGCGCGGGCGGACGGCATGACCGGCGGAAGCGCCGATGCCTGCGGCCCGTCAGCGCCCCTGTTCCAGTCAACCTCCGCGCGCTGCCGGGCGGGAACGCCGGCCTGTCCTGCCGTGTTCTGTGCCATGTCTGTGCATCCTTAGGTAGCCATGGGGGGCGACGCCCAGCGGGGACGCGCGGCGCCCGCGCGTAACCGGTGGGGCACCCCGTTTACGGGTACTACTATACGGAGTGCCCCCCCACATAATGTCAAGGGGGGACGGGGAAGGACGATGCGATGCCGAAAGCCCAGCCGGGAGGGCGTTCGCTGCGGGCCGACGCGAGGCGCAACCGCGAGCGGATCATCGCCGCCGCTGAGGACCTGTTCCTCCGGGACGGCGCGGACGCCTCCCTTGAGGAGATAGCCCGCCGGGCCGGAGTGGGCTCGGCCACGCTGCACCGGCACTTCCCGACCCGCGCGAACCTGCTGGAGACGGTCTACTTCGATCATGTGAAGGAGCTCTGCGACGCCGCGGGGTCGCTGGCGGCCGGCCACGATCCGGCGGAGGCGCTGATCGGGTGGCTTCGCCTCGTCGGCGCGCGGGCGACGGTGAACAACGGGCTAGCCGCCGCCATGGCCGCCGGAGACGACGGTGGGACCCCGGGCAGCCTCCAGTCCTGTCACGCGATGATCGCCGCTGCGGGGAGTGCCCTCCTGGAACGCGCTATCGGTTCCGGAGCCGTCCGCCCCGACGTCGGCATCCGCGACCTCCTTGGGCTGGTCAACGCCCTCGCCTGCGCCGGCGGCGGGCATGACCGCGCCTCAGGCGGGGAGAACCGGCTGCTCACGCTGGCCATCACCGGGATCATGACCGCCCGGCCGGCTAACTGACCCGGCCCCCGAAGCACTGAGGGCCTGGTACGGCCATCCTTTTGGACCAGTTCCGGGCTGCGCAGTGCGACCTGGCCGGGACCGGTGAGGGTGATGCCGAACTGGATGACGTCGGCGTTGCCGGGGACCTGCGCGGTGATCTCGTGCCTGGTCCAGTCGTGGGTGCCGGTTACCGTGACCGTGCGGTCGTCACCCGCGTGGGTGCCGGAATGGTCGCGGCCGGGCCGCAGGGGACTGTCGGTGATGATCCGCAGGGTCAGTGTGGCCTGATCCGCGACGTCGTCGCTACGGAGTTCGCCGCGGAAAGCCACCGTGCCGCCGCGGTAGTCGTCGGCAAAGATTGCCTGGCGCAGGAAAGCTTGTCCGTAGGGCTGCGGCACGGCCGAGCAGAGGACCGCGGATCCGTCCTCGGCACTGCAGGAGTAGTCGTCCCAGTGTGACCCGAGGGCGTTCTGCTGCCCGAGACCACCCCCCTGGGCTGCACGCTGGAAGCTACCGCCGAACTCCCACCGGTTCAGGGAGTCGCTGAACGAGAGGTTCCTTGGTTCGAATCGCCGCCGCCATCGCCTGGTGGCCGGCGCCTCCTCGCGAGTGAGGAACGGTGCGAGCAGGTCGTTGTCGGCTACTGGCACGGCCAGCCGGTCCGTCACCGCGTCGGCGACCCGGACCGGCGCGCCCGCTGCGGCCGCCAGGGCCAGGCCGTGGCCGAGGCGTCCCAGGACGCTGCGGGACCCGGCCGGGCCGGCGATCTCGATCCGGGCCGCGGTGACCTGAGGGCCGAGCTCGTCGATGTGCACGGCGGTCACCGTAACGCCCGCCGCGCGCAGCACCAGGTGGGCGAGTTCCTCGGAGGCGGGCTCTTCGGGGAGCGCGGCGATCTCCGCATCTGTCCGCGGCCGGTCGAGGATCCGCCAGAGCGAATCGCCGTCCAGGTCGGTCAGCCAGATCGGCAGCGCCCGGTGGCCGGCGTCGTCGGCGAGCACGACGAGGACCTGGTCGAAGTTGAAGTTGCCATCGTGCCGCTCCCCGGGCAGTGGCTCGGCGTGTGCGATCCGGACGGTGGTCATGCGGATCCTCCGTGAGGGGATGAGATCGGGGCGGTGCGCGGTGAGGTACTCCCGCAGCCGGCGGCGCGCCTTGTGCAGGCTGGCCTTGGCCGCGCCGGCCGACTCGGCGATCTGGCCGGCAGGCAGGTCGGCGTAGTAGAACAGCTCGATGGCATGCCGCTGTCCGGCGGGCAGGTCCGCGACAGCCGCGCGCACTGCCTGGGCGCGGTCGAGGTCCTCGGCCGAGGGCAGGCCTTCCCGCGATACCGGGTGCAGCGGCTCAGGCCAGTCGGCCAGCAGCGCCGGCCGGGTCCGGCGGCGCTGGGCCCGGAAGACGTTGAGGACGATGCCGCCGAGCCAGCCAGCGAACCGGTCAGGGTCGCGCAGCCTTTCCAGTGCCAGGAGCGCCTGCAGGAACGACTCCTGCACGATGTCGTCCACCTCGTCAGGGTCGCGGCACAGCGTCGATGCGCGGGCCCGGGCCATCGGCTGGTGGCGCTCGACAAGCAGCCGGAACGCCACTCGGTCACCAGCCCGGGCCAGCCGGACCAGGTCGCCGTCGGGGATGTCCACGTTAGTGTCCGGCGCCCGGCCGCAGGCTACCCGAGAAGCTGGCCAGTTCGGCGTTGCGGAGCTCGACCAGGCCGCGGCCGGCAAGGAAGAAGCCGAAGCCCACGATGCCCGCGTCGGCGGGAACGTCCGCCGAGACCTCGTGCCTAGTCCAGTCATGGCTGCCGGTGACCGTGGCGGTCGTGCGCCTCGGCGGGGTCGGCCGGCCGTCCTCCACCGGTCCCAGCGGCGGCCCGACCATCAGGTGCAGCCCGGCCCTGTCCGCGACGTCCTCAGTGCGGAGCTCGCCGCTGAAGACGAGGGTGCGGCCCCGGTAGTCGTCGGCGGCGATCATCTGCTGCAGGCCGGCGAACCCGCATGGTTCCGGAACGGCCGAGCGGATGATCACCGACTGGTCCGCGGTCGTGCAGGAATACTCGTCCCCATGCGCCCCGCCCGCGTCACGCCGGAACCTGCCGCCGAACCCCCACCGCTCGAGGCCGCTGGCGAACGTCAGGTTGACCGGCTCAAAACGCAATCGTGGCCGGGGCCGCAACGCCGTCGGCGTCGGCAGGCCGCCCGTGAACTGCCCGACCAGATCGTCGCCCTGGATCGCCACAGCCAGCCGGTCGAGCATCGCATCGGCAACCCGGACCGGCGCGCTCGCCGCGGCCCCGACGGCCAGGCCGAACCCGAGGCGCGCGGTCACGTGCCGCGTCCCGCTGGGAGCGCCGAGCGCGATCCGCGCTTCGGCCAGCGGCCGCGACACGGGCGGGAGCCGCGGCGGCGCGGTGGTCTCGGCGTCCAGATCGCCGATGTCCACCCCGGTCACGGCCACGCCCGTCGCCTGCAGCAGCCGACCGGTGAGCTCCTCCGCGGTGTCGGCCATCCCGGTTCCCCAGGCTGGGTGGCCAAGGATCCGCCACAGCGGATCGCCGTCGGTTCCGTTCAGCCAGACCGGCAGCACCCGGTGGCCCGCGTCGTCGGCAAGCAGGACCAGGAACTGGCTGATGGCGAACCCGCCCTCGCGCTGCCGTCCTGGCCAGGGCTCGACGTGAGCGATGCGAACGCCAGTCATCGGTATCTCCATACCCCTCAGTGTCCGGCGACGCCTCGCAGGTTACCCGCCGTGCCTGCCGCACGACCGGTCCTGCCGATACGCAGGCGACCCAGTTCGCTGATTTCCTTCATCCTGATCGTGGTCCCGGGCCCGTAGCGCCAGCCGTAGCGTTGCGGCACCGGGACCGGCGCTCCGACGGCCAGGCTGATGCCGCCAATGGTCCGGGTGGCGCCGTGGCCCGTTATGCGTGGAGTTACTGAACGATAATGAGTCCGGTGCTCTGGGGGAAGATCGGATCGTTGTAGTAGTACTCGCCGACGGTGGCGAACGTGTGGGTGAATGACTGCCCGGGCATGAGAACGCCGGTGTCGAGCTCGTACTCGAAGAAGGACACTGCGCCGTGTGCGTAGGAGTTGCTGGCAGGGTTGGTGAAGGTCACCGTGGTTCCCGCCGGGATGGTCAGAGCTTGCGGCGCCATGGCGTTTTGCGCCACCGTGCTCTCGGTGGTGCCTGGCGAGCTGGTCGCGCTGTTCCAGGTCCGGCCGAGCGTCACGGTGTTGCCCGCCGTCGTGCCTGCCACCGGAGTGGCGGTGATCGGGTTACGGGTGGGTGGCGGCGTAGGTGTCACCGCCTGGGGGATGGTGCCGTTCAGCTTGAAGGCCCAGAGGCTGTCGCCGTAGGGGGTAAGGTTCCCGAGCGGCTCCCACTCCCCGCCGGCCATGATCGCGATGTACTGCTCGCCGTCAATCTCGTAGCTGATCGGGCAGGTGTTCGCGCCAGCGCCGCACTGCCAGGACCACAGGTCGTCGCCGGTTGCGTCGTCCATCGCGTTGAGGGTTCCGTCTGGGTGGCCCTGGAAGATGAGCCGGCCCGCAGTGGTCAGCACGCCGGTACCCAGGGAGAGCCACCACTGGCTCGGCTTACGCCAGACGACGGTGTTCGTGCGCGGGTCCATCGCGGCGAGCCCGCCAGCAAGGTACTCGCCGTAGGGCCGGGCCGTGTTGACCCGGCCGCCGTCGGCGTTGGAGTAGGCGGTGTCGATGAGGCTGTACCCGACATAGACATAACCAGTGTCCAGGCTGAAGGAATCGTAGGCCCAGTTGCCGCCGCCGACGGCCCCCGGGAAGATGATGGTCGCCCGGTCCCAGGCGGGGGTGAAGATGTGGCCCTGCGGGTAGAAGGGGATCGGCCGGGTCGCGTCACCGTCGCTCGGGTACTGCTGCGGGACGAAGGAGTCGCCTGCCGGGAAGGGCTGGGTCGGCCAGGTGATCTGGCGGGGGTCCTGCGGGACGGGGCGTTCCTCGATGCCCTGCACGGGATCGCCAGTGGTGCGGTCGAGGATGTAGAACATGCCGGCCTTGCTGCCGTACACGACGACCTTGCGGACCTTGCCGTCGATCTCCAGGTCGGCGAGGACCGGCGCCATGACGTTGTCGCAGTCCCACAGGTCATGGTGCACGGACTGGAAGTGCCAGCGGCGGGTCCCGCTCTTGAGGTCGAGAGCGACGAGCGTGTTGGCGAACAGGTTCTGGCCCGCCCTGCTTGACCCGTCGGTCCTGGGATAAGGGTTGCCGAACGTCCAGTACAGCAACCCGAGGTCCGGGTCGATCGCCGGGTGCACCCAGGGAACGGCCCCGCCGGTTTCCCAGGAGCTGTCCGCCCAGGTGTCGTTGCCGTACTCGCCTGGGCCAGGGCAGCTCCAGAACGTCCAGGCGATCTTCCCGGTGGCGGCGTCCAGCGCGTAGGCGTGGCCGCGCGCGCCGCTTGTGCTGCCGTTCTGGCCGATGTAGACGAGGCCGTCGTGGTAGGTGACCGCAGCGGCGAGGGTGCCGGGCGACAGGCCGTTCATCGGCTCGTCCAGGAGCGGCGTCTGCCAGACGATCGACCCCGTCTGCTGGTCGAGGGCGTAGGCAATGTTGGCACCGGAGGTGGAGAAGACCAGGCCCTGCCCGAGGCCGACCCCTCGCATGTCCGTGGTGGCCTGCGGGTTGCCGACGGCCGTCTTCCAGATGATCTCGCCCGTCTTGCCGTTGACGGCGAAGACGTTCTGCTGGGTGCTCTGGACGTAGAGCACGCCATCCTGGGCGACGACGGTGCACTCCTGGTACTGGGCGGTGCTGCCGCCTTCCAGGTGGGTGACCCACGCCCCGCCGAGCTGCTGGATGTTCTTCCGGTTGATCTGGCTCAGGGTCGAGTAGTTCTTGTTCCCCAGGTCGCCGCCCACCTTCGGGAAGTCCTGGCCGGCCAAGCCCATGCTCCGTGGCTGCGCAGGCACCGGGCCGGCCAGGCCCCCGGACTCGGTAGCCGCCTGCGCGGCGGTGCCGGTGGCCGTGAGGACGACGGCACCGGCTGTGGTGGCCGCGCTCCTGGTCAGGAACTGGCGTCTATCCATCGGAATCCTCCGTGGTCCGCTAGACGGATCATTTGATCCGTTGAACGGACTTTAAGCTAAACCTGTTCACAGATCGGCGCAAGACCCCTTGTGCGGATCGGAAACCCGTGCCTATGGTTACGTGAACCAGTTAGCGGATCAATTGATCCGCCACGTGGACCTCAAGGGAGGTATGGCGTGAGAAGAGGTACCGCATGAGAAAGAGAACGCTGCTGGCCATGGTCAGCGCGCTCGCCGTCACGCTGTCAGTGGGATTCGGCGCGGGGGCGATGGCGTCGGCTGGCAGTGCGCCACTGGACAACGGCTACACGACGAACGGCACCACGGATCTCGGAGGCTTCCCCGAGCCTCAGGTGTGCCACGGAACGGACCCAGCGTGCTATCACGACTGGGGGAACTTCGACCCGTCCACTAACGGGTACCACCTGCTCGTCTACACCTACACCAACGGGCCGCGCCACGCTGACCTCGGCCCGGCCCTGAGCCCGGGCCTGGACCCGCCGCTCACGTCGGCCAACGTGGTGCAGAACTCGATCATCCAGATGGGCAAGGAGAATGGCTTCAGCGTCGACTGGACTGAGGACGAGTCGGTCTTCGACAACCCGGCGACCCTGTTCAAGTACAACGCGATCTTGTTCTTCACCTCGCGTGACGTCCTGGACGACGCGGGGCAGACCGCTCTGCGGGTCTACATCGAGGGCGGCGGAGCCTTCATCGGCGTGCATAACGCCTTCGGCACCAACTACAACTGGGACTGGTTCCGCGGCCTGCTCGGCGGCGCCCAGCTCTATGACCACGCTGCGGAGCAGACCGGCACCGTTGACGTGCTGGATCCCGACGACGCCTCGACCAAGGGGCTGCCCCGGACCTGGACCGGCGAGGACGAGTGGTACAACCTGGTGCCCGGGCCGCAAGGCGTCCGCCTCCTGGCCTCTGTCAACGACAGCACCCTGAAGGAAGGCCAGAAGGGGTACTACGGAGACCCGGGGATGGGCGCGTTCCATCCTGTCGCCTGGTGCCAGTACTACGACGGCGGCAAGGCATGGCTGACCACCCTCGGTCATGATGCGGGCGACTGGGAAGCCAGCTCAACCTTCCCCGGTGCCCAGTACTTCCAGAAGATGCTGCTCGGCGGCATCGAGAGCGCCATGGGCATGCAGTCGTTCTGCCAGGGGCCACCCCAGCACAATGGATCCTGACCCGAAAGCCGTCCCGGCTACCAGGACCACCGTCCTGGTAGCCGGGAGCGGCGCGGCCGCGCCGTCCAGGAGCCACAGGATGCCAAGGGCGAGCTGTGCCCACCGGCGCGCCCGGGGTGCGACCCAAGGCAGCACGCCCCGGAGGGTCTCGGCGGCCCGGCTGGATTTGGTGCCTTGCGGCGCGCGACCGCGTCTTGGCGGAAGGTGGAGTGGCATCTACATCCCTAGGTAGACCGAGCGGACGCGGGCGTTGGCGCTCAGCTCCGTGGACAAGCCGGATAGCGCGACCTCACCGTTCTCCAGGACCAGGCAATCAGTGGTCGTCTCGAAGGTGAGCATGGCGTTCTGCTCGACCAGCAGCAGGCTGAGGCCGTCGTCGCGCAGCTGCCGCAAGGTCTCGCCGATGGTCTCGACGAGCTTGGGCGACAGCCCCATCGAGGGCTCGTCGAGCAGCAGCAGGACCGGCCTTGCCATCAAGGCCCTGCCGATGGCGAGCATCTGCTGCTGCCCGCCGGACAGCGCGCCGGCGAGCCGGTGGCGCATCTGGCCCAGGACCGGGAACAGGTCGTAGACCGAGGCGAGGGTGTCCCTGGTCTCGCTGTTCCAGCGCCGGGCGTAGGCGCCGAGCAGCAGGTTCTTCTCCACGTCCAGCCCCGCGAACACGTGCCGGCCCTCGGGGACGTAGCCGATGCCGAGCCGGACCATGTCACGGGCGGGAACCTTGGCCAGGTCCCGGTCGCCGAACCTGACGGAGCCGGCGGCCCGTGGCACCAGCCCCATGAGGGCACGAAGGGTGGAGGTCTTGCCCGCGCCGTTGGCTCCGATCAGGCCGACCGACTGCCCCGGCGCAACCGACAGGCTGACCGACCGTACGGCGGAAACCCCGCCGTACCGGACGGCCAGGTCGCTGACCACCAGCGCCTGCCCGCTGGCATCACTCATGCTGCCCGCCTTCGTCATTGAGAGGCCTCCGTTGCGTGGCGCGCGGCCAGTTCCGCCTGGCTGGCCAGCGCGGACTTGCCGAGGTAGGCCTCCAGGACCGCGGGGTCGGCCGCGACCTCGGCCGGGGCACCCGCGGCGATCACCGACCCGCTATCCAAGACGATGATCCGCTCGCACAGCGACATCACCAGGCCCATGTTGTGCTCGATCAGGACCACGGTGACACCACTGTCCCTGATGGACCTGACGATGGCCGCCAGTTGCGCGCGCTCTTCGCCGTTCAGGCCCGCGGCGGGCTCGTCGAGGAGCAGCAGCCGCGGCCCGCCCGCCATGGCCCGGGCGATCTCCAGTCGCCGCTGGATGCCGTAGGGCAGCGAGCCCGGCAGCGCCGAAGCGAACTGGGCTAGGCCGAACTGCGCGAGCAGCGCGGCTGCCCGCGCTTTCAGCGCCCGGTCGTAGCGCCACACGCCGGGCCACCACACGGCGTACCGCCAGCTCCAGGCGGTCCTGGTGCGGTCGAGGGAAACCAGCAGGTTGTCGGCCGCGGTCAGGTTGCCGAAAAGCCGCAGGTTCTGGAAGGTGCGGGCGATGCCGAGGTGGGCGATCCGGTGAGATGGAGTCCCCGAGATGACCTGGCCGCCAAGGATCACCCGCCCGCCGGATGGCCGGTAGAGCCCGCTGACCACGTTGAACAAGGTGGTCTTGCCGGAGCCGTTGGGCCCGACGATGCCCAGGATCTCGCCGGACCTGACCGCGAGCGAGACGTCGCCGAGGGCGACCAGACCCCGGAAGCGCATCGTCAGGTGGGATACCTCCAGCAGCACCTCGCCGGGGGAGGGCGCGGGGGACGGCGGCAGCGGCTGGAACGGCTCCAGGGCCGCCGCCGCGCCACCCCCCCGCCGCCGGCGGTAGATTCCGAGGATCCGGGACGGGATCCCGACTAGCCCAGTGGGCGCGAACACCACGACCAGCACCACCACGAGGCCGTAGCCGAGCTGGGCGTAGGCGGCCAGGTTGGTCAGCTCCTGCTGGATGACGGTCAAGACGATGGCCCCGATGACGCACCCGGCCAGGGACCGCCGCCCGCCGATGATGACCATGGCGAGCAGGAGGAACATGTCGGCGGTGCTGAAGGTCTCGGGTGCGATGTAGTGGATGAGTCCCGCGTACAGGACGCCCGCCGCACCCGCGTAGACGCTGGCGAGGACGAAGGCGACCATGCGGAGCTGGCGGTTCTGCGCCCCGGCGGCGCCGGCGGCCAGCGGGTCGTCGCGCATCGCCCGCATGCGCCGGCCAAGCGGGGTCCGCACGATGAAGATGCCGAAGGCCAGCCCAGCGGCCAGCACGATCACCTCGAGGTAGTAGTAGAGGTAGTCGCTGGTGAGGTTGATGCCGAATAGCGGCGGCGTGGGTATCCCGGAGATGCCGGAGTCGCCGTTGGTGACCGGCGCGTTGGTGATCCAGTCGGTGAACGCGACGGCTAGCCCGAGGGTGACGATGCCGAGGTAATGGGACTGGATCCGCAGCGCGGGCGTCCCGACTACCACGCCCAGCAGGGCCGTGGCGATGATGGCGAGCAGCCCGGCAGTCCAAAAGCCGTAGCCGTGCTGCGTGGTGAGGATCGCGGTGACGTAGGCGCCGGCCCCGAAGAAGGCGATCTGGGCCAGGTTGACCTGCCCGGCGATGCCCATCACCAGGCCCATGCCGATGGCCAGCAGCGCGAACAGCAGCGCCGTGTCCGCGACGCTGATCCAGTAGATGTTCAGCTGGTAAGGAAGCAGCCACGCGACCACCGCTGCCGCGATGAGCCCGCCGGCGCGCAGGCCGGCCGGGGACAGGGCCCGGGCCCGCACGTCGGCCGGGGACAGCGCCCGGCTGCTGCCCGTCCGCTCGCTCATGCCCGGTTCACCGTCCTCTCGCCGAAGATCCCGGTCGGCCGGATCATGACGAGAACGGTGAACACGATGAACGTGACCATGTCGGAGTATCCCTGGAACTGCTGGGCGGCGAACGAGCCGATGATCCCGATGCCCAAACCGCCCACGATCGCGCCGGGGATGCTGCCGAACCCGCCGAGGATGGCCGCGGCGAACCCGTCGATGCCGAGCGAGTCGCCCATCGTCGGGCTCACGTAGAGCATCGGGCCGATCAGCGCGCCCGCCAGCGCGGCCAGGCCAGCGCCGATGGCGAACGCGATCGCGTTGGACCGGCCCACGTGGATGCCGGATGCCGTGGCTGCCTCGTGGTCCATGGCGACCGCCTGCATGGCGGCACCGTGCTTGGTCCGCTGGAGGAACAGCGTCAGGGCCGCCATGGCGATCGCGGTCACCCCGATGACCAGGATGTTGTAGCCGGGGATGCTGACCCCGCCTACGTTGAGCGGCGCCGTCTGGATGGGGGAGGCGACCCCGCGGCCGGATGACGACCAGATGATGATGGCCACGGCCTCCAGCACGGTCCCGGCCCCGATGGTGCCGATCAGCATCAGGTCGAAGTCCTTGTTCTCAAGCGGGCGCAGCACCCGCTCGATGACCAGCCCGACTATGGCGGTGACCACCATGGCGGCCGGCACGGCCACCGCGAACGGTAGCCGTGCCGACAGGTAGAACGTGGACGCCACGTAAGCGCCGATCATCAGCACCGCGCCGTGGGCGAAGTTGACCAGGCCCATGGTCCGGTAGATGAGCGAGAAGCCGAGCGCGATGAGGGCGTAGACGGCCCCGAAGCTGAGCCCGCTGACGAGCGTCTGGAAGAAAGACTGCACTACTTCCGTCTCCTGGTGAGGACCACCTAGCTGACTGGCACGATCTTGCCGTCGGTGATGGTGCCGATGGCGGTGGCG